>Ga0224512_10005143_pt1 | contig 10867 bp, 9 predicted proteins | sample SF_May12_sed_USG_4_FD_169103 | JGI IMG/M metagenome (GOLD analysis project Ga0224512, IMG submission 169103) | Sediment microbial communities from San Francisco Bay, California, United States - SF_May12_sed_USGS_13 | ecosystem: Environmental > Aquatic > Marine > Sediment | place: USA: California...
TGATCACGATCCCGTCGATCTCGTAGTCCAGGTCGTCACGGTCCTGGTCGTAGGCCCGATGGAACGCGGCGATGCTGTCGATATCCCTCACCACGTCGAAGCGGTCCGGAACCAGGAATCCCCAGTCGGAGAGTGCACGGATTCCCTCGACGTCCGTCTCCAGCTCGACGCCTTCCACCGCCAGGACATCGTACGCGATGACCGTCAGGGGGCGGGAAGCCGTGATCCGTGAGTCCAGCTGCCGCAGGGCCCCCGACGTGGCGTTCCGGGGGTTCTGATAGGGCTCCTCTCCTGCCGTCATCCTGGCCTCGTTGAGGGCCTCGAATGCGCTCAGGTACATGAGGGCCTCACCCCGCACGGAGAGTAGTGTGGGGATCGGCCGCTTTTCCTCGCGCAGCCGCAGCGGCACGGACCGTATGGTCCGCACGTTCTCCGTCACCTCTTCTCCCACGACGCCGTTGCCCCGGGTGACCCCACGCACCAGGACGCCGTCTTCGTACACCAGCTCGACGGAGGCGCCGTCCAGCTTTGGCTCGACCAGGTACTCCCTCTCCACGTCTCCGCCCAGGGCCCGCTCCAGGCGCTCGTCGAACCGTCGGACGGCGTCCAGCTCCTGGGACGAATCCAGAGAGAGCATGGGCACGACGTGGGCTACGGCCGGCAGTCCGTCCTTTGGCTCCGCCCCGACGCGCTGCGTCGGCGAGTCGGCCCGAAGGAGCTCCGGGTATTCGGCCTCCAAAGCCTGGAGGCGGCGGAAGAGATCGTCATAGGCGGCGTCCGATATGCGAGGGGCCGCCTCCACGTAGTAGAGGTGGTTGTGCAGCCTCAGCTGCTGGCTCAGGGCTTCGATCTCTCTGGACGCGGCGGCCCTGGCGTCGCCCTCAAGGCCCTCCATCGGGTCTGGACTGGTCATGGGCGAAACGGTAAACCGTGTTCAATCCCCCGGGAAGATCTGCGGACGGGAGGGGGCGGTGCCGTGGGGGAAGAGGGACACCCCGTGCGGCGGCCACGGGGGCGGATGTACATTGCGAACGCATCCCTGGGCACGCCCGGGGCGCCGACCGGGTACCCTCCCGGACGATCGGACGGCAGTGTTCCCGGAAGCGGAGGCTATTGAATGAAGTTCCTCTTGGACAGCAAGTCCATTCTCCCACTATGGATCGCCATGGCTGTGGCGATTCCCGCTGGCCTTTCGGCTCAGATGGACGTCACCACCCTTCGAGCCGCCGACGAGGGTGACGGCCCCCACCAGCGTTTGATCCTGAGAGGGGCCACCATCATCGATGGTACCGGAGCCCCTCCGATGGGGCCCGTGGACATCGTCATCGAAGGCGACCGGATCGCGGAAATCCAGGCGGTGGGCTTCCCCGGCGTTCCCATCGACGAGGACCGCCGTCCCGATGGGGCGACCCGCGAGCTGGACATGACCGGCATGTACATCATGCCGGGCTTCATCGACATGCACGCCCATACCGGGGGCGCTGGGAAGGCCCCCCAGGCCGAGTATACCTACAAGCTCTGGATGGGACATGGCATCACCACGTCCCGGGGCGTCGGCCACGGACCCATGATGTGGGCGCTTCAGGAGAAAGCCCTGGCGGAGCGCAACGAGATCGTGGCGCCGCGCATGTTCACCTACGCGCGTCCCGGTGAAGCCTGGGAACAGGGGCCGGTGGACACGCCCGAGAAGGCCCGCGAGTGGGTCCGCTGGGCCGCCGAGGTGGACGTCGAAGGAGCCAAGATCGACGGTCTGAAGCTCACCGCTCTGGATCCGGACATCATGGAGGCCGTCATCGATGAGGCCCACAAGTTCGGCCTCGGTACCGTGGCCCACCTGGCTCAGACCGGTGTGGCGCGCATGACGGCGCTCGACGCGGCGGAAGTGGGCCTGGACATGATGACCCACTACTACGGCCTCATGGAGTCCATGCTCACGGACTACAGCATCCAGGACTGGCCCCTGGACTACAACTATCAGGACGAACAACACCGGTTCGGCAACGTCGCCCGTCTCTGGAGCCAGTCGGCGGAGCCCGGGTCGGAACAGTGGAACGCCCTGATCGACCGGCTGCTGGAGCTGGATTTCGGGATCGACCCCACGATGACCATCTACGAGGCCAGCCGTGACGTGGACCGCTTCCGGGACGCGAACTACCACGACGAGTACACGCTCCCGAGCCAGTGGGACTTCTACACCCCGTCCCGACGGGCCCACGGGTCCTACTGGTTCTACTGGACCAGCGAGGACGAGTACCACTGGAAGAAGTTCTACCAGAAGTGGATGATGTTCCTGAACGACTACAAGAACGCCGGAGGACGCGTCACGACCGGGTCCGACTCGGGCTTCATCTACAAGCTCTACGGCTTCGACTACATCCGTGAGTTCGAGCTTCTCAGGGAGGCCGGATTCCACCCCATCGAGGTGATCCGGTCCGCCACCCTCTATGGTGCCGAGGAGCTCCACGAGCCCAAGGGCACGGATATCGAGTTCGGAATCCTCCGTGCCGGACTCAAGGCCGATATGGTGGTCGTCGACGAGAACCCGCTCGAGAACCTGAAGGTGCTCTACGGCAACGGCGCCGTGAAGCTCAACGACGAAACCGGCGAGGTCGAGCGGGTCGGCGGCATCAAGTACACCATCAAGGACGGTATCGTGTACGATGCCCAGCAACTCCTGGCCGACGTCCGTGAAATGGTGCGCCAGGCCAAGGAGGAAAGGGCCGTATCGGAAGAGGGAAGCTGACCGCCCCACGCTGAGGGATTCCCGAGGATTCGGGCCCGCCTCAGCGAACGGTCGGCGAGAGGAGCCACTCGGGCCTCCACCCAGGAATGAGGTGGAGGCCCGTTTTCCTGGCAGGGGATGCCGAATGTCGGACTACGATTCCTTCCGCTTCCACGACAACCAGATCCACGGGATCGCGTTCCGCACGGCGGACCCGGACCGTGACGACTGGACGTCGGATCTCACTTTGGACATCGACCACATCCTGGAGTGGGTGAAGGACGATGACGGGGTCCGGTTCAGGGTCCAGCCGGCCACGCTGACCTTCCACGGGGTCACGAACCTGTCGCTCTCTCTGGATGGGACCCTGACAGGCCACCGGGTTGGCGTCGCCCTGCCCTGGATCCTCCAGATCGAGAGGGAGCTCGTTCCCGATCCCGGCGTGTACTTCGACCGCCCCTACTACGACTGGCGCGTCGTCCTGTCGTCTACGCCCAGTGGAGATCTCTCCTTCGGGGCGTGGGGGTACACGCTGGGGCTGCGTGGGGAGGCGGTGGTCCAGGATGAGCAGTCGCTGACCCACAGCCAGCGCTCCCGTGGCGGGTAGTGGCTGTCACGCCAAGGAGACAAACCGCGGGCCGGGAGCTTGCCGACCCCCGATACATGCGATATACATATATGTACGTCGCCTGTATAGGACTCTCCGGTCGAGTATGCCGTGTCCCAGACCCAGCCCCTGAGCCCCATCGACTTCCACGTCCTTCTGGTCCTGGCCGAGAAGGACCTCTACGGCTATGCGATCCTCAAGTCCGTGGTCAGGGAATCCGGAGGGGCCGTCGAGCCTGAGATCGGATCTCTGTATCGGGTGCTGTCGCGGCTCATGGCCGCAGGCCTGGTCGAGGAGGCCCCGGCTCCGACGGAGGATGGGGGAGCACACCGCGGTCGGCCGAGGCGCTACTACCACCTCACCGATGCGGGGGCCCGGACACTGGAGGCAGATGCACGCCGGCTGGAGCACGCCCTCTTCCTGGCCAAGGAGCGCCGGATCGCGGGTGGAGCAGGGGCGTGACAGGCCGACCTGTGGGACAAGGGCCCGGCCTCTGGTATCGGGCATTGCTCGGGCTGGCCCTCGCCACCGTGCCTCGGCACTTCAGACGCCGGTTCGGACCCGAGATGCAGGCGTCCTTCGCCGACGGACTCGAGGAGGCGGTGGGGGCGCGTGAGCGTCGCCGGTTTGTCTGGCGGTCTTTCGCCGGCGTCGTAAGGGCGGGAGTCGCGGAACGGCTCCGGCCGACCATGTTGGGAGAGAACCAACGGGAAGAGGGGGTGGGCGTGAAGATGCTGATGGCGACTTTGGCGGGGGACGTGAGATTGGCGTTCCGGGGGATGCGGAGGAAGCCCCTCTTTGCCCTGGTAGTGGTCCTGACTCTCGGCCTGGGCATCGGCGCAAACAGCGCCATCTTCTCCGTCGTCCACGGCGTGCTGCTCAGTCCGCTTCCCTTCCCGGAGGCCGACCGGTTGGTATCCATCCAGTCCGAGTGGTCGGGCCCCGATGGCGGCCTTGGGAACATGTCCTATCCGGATCTGACGGACATCGCCACCGAGGTCGACGCCATCGAGCAGATCGCAGGGTACTCCGGAGGCTCCTTGACCCTTACCGAGTCGGGCGACGCGATCCGGCTCGAGGCGGGACAGGTCACGGATGGGCTTCTCCAGGTATTCGCCCTTGCGCCGGTCCTGGGGCGTGACATTCGCGCCGACGAGTTCGGGCCCGACGGTCCCCGTACGGTGGTCTTGAGCCATTCCCTCTGGCGTGACCGGTTCGGGATGGACCCGGCCGTACTGGGTAGGACCCTGACCTTGAGCGGAGATACCTATGAGGTCGTCGGGGTCGCACCCCAGGGATTCGACTTCCCCAGCGAAGCGGCGGTGTGGATCCCTCGCCGCATGGCGCTGGAGGGATGCGGCCGGGGGTGCCACTCGTTGAACGTAGTCGCCCGCCTGGCTCCTGGGGTCACGGCCCAATCGGCCCAGGCACAGGCCACGGCCCTGGCGGCACGCCTCAAGGAGGAATACCGGGATACGAACCTGTACAAGTCCTTCAACGTGGCCACGCTCCAGGAGCGGATCGTCGGCGACGTCCGCATCGGGCTGTTTCTCATGTTGGGCGCCGTGGCGTTGGTCCTGCTCATTGCCTGCGCCAATGTCGCCACCCTGCTCCTCGTCCGTGGGGCGGCCCGGTCAGGCGATACCGCGGTCCGAACGGCCCTGGGCGCCTCGCGAGGGCGACTGATCGGGCAGAGCATGGTGGAGAGCGGTGTCCAGGCGGTCATGGGTGCCGCGATCGGGGTCGGACTCGCCTGGGCCGTTGTGGGGGTGCTACCTACCCTGGCCGCTGACCGGATTCCCCGTATTGACAACGTGCGGATCGACGGCTCGGTCCTCGTATTCACCCTGGGTTCTCTCGTAACTGTGATGTTCCTCTTCGGCCTGCTCCCGGCCCTCACGGCCAGTCGGGGGAAACGGGTGGGACTGCATACCCGCGGCGATCAGGACGGACGACGTGAACGAGGGCTCCGAAACTGGCTCCTGGGAGCCGAGGTGGCCCTCTGCGCAGTGCTCCTGGTCGGGTCGGGCCTTCTGGTGCGTACGTTCCAGGAGCTGTACGACGCCGAGCTGGGCTATGAGACGGAGGACATCCTCCGCTTCAACCTCAGCCTTCCCAGCGCTACCTACGCCACCATCGACGAGATTCACACGTTCTACTCGACTCTCGAGGACCGCATCGAAGGGCTTCCTGGGGTGGAGGCCGCAGGAGCCGCCTGGTCGGCTCCCCTCTCCTCGGGGTCTGCGACCGGCGCAGTGTACGTGGAGGGGCGGCCCGTGCCGACCGTGGAGGAAGAGCGGGAGGCCGCGATCCATTCGGCGACCCCCGGGTGGTTCGACGTGATGGGCATCGAACCCATTCGGGGTCGTCGTCTCACGGCGGCCGACGCCATCGGAGGAGAGCCCGTCGCCCTCATCAACCAACGATTGGCGGATGAGCATTTCCCGGATTCCGATCCGATTGGCCAGGGCGTTCAGATCAGCGTAGACCTGGGGTACGGGTCTCCCTACTTCCGGGTGGTGGGCGTCATTCCGGATCTTCGTGAGCGTAGCCTGACCGAGACGGGCCGAGCCGGCATGTGGGTCCCCCTGGGCCATTTCGGGCCCAGCGCGCTGAGCGTCTCGGTTCGGACTCGACCGGGCGCGCCGCCCGTTCTACCGGCCGTTCGGGACATCGTCGGCGCCATGAACCCGGGCCTTCCCCTCTACCGGGTCGAGACGCTGGAGGAGGCCGTCTTTCGCCAGGTCGCACCGACGCGCTTCTACGTGATCCTGACGGTGGCCTTCGCGCTTCTGGCAGCGCTCCTCGCCGCGGTGGGCTTGTATGGAGTGGCGGCTTTTTCGGCGGCGCGCCGCACCCGGGAGATCGGGTTGAGGGTCGCCCTGGGAGCCGGGAGGAACGGCATCGTCCGCCTGGTGCTCGGGCAGGGAATGCGGCCGGCGTTCTGGGGCCTGGCTGCCGGGCTCCTGGCCGCGTACTGGGCATCGGATCTGTTGAGCACTCTGCTCTACGGGGTTGCCCCCCGGGACCCGGTTGTCTTCGTTGGAGCCGCGAGCCTGCTTGTCCTCGTGGCGGCCACCGCGGCTGCCCTCCCCGCGCGGTTGGCGTCCCGTACGGATCCCATGGTGGCCCTGAGGTCGGAGTAGCGGCGGGTCCGGCCCGTCAGAGGATCCCGGACAGCAGAGTCGCAATCCCCAGGAAACTGAGAAAGCCCGTCACGTCGGTGATGGTAGTGAGCACGATGGACGACGATTGCGCCGGGTCCTGGCGGAGTGCGGACAGGACGATGGGAACCATGGCTCCCGAGACCCCGGCAGCCATCATGGACAGGACCATGGATATGGCGATGACCAGGGCCAGGCCTGCGGAGCGGCTCCAGATGAACACTCCCAAAGATGTGGTCAGTGCCACCGCCGCTCCGTTCGTAGCGCCCGCGATCAGTTCCTTGCCGGCCACGCGAGGCCATTGCCTGATGCGGATCTCCCGGAGCGCGAGCCCTCTCATGGTCACGGCAAGGGCTTGAGCCCCCGTGTTTCCCGACTGGCCCGCCACGACGGGCAGAAGGACGGCCAAGGTGGTGAACTGAGCGATCGTGCTTTCGAAGAGCGCGACCACGGAGGCTGCCAGGAACGCTGTCAGAAGATTGACCTGGAGCCAGGGGAGGCGCTTGCGTACGACGAACAAGGGGCTCGAGAGCGCTCTCTCCTCAGCGCTGGCGCCCACCATGGCGATCATGCGAGCCGCGCCCGCCTGTCGGGCCGCCGTGAGGAGCTCGTCCTGCCTCAGGACGCCGAGAAGGCGCCCTTCGAAGTCCACCACGGGCAGGGAACCCACGTTCTGGGCTTCAAGCTCGTCCATTACCGCCTCCCTCGACCAGGTGACCTGGGCGTGGGGGGTATGGGCAACGGCCAGGGTCCCCAGCGGGTCGGCCGGTGCCGCGAGAACGACCTCGTGGATCGGCACGGATCCCACCAGGCGCCCACCGTCGTCGACAAGGAACACGTCCTGGATTCGCTGGGCCCTCAGAGCCCTCAGATGGACGATCACGTCCTTTACGGTCGCCTCGGCCCGGAACGCCGTGACCCGAGGATCCATCAGGCTCCCGGCGGTCCCGGGCGGATACTCGGACAGCGCCCGAAGCTCGTCTGCCAACGTGCTCTCGAGGACCGTCAGATTCCGCTCTCTGGTTTCCCGGTCCAGGCGGGCGAGGAGTGCGCTGACCCGGTGGGGATCCATGGAGCTCAGAACGGCTCGTGTCCGCTCATCGCTCAGATGAACGATGGTTCCGGTCGCTCGTTCGGGCGACAGGCGTTCCAGCACGGCGACCGCGGTTGGGGCGGTCTGTTCCTCCAGGAATCGGGCAACGTGGGCGGGTTGGCGCTGCTCCAGCATGCGTGCGACCTCCCCCGGATGCCGGCGGGCCAGGTACGCCGCCAGCTCTCCATGGGCCTGGACCGTTTCAGCGGGAGTCATGCAGCCCCGACGGGATGGGTCGCACCGCAGCCTGAGTCACAGCTCCAACCATCGACACGATGCCCGCCCAGAACAGGTCGCCGAGGGCTTCCACGGTGCGCGTCGTATCGTCGCCTCGGGTGGCCAACTGCGCGACCACCCGTCGCCACATGCGGTACCGGATCGCGCCGACGTAGACGCCCGACGCGTCTACGACCGGAAGGGACGGGGCCTCGTTCCAGGCCGGGTGTTCCACGACGGACCGATGGTCCAGGTCCGCGCGAATCGAGAGCACGTGGGTGGTCGCCACGGTGCCGAGGAGCTTCTTGGGGTTCGCCAGGAAGAGCTCCCGGATGCTGATGGTGCCCACGAGGCGTTGCTGGCGATCGACGACGTAGAGGGCGTATCGGACATGGTCCGGGTGCTTTCGGATCTGAGCCACGGCCTCCCGGATCTCCATGTCCTCGGGCAGGGCGAGCACCTGGGGATCCATGAGGGCCCCCGCGGTGTGATCCGGGAAGTTGAGGAGGTGGCGCAGTGGTTCGCCGACACCTGGCTCCAGTGAATCCAACAACCGCTGGCGAGATTCGGGCTCCACACGCCGCAGGAGGGTGGCCGCGATTCCGACTCCAAGGGCCTCGACGACGGGTGCGAAGGTCTCTCTCTGCAGCTCGAGGACTTCCACCGCTCGATGGGGAGCCATTCGAGCCAGTACGGTGGCCGCTACCCGAACGTCCATGTCGGCGAGTGTGGCTGCGACCACCCGGTCCGGAAGGGTCTCGAGAACGGCCGCCGCTTCGCTCGGTCTGGTCGAGGTGAGGTGCCTCGAAAGCGCTTCCTGGACGCTCATCATGTGGACCTGCGACGCGTGAGGGGAATCATGGCCCTGGGTCGATGGCTGCCAGCGTCCGATGGTGCGAGTATGGGGCCCTCGAACGGAGGCAGCAACAGACCGCAGCGCGGCGAAGGGCGCCTCCGACCATCCGCCCTCCGGCACGGAGTCGCATCATGGGCAGCCTTTTCGATCTCGACGGTCTGCGTCGAATCCTGGTCGACGCCTTCAACCAGCTCGGCGCCAATGTCGCTGCCCTGTTCCCGAGTCTGGTGGGCGCGGTTGCCCTCTTGGTCGTCGGTTGGGCGGTGTCGCGAATCGGAGAGGCTGCGGTAGGAAGGACGTTGCGACGAGTGGGCCTCGACGCCACGGTGGCCCGCCTACGGCTCTCGGAGGTCATGGAGCGAGGGGGAATCGCCACCCCACCTTCGCGAATGGTGGGGCGTCTTCTTTTCTGGATCATCATGATGACCTTCGTCGTCTCGGCCGCCGACGCCCTGGGCTTGGACGGCGCGACCTCGGCCATCGACCGGCTCATCGCTTTCCTCCCGCGGCTCCTGGTCGCAGCGCTGATCCTCTTCGTCGGGTTGGTCCTGGCCCGGGTCGCGCGATCGCTGGTGAGCTCGGTGGCCGTGGCCGGTGGCGTCGGGCCCAGCGAGCGCCTTGGAGACGCGGTTCGGGCGCTCATCATGTTCCTGGTGGCGCTCCTCGCTCTCGAGCAGCTGGGGATCGAGACCACCATTCTCGTCACCCTCATGACTGTGGTCGTGGCCAGCGTCACCCTGACCCTCGGGTTCGCTTTCGCCCTTGGCGCGCGGCCTGTGGTCAGCCACATCCTGGCCGGCCACTTCCTGCGCCAGAGCCTGGAGCGCGGATTGGCGGTCGAGGTCGAGGGAAAGAAGGGGACGGTGGAACGCGTCGGACCTGTCGATACGCTCCTCCTCGACGAACAGGGCTCGTGGAGCATCCCCAACGGGGTGCTGCTCGATGAGGTGATCCTGCGGTAGTCGGTGCCCCCCTCCTTTCGACCCCGGGGCCGGATGCCGGAGAGGCTCGCTGGGACCTGTCCTCGAAGGTGTCAGAGCCTCTTGTCCAATATTTAAGTGAATACTAAACTGACATCATGACGGATCCCCTCGCAGTCGTGGCCGAGCCCCGAAGGAGACAGATCCTCCAGTTGATCTGGGACCGGGAGCTGAGCGCGGGAGAGATCGCGGAAGCCCTACCGGTGAGCTTCGCTGCCGTGTCCCAGCACCTGGCGAAACTGCGGACCGCGGGGTTGGTGGAGATGCGGCCCGAGGGAAGGCATCGGTACTACCGGGCCCGCCGGAGATCGATGGGGACACTGGCCGTCTACCTGGAGTCGATGTGGCGAGAGAAGCTGGTGGACCTGAAACGCCTCGCGGAGGCTGAGGAGGGCAGAAGTGGAGAAGACTGAAGGGCTGGACGAAGCGGTGCGGGTCGACCTGCTCATCGAAGCGAAGCCGGAGACCATTTTCCGGATCATGTCCTCCTCCGAAGGCCTTTCCAACTGGCTCAATGCCGAGGCGAGCCTGGAGCCGGTGGTCGGCGCTCCCCTGACCCTTCGTTTTCCATCGTTCCGGACGACGGTCGCGGGTCAGGTCCGGGAAGTGGTTCCGAATCGACGGCTGTCCGTGTCCTGGGGTGTGTCCGAAGGCCCCCAGGCAGAGTGGCTCCCGGCGGGCTCCACCCGTGTCACCTTCGAGCTCGCGCCGGAGGGAGACGGGACGCGGGTCCGGGTCACCCATGAGGCCCTGCCGACGGAGCAGGAGGCCGCCAATCACCGGCAAGGCTGGAGGTTCCACCTCTCGCGACTGGAACTGCTTTCCAACCGTGCGCAACTCGAGGCGGTGCTTCCTGCGATCATGGACCGCTACTACGAGGCCTGGAGCTCCGACGACAGCGAGGCCTGCCTGGGGCTCCTGGAAGAGGTGTGCGCCAAGGACGTTTCCTTTGCGGACGAGTACGCCTCCCTGGAGGGCGTCGACCGACTCGCCCTACACGCGTCCAACACCAGGAAGTACATGCCTGGCACCCGCGTTCGCCGCATGGGTGGGCCGGTGGTTTGCCGGGGCAGGGCCATCGTCCCCTGGGAGGTCATCGGCGAGTCGGAGGACCGCCGCTTCCAGGGGACGGACTATATGGAGATCCGCGCCGACGGACGCCTCACCGGGATCGTGGGCTTCTGGACGACCCACCCCGAGCTCTAGGGTCCATCCAAGGCAAGGCCATG
>Ga0224512_10005144_pt1 | contig 10865 bp, 10 predicted proteins | sample SF_May12_sed_USG_4_FD_169103 | JGI IMG/M metagenome (GOLD analysis project Ga0224512, IMG submission 169103) | Sediment microbial communities from San Francisco Bay, California, United States - SF_May12_sed_USGS_13 | ecosystem: Environmental > Aquatic > Marine > Sediment | place: USA...
ACGGTCAAAAGTCCGATTGGCGAGTTTCCGGAGCGATTGCGCGGAATTTTTCGGTCGATCAGCGACATTGTCGAGGAATATCGTCCCGACGCCGTCGCCATCGAGAGCGTATTCATGGCACGAAATGCGAGCAGTGCATTGAAGCTCGGCCATGCACGATCAGCGGCCATGTGTGCGACGTTCGCTTACGACATCGAAGTGTTCGAATACGCGCCGAGGGAGATCAAGCAGGCGGTCGTCGGCACGGGATCGGCGAGCAAGGAGCAGGTACAGCACATGGTGATATCGCTGCTGGAACTCGACGGCGTACCGGCGCCGGACGCTGCCGACGCGCTCGCGACCGCGATCTGCCACGGGCATCAGCACCGGCTCCGGGCGCGACTCGGCAGCAAGGCCGCAACGGCGAGTTTGCGATGATAGGAACCTTACGTGGCCGCCTGACGTGGAAACAGGCGCCGCAAATTGTCGTCGACTGCATGGGAGTCGGCTACGAGGTCGAGACGCCGATGTCGACGTTTCTCGATCTGCCGCGGATCGGCGAGGAGTTGTTCCTGTACACACATCACGTGGTGCGGGAGGATGCGCAGACCCTGTACGGGTTTGCGACCGTTGAGGAGCGCGCGCTGTTTCGCTCGCTGCTCAAGATTAGCGGAGTCGGAGCGAAGATGGGACTCGGGATTTTATCGACTATGAGCGTCAGCGATTTTCAGCGTTCTGTCGAATACGAAGATGCGGCCATGCTCGTCAAGATCCCCGGCGTCGGCAAGAAGACGGCCGAACGGCTGATCATAGAGATGCGCGACCGGGTCGACCGTATCGTCGCGGCAGGCTCCCCGACGCAGCTCACGGTTGCGGCAAGCCCGCGCAGCGAGGCCGTGGATGCATTGATAGCGCTTGGCTACAAGCCGAAAGAGGTCCAGAAACTCGTTGGCAGTCTGGACGTCGACGGCCAGTCGGCTGAGCAGATCATTCGGCTCGCACTGCGACAGGCGGCACGATAGGCGATGGCTGGAATCGAACACGATCGATTGACGAGCGCTGAGCCGCGCTCGGAAGACAGGGCGTTCGATCGCGCCATCCGCCCGAAAACGCTCGACGATTTTGTGGGCCAGCCCGCGGTCAGGCAGCAGATGGCAATCTTCATGGAAGCGGCGCGGCGGCGTGCCGAGGCGCTCGATCATGTGCTGATTTTCGGGCCACCGGGACTCGGCAAAACGACGCTCGCGCACATCGTCGCGAACGAAATGGGCGTCAACCTGCGCCAGACGTCGGGACCGGTTCTCGAGCGTCCCGGCGATCTCGCGGCGATTCTTACCAATCTCGAGCCCAATGACGTGTTGTTTGTCGACGAGATTCACCGGCTGAGTCCCGTGGTCGAGGAGGTCCTGTACCCGGCGATGGAGGATTTTCAGCTCGATATCATGATCGGCGAAGGTCCCGCCGCGCGATCGATCAAACTGGATCTCACCCCGTTCACGCTCGTCGGTGCGACGACACGCGCGGGGCTGTTGACGTCACCGCTCCGGGACCGGTTCGGGATCGTGCAGCGGCTCGAGTTCTATTCCACTGCGGATCTCGAGGCGATCGCGCAACGTTCGGCCGGCATTCTGAATCTGCCGATCGAGGACCAGGGGGCGACCGAGATCGCCAAGCGGTCCCGCGGCACGCCGCGCGTTGCCAACCGGTTGTTGCGCCGAGTCCGCGATTTCGCCGAAGTCGAGGCCGATGGTGTCGTCACGGTGTCGGTTGCGAAGAGCGCGATGGACATGCTCGAGGTCGATCCGCACGGCTTCGATGCGATGGACCGGCGTTTGCTGCAGACGATTATCGAAAAATTCGATGGTGGTCCCGTGGGCATCGAGAGTCTCGCGGCCGCGGTCGGCGAGGAGCGCGGCACGATCGAAGACGTACTCGAGCCGTATCTGATCCAGCAGGGTTTCATGATGCGCACGGCCCGCGGTCGCATGGCCACCAAGAACGCCTATTTGCTATTCGGCCTGCGGCCACCGACGACCCAAACGCCCGCGGAACTGCCATTGTTCGACCAGGATTGACTGTCGTGATGATGGCTAGGCAGACGTCCGGACCCTTTGCATGGCCGGTCCGCGTTTACTACGAGGACACGGACGCTCAGGGCGTCGTCTATTACGCCAATTATTTTCGCTTCATGGAGCGCGCGCGAACCGAATGGCTGCGCTCGCTCGGCGTCGATCAGCCGGCGCTCCTGTATGAACAACGTCGAATGTTTGTCGTTACGGAAACCAAAGCGCAATTTATCGTGCCTGCGAAATTCAACGATCAGCTGATCATAACGGCGCGGCTCGACAGACTGTCCAGGGCGAGCTTTGATATCGAACAGAACATCCATCGCGACAGTCTGGATGGCACATTGCTGTGCCGCGGCAGCATCCGCGCGGCGCTGCTGAACGCTGATACCATGCGCCCTGTGCGCGTTCCCGTATCTCTTTTTGAGGAATAGACCCTATGACTTCAGATATGTCGGTCGTAAGCCTGATGCTGGGTGCCAGCCTTCCGGTACAGATCGTAATCGTACTGCTGATCGTCGCATCGCTCGTATCGTGGAGCATTATTTTTACGAAGCGGCGCCTGATTGCCCGAACCACGGATGCGTCCGATGAGTTCGAAGCGAGCTTCTGGTCTGGCGGCGATCTCAACACCCTGTATCAAAGTGCTACACGCGAACGTGGTGCCAACGTCGGTATGACCAGCATCTTCGAAGCCGGCTTTCGCGAGTTCAATCGTTTATTGCAGCAAACCGAAGTCAATACCGACAGGCTTATCGATGAATGTCGGCGCGCGATGCGGGTCGCGCAGATGCGCGAGGTAGATCGTCTCGAGCAAAGCCTGGCGACGCTCGCAACGATCGGGTCGACGAGCCCTTATGTCGGCCTGTTCGGTACAGTGTGGGGCATCATGCATGCATTCCTCGGCCTTGCCAACGTGCAATCGGCGACGCTGGCGACGGTCGCGCCGCCCATTGCCGAGGCATTGATCGCAACGGCGATGGGTCTGTTTGCGGCCATTCCGGCCGTCATCGCCTATAACCGCTTCGCCGACAAAGCCGTGCGTCTCGAGTACCGCTACGACGGCTTCACGGAAGAGTTTTCCAGCATTCTGCAGCGGCACGCGCGCCGCAAGAAAGGAGCGTGACATGGCGACACCGCTACAGAAACGCAAGCTCATGGGTGAGATCAACGTTGTGCCCTATATCGATGTCATGCTGGTATTGCTGGTAATTTTCATGGTCACGGCGCCGCTTTTGACGCAGGGCGTGGAGGTCGAGTTGCCCAGGGCCGGGGCCGAGCCGATCGAAGATGTCCCTGATCATCCGCCGCTGGTCCTGAGCGTCGACAAGGAGGGTAATCTTTACGTCAATGTCGGCGATGACGAGGACCAGCCCGTGTTGGCTAAGGACGTCGTTGCACGTGTCGGGGCCGTGCTCAGAAACCGGCCCGATACACCAATCCTCGTCAAGGCCGATCGGCTCGTTCCCTACGGCAATGTCGTCGGTGCAATGGTGCTGCTGCAGCAGGGTGGCGCCGACAGCGTCGGATTCGTGACCGATCCGCTCGATTCCTACCCGGTGCCCGAATAATCGTTACAAAATCGGCCATGGTTCGTGACAGATACAATGTAGTTCCGGTGACGCTGGCCGTCATTCTGCACGTGCTCGTGTTCGGTAGTCTCATTGTGGCCTTCGATTTCAGTCAGGCAAATCGGCCCGCCGTTCCGCTCGCGATCAAGGGCACCCTGATCACCGACAGCGCCGTGGTATTGCCGCCGCCCGTCCAGCTGGAGGAGCCGGAACCGGTCACGCCCGAGCCGGTGACACCCGACGTCGAGCCCGATAACGCCGAGCAGCTTCGCATCGAGGCAGAAGAGCAGAAGCGTCGCGAGGACGCGCAAGCCGAACAGGAGCGCCTCGAGCGCATTCGCGAAGCCGAGGCTGCGAAGAAACGCGTGGCCGAAGAGGCCGAGAAACAACGTCTGGCCGAAGAAGCCGAGCGCAAACGCCAGGCCGAAGAGGCCGAGACACAGCGTCTGGCCGAAGAGGCCGAGCGAAAACGGCAGGCTGAGGCGGCCGAAAAGCAGCGGCTGGTGGACGAAGCAGAACGCAAGAAGCGTGAAGAGGCGGAATTAGAACGGTTGCGGGTAGAAGCCGAGCGCAAGCGCGAGGCGGACATCGAGCGCCAGCGCCAGGAAAACGAGCGGCTGCGGCGCGAGGCGGAGGCCGACGCCAGACGTGTGGAAATCGGTGCCGAAGATGCGCGGATCGCAGCCGTGGACGCCGGTGCGCTGGAGCGCTATATGTTCGCACTACAGCAACAGGTCGAGCGCAATTGGGTAAAGCCGGCGAGCGCGGGGCCCGGGCTCGAATGTGTCGTCAGTGTGCGACAGCTGCCCGGCGGCGACGTAGTCGGTGTTACGATTGGCACCTGCAACGGCGACGCGGCCGTCGTACGCTCGATCGAGGCGGCAATCTACAAGGCGTCGCCGCTGCCAATGCCGTCAGATCCGAATCTGTTTGAACGCAACTTGCGGTTTACCTTCAAACCTGAACAATAAGCGCAATTTCCAAAATCGACGAGGTCAGCGTGCGTAAACTCGCAATAACGACATTCCTGATAACCGTGCTCCTGGGCAACGGTGCCCGGGCCGAACTCAATATCGAGATCACCCAGGGTGTCGGCAATCGAACCCCGGTTGCCATCGTGCCATTCGGCTGGCAGGGCGATGGATCCGCGGTTCCGCTCGATGTGGCCGAGGTGATCAAGAGCGATCTGATCCGTAGTGGGCGATTCGCGCCGATCCCCGAAGCCGACATGCTGCAGAAACCGACGTCGGGCGCCGACGTCGATTTCGACGACTGGTCGATACTCGGCGTTGAAGCTGTTGTCGTGGGCAGCGTTACCCAATCGGGCGACAACGCCTATGACGTCCAGTTTCAGTTGTTCGACGTGTTCCGTCGTGACCAGCTTGTCGGCTACCGTATGCCGGCCAGTCGCGGCACGATGCGCATTGCCGCCCACCGTGCAGCCGACATGATCTACGAGAAGCTGACCGGAATTGCGGGCGTATTTGCAACCAAGGTAGCCTACGTCACCGCCGAACAGAGTGGCAATTCCCGCCTCTACTCCCTCGTTGTCTCCGACCAGGATGGCGAAAACGAGTACACGATAATGGAGAGCTCCGAGCCGATCATGTCGCCGGCCTGGTCGCCTGACAGCCGGCGCCTGGCGTACGTATCTTTCGAGGGTCATCGATCGTCGATATTCATACAAACGCTGCGGACCGGTAATCGCGCTCGCGTCTCGAGCGAACCGGGAATCAACGGTGCGCCGGCGTTTTCGCCCGATGGCCGCAAGCTGGTGCTGACGCTCGGTGGCGTCGACGGTAATCTCGACATCCATGTGCTCGACATCAACGCCCGCAAGACTCAGCGTCTGACGACGCACCGCGCAATCGATACGGAAGGCAGCTGGTCCCCCGACGGCCGGTTTATCTACTTTACGTCCGACCGCAGCGGCGGCCCGCAAATCTATCGCGTGTCGGCAAACGGCGGCACGCCTGAGCGGATCACGTTCGAGGGGAGTTATAATGCGCGCCCGCGACTTTCCGGGGACGGCAACAAACTCGCCATGGTGCATAACGATCGCGGTAACTACCGCATCGCGGTCATGGACCTGGAGCGTCGCGATCTGCTCGTACTGTCGGCAGGCGGCCAGGACGAGTCGCCGAGTTTTGCGCCGAACAGCGACATACTGATTTACGCGACGCGCCTGGGCGGGGACGGGGTACTGGAAACCGTATCGGCCGACGGCCTGATCCGGCAGCGACTCGCCTCGCAGCGCGGCGACGTCAGGGAGCCCGTATGGTCGCCGTTCCCGCGCTATTAGTATGATAAGATTCAAGTTTAAGTAAACCACTTAATATTATGTTTTATCAGTAAAATTTCTATTCCCAAAGCTTGTTGCAAGGACTTTGACATGCCACATTTCAAACTGACCGCCATTGCTCTCGGTGCCATCCTGCTCGCGGGCTGCGCGTCGACCCCGCTTCCCGACCCGGAGCCGATGGATACGACGGGCGCCGACAGCGGCGCCAGTACCGAAGGCTTCGATGACGGTTTCGGCGGTGGCGAGGAAATCGAATACGATCCCTCGGGCGGCGAACTCAGCAGCGTTATCTACTTCGACTTCGATTCGTCTGAAGTTCGGCCTGTCGATACCGATGTAATCGCCCGCCATGCCGCGCTTCTGGCCAACGATCCGCGCATGCGCGTGCGCCTCGAAGGTCATGCCGACGAGCGCGGCTCGCGTGAATACAATATCGGACTAGGCGAGCGTCGTTCGCAGTCTGTGCGCCGATTGTTGCTGATCCAGGGTGCGTCAGCCGCGCAGATCTCTACCGTAAGCTTTGGCGAAGAGCGACCGGCCGAGTTGGGCAGCAACGAACAGGCGTACGCGCGGAATCGCCGGGTAGAGTTCAGGTACACCAACTGATGCGCAGCAGAGGTTCGCTTATGCATCATCGTCACGGATTGTTCACGTTGCCGGCTTTGATGATGCTCGGCGGTTGTGAACTCATGCCAACGACCGAAGACCCGACGCAGAGTCGGCTGGCGGACATCGAGCGGCGGCTTGCAACGATGGAGCGCGTCGTCCAGAACCAGAGCCTCGTCGAGCTGACACAGCAGGTCGGTACGCTCGAGCGCCGGGCCGACGAACTGCAGGGTCGAACCGAAAACATCGAATACAATGCGAACGAGACGGCTGGCCGGCAACGTGACTTGTATGCGGATCTCGATGCCCGAATCCAGAGTCTCGAAGCCAGCCTGCAGGCCAGACGCAATGTGAGCGTGCTCGAGGGCGGTACCCTGCGGCCGGGACAGCTGCCGATGCCCGAGGGTTCGGATCGCGACAATTACCAGGCCGCGTTCGAATTGCTCAAACAGGAGCGCTATGACATGGCCGCAACCGCGTTCGAGCAGTTTCTCGTATCGTTCCCGGACAGCGAATTCGCGGATAACGCGCAATACTGGCTCGCAGAATCGCACTATGCGTCAAATCATTTCGAGGAGGCCCTCAGCAAGTTTCAGGTCGTGATCGACGACTACCCACGCTCGCGCAAGGTGCCCGATGCACTTCTGAAAATGGGCTACTGCAATTACAACCTGGAGCGCTGGGAGGCAGCGCGGGCAACACTCAGCCGGGTCGAGGCGGACTACCCTGAAACCACAGCGGCGCGGCTCGCGAGCCAATATCTGAAGCGCATGAACTCCGAAGGCGTTTAGCAAGCCAGCTGATCCGCGCCGCGTTGCGGTAATTTCGATGCTATCAGGCTCCCCGAAACCGCCGCTTCAGCGCCGGCCCGCAGTCGTTGCCGGCGCTTGTCATTTGAGTCCGGTCCGGTATCATCCCGCCGGCATTCGCGTGGCTGCTGATTCTCGAGGGGCGTTAGCTCAGAGGTAGAGCATTCGGCTTTTAACCGACTGGTCGTAGGTTCGATCCCTACACGCCCCACCATTTCTTCCAGACCGGCGGCTCGACACGCCGGGCGGAGATCCCTCAAAACAGGCGACGAATCGGTCATTCGCCGCTATTATTCAGGACTTTGCGCGCAGGACCCTCATGGTGAAGAGTCGCTGGAAAATTCACAAATTTGGCGGCAGCAGCCTCGCGGACGCGGCCTGTTTTCGCCGAGTTGCCGACCTCGTACTCGAAGCCAGCGGTGAGCGCACGGGTGTCGTCGTCTCGGCAATGCGTGGCATGACAGACGCGTTGCTGAGACTCGCGATACTCGCAGAGCGCGATGACGATGCTTTTGTCGGCGAGCTGCGCACGATCGGCGAGCGCTACGCCGAGACGGCACGGTCGATCGTGACCGGGGACCGCCTGGTTTCGGTGCTGGATGCCTGGAGCAGTGACGCCGACGATATTACCGATGTGCTCAGAGCTGTGGCGTTGGTCAAATCAGCGCCGCAGCGCAGCCGGGATGTCGTCGCCGGGTATGGCGAAATCTGGTCGGCACGGCTGCTGGCCGCCTATCTCGGTGAACGCGACCCGTCTCGGTGCGGAACCTGGATCGACGCCCGCAAGATCATTACCGTGCGCCAGACCGAGCTGGGGCCCACGGTGTTGTGGGAAGACTCGCGTCGCTCGTTTCACGACGTCGTGCCGGACACGTTCTCGGGCATGGCGGTCATCACGGGCTTCATCGCTAGCGACGAAAACGGCTTGCAAACCACGCTGGGCCGAAACGGCAGCGACTACTCGGCCGCTATATTTGCGGCGCTCGCGAGCGCCATCGAACTCAGTATCTGGACCGACGTCGATGGGGTCATGAGTGCTGATCCGAATCGTGTGCCCGAAGCCCGCGTCATCGGTCGGCTGACCTACAACGAGGCCATGGAACTCGCTTACTTCGGCGCCAAAGTGATTCACCCGCAGACGCTGGGCCCCGTCGTCGACAACGATATCCCGGTCATCATCCGCAATACCTTCAATCCCCGGCACACCGGCAGCAGGATCGAGGCGGGCGCCCGATCGGCCGACGGCATCAAAGGTATTACGGCAATTAGCGGCATGGCGCTCGTCAACGTCGAGGGATCCGGAATGATCGGCGTGCCGGGCACGGCCGACCGACTGTTTGCGGCACTTAGAAAAGCGGGCGTGTCGGTAACGCTGATCTCCCAGGCCAGTTCCGAGCATTCCATCTGTATCGCGGTCCCGGAAGACCTCGCCGTACGTGCCAAACAGGTCATCAGCGAAGCGTTTGCCGATGAACTGGCCGGCGGTCAGATTCAGCGTGTCGAAATTACGCCTGCGCAGAGCATCGTCGCGGTCGTCGGCGACGGCATGGCCGGAACACCCGGTGTCGCGGCCCGGTTTTTCGGCACGCTTGGCCGCGCCGGTATCAACGTGCGTGCGATCGCGCAGGGTTCCTCGGAAAGAAATATCTCTGCTGTCGTAAACGCTAATGAGGCTACCCGCGCGCTGCGCGCCGCGCACTCCGGTTTCTACCTGTCGTCGAAAACGGTCTCGATCGGTCTGATTGGTCCCGGGAGCGTCGGCACCACACTGCTCGCGCAGATTGCGAAACAGGCAACACGACTCGTCGACGAATTCAATCTCGATCTCAGAATTCGGGCGATTGCCGATTCCAAGCGGATGTTGCTCGGCGATCGGCGCATCGATCTGTCGAGATGGCAACAGGACTTCGAGGCGGCTGGCGTTGCCGTCGATCTCGACGGGCTCGAGCGGCACATCGATACTGATCATCTGCCGCACGCCGCGATCATCGACTGCACGGCGAGTGAAGCGATTGCGGCGCAGTACCCCGGCTGGCTGGAGCGGGGAATTCACGTGATCACGCCCAACAAACGTGCGTTTAGCGGCAAGATTGCGGATCATCGCAAGCTGCAGGCGGCGGCCAAACGGGGCAGCTCGCATTGCTTCTATGAAACCACCGTCGGCGCGGCCCTGCCCATAATCTCTACCCTGCGTGACCTCGTCGATACGGGTGACGAGATTCGCTCGGTGCAGGGCATTTTCTCCGGCACGCTCGCCTACCTGTTCAATATTTTTGACGGCACTGTGCCGTTTTCGAAGATCGTGGCGGAGGCGCAGGCCGCCGGGTACACGGAGCCCGATCCGCGCGATGATTTGTCCGGCATGGATGTAGCGCGCAAGCTGACGATACTCGCACGTGAGCTCGGCAGGCCGATCGAAATCGGCGATTTTCGCGTGCAGAATCTGATTCCGGAAGCATTGCGAAATATCGGCATCGACGAATTTCTGTCCGGCCTTTCCGACTATGATGACGATATTGCTGCGCTTTACGGGAAAGCGAATGCGGACGGCAAGCGGTTGCGCTACGTCGGCAGGCTCGATGCTGACGGCACCGCGTCGGTGGGTCTTCGGGAGATCGAGGCGAGCCACCCGTTCAGCAATATCAATCTGACTGATAACATTGTGCAATTCGAGACCGCGAGATACGCGTCGAACCCGCTGGTTGTACAGGGCCCGGGCGCGGGTCCTCAGGTGACGGCCGGCGGCGTGTTCAGCGACCTGCTGCGACTCGCAAAGTACCTGAGCGCGAGTGATTGATGTGGCTGATTCGGTTACCGCGTTCGCACCTGCTTCGATCGGTAATCTCGCCGTGGGATTCGACATGCTCGGTCTCGCGCTTGCGGGCGTCGGTGACCGGATCACGGCACGCAGGTGCGATACGCCGGGCGTAACGATAGCCGAGGTACGCGGACTCGACGGCGAGATTCACCCGTACCTGTCGACGGATGCCGACAAGAATACCGCTTCGATTGCCGCCTCGGCGCTGTGGAACGCGAGTTCTGCGAAGATGGGTATCGAGCTTGATATCTTCAAGGGCGTGCCGCTGCAATCCGGGATGGGCAGTTCAGCCGCGTCCGCGGTCGCGGCGGTAGTGGCTGCCAACGCGCTGCTTGACGTGCCACTCGAGACCGAGATGCTGCTGCCATACGCGCTCGAAGGCGAGAAATTCGCGAGCGGCGGGCTGCATGCAGACAACGTCGCGCCGTGCCTGCTTGGCGGGCTAATACTGTGTCCGGCGGTGCTGTTACCGGGCACGATTCGTTTACCCGTGCCCGCCGGAATCAGTGCCGTGCTCGTGCATCCGAATCTGCAGATCAATACTGCGCACGCGCGACGCGGACTGGCGAAAGCTTATTCAATGCAGCAGTGGCTGAAGCAGCAGGGCTATCTTGCCGGTTTTATCGCCGCCTGCGCGTCAGGCGACGTCGAGTTGATCGGCAAGACGCTCAAAGACGTCATCATCGAGCCGCAACGCTCGGCGGCCGTGAGCTG
>Ga0224512_10005145_pt1 | contig 10865 bp, 7 predicted proteins | sample SF_May12_sed_USG_4_FD_169103 | JGI IMG/M metagenome (GOLD analysis project Ga0224512, IMG submission 169103) | Sediment microbial communities from San Francisco Bay, California, United States - SF_May12_sed_USGS_13 | ecosystem: Environmental > Aquatic > Marine > Sediment | place: USA: California...
GATTTTTCAATGGCACGGCGACACCTTCGAGATTCCGAAAAATGCCGTGCATCTGGCCACTTCACCGGATTGCAGAAATCAGGCGTTCCGATATCGAAAGAATGTCTACGGCTTTCAGTTTCACCTCGAAGTCGATGAGCCGATGATCCATCGCTGGCTGCACACCCCGTCTATGGCGCGGGAAGCCGAGGCACTCGGCAGCCAGCAACTCACGGACCGGATTCAGAGCGATACCCGACGCTTTATCGATGACTCTGTCCGGCTGGGCAACGAGGTGTTCGGCGAGTTTATCCGCATTTTCCAGACACCGCGCAAGCGGACCACCCTGGCTTCGCGCTGAGCACCGATCGGGCTCCATGCGCTACACAGCTCACTCCAAGCCCTTGAAAATCTGGCCTGAAGACCCAACATAACGCGCTAGCGGTGTTTTTTTCGCGACGGGGCGGTCGTTTCCCTCGCCTGAGATTGCGACACGGCGTGGCCAAAGGCTAACATGGCCGCATACAAAGCGATTTGCGCGAGAGGAATACTTGTGGAGATAACAGCGCCTGCAACTGAAATGCCTGAGCTGAACCAGGCCAGCCTGCCGGTGCAGGGGATGACCTGCAGCGCCTGCGCCATTCGTCTTGAGAAAGCGCTGGACCGTGCAACCGGTATCAACGACGCTACGGTCAATTTTGCGTTGGAGCGCGCCAATGTTTCTTTCGATCCGCGGCAGACCGATGTCACGAAAATTGCCGAAGTCGTCAGCAATGCGGGTTTTAACGTTGGTGAAGACACCCAGTCGTTCGGCGTCAGCGGAATGACCTGCAGCGCCTGTGCCGGACGCATCGAAAAAGCATTGAATAAAGTACCCGGCGTGGTAGAGGCGACCGTCAACCTGGCCCTGGAGCGAGCAGATGTCCGCACCATTGCCGGTGCGGTGGGGCTGGATACACTTGCGGAGGCCGTCGCGAAAGCCGGTTACGAAGCAAATATTGCCTCCGCGTCGGAAGAGCAGGCGCTGGCGGATGCAAAGCATGAGGCAAAAGAACAGGCCAAGCTGCGGCAAGACATGTTCATGCTGCGCCTGTCCATCGTGCTGGCTTCGCCTTTGGTCGGCCACATGGTGCTGAAGTTTCTGGGGTTTGACGTGCAAATCCCGGTCGCGCTGGAGGTATTGTTGGCGACCATCGTGCAATTTGTGATTGGCGCGCGTTTTTATAAGGCCGCCTACAAGGCGCTGCGCGCCGGATCCGCGAATATGGACGTGCTGGTGGTAATGGGCACGTCGGCTGCTTACCTTTACAGCTGGTACCTGATAGCGACGCTCGGGGCAGATGCACACGGACAGCTTTATTTCGAAGCCTCCACGGTCATCATTACGCTGGTGCTGTTGGGCAAATTCATGGAAGCCCGAGCCAAACGCGGCACCACCGCCGCCATTCGCCAACTCATGGACCTGCGGCCACAAACCGCGAGATTGCGGCGCCCGGACGGCACCGAAATAGAAGTCTCGATCTCCGAGGTACGCGCCGGAGACGTGGTTCGCATCAAGCCGGGTGAAAGCATCCCGGTCGACGGAGAAGTCCTGTCGGGTCAGAGCGAGCTCGATGAATCCCTGATCACCGGCGAAAGCCTGCCGGTCAGCAAGAATCCCGGCGACACGGTCACGGGTGGCGCGATCAATGGCACGGGGTTACTGGACGTTACCGCGACAAAAATCGGTGAAGACTCCACGTTATCCAAGATCATTCGCCTCGTAGAGAACGCCCAGGCGGGCAAGGCGCCCGTGCAGCGGCTGGTTGATCGAATCAGCGAAATATTTGTCCCGGTGGTTGTCGCTATTTCGGCCATCACCTTCACCGGCTGGTTTTTTTCCGCCGGCGCATTCGAGCCGGCCCTGGTTGCGGCCATTTCCGTGCTGGTTATTGCCTGCCCGTGCGCGCTGGGGCTGGCAACACCCACAGCTATCATGACCGGAACCGGCGCAGCGGCGCGCTCCGGCATATTGATCAAGGACGTCGAGTCACTGGAACGCGCTCACCGGCTCAATGCGATCATTTTCGATAAGACCGGCACCTTGACTGAAGGTAAGCCGGCGATTGTCAACATGCACGCACTGCGCGGCAGCACTGAAGAATTGCTGCGTCTGGCGGCCGCAGTGCAGCAGGGGAGCGAACATCCACTGGCGAATTCGATGCTGGAACGCGCGGCGGAACTTGGCATCGAGCTGCCGAAACTGACTGATTTCCAGAGCTACACCGGTAAGGGTGTGATCGGCCACGTCGACGGACAGGAAATCATCATCGGTAACGAGAAACTGCTGGCCGACCGAGATATCGATACATCCGGCGAACTCAGCCGCGCCAGGGAATGGGAAGCGCATGCGAAGACTGTCGTCTGGGTTGTTGACCGCGACGGCATCCTCGGCATCATCGCCATCGCGGACAAGCTCAGAACCGAAGCCAGGGAAGCCGTTGATTCACTCAGGAAGCTCGGGATCAAAACCCTCATGCTTTCGGGTGATGCAGCCCTCGTGGCCGAGGAAATCGGTCGCCAGGTCAACGTCGACACGGCGCGAGGTTCAGTGAAGCCGGATGAGAAAGCCGAAGTCGTCGAAGAGCTCGCCGCGGAAGGTTACACGGTGGGCATGATCGGCGATGGCATTAATGACGCACCGGCGCTGGCTGCCGCGGATGTTGGCATCGCGATGGGCACCGGCACAGACATTGCGATGGAAACGGCCGGGATCACTTTGATGCGTTCCGATCCACGTCTCGTCGGCGCGGCAATTGCCGCCAGCCGGGCAACTTTTCGCAAGATCAAGCAGAATTTGTTCTGGGCTTTTATTTTTAACGTCATCGGTATTCCGCTGGCCGCAATGGGGCAACTTTCGCCCACCATTGCCGGCGCGGCGATGGCGATGAGTAGCGTGACGGTCGTCAGCAACTCGCTGCTGTTGCGCGGCTGGCGGCCCGGTTTTGAAAAAAAGTAAAATCCGGTGAGCTAATCGGCCGGACTCGTTTCAGGAGACAGAAACATGGAAAAAGTGGAACTTAAAGTCGAAGGTATGACCTGCGGCGGTTGCGTCAATAGCATACAAAATGCCCTGAATGGTCGAAATGGCGTCAACAATGCGATTGCCGACCTGGAATCGGGTATCGTGGCGATTGAATTCGACGCTAAAGTGATTCAAAAATCGGCGCTGGAACAAGCGATCGTCGACGCCGGTTTCGACGTTGCCGCTTGATTCGCATTCCAATCAATAACGGATCTTCGCCGACCTGAAAATAACGGCGCCGCCGTCAAATCGCAAAAGCTTGCGTTTGGACCAAGTCCGTCAGGCCGCTATTCCGTGGCCGCCGCCTTCGACCCGCGGGGAATCGGCATGATGCCCGGCGAAAGAATTCGAACCACTATGGCTAACAGAAACACACAAAAATTCATCGCCCCAACGAGCATGAACGGCGCGTGCGGCCCAATAGAATCGAATAATCTTCCGCCCACGCCGGACGATACAAATATACCGACCGCGCCGCACATGTTGAACATGCCAATAACGGCGCCGCGCTTAAGCCTGGGTGCCTCGTGACTGATCAGAACGGTCGCGCCGAAGAATGCGCTGATCTGGCCGACGCCGAGGACCAAAAACAGGGGGATCGCCGCGGGCGCTAGCGGATCGTCTACGAAATACATGGAACCGTAGCCGATACTTGCCAGGGCCATACAGAATGCGGCGCCGCCGACACGATTGAAGCGGTCCATAAAAGTCGACAGTATGAGCAACCACACCAATGAGGCTGCGGATGCCGTGCCAAAGATGCCGGCGCCGCGCGCTGCGGAAACCGCCGGATCGAGCCCCTGCGCATCACCGGCGACCATACCCCAGAGGACAGTAAAAGTACCAAGAATTACGAGGTCGCCGCGCGCCACAAAGGCCGCCGCGTAGCTCAAGGCAATGCGCGGATTTCTGCCCTCGAAGAACCCACTGACGACGAGTTCCCTGAGCGGTGGCCGCTCTTCCTTGCCGCCTGGCGTTCCCTTCTTGAGACCGATAAAAAACAGGATAGAGGAGATAAAACAAGCCGCTGCAACCACGCCGTGCGTGATCCGGCTGGTCGTGACGGCATCAAACCCGGCGTCTATCAAGGCCGGCGGCACAAAACGGCCGAAAATTACGGTCACGACGATCACGCCCAGGCCGTTGAATATGCCCCCAAGCGCGACGAACTTGCCGCGCGAGCGGTCGCGTGGGTAATCGGCGACGATCGTCTGCAGCATGCCCGTTGCGGCACCCAGGCCTATGGCATAGATCACGCGATAGACCGTCAGCTCGGCGATAGAGTCGGCAAATGGATACAGGCCGTAGCTGATGCCCATGATAAACATGCCGATCGAAAAGACTTCCCGTCGTCCGATCCGGTCCGCCAGGATACCGACGAGGCCGAACACGAGGAACTGGCCAATCTCGGTCGCGATGACGAGGTCACCGGTGATGGTGCCCTGCTCGCCGATCGGGATACCCAAATTCGTGTTGAGCACTAACGTCGTGCCTGTCGAAATGAAGGTCAGCAGCCCGATCGTGGCGAACGCCGCGTAGCAGAATATCCCTGCATTAAAACGCGATATTCCCTCAGCCAGCCAGATACCGAGAAACTTCTGTCCTAATTCTTCTTCCGCTGCCGGCTGCCCTTCGTGTTCTGCCATATTGTGCGTCTCCTCCGCGACGGTGAACGAGCCGACGCGGTGATTAGTCAATCAAAAATACGTGATCAAAGAATGATGTGGACGGCCTTGGTCCGAGTGTAGCTGAGTACCTCGTCTAAACATTCTTCACGGCCAAGGCCGCTGTTTTTCCAACCATTGAATCCGGTGCCAAGATAGTGCCGGCCAGTGCCATTAATCCATACCAGGCCTGACTCCAGTTTACGCACGGTATTCATGGCGACGTTTAAATCGTTGGTCCAGACGGCCGCTGTCAGCCCAAGCTCGAGACCATTCGCCATCGCGATGACCTCATCGGTCGTCTTCCATTTGAAAATCGCCAATACCGGCCCAAAAACTTCTTCCCGGGCAACCCGCATGTTCATCGTGACATCGCCAAACACGGTTGGCTCGACCCAGTAACCCCTTTGGAATTGCTCGCCCGGCGGGCGCGAGCCGCCCGTAACAAGCGTTGCGCCTTCCTGCTTGGCCGATTCAATGATACCCATGATGCGCTTGAAATGCGGCTCGGAGTTCACCGGCCCCATCTCTGATTTCGGATCCAATGGATCACCTTGCTTGATGGCGCGGACCTGCTCGGCTATTCGCTCAACGACCTCGTCATATATCGATTCGTGAAGCATCAAGCGGCTCGTCGAACCACAGGACTGACCTGACCAGGCGAAGTTCATGCCGCTGACGGCGGCGTTGGCAATCCGCTCGGGATCCGTGTCCGGAAATGCGATAAATGGATTCTTACCCCCCAGTTCCAGCGAGATGTGTTTAACCGCAACCTCGGCGGCCGCTCTTTGTATCGCCATGCCGGTCTGCACGGAACCTGTAAACCCGATCCGCGGGACGCCCGGATGACGAACAATCGCGTCACCCACCACCGTGCCAACACCCGATACGACATTGACGAGGCCCGGCGGCAGCACCTCATCGCAAATCTCCCCAATAAGGCTCGCCGACAGCGGACTTTGATCGGGCGATTTGAGGACGACCGCGTTACCGGCCATCAGCGGCGCGGCCAGATGCGCTCCGGCAAAAAGAAACGGGTGGTTAAACGGTACGATGCGTCCGACCACGCCGTAGGGTTCCCGCATCGTGAAGTGAATATTTTCCGCGGTCGCCGGTACGCTCTCACCTTTTATTTCCATGCCCAGACCGGCAACAAAATTGATATAGCCGGCAGCCAGCACAATATCTCCACCGAGACTGCCAATCGTATTGCCGGTATCGGCTGCTTCCAGCGGCAGCACATCGTCCTGACGAGCCTGCATGGCGTTGGCGAGTTCGCGCAATAACCGCCCGCGCTCGAACACGTGCAATGCGGCCCAGCCAGGCTGCGCAGCTGTTGCAGCCTGCACGGCGCGATCGACGTCCTCGACGCTACCCGCCGGCACGCGCCCATGCACTTCCCCGTTCGCCGGGTTGACGGAATCCATCCACTCGCCGCTTTGACTGGCGACGAAGTCACCCCCGATATACATCAAACGATCGCCGAAATGCTGCGTCACGCTGTTATTCCATCTTATTCTGGTGCGAAGAGCGCCAACTGTAGGCAAGGCGTTGAGGGGAAGAAAGAGCAGCCTGTGCCTGCGTGGCCATCCGTCCACCTGCTGGCTTCGGAATTGAGGGAATATAAGGGGACAGTGACCCTAATTCACAGCAGGAGCCTGAATTCGCCGAGAACTCTATTGAATTAGGGTCACTGTCCCCTTAATTCCCCTTAATTCGCCGCCGCTGTCCAACCAACAACCACCGCCGGTACCTGAGCCCTGCAACGAGCGCCCTGCTGCTATGATGCGGTCTTCAGCGGTGCCGGTTTCTGGGTTCTCTTATAGTTTTCCAGGCTCGACAGGCCCTCAGGCGTCCAGACGGTCGGCGCCTCGAAATACTTCGCATAATGCTTCTCGGCGTAATCCATGACGGGACGCGGCAAAACGTCGCCAGGATGATCGGCCGTCCCCATAAAGCAGGCATATTGACAATTACCGGGCGCCTGTCCCATCAACATCCATGGCAGCCAGGGCGTGATGCGATTCCAGACGCCCCGATAGTCCAGGCTGGTGATTTTCGGATTTTGCATATCCGCAGCTTTCACGTGATGGGCGAAAAATTCCGAGACCTGGGCCACTTCTCCTGAGGATTCGCGCGGCCATTCATCGGGTTGCAGGGCATTGGGATAGGCCAGATGGATATGCATTTCCATCTGCAACCAATCGCCATTTTGCGACCACGGCAAAACGAACGGCACCCGTTTGGGTGGTTTCTTGTTTTTGTTCAATCCACCAAATGATGGTGGCATTGGAAAATATTCTTCAATCAGATAATTAAAAGGGTCGTTATCGACGTGTACGACCGGCACGGTTTCGCGGGTGAAAGGATTTCGCCATTCCTCTAGCACTTCATTACTGCGCAGATCCGTGTACAGGATGATCTCCCGACAAATCCTCTCGATCGCGCCGTCTTCTCGCTGGTTAAGGCGAATCACGCCAAAACCTTGCGCACCGACCAGATCCTGAACGCGTTTCGCCGGCCGCTGACCCATCACATAGCCCTTGAACCAGAAGTATTTCTGCTTGCCGAAATCTATGTCACTCTGGATCCGCGCATAGGCGAGTTGATTTCCGGGTCCGGTCGTCAGGTCAAGGTACGGCCCCCGCAACGCCTCTCCACCAACCGGCGTACCGGGCGACATGTGGGCATCCGCACGAGCCTGCTGACCCATGGCGCCCAAGGCAAAAGCCGCGGCACCGGCTGCGCCGACTCCGGCGAAACTATTCGCTAAAAACTCTCGACGTTTCATTTATATTCTCACTCCCGGGTAAAGCATTAGAATCTTGATGTCATGTCGCAGATTTCTTGCGGCCAGCCGCAAGCATCGCCAGTGCGATCACTAACACCACGATATTCGCGCCCGCCACCAGCAGAAATGGCCCCAGCGGATTGGCGTCAAACAAGTAGCCGCCAATTTTCGCCACCAGCAATATGCCGATGGCGCCAAACAGGCTGAATAAACCGATCACCGCGCCCCTGCCCTTGACCGGCGCTTCCGAACCAATCAGCGTCAGCGCGGATATATTGGCCGACATTTCTCCCATACCAACCAATGCTGCGGCGATATACATCTGCCCACCGAGCGGATCATCAACCAGGCTCAGAGAAAAATAGCCGCCGCCCGCCAGCACCATCGCCACCGCCAGGCCGGCGACGCGATCAATGCGATCCAGCAGCCAACCCATGACCGGCAGCCACAGCAACGCAAAAACCTGGATCAAAATGTAGAACTTGATGGCCTGCACGCTGGCTTGGCCCGTTGTCAAGCCGACCGATGTACCGACCTGGGTCAGCCACAAGGTAAAAAACGTGCTGAGGACCGCAAGGTCCCCCCGGGATACGACCGCCGCCACATAGGCGAGCGCAATCCGTGGTTGGCGCGCCGCCTTGATACCGATCGTGACCGTCGCCAGGAACGGCTCGCGCTTCTGCAGTTGTTCGGGCGCCCCGGGCTTCAGGCCGGCCAGCAGCACCGTCGAAACGACCAGGCAGATCCCCGCCGCCGACCACAGCCAGTATCGTCCGGCAGTCACCGGGTCATCGGCAATTGTTGAAAAGAACGGCAACAAGGCGCGCAGCGGCGTCAGGATCAGTATAAAACCGAGACCATTCAGCAAAAAGCAGGTCGAGAGCATTTTTGCGCGGGCCGGTTCCTGCGGATAATCGTTGGAGACAGACGGCAACATCGCCGTATTGCAGGCAAAACCCACGGCGAAAACCAACCGGAACAGGATGAGTTGATCGGTATTCTGCGCTAGTGGATAAAGAATATAGCCCAGCGCAATAATCAGGAAAGCTGACGCATAAATGGGTTTTCGGCCGATCTTGTCCGATAGGGCCCCAATCAGACCAATGCTCAGGATAATCACGATTTCCTGATAAAACGTCATGTCACCAGCCAGCGAACCTTGCTCGGACTCAGGGATTTTCAGGATTTCGGTAAACAGGTAGGGCTGGCTTGCATTGATGAAACTCATCATTGCGATACCGAAAAATGAACCAAATAGAAGCGTGTACACGTTGAGCCGGGACACACCCGGCATCATCCACAAATTTAACTGTCGCGGGCCGACTCGAATGCCTGATTCGTCAAATGCCATTTTCGTCGGCTTCGCCATATTCTGTTGCTCCAGTTACATTGATCTGGCCAGGAAGCCATAGTGATGAACCCCATGTCCCATTACAAATCAGCCATGAAGCAGCATCCGTAGAGTGATCCGGCGAATGAATATAGAATAGGGCTTACAATGACGTGGTTTGACTAGAACACACAGAGCCAGGTTGAACCCAACGCCGCGCAGATGCTCTGTGCGGTTCACTCGCTTCGCTCGGCGCCGGTTAACCTGGTGAATTGACAGCCGGAGTGCCGACTTTGATTCAAGGCCACAAATATTGAAAATCATAAAATATCTACTCGTCGGCATTATCGTTCTGATCGCAGTCGTCGCCGTCGGCATCAACCTGTACCTGAATTTCAGCCAGGACGAGCCGCATTTTGCCGGACAATGCGAGGTCCTCGAACTCAACGAAAGTTCCGAGGATATTCAGATCGACCGCGAGCGCGGATTTGCCTATCTGTCAATGATCGACCGGCGCGCTCTGGCAAAAGGTGAGCCGGCACAGGGCAGTGTCGGGCGTCTGAATCTGAACGATCAGACTCGCGCAGTCGAGCCGGCACTGGTCGATCCGCCGGATCATTTTCGCCCGCACGGCCTTAGCCTCTTCATCGACGCGGACGGCAAGCGTTCGATGATGGTCATCAACCATCCGGTCGACAGGACAACCGGACAAGATCTCGTCGAGTTATTCAGCGAAGTCGAGCCTGGCCGTTTTAAGCATGTCGACACCTTCTCAGAGCCCATGATCGAGAACGCGAATGATCTGGTTGCCGTGGGCCCGCGCCAGTTTTATGTTGCGCAAGATAATGGTGTATCCCGCGACGGCAGCCTGACAAAACTCGTCTACATCGATAACGGCAATGCTACAGCAGTCGCGGATGACATTGAGTCGGGCGGTGGCATCAATGTATCCGCCGACCGGCGGACACTTTATTTGGCGGAAACCGGCGGAAAGGTGATCAGGGTGCTCAGCCGCAATAGCGCAGACGGCAGCGTGACGACCGAGCAGCGCATTCCGATCGGGACTTCACCGGACAATATCGATATCGCCGAAGACGGCAGTCTCTGGATTGGCGCGCATTCAAGCCTGCTGGCACTCGTATTGCACTTCATCATGGCCGCCGATGCGCCTTCGCAAGTCTTAAGACTCGAGCTGGATAATGAAGGCGACGCCACGATAAATGAAATTTACCTGAACCGCGGTGACGAGATTTCAGCAAGCAGCGTCGGCGCCACTTATGGAAAGAAGCTGTTGATCGGATCCATCACGGCACCGAGAATTCTAATCTGCGACATGGACTAGCGAACATCGGTTGTATTAGTTGGTATTTGTTCAAACCAACAGTGTCAGATTTGCTCGCATCTGACTGGCTTGTAATCACTCAGACTTAATTTTACATGCCCTGTTAGGTTCGTAGCTCACGGGTTTACCGATTCCAAACAGTCGTGACCTGGCAGGTCTTGTCTGCGGCATATCCTCTGCAGGGAATAAAGCGGACCGCAGGGAGCCATCCCTGCAGAGGATATGCCGCAGACAAGACCGACTGCCTGGCAGAGGATTTCGGTTGGCGGACATCGGCTATTCCGGATATCTGCCAGAGCTCGCGGCAGGCCGCCGGAGACCCTTTCCTGGGGATGGCTCCCTGCGGTCCGCTTTATTCCCCTGGAAAGGGTCTCCGGCGGCCGGCCTCCAACAGTGAATTTGCGACGAATAATGGGGACACTGTCTGTCCGATCAGATCTGAAGTTTCACACCTCAGTTTCGGAACCGTGCGTGTCGTTAATCAAATCAATAAAGATACCCGCCTATAAATCCGCGCGCTCGGTGATCGTGATCGTTTGACCCGGCGCTGCACTCCCGATGGTTTGAACGACTCCACTCGGCCAGATCACCTCGATCAAATCCACGCTATCGTTCTGCCCCAGGCCGAACAGCAGGCGCGGGTCATTCGCAGAATTATAGCCATGGGCACTCGTGTGCTCCCGGTGTTGCACGAG
>Ga0224512_10005146_pt1 | contig 10860 bp, 10 predicted proteins | sample SF_May12_sed_USG_4_FD_169103 | JGI IMG/M metagenome (GOLD analysis project Ga0224512, IMG submission 169103) | Sediment microbial communities from San Francisco Bay, California, United States - SF_May12_sed_USGS_13 | ecosystem: Environmental > Aquatic > Marine > Sediment | place: USA...
CAGGCAGACGCTGCCTCGGCATTCCTCCGTGGCAACCGTTTCCCGGCCGCCGAGGCAGTCAGCCTCGGCCTCATCAACGAGGCAGCCGGCGCCGACACGCTCGATCAACGGATTGACGCGATCGTGGCAGACCTGCTCGAGGGTGGACCGGAGGCACTCGCCGCCGCCAAACGCCTCCTCTCGGCCGTACCCTCGATGCCGTTCGATCAGGCGCTCAAGTGGGCTGCCGGGGTCTCCGCAGATCTGTTCAAAGGTGCCGAAGGGCAAGAGGGCATGACTGCGTATCTGGAGAAGCGCCCGCCCGACTGGTCACCACGCTCTCACTGACCCCACGAATTGTCGCCGGGAATCATGCTCCGCAGGTCCTTGTTGAGACAGTGAAGCGAGGAGCGACAGATGGCAGAGCGGATTCGAATCGAGGACGGGCAAAAGCGGATCAGGGTGTACCTCGGCGGAGAACCGGTCGCCGACAGCACCAACGTCAAGCTCGTCTGGGAGAAGTCCTACTACCCCGTGTACTACTTCCCGACCGACGACGTGATCGCCCATGCGCTGGCACCGACCGGGAACACCGAACGGTCGCCGAGCCACGGAACAGCAGCCCTCTTCGACGTTGAGACTGTCAACCGCACCGCCACGGAAGCTGCTACTACATACCGAAGATCGACGTACGAATGGACCTATTGACTCCGTCGAACACGAGCACGGACTGCCCGTACAAAGGCACCGCCGAATACTGGTCAGGTATGGTGAACGGCCGGTCCCGAGCAGACCTGGCGTGGAGCTACCGGTCCCCGGTGTATGAGAGCGCCAAGATCGCCGGACTCATGAGCTTCTACAGCGAGAAAGTCGACATCGCGGTAGACGGAGACCCTCAACTGAGGCCGAAAAGCCCGTTTTCTTGAGAAGACCTATGACACGTGGATCGGCGCACCATCACATCGCGAACAGATCCACGCGTAGCCTCTCAGAGCCATAGTGCTGTGGCACCGCCCGCAGAAATGCTCCCCGCCTCCGCCAACGGCGCGACGCAGCGCCGAACGTACGGGCCTGTGGCGTGCCCAGCCGGTAGTCCGGTCTTGCCACCCTTCAGTCGCCATCGCCACGCCGGCGCCGAGTGTGACGGGGATGAGAAAGAGGCCGAGCAGCAACGATCCTGCGCCCAGTATCCCGCCCGTTGACGTGCTGACTCCGATTAACGCGGCCGCCAGCGAGCTGCCAATGAGGACAGTCCACAACACCCGCACAATGTTCCGATCGTTGCCTACTGCACATATCGTCTCATACACTCGGCGATCGCGTTGGGGGTTTCTGGGTCATTTTGCCGGCACGGTCGTGTCCGACACCATCTGGTTCCGATCGGCTGCCATGGGCATGGGTCGATGGCAGGCAGACCCCGACCGGAAAGAAAGCCTGGGGCTGGCGACCAGCCGACTCGACCGCCTGGCCGGCAAACGACCGCACAGAGCGCTGCTCTTCATCAAGTTCCTATATGGCACCCGCATCGCCTCGTTGGCCTATATGGCAGTTCGGAACGTCCCGACCAGGACCTTCGTTCTGTTCGACGCGGCCGGGACAACTCTGTGGCTGGCGGTCATGATCCCGATCGGTGGGGGATCGGACGAGGGATCGATGCACTGGGGGCGGACCTGAAGCGGGTGGAGTGGGGCGTTCTGGCTATCGTCCTCGGCGCAGCAGTTTGGAAAGGAATCGTCAGCTCACGCGCCACGAGGATTGGAGATGCGCCTTGTCGGCCCATCCTGGCGAGCGCCAGCTGGGGCAGCAGGAGATTGCTGGGGTGGCGAAGGATTGGTTTCCATCCGGGATCAGTGTTCATCGGACCGGATGGTACCGCCCACCCCGGCCGATCTGCTGCAAGTACGTTGTGCTGGAGGGATGAAGGCTGGGTGCTGGAGTCACACAGGCCGGTGGTTGGACGGCGCAAGCTCCGCTCAACCGACGGGCCAATGATCTACCTCAAGACCTTCCATCGGGAAGTCCTTAGGATTGCCGGTGGCAAGCCGTGCTCCAACGCCAGAAGCTGCCGCCGCGATCAGGCAATCGGCCTGATGCAGTGAAACGCCGGCCTTGGCGAAGTCTCGCCTCCACGATCCCGCCTGTTGACCTTCAGCCAAACCAAGTGGTGCGATCCTCAGACCCCTGAACAACCGCGAGGCTTGGTCTTCTTCGGTGGCCCGCAGCCCACGCCAGATCTCTTCGATGGAAATAGCGCAAACCCACGGTTGGTCACCTTCACGTCGCATGCGTCGCAACCGATCGGCGGCCGCCCGTCCTCGCAACGCGTCAATCAGAATCGTAGAGTCCAGCAGGATTCGAGACACCTAACCAACCCGCCGGGCATCCCCGGAGCGTTGCTCCCTGACCCATTGTGCAGGGTCATCGTCCCATTCGTGGCCGGTGTCTTTGATAGCCCCGAGGCCCGCTTCGATGTCATCCCATCGCTGTTCGTCCTCCAAGCCGCGCCTGATGAGCGCAGTAATAAACGCGCTACGGCGGCGCTTTCCAGCCCTTCGGTCCAGTTCTGCAACGAGGTCATCTTCGACGGTTATGTGTAAACGCATGTGCTAACTATTACACACAACAGGGACGAGGTCCAGGAGGTGGTTGGCGTGCAACTGTCGTTCATCGGTCGGCGAGCTTGGTAGCTCAGCTCTTGTCACAGCTGGGTCGAACGGTCGACTGATACGATCCCGAATCACCCAACCCGGCAATGCCAAAGGGCGGACCTCAACCGCCGCAAACCTGACCCTTCCAATCGCCCTCCAAATCAGATAATCTGATTCCATGAAAGAAATCACTGCAACAGAGGCGGCACGGAACTTCTCCGAGTTGCTCGATGACCTGGAGCACCGGGGTGGCGACTATGTCATCGTTCGACGGGGGCGACCCGTCGCGCACCTGGAACCAATCGTGACCGGCAGCGGCTCGGCGGTCAAGAACCTGCTCATGAGTTCGGCGCCAGACCCAGCCTGGCGATCTGACCTTGCCTCGGTTCGTGACTTGCTCGACCTCGAGGATCGCGGTTGAAGCGACTGCTACTCGACACAACGTTCCTGATCGACACGGAGCGAGCTGAGGCGGCCGCGAAACTGATCGACGATGATGACGATGTGGCCATGGCGGCGATCACCGTCGCCGAGTTGCTGGTTGGTGTCGAACTCAGCAAGTGCAAAGCGAGGATTGCTCGCCAGACGTTCGTCGACAGCGCCTTGACCACCATTCCCATCATCTCCTACGACGTCGAGATCGCCCGGACCCATGCTGGACTGCTCGCCGCAGTCCGAAAAGCAGGGCGCCCCCTATGTGCCCATGATCTCCTCATCGCCGCCACCGCCAAAGTCACTGGTCGTACGGTCGTGACAGCCGATCCGGACGGCTTCGAGAATCTGCCTGGAGTTGACGTCTCAAGCCACCGCTAACCGATGGAGCGAAGGCCGGCCTGCACACCGACGAGATCACCCTCGAAGGCACCGACATCGCCGGGATCGGTGTGATATCGCCTCGCGGGTCATGGGCCACGCCCCCTACGGTGGCATCGCCGTATCGAGCACCGTCAACGACCTGGCCGTCGGCTGGTCGATCCGTTACGAACCACTCGGCACGTTCGACCTTAAGGGCGTGCCAGGGAGTGGCAGCTGTTTACGGTTCACCAGCGACCGGTCTCCCTGGGTCCCTGTGGCGATCACGTTCACAGCTCGCCCCCACTCGATACGTCCTCCCGGTCGGAGCGCCGAGTTGCGGTGCCGTTCAGTCGCGGATCCCGGCATCTTTGTGGAGGAACTTCTCGATGGCTGCGACGAAATCATCGGGATCGCACGGTTTCGACAAGTAGCCGTCACATCCCGCTTCGTAACAGCGCTCGGCGTCGCCGCTCATCGCGAGCGCCGTGAGAGCGATCACCGGAATAGCGGCTGTCTCCGAACGCGACTTGAGCTCCCGGGTTGCCGAAAGTCCGTCGCGTCGAGGGAGCTGCACATCCATCAAGATGACGTCGGGCAACAACGCCAAAGCTTTCTCGACGGCCTCTTCACCATCGACCGCGACATCCGTGTGATAACCGCACGCTTCGAGATAATCCGTCACGATCAGGCGGTTCACGGCGTTGTCTTCGACCACCAGGACCCTGGTCATAGCCGCAGCGGTCGGCTGCGTCCCTGCCGATTCGGTGGTCGGTGACAGGATTGGCTCAGAGACGTCCGGGACGACTGGCAGCGTAAACGTGAACTGCGACCCGGAGCCCGGCACGCTCTCGACGGTCAAGGTGCCATTCTGCATTTCGACGAATCGTCGACTGAGTGTCAGCCCGAGGCCCGTGCCCTCGTGGCTACGGGCGAGTGAGTGGTCCACCTGCTCGAACGGCGAAAAGATATTCGAGAGTTGGTCCTCGGGGATACCAACACCCGTGTCCCAGATGGTAACTGCCACCATCCCTTCCGCCTCCCTGGCCGTAACGCCGATGGTCCCACCGGACTCGGTGAACTTGGTGGCGTTCGAAAGCAGATTAATGAGCACCTGCTTCGTCCGGCGCGCATCGGCGAGAACCCGGGGAAGGTCCCGGTCGACATCGACATCTGTCCGGAGACCGGCTCCGGTCGCGGTCTCTCGTATGACCCCCAGCGCCGACTCGACCAGGGGCAGTACCTCGACAGGGGCAACGAGCGCCTCAAGTTTGTCGGCCTCGATCTTGGCCAGGTCGAGGATGTCGTTGATGAGCTCCAACAGGTGCCGACCCGAGTCCTCGATCTGATCGAGATACTGTCGTTGCTTGTCGTTGACCGTGCCGTGCACCTGGCGTGTCAGCAGCGACGACAGTCCGATGACGGCATTAAGGGGGGTACGCAGCTCATGGCTCATTCCGGCCAAGAACTCGTCCTTGGCCCGTGACGTCCGCTCCGCCGTCTCCTTGGCGTTTCTCAGAGCCGCCTCTGTCTCCTTGCGCTCGGCGATATCGCGCAATATGGCCGTAAAAACGGTACGACCGCCGGCCGCGGTCCGACTGAGGGACATTTCGACAGGGACGCGCCGACCGCTGCGGCGGATGATCATTCCCTCCGACGACGCTCCGCGTGCCCGCGAGGCGGGGGCCAGCGACTCAGGGCCGAACAGTTCATCACCCAGCAGACTGGCAATCGGCTCGCCAACGATTTCGCTCTCGAGGTAGCCGGTGATCCTTTCGGACGCAGGATTGAAGGCGATGGTCACTCCATCTTCGCCGAAGACGACGACCCCCTCGGCGGCATATTCGACGACCGCGGCGTAGAGGTCCTGTTGGCTTCGGACTCTCGTCTCGGCCGCCAGGCGACTTTCGTCGATCCGAACCGACTCGACCACGCTGCCGACCGCCGCCACCAGCGGCTGGAGTCGCTCAACCAGCGACTGGTCATAGCCGTTCAGGCGGTTGGCGAGTGCAATCACGCCGAGGACGGTCTCCCCTTTGAGCAGGGGGATTCCCAGAAACGAGTCCAGCGGCGGATGACCCTCAGGACGTCCGGCGCGGCGAGGATCGTTGTTCGGATCATTGGACAGAATGGGGATCCGCTCCGTTACCGGTCTTCCAAACAACGTGTCAAGGTTATGAAACTCCATGCCTCGCGGACCGAGCTCGGCGAACATCCGACGAGTTGCCTCGTTCCAGGAGATGTTCGTCATTGCGAAAGTGCGCAAGAACGGCGATCCAGCGGTGTCGTATCTCACGCCGGCGATGAAACCGTAATCACTCTCACTGATCGCGAGAAGATCCGCCAGGAGCGCATCGAACAGCTCGCCGGCATCACCCCCGGCGATGAAGCGGTTCTGAATCCGGGACAAGGCATCGAGCATGGCGTTGCTCTCGGCCAGTTCCTGCCCGGCGTCGTGTGAATCCGTGATATCTTCCAGTACCCCTTCGTAGCACTCGATGTTGCCGTCGGCGTCGAAGACACCCCTTGAGGTGATACGGACCCAAATCTGTGTTCCGTCGAGGCGCCGGAGCTGGATCTCGTCGGCCGCAACGCTCGCACCGGCGGCTGCCCGTTCCTGCATTCGGTGTCTGATAGCCGGTTCGACGTACAGGCTCGACACCGCCACGTCGGTCAAGTCATCGAGGTTTTCTGCACCCAAAATGCGGCCGAGCGCCTCGTTGCCTGCGACGAACCGGTCGTCCGGAGTCGTCCGGAAGACGGCAACAGGAAGATTCGCGACGAACGAGCCGAGCACGTCGAGCGAGTTCTGAGAGTTCATCGAGGGCCCTTGTGTTCGAGGCAGGAACGCACAGTGTTATCGGCTGATCGACCCATCTACTTGATGGCATCGCCGATGTTCGCGGCGGTGACCCGGCGGCCTGCGAGGACCGCCCGCATCGTCCTGGTCACATCCTCGAACGACAGCGGCTTCTCGATGACGGCGTGGCCGAGCGACCGGGCGCGTGCCAGAAGTCGGTCATCGCGCGAAGAGCTAACGAAGACGACCGTCAGGGTGTCAAGACCAGAAATCGACGGGATGCGTCGCGCCACTTCCAAACCGTCGATCCCCGGCATCATGATGTCGAGAAAGAGAAGATCGGGTCGTATCGATCCACACTTCACGAGACCCTCCCAGCCGTCGGCGGCCTTGTCAACCGTGATACCACCGTCGATCTCCGATGCCAGGGCGTCGACGACTTCGCCGGTGCTGGGGTCATCGTCGATGACCAGGACCGTCATCTGATGGTGGATGCCGAGCTCAGACCCGAGTTGTTCGAGAATACGCCGGTGGCCGGCCCGCGGATTGCTACGGCCCCGTTCCCAGGCGTTAACCGTCGGAAACGACACATCGAGACGCCGGGCGAGTCCTTCTTGCGTGTCGCCGGTAGCTTCGCGGATCCGGGCAACGAGTTCCGATGTTGACAGCATAGCCATCAAGACTAGATGACCTTTATAAAGCTTCATGGCTTTGTCTTGGGGGAGATAGGCGAGTGGATTGTCATGTTGCGACCTCCTGTGGCGATCCGATCAAAGATCTGCCGGACCCATGGACCAGTCGACCGACGTGGACGAGATGCCAGTCGACGACATCGTCGATCGTCAGGCCGACCGCCGCTCGATAATTCTGGCTGGCGATCGCCATACGTCGGTTCGGGTCGTCAAGCAGTTCGGCGATGGCTCGGGCGAGGTCCGTGGCGTCTTCAGCCTGAAAGAAGGCTCCTGCATATCCTTCCTCGTGTACCAGGTCCTTGAGGTCGCCGATCTCGGGAAGCACCGGTGGGCAACCGAACGATCCGGCCTGATGGAGCACGCCAGAGCTCCCGGTCGTTGCCGTATACGGAAACACGGTGACCGCAGCCTCACGAAAAGTCGCTTCGACCTCGCTTTCGGGCACGTATCCGGTAAACGTGACGTCCGGTCCGCCCAATCGCTCTTCGACGCCTGCTAGGTATCCGGGGGTGTTCGGGCTGTCGGTACCCGCAATGACAAGTTCAAGGCCGGGACGGTCCAGCATACGGACCGCTTCGATCAGCGTCTCGACCTTCTTGTAGGTGCCGAACTTGCCGAACGTCATGACCCGTGTGCTGGTTGGTGGTGGGGAAGGCGGCGAAGGAAACTCAAACGAGCCATGAGGAGTGAGTCCGACGTTGCGGGCTCCGTACTTGGTCCGAAGAATCTCGACGTATCGGGGCATCGTGGTGGTCACGAGATTGCTCCTGAGCACGAGCCAGGTGAGCATCGACCCGATCAGACGCAGCGCCCGCTCGACGACCGGGGCCTGCCCGAATCCGGCGGCTTCGAGGTCGACCGTTTCTACGATGTTGTGCAGCAGTGTGGTGGTTGGAATGCCTACCAATCGGAGAGCCAATGGGGTGAGGAGTCCGAGAGCCGCGGCGACTTTGCCCGACCCGAAACTCGTAAAGTGGGCATTGACCAGAACGGCGTCGGCGCCGACCCGTCGGGCGGCCCGTGCCACGCGGACAGGATTGGCGGCCGAGTCGAATTGCCATGCCGGGACGATCTCAACACCGTCGATGTTCGGGTACTCGAGATCGGGGCGGGCTTCGACGAGTGCGACCACCCGGACGTTCGGCTTTCGACCGAGCGCCCCGAGCAGGTGAAACCCGTATTCGGCCAGGGTGGTTTGGCTTGGAGACAAGGCGGTCACCACGGCGATGGTCGTTTCACGCATGGGCATACACCCCTCGGAGAGCGTTCATCCTGATGCGGACAATCGACGAGACGAACCGCACTATCTCCTTTCGGGCATCCACTTTCGAACCGGGGGCGTCGAACCAGGACACCGGAACCTCGGCGATCCTCATTCCGTATCGTCTGGCCAGGAAAAGGATCTCAAGGTCGAATGAAAAGCCGTCGACGGTCTGGGCCTCGAACAGGCGCTGCGCGGCGTCTGCCGTAAACAGTTTGAACCCACATTGCGTATCTTGAACAGGGACACGCAGACCTGCCTTCACGAGGAGGCGTAGGCCGTCGGTGAGGGTCCGGCGGAGGGGAGAGCGGTTGGCCACCTGCGCTCCACCCGCCGCCCGCGATCCGATCGCCACATCAACGCCTGCCTTGACCTCTAACCAGAGTCGGTCGAGCTCCTCGGCCGGAGTGGAACAATCGGCGTCGGCAAACAGGACATGCTTGCCACGCGCTGCTCGTACCCCGCGCCGCACGGCCGCACCCTTGCCCAGGTTGCCTGGAGCGTCCAGTACCCGGATGTTCGCGTGGTCCAATAACTCGACGAGCGCCTTCGTGTGGTCGGTCGAGCCATCATCGGCGATGATCAACTCCCAGGCGAGGTCATGGCCTGAGAGGTGAGCGGCGAAAGCGCCGATCGTCGGCACGATCCGGTCCTTCTCGTTGAAGGCCGGGATGACGATGCTCAGATCAAGGGGACGTTCTTCGTGCCTGTCTCTCCAGGCTCGGTAGGTTTCATAGCTCATGTCGGGTCCTTTCTTGTTTGTGCTTGCGCACGAACGGGCTGCGGGTTGATTGGTGACGGCGTTCCATGACGAAGCTCGGGGCGACTTGCCCGGCCGGCGCGCACCCAGGAGCGCGCCTCCGTAAGCGACTGTCGTGAACTCCGACTCAGGTGGGCAACGTTGGGAACCAGGCGGTCCCGTGCCCCGCCAAGGTCTTCACACAGGCGGCGCAGCGGCGCCTCGATGGCTGCCACCGGGAAGGGCCGGTTGATGTCGACGGTGTACTCGTCGAGGTCCAGCATTGTCGCCAGCTCTCTGACCTTGGTGTCGTACGCCAACACGAACGTCGGCACGCCGAGCAGCGACGCCATCACGATGGCATGGAGCCGCTCGCTCACCACCAGATGGCAGTCGGCAATGAGCCGGGCAGCATCCTGGTACGTGGCTGGACGGTGATGTACGAAAGGTATGTGAGGGATGCGCAGCGCGAATTCCTGCAGCATCTGTGCGTCGTCGTGCTTTTTGAAGCGCGACTGCATTGGCAGGGCATGCAGCTCGATCGGCCGGGACGCCGCCAGTTGTCGCAGAGCCTCGGTCAGCTGGCCGATGAAGTGTTCCCAATTGTCAGGGTTCTCGATGTCGCGGTTCAGGTTGAGGCCGATACGTAATGGGGAATCGGAACCGGCCTGCGCTGTGGCCGCTTCGCCGATGAGCCAGCCGGGATCCACGGAGAAGACGGCATCGGCCGCCAGTTGAGCCTTGATACCCAGCGATGCGCACAAAGCCTGCGACCCCGGGTCGCGTACGGTGACGATGTCGACCTGCCGGAGGATGAGGCGCGCCAGCCACCGCCCGGTGCGGGTGGTTATGGGGCCAACGCCAATGTTGAACATGGCCACCGGCAGCCGCGCCACCCGGCGAGCGAAAGCCACGATGGCAAGGATCATGAGGAGAGTGGAGTACCGGTTGCGCCCGGTAGAGGCATACAGCTCCTTGACGATGCTGCCCCCACCGAAGACGAGCCGATCGGCGCCGAGTAGGTGTCGAAGCAGCCTGGCCCGATCGCAGGCCGTATCGACAAGGGCTACCGAGTACCGTCCGGCGAGCTGGTCTTCGGTGAAGGCCGGGTCGTAGGTGTTGACGACGTAGTGGAGGTCGTCTCCGAAGTGATGCAGGAAGGTTTCAAGCAGCAGCTCGTCGCCGATGTTGTGCTGACCATGGGTTCCGAGGAACACCACCCTGGGGCGACTGCGATCAATCATGTGGCGGTCCTTTCGTTGTGATCTTGGGCAGGCGGTGCCTCATCATCCCGAGGACGGGTATGCGACCGAACCGACATGGATGCGGCTGCCAGTAGGACGGCAGTCAGAGCGAGAACGACCCAGTCGTAGCGGAGGCCTTCGCCATCGTCGGCCTTGAGACCCGGCACTCCGGCGGCCGCAAGCGAGAGCAGCTCCTCGTTGCTGAGGTTCTCGTGTTCGGCGTTGGCGGCCGGGTCCACGTAGTTCACGTCACGGCTGTCGAACACTTGATATCGGTTGCCGCATCGCGCCTCGTTGAGGTCATCGACGACGGCGAAGTTGTCGGGGAGCGACAGCGAGTCAAAGTCGTCCGAGGGAACCAGCACCAGACCTTCGAGAAGGATGGGGTTGTCGTCGCTCTTCTCGATGGTGAAAGCGTGCAGGCCGGGCACCGCTTGTACCAAGCCAAGATCGACGTAGGCGTAGCGGACGTTCACAGGGACCAGATCGGTTCCGATGCGATCCTCGAGCTGGCCGACGCTGAGATGATCGGTGTCGACCGCGACGCGTTGTGCGGTGTAGACGGTCTCCTGAGTGAAGTACTGGAGGGAGTCGGGTGTTGATCGGACTTCCACGGAGTGCTCGTAGCCCAACGACGGAGCGCTGATCTGTAATTGGTTGGCGGTAGGTGCCCCACGCAGCAGTACCCGGTAGCTCCCGGGTCGC
>Ga0224512_10005147_pt1 | contig 10859 bp, 10 predicted proteins | sample SF_May12_sed_USG_4_FD_169103 | JGI IMG/M metagenome (GOLD analysis project Ga0224512, IMG submission 169103) | Sediment microbial communities from San Francisco Bay, California, United States - SF_May12_sed_USGS_13 | ecosystem: Environmental > Aquatic > Marine > Sediment | place: USA...
ATGAAGTACAGCCCGGGTTGGCGCGCGGACTCCAGGGTCCTGGACGACAGTTCGGCCGTGTCCACTCCACCCAGGGTCACTTCCGCGGTTCGATAGCCTTCGGTGGCAGCGGGCTTCAGCGTCCAGTGGCCCAGGTTCCCGGCGATACGGCGCAGCGTGTCGTCCGCGATCTCGGCCAGCGGTGTCTCCGAGACTTCGGGCCAGAACAGGGCCTGCAGCTCGGTGACCAGGGCGCGCGGGAGCAAGGCGCCCAGCACGGTGCGCAGCAGTGATTTCGGCTGTGTCTGCTTGGCGCCGAGCAGGTAGTCGACCGCGTTCGTCCCGGGCAGCAGGTCGACCTCAACGTCGTCGCCTGGCGACCAGTAGCTCGATAACTGCAGAATTGCGGGCCCACTCAAGCCGCGATGGGTGAACAGAATGTCTTCGGTGAACGCGACGGCGCCGGTGCTGACGGTAGCGGCGGTGCTGACGCCCGCCAGGCGACCTGTTAAATCGTGCATTGCCCCGGTGAAACTGAATGGTACGAGTCCGGCCGTGGTTTCGAGAATCGTATGGCCGAACTGTCGCGCCAGCCGATAGCCGAATCCCGATGCCCCCATTTTCGGAATGGACAACCCGCCCGAGGCAACCACGAGTGATTCCGATTCGAAGTGGCCTTTGTCGGACGTGACCGTGAAACGGTCTTTGAAAACGACTGAAGAAATTTCGCAGTGAGTCTGTATTTGCACTCCCGCGCTTTCACATTCGCTCCGCAACATCGCGACGATGTCTTTGGATGAATTGTTACAGAAAAGCTGCCCAGCCGTTTTCTCGTGGTAGGGGATGTCGTGTTTTTCGACCAGCGCGATAAAGGCCCATTGTGTATATCGACTCAATGCTGAAATGCAGAAACGCGGATTGGCAGAAACAAACTGCGATGGCTCGCAGTGCAGGTTGGTGAAGTTGCAGCGACCGCCGCCCGACATCAGGATTTTTTTGCCGATTTTGTTGGAGCTCTCGAGAACGATGACGCGACGTCCGCGATTACCTGCTGTAATGGCGCACATGAGACCCGCGGCACCGCCGCCGATAATGATCACGTCGACTCTGGTCATGGCGAAAGCATAGCAGGCGTGCTAAAGGTAATGAGGAATGATTCGCAAACAAAACAATGCCGGCACTGATGTGCCCATTATTCTGTTCGACGGTGTATGTAACCTGTGCGAAAGTACCGTGCATTTTGTTATTCGCCGGGACAGGAAAAAACAGTTTCGCTTTGCGTCCCTGCAATCGGAAGCGGCGCAGGAATTTCTTTCGAGCAAGCAATACGCTTTTGATGACCTGAGCTCGGTGTTATTGATCATCGACAACAAGTTATTCAGAAAATCGCGGGCAGCGCTGCAGATTGTCAGGCGCCTGGACGGTGCGTGGCCGATTCTTTATTACCTGTTGTTCTGGATCCCGAAATTCATCGCCGACCCGGTTTACGACTTTGTCGGCAATCGACGATACAAATGGTTCGGCAAGAAGTCGGAATGCTGGGTACCGGACGATGAGCTGCGCCAGCGTTTCATTGATGAGCAACTCTTTCTGTAGTTTTAGCGCGCTAATTGACTTTGAAGTTATGCCCCGGTTGCCCTACGAATAAGGGCCGTGACGAGACTCTACTCAGAAACACTTTTTCGCAGGCAGGCCATCAGCGCTTTGTCGAAGCGCCCATTTGGCAGGCCGATTTCTGTCATGCCCAGCCCTTGGGCCTGGCTTATCGGGCTCATCGTCTCTTCTTCGGCAATGGCTGTCCTTTTCCTGACGACGGTCGAGTATTCCCGCAAAGAGACTGTCCGCGGCTGGCTGGTTTCCCGTGATGGCGTAGCACGAATTACGTATAACGTTGCCGGCGTCGTCGACAGCATTGCAGTGACTTCCGGCGAATCGGTCCAGGTTGGTGATCCCGTTATTTACCTGTCGCGAGACACGTTCATGGAGGACGGTCGCAGTTCGGCCGATGAAATGCTGCAGGAACTCAGGAAGCAGCTCGCAGCAATTGACCGGCGAGCCGAGTTGTTGCGAACTGAAGCCGCTATAGAAGGCGACTCGGTTGCGACCCAGTTGCGGAGCGTGGTGCAGGCGCAAAACGCGTTGTCGCGGCAGAAGATCGAGCAACAACGGCGACTTGATGCCGCATCCGACAAGCTGGCATTGCTTGAGTCAGCCGCACGGAGCGGTGCTGCGACTCAGTGGGAGGTAATGCGCCAGGCAGATGAATGCGTCGTCCTGCAGCAGGCTTTGGGCGAGCTGCAACAAAATCAAATAACGCTCGATCGCGAGCGTGATCGATTGAAGACACGGGTGAGGAGCCTGCCGGTCGAAACCGAGCGTTCTATTTCGAACCTGATGTCACAGAGGTCGCAACTGCAACAGCAAATTACCGGGCACGAGTCTGCACAACGCATCGTTCTCAAATCGCCGATCGCCGGAAAGCTGGCATCCCTCGAGATTCACCAGGGAAGCGCGGTTCTGCCAAACCAACTGCTGGCTACAGTGCTGCCGGAAAACCTGACAATGGTCGCTGAAGTGTACGTACCGTCCAGCGCGATCGGTTTTATCAAGCCGGGACAGCGAGCCCGACTCATGTACGATGCGTTCCCGCTGCAGCAGTTCGGAACATTTTCTGGCGAAGTGCAGCGCGTCTCCGACTTCATCCTGATGCCATCGGAGGTGCCGCAAACATTCTTTCTGCGCGAGGCAACATTCAAGGTTCACATTGCAATCGACAGGGACTCTATTCTTCTCGAATCAGGTAGCGCACCGTTGAGGCCCGGAATGCTGCTTGCAGCAGAGATCATCCTCGAAAGCCGAAGCCTCTTCGACTGGTTACTGGAGCCGATTCGTCTCCGCACGCGAGATGCTGCGTAAGTGAGCGCCCAAACCTCCGGGCGACCGTATCTTCGGATGAGCGGAGCGCCACGACTTTCGATTATCCGCCAATCTACCGTCACTGAATGCGGCTTAGCCTGTATTGCAATGGTTGCAAATTACCTTGGCGTGGGCGCCGATTTGGTGGCACTGCGTCGGCGACATCCAACATCCCTGAAGGGCGCGACGCTAAAAGACATCACCACAATCTGCGATTCGCTCAAGCTTTCGACGCGAGCGGTAACATGTCGCATGTCCGATTTGCGTCGCTTAAGAACGCCCTGCTTACTGCACTGGGGATTCAATCACTTCGTAGTACTAAAATCGGCCCGCCGTAACCATCTCGTCATTCATGATCCAGCGCGCGGTATCGTAAAAGAACCTCTCGAGATTGCGAAAGATACATTCACGGGTGTCGCACTGGAGATATCGCGAGGCCAGGGTTTTCGGAAATCGCGCCAGCTGCCAAGACTTACGTTGAGCGCACTGTTACCTGCAGATGTTGAAATCGTCCGCAAGCTGTCGGCAGGGCTGTTGCTTGCTCTGATCTGCGAACTTCTCGTGCTGGCGTCGCCGTTCTATTTGCAGGTCGTGATCGACCAGGTTTTAGGTAAAGGCGACCATCTGCTGCTGAATACGCTGGCGGTCGGATTCGCCGTGCTGCTGCTGTTCCAGGTTGTTGCGAATACGATGCGGCAACTGACCTTTCAATACCTGAGCCAGGTATCTGTCTTCGACATCACGGCGCGCGTGCTGCATAAGCTGTTGCGTCTGCCCCTGACGTATTTCCGCAGTCGTGATCTTGGCGACGTACAACATCGCGTCCAGTCGCTCAGGCGAGTGCAGGATTTCATCGTACACTCGGCGCCGGCACTATTGCTCGACGTGTTGTTTATCGTGCTGATTACGGCACTGATGGCCATGTACGAAATGAAGCTCACGATTCTCGCTATCGCGGCCACGGTCGTATGGTGCCTGTGGCGTACGGCGATGTTGCCGCTGAGACTTCGACTGTCTAGCGATATCGCACTGTCCGAGTCTTCTGTGCAAACGCACTTCCTGGAGACACTGCGTGCAGTGCAGACCATAAAGATGGCTAACGGCGAGGCCGCGAGGCAGTCGGAATGGCGAAACCTGTTCGCCAATGGCATCAACGAAAAAATCAGAGCCGGCAACCTCATGATTCTCGACAGTGCGCTGGGCCAGTTACTGTTTCAGGGGCTGCGCGTTGTGTCTATTTATTTGCTTGCAGAGAGGGGCCTGGATGGTCGTATGAGCATCGGCATGATCTCGGCTTTCGTCGCCTACCTCGGAATGTTCATGACGCGCGCTGGCGGTATTGTCGATCGAGTAATCGAGTACAGGTTGCTCGACGTGCCCCTGAATCGACTTGCAGATATTGTCTTCAATGAAAATGAGGCCGACGGTCACCGCAAAGGCGTGGTTGCCGATTCCAGGCATGGTATCGAACTCAGAAACGTTGCGTTTTGCTACGTGCCGGGCGAACCGTGGGTTCTCAGCAACTGCTCGTGCCGCATTCCGGCGAATGGTTTCACAGCCATCGCAGGCTGCTCGGGAACGGGCAAGAGCACTTTGCTACGGATCATGGCCGGCGTCGAGTCCCTCTCCGTTGGGGAAGCGCTGGTAGGCGGATTGGCAGTCAGTGATTGGCATGTGCCAGATCTGCGCAGGGAGCTAGCGACGGTTTTTCAGGAAGACTGCCTGCTAAAGGGCTCCGTTGCCGAGAATATTGCTGTGTTCGAAACAAACATCGATTTCGGACGGGTCCGACAGGCCGCCAAGAACGCATGTATCGACGCAGAAATCGAATCGCTGCCCATGGGCTACCAAACACGAATCGGCGATCTGGGTTCGTCATTGTCGAAGGGGCAAATACAGCGCATCCTGCTCGCAAGAGCCTTTTACCGCGAAGCCAGAGTCCTGTTGCTGGACGAAGCGACCAGCGGCCTTGATTCTGTTTCGGAAAAGCGTGTTATCGACTCCATTTCGCGGCTCGATGTAACGCGGGTTGTAATCACCCACAGTGACCAGGTGCTGCAGGCAGCGCACGAGGTATTGTGGCTGCATGACGGAAAACTGTTAACGTCCCGGCCTGAGCTGAACGCATGAGGCGCAAACGAATTTCTTCCGAACGAGCGCGTTACTTGCTCACAGGTACATTGCTGCCACCGGTCAGCATCGCGCTCTGGATGACCGAAGTAGCGGCCGCTGAATGTTTGTCGTAGTAATGCGGCACCGCGCCAAGGAAAAACAACATATAGAGTTTGTCGTTCGCGACAAACGCACCGGCCGTTCCCCGATATTTCGGACTGTCGGATACGGTTGCGTCAACATCGAACATGACGCCACGATTCTCTCCGTACCGCTGTGGCCGCAGGTTCTTGGTTGTCACGACCGCATTGCCTTCGCCAAAATATTTTACAAAAGTGGACTCCGTGAGTTCCTCGATTTCGTTCGGCAGCATGTCTTTCTTGAAAACAGGCATCGCGGCGGATTTGTTTGAGCTCTTCATCAGTGGTTCGCCATCGGCAACGCCGGGAATGATGATTAGTTGGTCCAGCAGCGGACCGTCATGCGTCCACAGAACAGCGCCCTTCTGCATTGACGGCGTATTCATTGAAGGCGCCTGGTTCCAGCCGCTCGTGGCACTGACCTGCATTCCTTCGAAGGCTCTCGCACCTGGTGCGACCAGCGTATAGTTGGTGGCCACACAGCCCGAGGCAAGGACCGCCAACGCAACGAGCAATGCGATTCGATAGATCATCACGATTAATCCTCCAGGTAAAATTCGATCATTTCCCGGTCCGATGCGTCCGGGTCAATTTCCAGGTATTTGGCAAAATGAGTTTTGGCGCTTTCAATCTCGCCCTCTTTTAAATACAGGTAGCCGAGGTTGCTGTATGCCTTGGCTGGCGCGTTGCCCAATTCGATAGAGTGCAAATAGGCGCTTTTCGCAAGATCCCGGTCACCGTCCTTGCCCCGTTGCCGAAACATCTCGCCATAAAAATACCGGACCAGGCTGGGCTCTACGCCCAACGCGGCGTGGCGCTCGAGCAGTTCCTTGGTACGGCCATAGCGATTGGTATCGAGCTGGTCTTCCATCAGCAGCATGTAGTTATTATTGAGAACGCTTAACAAGCGTTGATCGGCGACCGCTTCGGCATCGGGTGGTCCATAACGGGCCGTGACAAGTTCCTTAAGGTATGCCGCGCGAAGTTTGGCATCGGGGTGAGTCTTTCCAAATGCACCAGGTTTCTCGCGCTTTACTTCGGCCGCTTCCTCCTCGGCAATAATCTTCTGCCAGATTCCGTAGGAGGCGTGAGGGTCATAGGCGGCCTCGGCGAGCAGGCGCACGCCGAGCAGGTCAGCCTCTGTTTCCTGTTCGCGGCTAAAGGACATTACGCTCAGGGCGGCCATGGTTTGCCCGAGCCCGGTGCCGTATCCGGTTGCCAGTATTAACGCGATATCGACGAACGTGCCTGTTGCCAGCTTCTTCTTGAGCGCTCGAAGCGTCGCGAGTGAGTGCAGCAGCGTGTAATGCGATATTTCATGGCCGATAACGGCCGCAATCTCGTCTGTCGAATTCGCGCGGACTATGAGGCCGGTCCAGACCTGCATCATGCCCGTGGCCGTCATTGATGCATTGAAATCCGGATTGCGGATCAGGTACACACGAAAGTCATTGCAATACCCTGCCGCAACCCTGCAAACGATTTCCTGAAGATAGTCGTTCACGTCCGGATCCCGGACAAGCAGGGCAGACTGTTTCAGCGCCTGTTCGTACTCGCGCATCTCCATCCAGAGCCCCAGCTCGTCTTCAGCTTCAATCGGCTCGTACCCGGGCGGAATCCTGTGTTCGAGTGTCTCGCTCTCGGCACCGAATACGGGCCAGCACGCCAGCAGGTACGCCAGCAGGACGACAGGGCGGGTTTGGCTCATTGTTGTTCGCCGCTGCCCCGGGCTGTTGGGATGTTCTTGAAAAGGGCGCGAACGGCCGTTGCGGCACCGTCCTTGTTCCGCAGTTCACCGGCGCCGGCATTCACAACGTTGAACCACACGATGTCCCCCGTCTTTAGATCAACCAGCGAAGCGAAGCCGTGTTCGGAACCGGTCGCAACGGCACCACCGACCGCGGCCGCCAGCACCGCCAGGGCGACTCGGCCGCCCGACGCCTGGTAGTCCCTGTAGTAAACGAACAGCGCGTAGTCAGCATCGTGATTCTCGCCGATCGACGCGATTTCGGGCCCCAGTGACCAGTCGAACTTGCCGTTCTTGCTGGGGAGCTTCATCATGCCGAAGTGGTGATTCAGCAGCGAGCTGCCGACCGCCGAGTGCAGGGACTCATAACGAATCTCGTTCTCGCTCAGGCTGTCTGCGCTGATAAACGCGAGATCGGTACCGATCGAAGCCGCATAGTCCGTCATCGCCACGTGGAAGTTCTCGCGCGCGGCAGTGGTCCATTCGACATTAGGTTCCGGAACGCCGGAAGCAGTCAACAGGTAGTACTTCACGTCGGGCGGCATCATGACGATTCGCGGATTTTCACCGACAGACTCGAGCCGGTCTATTTGCTGCACATTGCTGGACATGACACAGCCGGATAACAAAACGATCGATATCGACAGAGTTGGCAGCCTGATGAATCTTAGTGCGTTCATTGTCTCTCCCCCGCATTGGCGGATAGCTGAAATTATGCCTAAGCCACGATGGACGCAAGTACTTTGATGCGGTCCGGACGGACGCTACACTGGCCACAAGCCGTTTTTCCCTGGGGGAGATACAAGTTGCTGAAAACATGGATGTAACTGAGCTCGACAGCCTGCGCATAGTCCTCGATCCAATCGGGCAGACGGGCGTGGTGCTGGCGCTCATGATCGTCATGTTCAGTGTCGCGCTTGGGCTACGTGTCGATGATTTTCGTTTCCTCCTGGACAAGCCGGTGCTGTTTCTTGGCGGTGTTTTTGCGCAGGTGCTGGTCCTGCCATTTGTTACCTACCTTCTGATTCTCATTATTGCGCCGCCCGCATCCGTTGCGCTCGGGATGATTGTCGTTGCCTGCTGTCCGGGCGGTGCCGTGTCCAACCTTATGACGTACCTGTCCCGCGGCAGCGTCGCTGTATCAGTCGCCCTGACCGCAACATCGAGCATGCTTGCAGCCCTGTTGACACCGGCATCAATCCTGTTTTGGTCACATACCTACAAGCCCACATCGACGCTGTTAAAGACACTGGAAGTCAGTCCGCTCCTGTTTCTGGCGCAAACGACCTTTTTACTGGCTGTGCCACTGGTGTTGGGAATGACGGTCGCAGCCAGGGCGCCGGACGTGGCGAAGCGGATCCGGCGGCGCACGACATTACTGGGGAGCTGCGTGCTGCTCGGCGTCATCATTTACGGAATCGTGTACTTTTTCGATATTCTGATCCCCGTTGTGTCGCTTCTTGGCATCCTTGTCGTGATACACAATGCTCTTGCGTTCGCTACAGGTGCGGCTGCGGGAATGATCCTGTCGCGGGTTCGAGCAACCCGCAGGGCACTGACATTTGAGATAGGCATTCAGAATTCCGGGCTGGCTCTTGTTATTCTTGTCAGCCAGCTCAAGGGCCTGGGCGGTGCAGCGGCAATTGCCGCGGTGTGGGGTGTCTGGGATTTGATCGCCGGTGGCGTTATCGTCGGACTGTTTCGTGCATTGGACAATAGAAGGCAACTGCTTTGGCAAACAGGACAGAAATAGAGGTCGACGATTTTCGCCGCGCGCTGAGCTGCTTCGCGACCGGCGTCACAGTCGTTACGACGCTCGATGGGAAAGGTGAGAAGGTCGGCATAACCGTGAGTAGTTTCAATTCCGTCTCACTCGAGCCACCGCTAATCCTCTGGAGTGTCGGTATTGATTCAATGAGCTATGACGTTTTTACCAGCGCAAAATATTTTGCGGTACACGTGCTGGCGCGCGATCAGCAGGAATTGTCCGATCGATTTGCGCAAAGTGGCAACAACAAGTTCGCTACGCTTGATTGCGGCGAGGGAATCCACGGCGTACCAATTCTTCCCGAGTTTGCCGCGTGCCTGGAATGCAGTACGGAACATGTCTACCCGGGCGGCGACCACAAGATCATTGTCGGTCGCGTGCATCGGTGCGAGGACAGGCAGAACGATCCGCTCATCATCCACCGCAGCCGCTTTCTGAGGAAAGAAAGTCCTGCCTGACGATCGGCCGGGCCGGTATAGCCCTACGAGCTGTGTAGCTGCGGGGCCGTGAATACAATGAAGAGCCCCAGCAAAATACCGACGCGGTAGCCCCAGTCCTGGGACTTTGCGACCGGTTCTATATGGCTACCGTGATCGTGCGTTACTCCGAAAGCGACAACATGGATTAACGAACCCGAGACGAATGCCTGCACGTAAGCAATACTCCGCGCTTCCGCAAGCTCGACCATCGGCGCGCCAAGTGTGTAGGACACAGCCGTAGCGATGCTGATCATTGCGAGCGCGGCAATTGCCACCGGCAGGCCCAGGTTCGGCCGCAGCGACCACCAGATGGCCATACCGACCGGGAGCCTGTGCAAAATCACGGCGTAAGCGAGATCGCTGCCCCGAGACGGCAGCAGAGCGATACCGTCGATGAGTGCATGAACGATCAATCCCAGCGCGGCGATAATCAGCACCAGCTTGTGTGCTTCGTGAAACGCGCCGTGAAAACCACGCTCAATGATGACGGGAAAGACAATACCAAGAAGCAGGAAGACAGCTGCCGGCGTGCCGCCAGCGGTCAGCGCTTCCGGAATAATATTGACGCAGATAATCCCGGCAATTGTGATGAAGATAAAGCCGTCGAGTACCTGCCTGGCCACGTGATTACGCCGGCCGAGTCCGTAGATTATCGGGCCAAGCAGTAAAGCGGCAATGCTCAGTAGTAGATTCATAAGATTAGTTGTCGCGGTGTAGAATACACGAATGACTATCGAAAGGATGGCTATCCGACTTTTTATCGGCTTCGTCTTATCGGCGTTTTTGTCGGATGCCGCTGTTGCGCACGGCGGCGTTGTTCAGGAAGAAGACCTGTGCGTAATCAAGGTCAATTACCTGCGTGCCCATTTCAAGATCTACCAGCCTCGTGTGAGCGGGCATGAACAATTCTGTGAGGATTTGCCGGCCGCATCTGAAAGCGTGTTCGTCATGGAGTACCAGCACGACGCGCTCAAAAGTATGCCAATCGATTTCAGGATTATTCGTGACGTCACGGGCAAAGGTCGTTTTGCCCGCATGGAAGACATCGAGCAAATAGACGACCTCGATGGCGTAACCGTGTTTTATCAGGATGCAGCAGTTGAGCCTGACGTGTTTACAGTGATGCATGAGTTTGCCGAGGAGGGCGAATTCATCGGCATCGTGTCCGCTATCCAACCTGATACGAGAAAGGTCTACGCTGCCGTTTTCCCATTTGAAGTGGGCTTTACCGGCATTGGCTACTGGCCGTTCTTCATTGTCGTACTCGTGCTGCTACAGCTGCAGTACCTGCTCATGAGTGGGCGGCTCAGGCGCTGGATGAAGGGCGGGTGGTCGGGTGTTGCTGGCAGTTTCCTGCTCTGTGCGCTACTGGTCGCGCCTGGCACTGCGGTCTTCGCCGAGGATGGCGAGCTACGAGTGAGTTACTCGACGCCAGCGGGGCCGCCCGAGATCAATCGAATTCACAGCTGGATACTGCACCTGCAATCTGCAGACGGCGTGCCAATTGAGAATGCGAGCATAGAGGTCACCGGCGGTATGCCAAAGCACGATCACGGCTTTCCGACCCGGCCCAGAGTAACCGAGGAGCTGGGTAACGGTGTCTACCGCCTGGACGGCATGCGATTTCATATGCGCGGGTACTGGGAAATCACGGTTACCGTCGTCACCGAAGAGGGTTCGTCGGTAGTCGTTATACCGCTGCAGCTGTGAGATCAACG
>Ga0224512_10005148_pt1 | contig 10858 bp, 8 predicted proteins | sample SF_May12_sed_USG_4_FD_169103 | JGI IMG/M metagenome (GOLD analysis project Ga0224512, IMG submission 169103) | Sediment microbial communities from San Francisco Bay, California, United States - SF_May12_sed_USGS_13 | ecosystem: Environmental > Aquatic > Marine > Sediment | place: USA: California...
TCAAGCCCGGCGAGTGGATACTGATCGAGCTGATTCCCAACCCGCCCGCCGGCATCCCGACGATCTGGGACATTGCCGAGGGCTGGATTGGCACGCCGAAACCGTCCGACCAGGTCTTCACGAAGGAAGGCCTGTCGCGTGCCCTGCCGAACAATCCTGCGAATGCGGGCATCCGCAATGCGCGCGAGAACGACGGCGTCGCGCGCCGGCACATCAGCGTGGACGAGGTTGAAGTGCTGCGACAGCCCGTCGAGCCAGTGGTCAACAACCGCCTGTACGACACCGAAGCCGCCGACAAGCTCGCGCACTGGAATCGCTACAACCAGGGCCTCGTCGGCAGCCACGCGTTCGTGGTGTTCAACGATCTCGGCTGGAAGAAGACGGCCGAGTGGATGCCGGGCCTGGCCGAGACGGTCACGGCGCTGCGGCCGGATATCGAAAACGCCGGCGAGCGCGGCATACTGGGCACCGGGGAGAAGAAAAGCTGGGTCGAGCAGGTCCTGAAGAAGCCGTATCCCACGCCCGTATACGCCGAAGCCGTGAAAAAGGGCTTTACTTACATGGCACGCTCGGGCATCACGTCGTTCGGCTCACGCGTGGATTTTCCGCATCAGTTGTCAGCCTATCATTATCTGCTGCGCAAAGAGGGCCGCCTGCCCATCCGGCACGCATACACCTACGAAATGCACCGTAACCAGCTGCACACGCCGTATTTCGTCGAGCATGTGTATCCGTTCATGGGCGCGCACTGGTCCAAGGGCCCGACCAGCGGTAATCAATGGCTGTGGAATCACGGCATCGGCTCCGAGGGCGCATGGGACACGCCGGAAATCGCCTGCCTCGGTCCCGATTTGCCCGGCCTGCCCGACATGGCAGAACAGGCGAAAAAGCGCGAACGCTGTGACTTCCTCACCAACCGCACGCCCGAGGTCAACGGCATGCACAATGCGCTGATGGCGGGCTGGCGAATCGCCGGCCTGCACGGCGTCGGCAGCCACGGCATGCGCCAGTTTATTCAGTATGTAGAAGAAGCCATCGCTTCGGGTAAGGTATCCGAGGAGGAAGTCCGCGAGATGCGCATCCTGATGGCGCACGGCACGATGGTAGGCAAGCAGCCGGACGTCATTGCGGGCCTCAAACGCTACAACATCATCATTCCGTTCCAGATCCTGCGTGCTTTGACGGATGAACCGCCGGTCATCGATACCTTCTATGGACCCGAGGGCTACGAGTTTCTCGCACCGGTCAAGACCATGATCGATGCGGGAGTCCGGGTTGCCGTGGAGACGCACAGCGCCGGTCCGCCCGACTTGCTGTTCAGGCACATGCCGGCACTCGTGACGCGGACTGCCGCCGGCAGGACGAGCACGCCGGAAGAGGGTGTTGACCGCGTCGTCGCGCTCAAGATGTTCACTTACGCCAACGCACAGTCGATGCTTGCTGAGGATTACATCGGCACGCTAGAGCCCGGCAAATTTGCCGACTTCGCCGTGCTGCAGAATAACTGGCTCGAAGGGCCCGATTCCGAACTCGGCAATAACAAGGTCATCATGACCGTCGTCGGTGGCAAGGTGATCTACGAGGACAAGAACGTGCCCTGGGAGAGTATCCAGGCAGCGGCAGCGCGATAGAACCGTCGACTTTGGGCCGCTCTGGCGGAGCGCCGACCTAGCTAGGGACAGGGCATGCAGGATACTCAAGACGCCGTGCTGCAGAAAGTGCAGCAGCAGATCAATGACCTTGAACAGGAGGTACGCAAGCGCATCGTCGGCATGCACGAGGAGATGCGGCTCACGCTGATCTGCCTGTTCTCCGGTGGCCATGTGCTGCTCGAAGGCGTGCCGGGCCTGGCCAAGACGCTGTTCTTCAAAACGCTGGCCGAAGCCGCGCACGTGGAGTTTCGGCGCATTTCCTTCGCTGCCGACCTGCTGCCAAAAGACGTTATTGGAATCGAGCACTTCGATACCGCGACCGGTAAAGTCGAACTCGTCGTCAAGGGGCCGCTGCATACCAACTTCCTGCTGACCGATGAACTCAATCGCGCGCGCACAAGTTCCAAAGGCTCGGTGCTCGAGCCGATGGAGGAGGGGCAGGTAACGACCGAGCTGGGTGGCACTTATAAACTGAGCCCGCTGTTCATGGTGATTGCGACGCAGAATCCGGTGGAGGAAGAGGGTACTTTCGGTCTCGGCCGCGCCGAGAGAGACCGGTTTCTGATGAAGGTGCCTATCGGTTACCCGTCGCCCGATGAAGAAGAAGAGATTATGCGCCGTTACGGTGCCGCGACCGAGTTGCCGGAAGTCAGACAGGTCATCAGTGAGGAGAGCATCCTTGCCGATCGCGAGGCGATTCGGACGCACGTTCATGTCGAAGAGCCGATCATCAGCAAGGTGCAGCGTATCCTCGATCAAACGCGACCCGAGCGATCGTCGATTCCCCTGGTTACGGAGCTGATCGAGCGCGGTGGCGGCGCGTCACCGCGTGCGGGCATCGGCTTGATTCAGGCTGCGCGCGTCAGCGCCGTAATGCACGGCAGGAACTTCGTGACACCGGACGACCTGGTCGGTGTACTGGCGCCGATATTGCGTCACCGGCTGGTGTTCAAGCCTGGTGAGGTGCAGGAAGAAGAAACCGAGCAGCGCCTGACCGAGATCATCGACGAAGTGATCCGCAAGGTGATGTAGCGGTGGACGGCAGGTTGTTGCTCGCCGAAATTCGTGGCCGTCCGATCGATCTGGTTCCGGGCAAGAAGGTCATCAGCATCAATCCCGGGGAGTGGACGAGCCCGTTCGAGGGTAAGGGTTTCGAGCCGCGGGGATATCGCGATTTCGTACTCGGTGACAGCCCCCGCCAGATTCATTTGCCGACGAGCGCGCGACGCGGGGTGCCGACGATCGTCGAACGCGTTGCGATTCGAGATTTCAAGCTGATGATCATCGTGGACCTGTCACCGTCCATGCGCGTTCGCGACAAGCTTCGCATCCAGCACGAGGCTGCAGCGATAATGCTGTATGCGGCCTGGCAGGCCGAAACCACGTTCGCGCTCGCAGTACGCACGGCGGAAGGCATACACAGTTACGGCCTCGGCATCGGCTCGCGGCATTTTTATCATGCGTTCCGAATACTGTGGAGCCTGTGCACCGACGACGAACATTTCCGCATGCGCGGTTCGACGATCCATTTGCGGCGTTGCCTGCCGCCCAACGCCATGCTGCTCTACTGCTCGGATTTTCTCGACGCGGACGGCGGCATTTCGCGTCTGCAACCTTTGCTGCGAGCGGTTACCCGTTACGACTTTATTCCTATAATTATCCAGGATCAGCTGGAGGCCAGTTTTCCGCAGTCGCGACACGAGTCGCTGATTTCCTTCGGCAACCCGGAGACCGCGGTGCGCGAGGATGTCTGGGTTTCACAGTCGGCAGCAGAGCGCATCGCGCAGATTCACGAAACCCGCTACCGCGAACTGGTCGCGCAGTTTGTGCAACGCGATATCAAACCCGTGCACCTCGGCGAGCCTGGCGTAGAACACATTCGCGCGAGCGTCGATACGTACTTCCGGCGCCGGCGGCGACTGTCGTCATGATGTGGCGCAGCAGATTGATGCAACACCGCGCGTTGCTGCTGCTGGCCGCACTGGCCGCGCTGCTCGTCATGCTTGGCGTCGCACTGATCGCGCTGTCGACCAGCGGCCGGGCCCTCTTCGGTTTTGTCGACGATGCGCCCCGGACTCTGGCCCCCGACGAGCCGCTGCGCGCGTGGATCACGTTCGACAGGCCCAGCTATCGGCTCGGCGAGATCGCGTCGTACAGGATACGTATCCGCTGGCGCGATGCGCTCGCGAACCCCGACCTGGAAACATTCGCGACCAGCATCGGATTCTACCCGTTCGATCAGCGCGACAGCGCCGTCAACGTGTATCGGCTGGGCGGCGGACAGCGCGAGTATGTAGCCGATTACCTGCTGCAGGCCGTGAACGTCGAAACGGCCTCCACCTATCAGCTCGATACTGCGAGCGTCTATTACACACTTGCGAGCGATGGCCATACAGAATTGCATTCCTATCGCGTCAGTCCGCCACCCGTGCACATCGGCGAGTTTTATCCGGGTGATATCGCGTCGGTCGCGTTGCGCCCTCTCAAGCCCGCGATCGACGACGCACGCGCGCTGCGACGCGGGATGATGGCGAGTTGCGGGCTCGCACTGCTGGCCATCCTCCTTGTATTGCTTTGGCAGCGCGGTCGCCGACGGCCATACGCGGAGCTCTCGGCGGAAGAACAGCTGTGGCGCGATTTTGATGCGCTGCGCCGCGCACCGCAGGACGACCGTCAGTTTGTCGTCGCTTACGAACAGCTGTTTACGCGCGCACTCGAGCTGCGCGACGGAGTCACACCCTTACAGTTCTGGTCCGGCGCCGGCCTTGCGCGTGGCGAATTGCAGGATCTGATCGCTGAGGCGAGGCTGATGTTCGGCCAGGCTTACAGGCCGGAAGGCCCAGCGGTGCAGGAGGTCGAGCGAATCGTCGCGCTGATCGACAGCGTCCTCCTGCCAATGGTGGCAGAGGAACGGCTGCAGCGTGAGATTCACGACGATTTCTTCGGGCGCCTGCGGCAGCAGCCGGCTGTCATGGCAGCGAGTGGCATGTTGCTCGTCGCGGTGCTCGCTGCGTTTACGCTGGCCGCGTTACCGTCGATGTGGCTGGCGGCAGATTTCCGGCAGTACAATGCGGCAGTCGAGCTACTCTCCGCCGACGGGGACCTGCAGCAGGCGGCCGATGCATTTTCGGCACTGTCGGAAGTGAGCGACGATACCAGGGTTCGATCGGCGGCCCTGTACAACCTGGGTACATTGCTCGCCGACCGGCGCATGACGCGCCTGGCGCGTGAACAGCACGCTAATTTCCTGCAGGCCATGTTTCTCCCTGAAGTGACGCTCGGCCGATTACTGCACGATATGGAATTGGACGCCGAGTTCGAGCTGGTAACGCTGCTGACGGAACTGACACGCCAGTACGCCCAGGCCGAACAGGCGCTCAAGGCAGCCGTGCGCGCCGCCCCGACGGATCCGGACGCAGGTCGAAATCTCGAGCTCCTTGGCAAGCTGCTGCGCGCGATCGCCCGCAGCATTGCGCAGCTTGTCCAACAGGGGGAGGACAGTGTGGGTACGCAGCAGATGCTCAGCCAGACCATCATCGACCTCAAGTTACTGATGGAAGCAGAGCTGCCCGATGACTACGCGAAAATCGACGCAGGCAAGGACGATCGCGACTATTTCATCATGGAACGGTTTTAGCGTAGGTCGCATGCGAAGCGGGCGTGCAGTCGGCAGGATAGCCACATGACGTATCTTGATAAGCTGGCGTTCGCGTCGCCCTGGCTGCTGCTGGCTGGCCTGCTGTTCGTTCCCGCACTGTTTCGCGAGCTGCGGCGCGCCGGCCCCGGCCGGTCGGCGCCGCTCGCTGGCATCGAATATTTGCGTGGCAGGCTGCAGAACAATGCCGCGCAGAGAAAGTATTACCGGGTTGCGCTGCTGGCCGTACTTGCGAGCATGCTCGCGGTGCTGTGGGCCGGTCCCTCCATGCAGTCGAGCCAGCCCTTGCTGGCAGCCGACCAGTTGGCACGACAGAAGAACCTTATTCTTGCTATCGACGTCTCGCGCTCGATGTCAGGACCCCTCGAATTGCCCGCCAAGGACGCGCGCTTTGCCGCGTATGGCCAGGCGCCGACAGACGCAGAGCGCAAGCAGACCCGCTACGAGGCGGCCCGCGATACCGTCTATCGTTTCGTCGACCGCTTTCCCGAGGCGCGCATCGGCCTGATCCTGTTCAGCACCGAACCGTTTCTCGCACGCTGGCCGACGACCGAGACCGACCACCGTTTCATCGAGGTGCTGGAAGAAGACCTGCACGAAGTTTCACAACTGCGGCGGTTTTCGGGTTTGACGAACACCGATGCTGCGCTCGGGCTGGCAGGCGATGTGTTTGCGGCCCTGGCGACGTCACGGGGCGGTGCCGTTATCCACATTTCCGACGCCGAGGACGAGCTCGAGAACATGGGTCTCGCCATCCGTGCGCTACGGGGCGCGGATATCCGGCTGTACACGATCGGCGTCGGTATCGCCGAATCGATCGTCGCGAAACTGTCGCAGGATTTTTCCGGCGATCCCGGCTTTCGCATATTCCGCGTGGATTCGGAACAGGAGATGCAGGAGGCTTATCGGCTGGTTGCAGAGCTGGAGGAAGCACCGCGTTATGCCGAAAGTGAACAAGCGTATGTCACCGATTTACGCTGGCTGCTGGCGCTGGCACTCGCGCCGTTTGCGCTGTTCGCGCTGTGGATGCTCGAGATGCGCCTGCACCGCAGCGAAATCGCTTACCCGGTAACGCGACGCGCGGGGTAGTGGCCACGTGACTTTTGCATTCCCGCTGGCGTTCCTGGCGCTGCTTCTGCTACTGCCGGTAGTTCTCGTGTTGCGCCGTTCGGCGCGCTGGACGCAGGATACTGCCAGCACGTTCAAAGGGCGGCCGCCAGCACCGGTATTTTTCACTGTCCGTATCGTACTGGCATGCCTGTTCTTCGCCGCGCTGACCGCCGTCGCCGCGCGACCTTATGTCGCTTATGAGAAAAGCGCAAATCTCGTGTTTGTCATCGACGTGTCACGCAGCATGCACGCACGATTCTCGTGTTCCGAGCCGACCTTTCTTACGCGCGCAAAAAACGTGCTGAAAAAAACGCTCGCCGCAATTCCGGAGGCGCGCGTCAGTTTGTTCGCATTTGATCGTTTCGCGTTTCCCGTGACGCAGCTGACGACCGATCGCAATTATCTTTTTGATGTAATAGAAAACGGCCTGTACGTCGGCCTGATGCTCGAGGCAACGCAAACCGAAATTGCCAATGCGCTGAGTGTGGTCGCCGCAAAACGTGAGCGCCTTCCCGAGATCTATGGCAACGTTACACACGTTGTAGTATTCAGCGACGGGCATGTCAGCGGCGATTTTCGGCGGCGCCTGCAGGCGCCGATCGAGAAGCTGCAGGGCGGCGGAGTAAAGGTGTCGACCGTCGGCATCGGCAACCCTGCCGAGACGCCGATAGCCGATGCTGATGCCGGTCAGTGCATAGGTCGGCATATTGAAGTCAGCGGCGACAAAGTCATGATTCCGCTGCGTGCGGACATATTGAAGTTCATTGCTACCGAGACCGGTGGCAGCTATTTCACCGAAGCGGAAACGGATCGGCTAATCGCGGCGCTGCGCGCGGAACTCGAGTACGACACTGGCAGCGTCGACGCGCGGAATGCGCCGCGGCGCGATGTCAGTGGCGCGTTTCTGGCGGTCGCTACTCTAGCTCTGCTGGGCTTCGTTTACCTGCCTGCGCGCATCAAGACAGGATGAATCCGGCGTTCGCAACCTCTGGATCATCATCTAGAGAATGACCGAAACCTCGCCGCGTTCTTCCGGGTGTATGGTGCACTGGAAGGGAATGATGCCGAAGCCGTGAAACTCGGCACCCCAGCGCTCGTCGGGACGAATGACGGCCGATGTGTACGCGTCTTCCATCTTGTTGCCGATGTCTGGCAGGAACACCAGCCTGTGATTCTGGTCGTCGAGATTGTGGAACATGACGGCCTCGTAAATGCTCACAACCGTCTCCGTCGGCGCGACTTTGCCGCTCTCGATGGTGACTTCCCGGACCTCGGTCAGCAGCTGGCGCCGCTGGTAGTCGAGCCAGCTGACGATGCCCAATTCGAGTATCGGCTGCCCATCCGTGGCGATCGCCGACTGCAGATTCAATGCAACGAGGGCAACCGGTATCAGCAGCAGTTTCTTGCCGCATGCGCGCAACCATCTGGCCAACCGATCATCCTCCGCCGCATTGAGCGTTAACCGCCCGATGCCGTAAACTGAGTTCTCGCAATATATCACTGACCAGGAAGTTTGCCTTGCGTTCATTAAACGATGTGTGGCGAAACGATGGGCCGCAATCCGGGCGGTTCATTGCGGCCGCAGTCCTGCTGATTATCGGCCTGCTGCTGGCGCAGCATGCCGTCGCTGTTGACGGTAACTATTCTTCGCCGTATGCGAGCCAGTGGGACAACCGCAGCAGCGCCGCGTCAATTCCGGACGCAACCCTGCTCGGCGTTCTGCTCGTGTTTCTGAACCTGGTTGCGGCCACGTTTTTCTTCCTGCGCGACATGCTGCGTCGACGTCGTAGTCCGGGATAGGCGGCCCGGAACGGTCTACTGCTGCGGCACTTCGTGGCGCAGGCTGCGCACGAACACGATCACTGTCCAGTTCTCCGCGTCCGTTAGCTCGTCGCCGAGTGCGGGCATGGCTAGCGACGGGATGCCGTACTTGTTCCACCAGAAAAGCTCGCCGTCGGTATGCGTGTCCATGTGCGGCGCTTTGAGGTCCGGAATCGAACCGCGCTCGGCGATGGCCCAGGGCCCGTCGCCGGCACCGGTGACGCCGTGACACTCGGCGCAGTGCTCGCGGTACAGCACATCGCCCCGTTGCACAGTCTCAAACGTGAACGGCTGCGGGTTATGCCAGAAGCTGCTCGGATAGGTCTTGACGAACATTACCGACAGCAGCAAAAAGCCGCCCATGACAATGTTGATGAGCCCGACGGGCATCAACCATACGGGCGCCCTGCCTTGCATGCTGAGCCGAATCGACCACGCCGCGCCGAGAATGAGCAGGACACCGACGCCGAAGGTGATCAGGTTGGCGGTCGAGTACCCGATCGTCGATACCTTCAGGTAGGCGCGCATGTCCTTCTGCAGTGGCGGACCGGGCAGCGTAACGTGGTACGTCGTATTGACCGCCGCGCGATCGGGATAGTCGAACGATAAATCGAGCTGCCATGCGCCTGGCATCGCCAGCACGGTCTCGCCGAGAAACGCGGTCGGACCGATCGGCAGGGCTTCGACAGCATAAGTTCCGGCATCGAAACCAGGCATGTACATGGAGAACATGACCCGCGTGCCCTCCGGGAATGCCGAGTCCGGAGCGGACGAAGAAATTTCGAGACGGGCGCGGCCGAGCTGCCCGGCAACGGGCTGCAGATCGATGCGTAACGGCACGTCGCCTGCTGCCAGTTGCCACGACTGCGGATTGAGAAACGGTGCGAAACCTGGCGGCGCGCGCGTCGCCAGATTGCTCGTGGCGAAAACCAGTCCCGCGAGCAGCATCGCTTCGACGGCAAGCAGCCGGCGGAAATGCTGCAAAGCCCGGTGCAGCGATTCGGCGGATGCCGCGTCGCGACATGCTGGCACGATCCTGAGCTGGTGTAGCGACACTGTGACCAGGAGAGCGAGCGCCAGCAGGCCTTTGACTTTATAGGCCATGCCGTAGACCGACGTGTTCAGCGCATCGGCATTGTGCACATGCACGAAACCGAGCAGACCGCCCGTCAGCGCCAGCACGGCAAGTGAAGCAACGGACATGAGGGCATAGCGGTGGGTAATCGCCGTTATCCGTTCGTGATGTTGGTCATCAGCTTCGACGAGAGCGGGCCACGGTTGCCATGCGAGGTGCAGCACGCCGCCACCCCATGCGATGGCAAGCAGCCAGTGCAGACTGCTGCTCAAAATCGGCAGCCAGCCCGATTCACTTGCCGCATGGGAGGTAAGCGCCTGCATGCCGAGCAGGCCCAGGCCGGCGAGTAAAGCGAGTCCGTGCAATGCCTTGTTGTTTTTGCGGGCGCCGAAGTAATGGCCCGCGAAAAAGACCAGTGCAAGCAGTAGCTGCTCGACGCCAACGAGCGGGTCGCGCAGCGAGGCCGTACCTGCAGCCAGCGCGAGCAACAAACCGGCGGCCATGACAATGGCAGTGCGCCCCAGGATGCTTTGCTTCAGTGCGTCATCCTTGCGATCACTGCGCAGAGTCCACAACAGGAAGTGAAAGCTCGCGCCGCCGAACAGCAGCAGCAGGCCGAAGAGTTTTGCGGTATCGATTAACCAGGCCAGGTTGCCACCCTCACAAATTTGCTATCGCGATGCCGGGTAACCGATTATGCCGCTATCGATGCAGCTTCGTGATGCTCAATCGATTCAGCTGAAACGGTAATCCGCCCGGGTATTGCGCAGCATGGCGTGCCAGACGCCGACTGGTTTGCTCGCGTTCGGCGCTACTGCTACAGTCAAATTCGACACACCGAATTGAATTCAGGAGAAAGCATTGACTCAGCAAGTTCTTGCAGCCGTGCGCACCGGCGCACACGAAACCGAGTTTCGCGAGTACCCGATGCCGGAGATCCCGGCTGACGCTGCGCTGGTCAAGATGGAGGTAGCCGGCATTTGCGGCACCGACGTAAAGTTCTACGCCAAGCCGCCCATCAGTGACCCCGTTATCATGGGGCACGAGAACATCGGCTATATCGCGAAAGCGGGCAAGCAGTTCCAGGAACGCAAGAAGGTCAAGGAAGGTGATCTCGTCTTTATCGAACACTATGTGCCGTGCTTCGCCTGCGAATGGTGCCATAAAGGGGAGTATCGCCTGTGTGCCGCGACCGACTGGCGCAAGAACCCCGACGCGCTGCGTTACGGCTACACGTCTGCAGCGCGTGCGCCGCATCTTTGGGGCGGCTTCGCACAATATATGTACCTGCCCTGGAATGCCGTGCTGCACAAAGTGCCCGACACGATTACGCCCGAACTCGCCGGTGTCGTCACGCCAATGGCGAACGGCATTCAGTGGGCCTTGTTTGATTGCGGCGTTGGTTACGATTCGAGCGTGCTGATTCAGGGCCCGGGTCAGCAGGGCATGTCGCAAGTCGTTGCCTGTCGGCAGGCAGGCGCATCGTTGCTCATTGTTACGGGTACCAACAAGGACAAGGTGCGGCTCGATGTCGCCAAGCGTCTC
>Ga0224512_10005149_pt1 | contig 10857 bp, 11 predicted proteins | sample SF_May12_sed_USG_4_FD_169103 | JGI IMG/M metagenome (GOLD analysis project Ga0224512, IMG submission 169103) | Sediment microbial communities from San Francisco Bay, California, United States - SF_May12_sed_USGS_13 | ecosystem: Environmental > Aquatic > Marine > Sediment | place: USA...
TAGTGAGCTGCCTGAGGGGGTGACCGCCTCGTGCCTGCAAGCCAACGGCCTCGCCATGCCCTTCGCCGACGCCTCGTTCGACCGGATCATCGTGTCGGAGGTGTTGGAGCACGTGCCCGACGACCTCGCGGTGATGACCGAGTTGTTCCGGCTGCTCAAGCCGGGTGGACGGCTGGCCGCCACGGTCCCGTCGGCCGTCCCGGAACAGATCTGCTGGTGGTTGAACGACGCGTACCACGCCCCCAAAGCGGTCGGTGGCCACGTCCGCATCTACCACCAGCCGGAACTGCGAACCAAGCTCGCCTCGGTCGGATTCGAGCCCGGTGAGAGCCATCGCGCCCATGCCCTTCACAGCCCCTACTGGTGGCTCAAATGCGCGGTGGGTATCGACAACGACGACAACCCGCTCGTCAGGAGCTACCTCAAGCTGCTCACCTGGGACATCGTGAAGGCACCAACCCTCACCCGGACCGCCGACCGGATCCTCAACCCCGTGCTGGGCAAGAGTCTGGTCGTCTACGCCGACCGTCCGGCCGTCTGATGGACGCCACAGCGAACACAGCGGCCACCGTGATCCCGTCGGTCGACGGTGTCGTGAGCCATGACGAGCTGCGCCGGTCCGGTGAATGGATCGCCTCGCTCCAGCTCCCTTCGGGCATGATCCAGTGGTATCCGGGCGGCCACACCGACCCGTGGAACCACGTGGAGGCGGCCATGGCGCTCGCCACCGTCGGGATGCGGGCCGAGGCGGAGAAGGCGTATCAATGGCTGATCGACATCCAGCTCGACAACGGCGCCTGGCACAACTACTACCTGGCCGACGGCATCGAGGACTCCAAGTTCGACACCAACTGTGTCGCCTACTTCGCCACCGGCGTCTGGCACCACTACCTGACCACTGGCGAGCGGGGTTTCCTCGAGCACTGCTGGCCCACGCTGCGTCGTGCCATCGATTTCGTGGTCGGGCTACAGCGGCCCCGGGGTGAGATCATCTGGGCCCAACGGGCCGACGGCGACCCGTGGAGCTACGCTCTGTTGACCGGGTCGTCGTCGATCAGCCACAGCCTCCGCTGCGCCGAACTCGTTGCAGCCGAATTGGGCTTCGACCACGACCGCTGGACCGAGGCCCGGCAGCGGCTGGTCGCCGTTATCGCCGAGCAGCCCGAGGTGTTCGAGCCAAAGGACCGCTGGGCCATGGACTGGTACTACCCGGTGCTGTCCGGGGCCGTCGTCGGCGACGATGCGGCCAAACGGCTGAGCGACGGCTGGGACGCATTCGTGATGGAGGGCACGGGTGTGCGTTGCGTCTCGGATCGGCCTTGGGTCACAGCCGCCGAGACCTGCGAGTGCGCGATCGCCCTCGTCGCTACCGGCGAAAGGGAGCAGGCGCTTCGGCTTTTCGAATGGGCCAACGCCCTCCGTGATCACGACGGCGCCTACTTCACCGGCATCGTGCTCCCCGAACTCATCCACTTCCCCGCCCACGAACGGTCGGCCTACACCGGCGCCGCCGTGATCCTCGCGGCCGACGCACTCGACGGATCGTCCCCGACAGCGACCCTGTTCACCGACCACGGCTGATCGACGCGCTGCCTCGTCGTCCCCCAGGAGGGTTTGGAAGGAATCACGCGCGGACGGCGCGCGCAAGATCTGCCGGATCGGGCTGCTGTGGTGTCACCAGATCCGGTTCGGGCGATCGCGCTCAGTAGTGTTGCAGGACCCGGAGCGAGCCGGTCGCCGAGCGCTGCTGGAACCGACCGGACGCCAGGGCCGGAAGATAGATGTTCTCATACGGTGGCCGGCCGCCGTCGGCCGGATCGGGGAACACGTCGTGAATGACGAGAAGCCCTCCGGGCGCAACATGAGGCATCCACCACTTGTAGTCGTTCGATGCCGGCTCGACGCCGTGCCCGCCGTCGATGAAGAGCAGGCTGAGCGGCGTGGCCCAGTGCCGGGCCACCGTCACCGAGTCGCCGACGATGGGAATCACCACCGACTCCAAACCGGCATCATGAATCGTGCGGCGGAACTCAGGGAGCGTGTCCATCATCCCGATGTCGGGATCGACGAGGTCGGGATCGTGCGACTCCCAGCCGAGCTGGTTCTCCTCCGACCCTCGATGATGATCGACACTGAACAGCACGGTGCCACCCTGAGCGGCAACCGGGCCAAGATAGCACGCCGACTTGCCGCAGTAGCCTCCGATTTCGAGCATTGGGCCGAGGCTGAAGTCGGCCAACACGGCGGCTTCGGCCAGCGCCAGACCCTCGTCGGGTGGCATGAAACCCCGGGCGGCTTCCGCCACCGACCGCTGCGAAGCGGTCAGCGGCCCGTTCGACGCCGACTGCGATCTGGTGGGTGACAGCACCGTCTAGAGCCCTCCGCCGACGAGCGCGTCGTCGGGCTGCTCGTCGATTGTCGCCCGGCTGCGGCCGAAAAGCCGGTCGAGGAGAAGGAACTTCGCCACCCACACGATGAGGTAGCCGGCGATGCTGCCCACCGAGATCATGAGTCGGTGATCGAAGAGCCGGTCGGCCGCCTCCGCCGTGAGACTCGAAACGACGAGACCCAACAGCGCGATACCCCAGAACGGGAGCATCTCGCCCCGCACACTGGACCGTCCCCGCACCTCCCAAACCCAGTATCGGCTCATAAAGTAGGCGGGAACCGCAGCGACACTGGCGGCGAACGCATTGGCCCAACCTCCACTCCAACTCCAGAACTGGAGGGCCAGCTGGAGGATCAGCTGATGGTTCACCACATTGACCGCAGAAACCAACAGGTAGCGACCGGCGCGTCCGACGTTGCCCATGACATCGGAGGTGGTCGTCTTGGAGCCGAATTGCATCACAAACCTCAAGGCTATCCCTTCGTCCTCAATCCTCGAATGGTGAAGGTTCCGTTCCTGTTCATGTTGGGTGTCGCTTGTCTGACAATAGTCACCGGTTGTGTCGGCGACGACGCGTCGGACGTTGCTGATGGCGTCATCACGGCCCAGCCGACAGTTGCGGGGCGGGGCGCCACGACCACGAACACCAACTCCGACCCAGGATCCGACAACGACACCGAGGAACCCGCGCCCTCCACCCCACCCGAGGAACTACCCGACCCCGAGTGGGCCGGCGCCGAGTTCGTGCTCCAACCGATCGCCGGGACCGATCGCGGGCTGGCCATGGCGGTTCGGGACGACGACGACATCTGGCTGGTGGAGCGCGACGGTAGGGTTCGGCTTATCGAGGGTCCGGTCACACCCGCCGAGGACACCGGAGATTCGACGGGCACCGTCGTGCTCGACATCTCGGACAAGGTTGGCACCGACGGCGAAGGTGGCCTGCTCGGCCTTGACTTCTCCCCTGCCGGCGACCATCTCTACCTCAGCTACACCGACACCAGCGGCAACAGCGTGATCGCCGAGTACGAAATGGATTCGACCGCTCCGCTCGAGGGCACCGATCGGATTCTCCTGCAGGTCGAACAACCCTTCTCCAATCACAACGGCGGCCAGATCACCGTCGGCCCCGACGGATTCCTCTACGTTGCGCTTGGTGACGGAGGCAGCGGCGGTGATCCCCTGGGGAGCGGTCAGGACACCTCGACGCTGCTCGGCTCGATCCTGCGGATCGACCCGGCCGGTGGAACCGCCGGCGTCCCCTACGCGATTCCGGCCGACAACCCCTTCGTCGGCCAGGACGGCGCCCGCGACGAGATCTGGCTCTACGGGGTCCGCAACCCGTGGCGGTTCTCGTTCGACGCCGACACCGGTGATCTTTGGATCGGCGACGTCGGTCAGGGCGAGATCGAGGAGATCGACTTCCTTGCCGCTTCGAGTGGTGAGCCGGCAGGACGAGGGGCGAACCTCGGCTGGAACATCCTGGAGGGCGAGCAGCCGTTCTCCGGCGAAGCCCCACCACCCGATCTGATCGGGCCGATCGCCTGGTACGGCCACGACAACGGACGATGCTCGGTCACCGGCGGCTACGTGTACCGAGGCGATCGCATTCCGGCCTTGGCCGGCGTGTACATCTTCGGCGACTACTGCACCGGTGAGGTGTTCGGGATCAGACGATTCGACGACGGTCGGACGACCCAGGCGCCGCTCGCGATCGAGGGCGACGTCGGCCAGATCGTGTCGTTCGGTCAGGGGCCCGACGGTGAGCTCTACGTGTTCGAGTCCAACGGCACTCTCTCACGTCTGCAAACCACCGAAACCGCCACTGACCGGTAGGCAGAATCGCCCCCTCGGGGGAGAGTAAGATGTCCTAGCCCAGGGGCCTTCCCGGTCATTTCCAAGTGGGAATTGCGGTCTATACTTGGCCTTCCAACCAACACACCCGCACCCCGTTCTCCCGATCGGGGTGCAGCCAGTGGCCTCTGACGCTCATAACCCGCCAGCGTCAGAGGCCACACCTTTTCTGCGGTTCGGTGCCGTCGCTGGATCGACTCACGGCGGCGATCAGAGTTGGTAGCGGTAGACGTTGGTCTCCCGCTCCTTGAAACCCAGGCGCTGGTAGAGGCGGTTGGCCGCCTCCCGAGAGGGGCGAGAGGTGAGGTCGACGGTCGTCGCGCCCGCTTCGCGTGCCAACTCGACGGCGGCCTGGTTGAGTGCGGCCCCAACTCCCTTTCCACGGGCGTCGCCGTCGACCACAACGTCCTCGATCCAGGCCCGAATGCCGGTGGGGATCGGGAAGACGACCAGCGTGAGGCTGCCAAGGATCCGGTCGCCCTCGCGGGCGAGGAGCAGGTGGCAGGCGTCGGAGGAGACGATGTTGTCGAGCTGCTGTTTTGACGGCGGGGGATTGGAGGACGACAGTTGGGGGATGAGTTGTCGGAAGGCGGCCACGACGTCGTCGGTCACTTCGGATACAACGCTTATTTGCAGGGCAACGGTCACGGTGAACAGTATGGCCCTTTTCGGTTCCCGATTTGCTGCGATCGGATGGCGCGGCCGGAAGTTCGCACCCGCCCGGGTGTAGTGTGGGATCAATGGAGTTCGTCCAATGGACCGCCGATCGTCCCAACCTCGACAGTCCGATCCTGATTCTGGCATTCGAAGGGTGGAATGACGCCGGCGACGCCGCCTCCACCGCGGCCCGTCACATCCGGGACCGCTTCGGCGGGGAGGTGTTCGCCACCATCGACCCGGAGCCGTTCTACGACTTCACCTCCAACCGTCCCCTGCTGCGCCTGGAGGACGGTTCGCGTGTCATCGACTGGCCCGAGAACTCGTTCGCCGCGATCAGCAGACCCGACCTCGCACACGATCTCATCGTCATGGTGGGCCACGAACCGCAGCTGAAGTGGCGCACCTATACCGAGCAGATCATCTCGGTGGTCGAGGAGTACGACGTCGATCTGATCGTGAGCCTCGGCGCGCTGATAGCCGACGTGACCCATTCCCGGCCGACTCCGGTCTACGCCTCGGGTCACGATCCGAAGCTCATCGCCGATCTCGATCTCGAACCCTCCAGCTATGAGGGGCCGACCGGCATCGTCGGCGTGATCCACCAGGCCCTGCGGTCCCAGGGTTACGGATCGATCTCGCTGTGGGCAACGGTGCCGTCGTACGTTCCCCACGCCACGTCGCCGAAGGCCACCCTGGCGCTGGTCAACCGTCTCGCTCAGCTGCTGACCATGGCGGTACCGACCACGGCGCTCGAAATCGCCGCCGCCGCCTACGAACGGCAGATCAACGACCTGGTCGATGACGACGAGGAGACGAAGGCCTACATCGCCGAGCTCGAGCAACAGTACGACTCGTCGATGAACCCGGAATCGGGCGAGGAGCTGATCAAGGAGCTCGAGCAGTTCCTCCGCGACCGCAACGAGTAGCGGTTAGCGGGTAGCGGGTTCGTCAGCCGAGCCACACCCCGTCACGGGGTGGATCGTAGAAGACCTGGTCGGTCTTGCCCTCGATGCTGTCGAAGGTGTGCTCGCCCCACAGGTCGAAGTTGACGACCGGATCGGGCAGGTCGTGGCGCTCGAACCAGCCCACGTCGAGACATTCGAGCGGATGGGGCGACAGTTCGCCGCCGGTGGCCCGGCACAGGAACACGATGCTGTAGAGCGGCACCCGGCTGAACCCGGCCCGAAGCCCGTCGAAGATGGCGATCGGCCGCTCGACCTCGCAGCGGATCCCCGTTTCCTCCCGGACCTCTTTGACCGCCACCTCGGCGGCCGAGTAGCCGACGTCCGCCCATCCCGTCGGGTACAGCCAGAAGCCGGAGTCGGCCCGCTGGATCAACAGGAGGCGGCCGTCGCCGTCGGTCACCGCGGCGCCGACTGCGATCTTCGGCGTGACGTACCCGCTGACCCTCGGATTGACGGCCCGGACCCAACCTTCGATGTAATGGCTGGCGACCGGCTGATCGGTGTCCCGTCCGTCCACAGCCGAGCGGATGTCGGCCGAGATGGCCAGAATCTCCTGGTACCGCTCGCTCTCGAAGCGGCTGTCGGTGAACGCCAGGCCGGTCTGCGCAATGGCGGTCAGCGCCTCCGACCAACGGTTCAGGTCCGCGCTGGGAACCCGTTCGGGCGTCGTGTCGGCCATGAAACCTAAGTCTGGCCCACCACTTCACCCAACGCCAGCTTGATCTCGGCCAGCACGATGGGATCGGTGATCTTGGCCCCGTCGATCCCGGTCAGGTAGAAGCTGTCGACCGCCTGGGGGCCGAAGGTCTGGATCTTGGCCCGCCGGATGTCGAGTTGTAGCTCCTGCATGGCCTGGGTCATGTGGTAGAGCAGGCCGATCTCGTCGGGGGCGTGGACCTCGACGACGGTCGCCCAGTCCGACACGTCGTTGTCGATAACGACGGCCCGACGGGGCGGAGCGGCCGACAGACGGCGACGGTAGCGGGCGTTGTCCCGGGAGCGCCGCACGATTCGGGCCCGCAGTGCGGCCGAGCCGTCGAGCGCCCGCTCGCACATGGTGATGACATCGTCCCAATCGACCACGCCGGCCTGCGGAGGCTGCAGGGTGACCTCCATGGCGGCCATCTTCCCACCGTGTTCGAGGTTCTCCCCCGGCTCGGTGTGCTGCACGGCGTCGAGCACCTCGAGCCCACAGACGGCGAGCGCCCCGGCGATTGCCGCGAACAGGCCGAGGCGATCGGCGCAGACGACGGTGAGGGTCGAGTCCTTCCCCGAGATGTGGCGCTCCCCGTCGCGCATCAGGGACAGGATCTCCTCGGAGGGGAAGTCGCCGGAGACAACCTCCTCCAGCTCACCGCCCTCGAGCACGTGGGCGGTTCGATCGACCAGATCCCGGAGCAGGCCGGCCTTCCAGGTGCCCCACGCCGACGGCCCCGTGGCGATCGAGTCGGCCTCGGTCAAGGCGGCAAGCAGCTGGAGGAATTCAACCGAATCGACGGCGGCAGCCACCGCCCGGATCGTGCCCCCGTCGGCCAGGTCCCGCCGGGTGGCCACATCGGGGAGGAGAAGGTGATGGCGGCACAGGTCGACGAGCACCGCCACGTCGTTGTCCGGGTAGCCCATACGGTGGCCGATCCCGCCGATGATCTTGATGCCGACCTCGGTGTGGTCGCCGGGGTAGCCCTTGCCGATGTCGTGCAGCAACGCCCCGACCACCAGAAGATCGGGCCGGGTGACCTGGTCGATCAGGGACGACGCGTTCACCGCCGCCTCGCACAAGTGCCGGTCGACCGTGTAGGTATGGAGCACGTTGCGCTGCGGCCGGCACTGCACGGCCGCCCACTCCGGCATCAGCCGCTCCATCAGACCGAAGTGGTCGAGATCCTCGACCGTCCGCACCGCCGGCCGGCCGGCCAGGAACAGTTCGGCGAACAGGGTTCGGGCCTCAGCGGGCCACGGTTCGGCGATCCCGCCCCACTGCTCACTGAACCGGGCCAGGTCGCCCCGGTCGAGAACCTTGTCCTCCTGCGCGGCCTGTGCCGCCAGGCGCAGGGGAAGGAGGGGATCGTCGTCGACTGGCACGTCGACCTTCAGCACCTCGCGCACCGGCGTGTCGTCATGCGGATTCTGATACTGCCAGCGGCGCCACGCCTCATCGCTGCACCAGGCGATACGGCGGGCCGACCGGGCCAGCCGCAGCATCAACTCGCCGCTCGACTTGTCGCCCAATGCCGCGGCCACCGCTTCCTGGAATTCGAGGGTCATCGTGTCGCCCGAACGGCCTTGCAGGCGATGCAGCTCGACCCTGGCCTCCAGTAGGACCTCCACATCGACCTGGAGGTCGGCCACGAACTCCTCGGCGAAACCGGGTTGGGCACCCGAAGCCCAGATCATGGCGTGGACGTCGCGCAGGCCGCCCCGGCCCTCCTTCAGGTTGGGTTCGATCTGGGATGCGGCGTCGCCCCGGTCCTCGTGCCGCTGCTCGACGGATCGAGCCAGTTGGTGCAACAGTTCGTCGCGCCGTGAGGTCCACGCCTCCGAGGTGAGCCGGTCGACTTCCGACTTGTACCACGGGTTGCCGACGATGAGCCGGGTGTCGAGCAGCGCGGTCGCCCATTCGAACTCCTCCGCCAGGAGCTCCTTCGCCTGATCGAGGGTGACGACCACGTAGCCGAGGGCCAGGCCTCGATCCCAGGCCGGGTACCAGAGCGCCTCGGCCAGATCACCGCCATCGACGTTGTCGCTGTGGACGAGCACGACATCGATGTCGGAGGCGGGACACAGCTGACCGCGGCCGTACCCGCCGACGGCCAGCAGGGCCATGTCGGTCATGTTGGCCAGCCGTTCCTGGGCGACGGATCGGAACCAGGCGTCGGTTGCTCCGCTGTGGGCCTCGGCGTAGGCCAATCCGCGCAGATGGTCGGCGTCGAGAAGAGGTCGCTTACGGCTCACGAGTCGCTTTCATCGGGTTGGTGCTGGGTCAAGAGATCGGGGAGACGGCGGAAAAATTGGGATCGGGGGAGCACCAGATCGTAACCCAGGTCCCGGGCTCGTTGGTGGGCCGCTGTGTCGACATGGGATCCGAAGCCGATCACCACCGACCCATCGATTCGGAATCCGGCCGCGTCGTCGCAGCGGTCGAGATCGACCATCACCGTCGTCGGGTTCTGCGCCGCCGCCTCGGCACCGGTTTCGACGAAGACAACCGTCGGGCCGAACCGGGCCCGGTCGAAAAGGTTCGGCACGTGGGCCACAACTCTTGGATCGCCGCTCACGCTTGTCTCCGTTGCTGGAGGTGGAGATGTGCCTTTGCCGCTCCCCAGGTTATGCCGAGCTCGTGGACCTCGGGGCCGAAGTCGGCGAAGCTGCCGGGCGTCAGATCGTAGACGTCGTCGGGGTGGATTCGCCGGGCGTGACGATCCCGCTCGACCGGCGCGATGCCACGGGCGGCGAGGATCCTCGTCGGGTACACCGCGGCCGCTCGCAGGATGCTGAGCGGATTGGTCCATTGATCGCCGATGTCGCGGGCCAGGAGATCCCGAAGGCGGCCACCGATGTCGGTGGCCGCTGCTCGGCCGGCCGCGTCGATGTCGGCATCGAGCTTGGCGGCGGCGTCGGCACTGAGCGAGCCTGGCGGTACCGTCCGCTCGACGGACGCCCGAACCCATGCCGGCAGAGCGGCCTCGACGGCCGCGGCCAGCTCGGATCCGTGGCGATGGAACCGTTCGTCGTCGCCTTCGACCAAGGTGACCCGATCAGCCCTGGTACTCGGCGGCCCGGCGGATCGACAGCTCGATGCGACGCCGACCCGGGTCGACCGACAGCACTTTGACCCGAACCTCATCGCCCGGGGCGACGATCGATTCCGGCGTCGACACCCGGTACTCGGCCAGCTCCGACAGATGGACGAGACCTTCGAACCCGCTGATCAGCACGAAGGCGCCGAAGTCGACCAGGCGCGACACCTCGCCGACAACGACCGAGCCGACCTCGATCGTCTCCAGCGGATCCGGTGTGGTCTGGCGTATCGACAGGCTTATCCGACGCTTCTTGACCTTGACGTCGAGCACTTTCACCTCGACCTCGTCGCCGACGCTGACCACATCGGTGGGCTTCGACACCCGATACCAACTCAGCTCGGAAAGATGGACGAGGCCCGAGACACCGCCGATGTCGACGAAGGCGCCGTAGTCGGCCAGCGATTGGACCCGACCCTTGCGAATCTCGCCATCCTTGAGCGACGACATCAACTCCTGCCGTTCCTTGCGCTGCGTCTTCTGCAGCAGCGCCCGACGGCTCAGAACCAGTTTCTCTCTTCGCGGGTCGATTTCGAGGATCTTCAATTCGAGCGTCTCGCCGACGTAGCCGGTGAAATCGCGAACCGGTTCGAGTTCGAGGTGGGATGCGGGCACGAAACCGCGGACGCCTGCATCGACCACCACACCCTTCTTCGAGGTGGAGACCACCCGGCAGCGGATGACCTCTCCGGAGGTGGCCTGCTGGGTGAGCCTGTCCCAAGCCTGACGTTTCAGCGCCCACAGCCGCGACAGCACCACCCGGTTCTTGGGGTCCTCGCGAGCCAGTTCTGCCCCGAACGCACGATCGCCGACCGAGAGCACGGAGGACGGTTCCTCGTTGTGAAGGCCGAAGTTGCGGCGGCTGATGACGGCGGGACGGCCGTCGTCGAGGACCAGATCGACCGATTCGCTGGAGACCTCCGTGACCACACCCTCCACGACCCGACCCGGCGCGGCAGGCTCGGGCGTCGAGATTCGCGACGGCGGGGGTGGGACCGGCGTGTCGGGGGCTGTCGCCGCCTCGGCGGGAGGCGACGATGGTGGGGACGCAGGCGGTGCCGGCCGGGGCGGCGGGGGCACGGCCGAGGGTGGCTCGGACGCCACTGGGGGAGGAACGGAAGCCGGCTGCGCAGGCGTATCCGGCGCCGACCCGGGCGGCGGAGCCGGCATCTCCGAGCGCGATTCTTGTTTG
>Ga0224512_10005150_pt1 | contig 10857 bp, 9 predicted proteins | sample SF_May12_sed_USG_4_FD_169103 | JGI IMG/M metagenome (GOLD analysis project Ga0224512, IMG submission 169103) | Sediment microbial communities from San Francisco Bay, California, United States - SF_May12_sed_USGS_13 | ecosystem: Environmental > Aquatic > Marine > Sediment | place: USA: California...
GATGCGCCAGGCCGATCGACTCGTATGCCGCGCTCGCCTTGCGGATGCTGTCGACGCAGATCGGCTCAACGAATACGTGCGGCGCCATCAGCGCGAGCGCGCGCACCCCCTGCGCCGCGCCGGCGTGGATAAGAGCGATCGAGGCGCCGTCCGAATGGCCGACGAGCACCGGGCGTTCGACGCGTAAGCCCGCCAGCAGCCGCGGCAGGACTTCGAGCGCTTCGCGGTGCATGAAGCGCACGTCGACGCGCGGCTCGGCGAGCACGTCGGACCGCCCGTAGCCGTAACGGCTGTAAAGCAGCGCGCGGCAGCCCGTCGCCTTGACCAGCTGCAGCGGGAAGTCGCGCCACTGCCGGATCGAGCCCAGGCCTTCGTGCAGGAAGACCAGCGTCGGTCCGCCCGGCGCGGCGGCGTCGAGCCACTCGTACTCGAGCGAATGACCGGCGCAGGTGACGAAGGGCATCGGCGCGATTTATAGCATGCAGGCGATAATCGCCGACTATGCGTTTCACCGCCTGGGCCGTGCTGCTGGCCACGCTCGTCCTGTGGTCGGGAAACTGGATCGTGGCGCGCGCCGTGCGGGACGACATCTCGCCGGGCGTCGCTACGGCCGGGCGGCTGCTGATCGTGGCACTGGTGCTCGCGCCCTTCGTGTGGCGCGGCCTCGCGGCGAAGTTGCCCCGGCTCTCGCGCCGCGACTGGCAGGTGCTCTGGATGCTCGCTTTTGCGGGTGGCGGTATCCACCTCGCGCTGCAGTGGCTCGGGCTGCATTTCACCACCGCGACCAGCGCCACGCTGTACCTGTCCACCGCGCCGATCTTCATCGTGCTGCTGGCCGCACCAGTGCTCGGCGAGGCCATCGGCGCACGGCAGTGGCTGGGCGTCGCGGTTTCGTTCTGCGGCGTCGTGCTGATCGGCATGCGCGGTGAGGTTACGCGCCTCAGCTTCAACATCGGTGACTTCTGCGCGCTGCTGTCGATGGTGTTCTGGGGCAGCTACACGGTGTTTCTGCGACTGCGGCGCGACGCGCTCGAGGTGCTGGAGTTCATCGCCATGGTCTGCGCTCTCGGCCTCGTATTCATGGCGCCGTGGGTCGCGGCGGAGTACTTCATCGGCATGCGGATAGCGTTGAATGCCGCCGGCGCCGCAGCCGTGCTCTACTCGGCAATCGGCTCGCTGCTGCTCGCCTATGCCGGCTGGAGCTACGTGGTGACGCGCCTGGGCGCGGCGCGCGCGGGGGTCACCATGCACCTCATGCCGGCGATTTCCGTGGGCCTCGCTGCGCTCTTCCTCGGCGAGCGGCCTTACTGGTTCCACTTCGCCGGCGTGGCGCTGATCCTCGCCGGGGTGACGCTCGCCTCGACGCGCGCGCGGGGCGCGACATGAAGCCGGCCGCATTCGATGCGGCGCTGCGCGCGCGGCTGGTGACGAACCTGGCGCGCCACTCGCCCGCGCCGTCCGCGCCCCATGCGCTCAAGCGGGCCGCCGTGTGTGTCCTCGTGATAGACGACGGCTACGGTGAGGCCGCGTTCCTCCTCACGCGACGCGCCGAGCACCTGAGCGCGCATTCGGGCCAGTACGCGCTGCCCGGGGGGCGCATCGACAGCGGCGAGTCGGCGCTCGATGCCGCACGGCGCGAAGCGCGCGAGGAAATCGGCCTCCAGCTCGCGTCGCAGGACTTCATCGGCGCGCTCGACGACTACCCGACGCGCTCGGGCTACCTGATCAGCCCGCTGGTCGCCTGGGTCGCGGACGGCGCGCGCCTTGCGCCCAATCCCGCTGAAGTGGCGAGGATCTACCGCGTGCCGCTCGCCGATCTCGGCCGGCCCGGCTCGCCGCAATTCATTTCCATCCCGGAAAGCGACCGGCCGGTGATCCGCTACCCGCTGCTCGGCACGCTGCTGCATGCGCCGACCGCGGCGGTGCTGTACCAGTTCATGGAAGTCGCCGTTCTCGGCCGCGCGACGCGCGTCGCGCACCTCGAGCAGCCAGTCTGGGCCTGGCGCTAGAGTTCCAGCGGCCGCCAGTAGCCCGTGAGCTCGAGATAGCCGCGGCCGACCTCGGTGCCCGCGTGCAGCGCGCGCACCGCGCCCTCCCAGTAAATGGTGCCGGTGCTGCGGCGCGCATCGAGCTCCTGGTCGTCCATCAGCGGCGTGAGGTCGTAGTGCTCGCCGCCCGCCGATACGCGCATTGCCACCGGGTACTCGACGCCGGTGCGCGGCGAGCGCCAGCTGCGCAGCGGCGTGAACGACATGCCCTCCGGCGCGTAGTAAACGCCGCCCTGCCGGTCGCGGATGCGAAACGCCATCAGCGCACGACCGTCGTCGAGATTGAGGCCGCACCAGTCCCATCCGGCCGCCTCGGGCGCGAGGTACTGGCTCGACCACTCGTGATCCAGCCACGCCACGCCGCGCACGGCGTCGCCGTCCAGCTTGCCAGTGACCATCATCTGCGGCCGGCTGTAGTAGTAGCTCGCCTCCTCGGGCCGCGGCCCCTTGCGGCTCAAGCCGTCCTCGCCCTGCAGCAGGGGCGCGCCGGGCGGCTCGAGCGACAGCTCGAGGGTGAACTCGCGCGCCGCGATCTTCGCGCGATAGACGCCGCGCTCGAGCGCGAAACGCCAGTCGTCGATCCAGGTTTCGGTGGTGCGCGTCGCGGCGCCGGCGAGGCCGAAGGCGACGCGCGACGCGCGCTCGTCGTGGCGCAGCCGGCCATGGCGCGGATCGGCGATCGCCGCGTGCGCCAGCAGGATCTGGCGCGGCGCGAACTTGCTCGGGTTCTTGCTCTCCCAGGGCGCGCGCGCGCGAAAGAACGTCACCTGGAAGCCGAGCCGCTCGGCGCCGCGCGTAAGCCAGCCGGTGGCGTACCACCATTCGCTGCGGTAATCGGGGTGCGCGCCGTGATCGCGCGGAAAGCGCAGCCGCCTGCCTGGCACCACCAGCGGGTAGTCGACCTCCGTAGGGTGGGCCTTCGGCCCACCGTACGCGAGTGGCGCGGCGAGAAACGCCAGGAGAAAGCTCCGCCGCCTCACCAGTCGTCCTTCACCGCACGCACCGGCGCCATGCCCATCGCTTCGCGTCCGGAGAACCACGCCGTGAGCATCGCCAGCACGAGCAGCACCGCCGTCAGGACGATCAGGAATCCGTAAGGCGGTTGCAGCTCCATGCTCCAGCCGAAGGACTGCGGGTTCACCACGTACACCAGCACCAGGCTGATGGCCGCGCCAAGCACGAGACCCGCGACTGCGCCCGCCAGCGCGAGCAGCGCGCCTTCGGTGGCGAGCATCGCGCCGATTTCGCGGCGCGTCATGCCGAGATGGCGCAGCACGCCGAACTCGCGCCGGCGCGCCAGCACCAGGGCGCCGAGGCTGGAGGACAGGCCGAACAGGCCCACGAGCACCGCCACTGCTTCCAGCGCGTAGGTCACGGCGAAGCTGCGATCGAAGATCGCGAGCGACCGTTCTCGGATCTCCCCGGGCGTGCCGAAGTCGAGCTGCTCGCCCCCGGGCAGCGCGCGCAGTGCGCCAATCGCATCCTCCACACGGACCTTGGGCGCGAGCCACAGCGCCGCGTCGTTGGCGCGCGCATCGCCGGTCAGCGCCTTGTAGGTCGGCCGTTCGATGACGATCGCGCCGTGCTGGCGCGCGTAGTCGCGCCAGACGCCGGCGACGATGAACTCGCGCTGCCGTCCGGCGAGCGGCAGCGCCAGACGCCGCCCCGGCAAGGCGCCGTAGCGCTCGGCCACGGCTTCGCTGACCCAGGCGGGCGGTGGATCGTCCGCGCGCCGCTCATAGCGCGCGCCCGTGAGCGGCAGGCTCGCGGCGAGTCCGCCGGCGGGCACGTCGCGCGCGAGCAGGGAGATCGCCGGCTGCGCCGGGTCGAGCGTCACGCGCGCACTGCGCAGGAAATCGGCGCGCGCCACTTGCGGCAGGCGGCGCACCCGGCTCTCGAAGCGGGGATCGACGTAGGCGGTCTCGCCCAGTTGCGTGGTCCGCAGGTAAAGCTCGGCCGGCAGGAGTGCCACCAGCCACCGGTCCACCGAACTTCGGAACGAGGCCACCATGATGGCCATCGCCACCATGAGTGAGAAGCTGGCGACGATGGCGGCCAGGCTCACCATCGCCTGCCCGGGCGCGCCGCGCAACTGCGCGCCGGCGAGCGCCAGCGCAGGACGGCGTGCGAGCGGCAGCGCGCGCCACAGGCGCTGCGAAAACGCCGGCATGAGGAGGATGCCGCCCACCAACAGGCAACCGATGGCGCCATAGCCCGCGAGCGGGATACCGTCCACGGCGGGCGCGAACGCCAGCAATACGCCGGCCCCCAGCAGCGCAAGCGCGGCGCGAATCGACGGCGCGCGTGAAAGCATGCGCTGCTCGTCGCCCGCCTTGAGCGCCTGCGCCGGCGGCGTGCGCGCGGCTTCCGCCGCGGGCAGCACCGCGCCGACGAGCGCCACGGCCACGCCGGCGGCGAAATAACCGAGCGCCGCCACCGGCGCGAAGCCGATCTGCGGCGCGAGGCCGCGGAACATCCCGGCGCCGAAATCGCCGCCCGAAGCGCGCACCGCGGCAACCGCGAAACCGTAGCCGAGGGCGAGCCCGAGCGCCGCGCCCGCGGCGCCCACCAGCGACGCCTCCAGCAGCACCAGGCGCGCGAGCGCCCCACGCGTCAGGCCGAGTACCCGGAGCAGCGCGTGCTCGCCCCGGCGGCGCGCCACTTCCAGGGCCTGCGCCGAGAACACGAGAAATCCTCCCGTGAACAGCGCCACCAGCGCCAGCACGTTGAGGTTGACGCGGTAGGCGCGCGACAGCGCGGCGCCGCTCTCCTCGACCGTCTCGACGCGCGTCGCATGCGCGCCCGCGGGCAGGAGCTTCGCGATGCGCGCGCGCATCGCCTCGGGATCGGCGCCCGGCGCGAGCCGCAGCCCGATGCGGTTGAGCTCACCCACGCGGTCCAGGCGCCACTGCACCGTAGCGATGTCGGCGAGCGCCGCGACGCCGTGCAGGCTCGAGGCCGGCAGCGTGCCGATCACTTCGAGCTCGACGGTGGCAAGGCCAACGACGATCCCGAGGCGAGCGCCCGTGCCCAGGCGCAGCCGCTCCGCCGCGGCCTGCGACAGCAGCACGGTGTCGGGCTTCAGGATCTGCGCCCGCAATTGCGGCTGGTGCGCGAACAGCGCCGGCTGCAGTTGCGCGGCGCGCAGCATATCAAGCCCGAGAACGCGGATCGCGCCCCCGCCGGGCAGTCCGGCGTCGAGCTCGAGCGCCGGGTTCAATGCCGCCACTTCCGGCAGGCGCGCGAGCTTCGGATAGAGCGCTTCGGCAAAGCCGCCGCGGCCGCCGAGCACTTCGAGATCGGCTTCGCCGGCCATGGCGCGCACGCCGGCGGCGAGCTCGTCGACCGCGGCCCGGTTCACGAGGTGCACGCCGAAGCCGAGCGCCACGCCCAGCGCCACGCCGGCCACGGCGAGCAGCGTGCGCGCGCGGCGTTGCGCAAAGCGTGCGTTGAGGGCAAGAAAGAGGCGGATGCGGCGAGTATAGCGGCTAGAATGCGGCTTACCATGGCCGCGCACGCGACGGGACTTGCGTCCGAATGGCGGCGCGAGATCGTTGCGCGCAGCCCGGCGATGGAACGCCTGCTCGCGCACGCTCAGCTGGCAGCGGCCAGCGACGCCAGCGTGCTGCTGCAGGGTGCGAGCGGCACCGGCAAGAAGCTGCTGGCGCGCGCGCTGCACGCCGCCGGCGCGCGCTTCGGCCGGCCGCTGGCGGCGCTGCATTGCGGCGCGCTGCCCGAGCCGCTGCTCGAATCCGAACTGTTCGGCCACGTGAAAGGCGCGTTTCCCGGCGCCGTGCGCGAGCACCAGGGCCTCATGCAGTCGGCGCAAGGCGGCACGCTCTTCCTCGACGAGGTCAGCGACCTGCCGCTCGCCCTGCAGGCGAAGTTGATGCGCTCGCTGGTGGAGCGCCAGGCGCGCGCCGTGGGCGCGACGCAATCGGCTGCCGTGGACGTACGCGTCATCGCCGCCACGCGCCGCAACCTGCGCGAGGAAATCGCCGCCGGGCGCTTTCGCGAAGACCTGTACTACCGCCTGAACGTGGTGACGCTGGAGCTGCCGCCGCTCGCCGCGCGGCGCGAGGACATTCCGCTGCTCGCGGCGCATTTCGCCGCCGAGGCCGCCGCCCGCTGCAAGAAGACGATCACCGCGGTGGCGCCGACGGCCGTGCCACTGCTGCTCACCGCCCCCTGGCCGGGCAACGTCCGCCAGCTGCAGCACGTAATCGCCCGATGCGTCGAGCTGTGCGCCGGCTCGGTCCTGACGGCGGCGTTGGTGGAACGCGTCCTCGCCCCACCGGGCAACGACTTCGCGGCTCTTGAAGAAGCGCGCCGCGAGTTCGAGCGCCAGTACCTTACGCGCCTGCTGCGCATCACCGACGGCAACGTCAACCAGGCGGCAAAGATCGCCAAGCGCAACCGCGTCGACTTCCACTCCCTGCTGGCGCGCTACGCGCTCGACCCGGTCGCGTTCAAGCCGGGCAAGGAATTGCAGTAGTCCGCTAGCGGCCGAATTCGCGCAGCACGCGGCCCGGGCCGCGCGCCAGTGCGCAGTAATCGCGGCCGTCGTGCACCTGCACGCCGTTCACCCACACGCCGTGCACGCCCAGCGGCTCGCGGATCATGCGCGCGCCGCCGCCGGGCATGTCCTGTACCCGGCGCAGGTTCGACAGCCCCACCGCCGCCGGGTCGAAGAGCAGCAGATCGGCAAAGGCGCCGATACGGATCTCGCCGCGCTCCGGAATGCGGTACTTGCGCGCCGGATCGGAGGTCAGGCGCCGCACGCCCTCTTCCAGCGTGAACGTGCCGTTGCCGCGCACCCAGTGCGCGAGAAAATGCAGGCCGAAGCCGGCGTCGCAGAAGTAGATGAGGTGCGCACCCGCGTCCGACAGCGCGATCACGCCCGCCTCGTGCCTGAGGAGCGGCGCCACGCCGGCGTCGTCGTTCTGGAACAGCTTCGCGATCATCTGCGTGTCCGGTGGCAGGTCGCAGAAATAGTCCAGCGCATCCTTGCCGGCGGTGAGCTGCGGCAGCGGCACGCCGTCGATCTCCACCTTGCTCCAATCGCCCGAGAACAGCACCCCCGGCTTCGGATTGCGCAGGCTTTCGCGGAACTGCTGCCGGAACACGGGATCGGCGTAGATCGACGGCAGCGCCTCCGGCTTTGCCCGCTTCACGCGATCGAACGCGTCGAGCGCCATGAACGGATACGGCTCGCGCAGCGTGAAATCGAATGACAGCGGCTGGCAGTTGGCGTGGATGTAGACCTCGTGCCCGCGCTGCAAAGCCTCGCTGCAGCGCTCGTAGTAGGTCATGGCACGACCCGGCGCCTGGTCCGTGTACATGGTGAGCACGGTCACCATGAACATCGGCCGGCCGGTGTCGGCAGCCATCTGCTCGAGATACTCGGGTGTCGCCTTCGAGCCCGCCGCCACCACGAAGATGCCCCTGCCCGCCTCCTTCAGCGGTTCGACCATCGCGCGCAGCTCCGCGTCTTCGCAGATCGTCGAGGGCATGGGGCGTCCGCCCCAGCCGCTGTGGTTGGGCGAGAAAGACGAGGCAAATCCGGCGGCGCCCACGCGCAGCGCTTCGCGCACCGCGTTCTGCATCGTATTCAGTTCCTCCGGCGTCGGCACCTTGCGGCTGGACGCGTCTTCTCCCATCACAGCGCTGCGGATCGTCGAATGCCCGGCGAGCACGCCGACGTTGGCATAGGGGTGGATGCGCTCGAGCGCATCGAGGTACTGCGGGAAAGTCTCGAAGTCCCAGCGCGTGCCCGCGAGCAGCGCCTCGACGTCCATGCCTTCGACCACGGACAGATTCCTGAGGATCGTCTCGCGCAGCGCCTGCGGGCACGGCGCGATGCCGAAGCCGCAGTTGCCGAGGATGGCGGTGGTGACGCCGAGCGCCGGCGACGGCGAGAGCTTCGCATCCCAGGTGACCTGCGCGTCGTAGTGCGTATGGATGTCGACGATGCCGGGCATGAGGGCGAGGCCGCCCGCGTCGAGCGTTTTCCTGGCGGAACCCGGCGCGGCGATACGGCCGTCCTTCACCGCCACATCCGCAATGCGGCCGGGCTTACCGGTGCCGTCGTAGACCGTGGCGCCGCGGATGAGCAGTTCGTTCATCCCGCCAGTCTAGCGGTTCGCTGGTGCGGGCTGCGGCCGGCGCATGCGGCGCTGTAACATTGGTCGGCATGCGAGTGCTCGAGCTCAGGATTCCTCCGCCCGTGGTCGCGCTGCTGGCCGCTGGCGCGATGTGGGGAACTGCACGACTGGCACCGTTGGTCGATCTGCCGCAATCCGCCCGCATTGGCTCGGCGATTGTCTGCGCCCTGGCAGGCGTCGGCATCGACATCGCCGGCATCGTTTCGTTCCAGCTCGCCAAGACGACCGTCAACCCGATGAAGCTGGAGAAGACCTCCGCGCTGGTGTGCTCGGGTATCTACCGGCTGACGCGCAATCCGATGTACCTGGGCTCGGTTCTGATTCTCGTCGCCTGGGCGGTGTACCTGTCGTCTGCCTGGGCCCTGCTCGGGCCCGTGGCGTTCGTGCTTTACATGAACCGGTTTCAGATTGCGCCCGAGGAGCGGGCCCTCGCATCCAAGTTCGGTGCGCCCTACGCCGACTATCGCTCGAGGGTGCGCCGCTGGCTGTGACCTTGTTGTAGGCTGCGGCGGAGAATGAATCTCAAAGGCAAACGCATCCTGATCACGCAGGCTGACGCCTTTATGGGTCCGGTGCTGTGCGAAGTGCTCGCCGAGCACGGTGCCAAGGTCATCGCCGACACGCGGCCACTCATTGCCCCCGAGGCGCCCGCGGCCGCCATCGCCGCCGCCGGAACGATCGACGTCCTGGTCGCCAACCTCGCGTTTCCCGCCCCGCAGACCGAGGCCACGGCAGCATCCGAACAGGAGTGGCGCGACACCTTCGCTGCGCTGGTCGATCCGCTGCCGCGGCTGTGCAAGGCCGCGCTGCCGGCAATGATCGCGCGGCGCGCAGGCAAGATCCTGATCATGGGCAGCGCCTCGGCGCTGCGCGGTAGTCGGCGCCTGACGACCTACAGCGCGGCGCGCGGCGCACAGCTCGCCTACGTTCAGGCACTCGGCGTAGAGGTGGCAACGCACAACGTACAGGTGAACGCGATCGCGCAGAACTTCGTCGACAACCCGACGTACTTCCCGCCGGAAGTGCAGGCCAACCCGAAGTTCCAGGAGCGCCTCAAGCACGAGGTGCCGCTCGGGCGCCTGGTGAGCGCGAGGGAAGATGCCGAGTTTGCCGCTTACCTGTGCAGCGACGCGGCCGACTGCTTCGTCGGCCAGGTGTTTCCGGTGAGCGGCGGCTGGGCAGCGCGCTAGCTCGCGATCGCCCCCAGCATCCCGGCGAGCAACGTCGCGATACCAAGGAACGAAAAGAAACCCACCACGTCAGTCACGGTAGTGAGGATGATGGACGAGGCGGTGGCCGGATCCTGACCGAAGCGGCGCAGCAGGATCGGCACCAGAGCGCCGGCAAGGCCCGCGGCCACCATGGAGATCACCATGGCGATGGCGATCACGTACACCAGGCCGATGGAGCCGCTCCAGAAATAGACGCCGATACCCGTGGTCGCCGCGACCGCGACGCCGTTGAACAGGCCCACCGCCGCTTCTTTCCATACCACCTTGGGCCAGTGCCGCAGGCTGATCTCGCGCAGCACCAGTCCGCGCATCGTGACGGCCAGCGCCTGCGCGCCGGCATTGCCCGATTGCCCCGCCACCACCGGCAGCAGCACGGCGAGCGCCGTGAACTTGGCGATGGTGCCCTCGAACAGACCCACCACCGCCGCGGCGAGAAACGCCGTCAGCAGGTTGATCTGCAGCCAGGGCAGGCGCTTTTTCACTGCGAACCATGGGCGCGATAGCGCGCGCTCGTCCGGGCTCGCACCCACCATGGTCTGGATGTCGATGCTGGTCTCCTCCTCCACCGCCGCCATCAGCCCGGCCTGGCGGATGACGCCGATGAAGCGCCCGGCGTGGTTCACCACGGGCAACACGGTGATCGGCTCGCGCTGCAGGATTTCCACCACCTCTTCGCGCGGGTCGAGGTCGCGTACCGCCGCCACCACGCCACGCGTGATCGCGCCCAGGGGCCGCGCGCGATCGGCGAGCGCCAGGTCCTGCATCTCGATGCGCCCGGTGAGGCGCCCGTCGTCGTCCACCACGTAGATTTCGCGCAGTCCGTGCCGCCGGACGGCGCGCAGGCGCTCGATGGCGTCGCCTACCGTCATGCCGGCGCGCAAGGGACTGACGCGCGTGTCCATCATCTTGCCGGCTGAATTTTCCGGGTAGGCGGCGAGCTCGCGCAATTCGTGCGCCACCTCCTTGTCGATGCGCGCGAGCAGCTTCTCGCGCTCCTCCGGCTCGAGCTGCGACAGCACCGCGACGCTCGCGGCGGGCTCGGCTTCGACGAGCACGTGGCGCGACAGGTCCTCGGGCAGGAGTTCCAGCACTTCGCGCGCCACGTCGGGTGCGAGGGCCTCCCAGGCGCGCACCACGGCGCGCGGCGCGAGCGCGGCGAGCAGCGACGCGGCGTCCTCAATCGACATGGCTTCCAGCTCGCGTGCCGCCTCGCCCGGAAAATCGAGCAGGAAGCGCTGGTTCAGTGCGGCAACGGCGGGCAGCGCCTCAATGCGCATCGGCCCTCCTGCCTACTGCCTGCACCGTCGGTAGCACCGTGACCATGGCTTCAGCGCCACCGGAGAGCGCATCCCAGTAACCCCGGGCCAGCATTCCGGCGAGCGTTTCGCCCGGCGCCGCACGCCGGAATGCTGG
>Ga0224512_10005151_pt1 | contig 10856 bp, 9 predicted proteins | sample SF_May12_sed_USG_4_FD_169103 | JGI IMG/M metagenome (GOLD analysis project Ga0224512, IMG submission 169103) | Sediment microbial communities from San Francisco Bay, California, United States - SF_May12_sed_USGS_13 | ecosystem: Environmental > Aquatic > Marine > Sediment | place: USA: California...
ACCTGTCGGGCGCTTTCTCCGCAAGTACCGTTTGGATGAGCTGCCGCAGCTGTTAAACGTGTTGCGAGGCGACATGAACCTCGTCGGCCCGCGGCCCGAGCAGCCGGAGATCTTCCAGGAACTCCGTTACCGCGTGGCCCGGTACCCGGAACGGCAGCGCGTGCTTCCCGGTATCACGGGATGGGCGCAGGTGCGCCATCGCTACGACACGTCGATCGAAGATGTGAAGAAGAAGGTGGAGTTCGATCTGGAGTACATCGAGCGGTGCTCGGCCGCCGAGGACGCCAAGATCATGCTGATGACGGTCCCCGTGATGGTGTTCAGAAGGGGCGCCCTGTAGATTCCCGCCCCTGCAGGTTTCGGCGCCGGCGTAGCTCACGTCCTCCGCCAAGCGCCAGCCCCAGCGATCGTCGCAGGGCTGGCGTTCTTGATTCCATTCTGGCTGCCGCTGGTCAAGTCGGGTCGCGACTGGTGGACCGCCCCTGACGCCGGCCACGGCCTGCTTCTGGCCTCGCTATCTCTCCGGCCTCGCCGCAGAGCTGTACACGATGCGGCTCTCGATGCTTGGTGCGGTGGCCGGTCTAGTGTCTGGCGCGGCACGTTAGACGCTGACGATGTGTTTCACCTCACCGTGGAAGCCGCCCAGGCACTGGTGCCGAGTCTGGCCACAGCACTCCCGGAGTGGGGCGGCCGCTCCTAGGCCGAGTCCTCTTCTGACCGCGCCACCCTGTAGGTCCGTCGCGTCGTGGCGTTGACGTGCACAATGATCTCGCCGATCAGACCCAATCCAATGGCCTGGACGCCGAGCACAACCAGGAGGCTCGCGAGCAGAAGGAGCGGACGGTTCGCAATACCCTGACCGCCGATGCGCTGCACGAGAAGCACGAAGAGAATCCCGCCTCCCGAGACCGCCAGCACACTTCCCACGAGCCCGAAGAAGCGCAGCGGCTTGTCTGTGAACCGGAGCAGGAAGAACAACCCCAAGATGTCGATGAGCCGACGCAGATACACGCCCAACCCATGCACCCGTACCCGTCGATCCAGACTGTGCTGCGCCGCCGCAACCTCTTGCACGCGATACCCTTCGCGCTGTGCCAGCAGTGGAAGAAATCGAAAGAACTCTCCATAGAGTGGAATGCTGGCGAGCGCCTCGCGCCGGATGGCATACACTCCACACGCGACATCGGAAAAGGCACTGCCCACCAAGTGCGAGAGCAGGAAGTGGAACGCACGACTCTGAACGCGGTTGACCCATCCATCCCGCCGCGGCGATCGGATGGCAGCAGCAACATCTGCTCCGCGCTCGACCTGCCGCACCAAGTCCACCACCGCCGATGGCACTACCCTGAAGTATGCGGGCACCGATAGCACGATCGCGCCCTGACACTGCGCAGCGGCAGCTCTCAGGAGGAACGCTTCTCCCATGGGCTGACCAGCGCGCATGATCCGTATGTCGCTGCCTCGCTCGGCCAGCAGCGACACAGGCGCCAAGGCCGAGTCTGCCCACGGGGGAGCCGCAAAGATGAACTCGAAGGACAGACCAGCGTCCTCCAGCACACCTGCATACTCATGATACAACGCCTCGAGATCTTCGGGACGTTCTGTTACGCGCACGATAACCGAAACGGCGACCCGCCGTTCCTCCCGCGTCACGGGCTTCATCTCCGGGGTGACCACCATCTGCTCCACTGCTTCTCCTTGCTCACCTGAAATAATCTGCTGTACTGCCACGCCCCCACTCCCGCAGCGCAACTTCGCCGATCAGCCCCAGCATGATCAGATACGACCCCAGCTCGAGCCACAACAGGGAGGCCGCTGGCAGGATCACCGCAAGCCCCTTCTCGGGCCTGAAGAACACGAATGCGATGATAGCGGCCGCAGCGAACGCGACGGCAAGCGCAACTGCGCCGGCCGCCCCGGCCGCAAACAGGCGCAGCGGTCGCTCCCGGAACGATCTGATCATCATGATGGTAAGCAGGTCGGCAAGGACTTTTGCGATGCGCGAGAGACCGTACTTGCTGACCCCGTACTGTCGGGCATGGTGACGGACCGGGATTTCCGTGATCCGCGCGCCCGACGTCGCCGCCGCTACCGCCGGAATGAAGCGATGCAGATCCGAATAGAGTGCCATCCGGTCGAGGATATCACGCCGATAGGCCTTCAGCGAGCACCCGTTGTCCCGAATGGACACGCCCGTAATCCACCGTATCAGGCGGTTGGCAACCCAGGAGGGAATCTTCCGGGACACGAGCTTGTCCTGGCGACGCTCGCGATAGCCCGCTACGAGGTCGTACCCCTTCTCCAACTCGGCGACCAGGCGCGGGATGTCCCGGGGGTCATTCTGCAGATCGCCGTCCATGGAGACCACAATCGTACCACGCGCATGATCGAATCCCGCCTGCATGGCGGCTGTCTGGCCGTAGTTCCTCGCGAGTCGGACAATCCGCACACGACTATCTCCAGCGGCCGCCTGGCGAGCAATCTCGACGGACCTGTCTACACTCCCGTCATCGACGAGAACCAGTTCCCAGGATCCGTCTTCGGCGAGCGCAGCGGTAACCGCTGCGACCAGGGGAGCAACGCTCTGCTCCTCGTTGAAGACAGGTACCACAACTGACAAGCTCGGCTGACGTTCCATTGAGGGACTCAATTCGGCAACGGCCGTGCCGCACCGAGGACGGGAACCCAGATCGAGGTATCCCACGCTTTCCAAACAAATAGACAGCAGGCTGTTGCGCCCACGCAACACGTTCCTGGTCGGACCGGCAGGAAACCGAAAACGAAGACCCCAGCCGTGGGAGGTGGACCTACCAAGATATGCCCTCGTATTGGGCAGCTGTCGGCCGAGTCTTGAGACCAGCCAGGTCAACCAGTCGATGTGACCCGTCGAGGCGCTCGAGTGCCGGACCAAACTCCGGAGCGTCGTACCCCACGACGACCACCTCGCTCCCGTCCACGGCGTCCTCGGCAGACGAGGCCAGCAGCCGAGCCAAATGCGGGATCTGCGAATCGATGAATCGCTTGTTGGCCCCACTCAGCCGGGCGAGGTTCAAATAGGGGTCGAAGATGTGGAGCTCGTGCCCTCGTCCGAGAAGTGTCTGAGCAAGCTCGACCATCGGGCTCTCCCGCAAGTCGTCGGTCCCTGGCTTGAAGACGAGGCCCAGCATCCCGACCCGCTTCCGACCGTCTCGTTCGACCGCCTCGAGCGCACGCCGGATATGCAGCTCGTTGCTCCGGAGCACCGCATCGAGGAGCGGCACATCCAGATTGCCTTGGCGCCCGAGCCAGGAGAGTGCCCTCAAGTCCTTGGGCAGGCATGAGCCCCCGAATGCAAACCCTGGTCGGAGGTATTTCTCGGAGATATTGAGTTTCGTGTCCCGGACGAAGGCGCTCATCACGGCGTGAGAGTCAGCCCCACCCTGTTGGCAGAGGGTCCCGATCTCATTCGCGAAGACGATCTTGACTGCGTGAAACGCATTGCAGGCAAGCTTGAGGATCTCGGCGACACGCGGCTCCACTGCGAGGAAGGGCGCGTCGACCCCGCGGTACACGGCTCGCAACATCTGCAGCATCCGCTCATCTCGCGTACCCACGATCGAGAACGGCGGACTCAGGAAGTCCTCCACACCGGTTCCCTCTCGCATGAACTCCGGATTGCTCGCAACCCCAAAATCGAATCCGCACCGGAGTCCCGAGGAGCGCTCCACGGCCGGCGCCACTACGGTCTCAGCGGTGCCCGGCAATCCCGTGCTCCGGACAACCACACCGTAGTAAGCACCCCGGTCACGGAGGGACGAGCCGATCTCTTCTGCAACTCGACGCAGAAACGAAAGATCGTGATCTCCGGATGGTACGCTTGGGGTCCCGACACAGATGAGTGCCATGTCGGTGCCCGCAACCGCTTCTGAGGCATCAACAGTCGCCGAGAGCCTCCCCGCTGCTCGGGCACGTCGAATGCGCTCGTCAAGGCCGGGCTCCACGAGCGGGCTCTCGCCCGCATTCAGGGCCTCCACCTTGCTGGAGATCTTATCCACACCAATTACGGAATGCCCAAGGTCCGCCAGGCAAGCGGCTGAGACCGTTCCCACATATCCCAGACCAAAGACGGCAACGCGCAAGTTCTGGTCGGTCGTGTCATTAGTAGTCATGTCCATCTCCGTAATGTCAGACCTTCCAGATTCAAAATCCGGGCCGCTGTTGGACGATTCGAGGGCGGGTCGCAGCTGTTCCCCACTCCATCTGATGCAACACCAAGTGGGGCAAAGGGTTAATTGCTACCGCGGGGCTTCGGGGTTCTCCCCTTGCGGGGGCACGGCCAAAGCTATCCTCGCCGCGGCAACGGAAAAGCGAAGCGAGAACGGACCTTGCACCGGGGACGGGAGGTCCTGCCCCGGTTGGTGGCAGCTCGCAGCGATACCGGAACGGCCTCCTTTCAGGTCGAGATGAAGCGGATACTAAGAAGCATCCTTGCCTCACAGTACTGTGCGCCGCTCTGGTATCCGCTCGCGAGGGGGCGAGTGTCCATCTTCACGTTGCATCGATTTGCAGTGCCGGACCTCGGTGTCTCGGGTCACGACCCTGCGGTACTCGAGGCGACTCTCGTGAGACTCCGGCGTGGAGGTTACAAGCTACTCAGCCTCACTCAGGTTCTCGAAGGTCTCCAGAACCCCTCCCAGCTGACGGGGCGAGACGTGGCTTTCACAGTCGACGATGGCTATGCCGACTTCGGTCTTGTCGGAGCCGGCATCTTCCTGGCAAACGACTGTCCGGTGACGGTGTTCCTCACCACGGGTTTCGTGGACGGGCGACTGTGGCAGTGGTGGGATCAGGTTGAGTTCGTTCTGCTGAATGCCGAGAAACCGGAGGTTGAGGTTGCGGTCGGTGAGCGAATGGTGACGATTCGGCTGGGCGACTCTGCACAGCGGCAGAGTGAAACACACCGCCTCTGGGCCTTGTTCAAGCAGATCCCAGATACTGAGAAGTGGGCAGGTATCTCCCACCTTGCGGCCGCTGCCGGCGTTGAGATACCGGCCCAAGCGCCGCCACAATACGCGCCGATGTCCTGGGACGAGGTTCGAGCCTTGGAGGCACGTGCGGTTACCTTTGGACCACACACGGATTCACACCCAATACTCCCTCAAACGACGGACGCCGTCTCCCACCATCAGATCAGCCATTCGTGGGGGATCCTCCAGAACCGGCTCGAGTCGCCAGTTCCAATCCTCGCCTACCCCAACGGGTGGGCTAGTCACCGAGAGTTCGAGAACGTGAGGCGCTGCGGGCTGTCAGCCGGCCTGACGACGGAGCCGGAATACGCCACCAGTCGGGCCTTCCTCACGTCCCCGGACGGCCGTTTCAGCATTCCGCGTTTCGGCTACCCGGAAGAGCCGGAGCGCGTCCGACTCATCACGTCAGGCTTCCATCGGATCAGGAGAATCATACGAGGAACGGGCCCTGGTGACTTCGTCGAATAGACACGCACCGGTTGACAGCCGAGCGCTGTCGGTAGCCATCCATACCGACGTGGGGCCGGACCGTGAGCGGTGTGAACAGGAACTCCTCGACGCGGGCGTGCCGCTACCCCTTCCGCATCGCAGTGTCTGGGCGCGCTCGATGTGCCCCAGGGGTTCATGGTTCGTGGCCGTGCGCCGGCCCGATGGCCGGTGCGTCTGGGGATTCGCGGTGGAGCTTCAGCGGAGTCGGGCGTTGCCCGGTCATCTCCTCGCGCGGGCTGAACGACTGACCTGGGCCGGCGGGCATGCTGCGTTCGAGGCGGGTCTGGGGACCCTCGCACAGGTGGCCCGCAGCACTCGGACGATGCTCCGCATCAGCTTGGAGCTGTTCTCCCCCGACCCGAATCTGCTCGGCCAGATGGGCGCGACCGCGGCTCAGCTGGGATTTCGGCGCAGACTTCCTCAGCGTTGCTACGCCGAAACCTTGATCGTCGACCTTCGGCCGAGCGAAGAGGAGATGCTCAAGTCATTTCACGGCACGGCGCGCCGACACATTCGAAGCGCGGGAAAGCATCCGGTCGAGGTCAGGCCGATCGTGGATCCCCGATACGCCGGCCGGCTTGACGAACTCCTGAGAGAAACGCTGGCCAGAACAGGAGGCACGCCGCAGCGACACGACTGGGATCGAATCCTCGACTTCAGTCACTCGGAACCCACACTGTCGCGGGTCGTGGGGCTGTTTCGCGCCGATACCGAGGACGACCCATCGTCGTTGCTCGCGTTCGCGTGGGGATGCAACCACGGTGACCACGCCCACTACAGCACCGCCGCCTCGACGCGGGCCAGCGAGATCCGTCTCCCCATGGGCTACGTGCTTGCGTGGGACCTGATGACGTGGGCCAAGCGGCACGGAGCACAGTGGTTCGATTTCGGCGGAATCACCCGGGGGAGTTTCGGCGGAACCGATCCAGTGGGAGGCATCTCGGACTTCAAACGCTATTTCTCGACGACGGTGGCTTCGGTCGGAGAGGAGTGGATCCTAGAGCCGCATCGGATCCGGTCCCTCATCGCGAACGCGGCAAGCGCGCTGGTGAGAACGCGTCTCGTGAAGAAGCATCGATAGGGGCGCCTGAGGAGGCACAAAAACGAGTAACATTCGGACCGCCTTGGGCCTCCAGTGACGGAAGCAACATCCCCGCCGCGCATAGGCGAGTGGCGACTGGCGCCAAACTTGCCCCACCGAGGCCCATCATACGTGGCTCCGGGTGCCACGCACGCCACCAGGGCCCGCTGGCCCCCCTGGGGAGCCAGCCCGGCGTCGCGACGTGCGGACCAACCAGGCCCGCTGGGATGACCTGTACCCCGAGCTGATGTTGCGTGGATGCAGCACCTAATTTCAGTCCGAACTCGCAGCGCTTCGGCGAGAGCATCCGGACGAGCTCAAAGACCCGCCGGAGTTGAGGTGAGCGGATCGAGATGAGTCCCATGAATGGGCCGATCGAGGCCGAACTTCGCACAAAGAGGTGGTTGCTCCCTAGCGTACTTGCCGCCGTCTTCGTCGCGGCTACCGCGCTGAGAGTCTTCGGCGTGACGGACTGGAGCCTGGACGGGGACGAGATAAGTACACTCCGGGACTCCGTGAACTTCAAGGGTCTCGATGGGCCAAAGCCGCTGCTATTCTTGCTGAATCAACCTCGTCGTACCGTGGCTGAGGCTGGACGAGTTCGGATTGAGGCTACTACCAGCAGTCTTCGGCATCGTCGCCGTTCCACTGATGTTTCTGCTCGGTAAGCGCTTGTTCGGCGCGCGCGCTGGACTGCTCGCTGCCACTCTCGTAGCATTCAGTCCCTGGCACATCTACTGGTCGCAATACGGTCGGTACTATACGCTAGTCTTCCTCCTCTCCGCCACCTTTCCCATCCTGTTGTTCACCGGCGTGCAGGGAAGATCACCACGCGTGATCATGGCGGGGGTCGCCCTTGCAGTCCTGGCGATTCTTGCGCATCCAAGCGCTGGCCTGGTTCTCGCTGGTTGCGGCGTGTGGCTCACGCTGAGGAGTGGAGGGCTCAGCCTGTTGCTTTCACGGCGCTTGGCGGTTCGGGTCGCAGCAGCGCTCGCGGCGCTCGCGACGTGCATAGTGGCGTATCGATTGATCATTCAGCTCCGGCAATGGTACAATTTGAGCCAGGACTGGGGGTTCGATGGTGTGACGCTGGTCCTGAGCTACCTGGTGTGGCTGGTGCCGGTGCTCGTGGTATTCAGCGTGGCGGGGATCATATGGATGTGGCTCGAGTTCGACCGGCCGCTCGCGAGTCTTCTCGCGATCTCGATCGGCGTGCCAATCATCCTCCTGGTCCCGCTTTCTTTCGTCGTACCGGTTTCGACGTCCTATCTGTTCGCCACGGCCCCATTCGCCTTCCTCGCTGCTGCCTTCTTCCTCGATCGCCTGGCCGCGATGGGCCCAAGGATTGCGCATCAAGAGATGCTCATGATCGCCTGCCTAGTGGCGGTCTTAGTAGCCGGCGGCCCAGGTCTGATATCCCACTATGTCGACGGCAACCGGGCCGATTTTCGGGCCGCCGCCCAGTTCGTCGTGCGGCACGCCACGGACGACGGCACGATACTCTCTGACCAAGCACGCGTACTCGCCCACTACCTTGACTCGCGCCCTGTTCTTCCACTCAGACGAGACGTGTCAGACCTCACCCAGGACATCGAGCGCGCGCGTTCCGAGACGCGCACCGAAGACGTGTGGCTGGTGGTCGCGATCAAGCGTCGAGGAGGCTTCTACGAACAGGGTCTTGGCACTGCCTCCCACTGGTTCCGGGGTCACTGCGAGCTGCGGTCGTCTTTCGGGCGCCCACGCTTGGACCACAAGCACAATGAACTTCAGGTGTACCACTGCACCCGGTCCCCTGGCAGTGCCGGCACACAGTCAGACTCATGAGACATGGTGGCCGTTCTTCCACCACGATTCGTATTCTCCTCTTTGTCGACAACTTCGACATAGGAGGCACACAAAGCCAATTCATCCGGCTTGCAAACGCACTTGCACGGGACGCCAGCTACGAGGTGGATGTCGCTTGCCTCAAGGGCGACGGCGCGCTTAGACGTACACTTGAGCTACCGCCCGATCGCATTACGACGTTTGCCCTCCGCCGATTCTATGATGCCCACGGCTTGAGACAGATCTTGAGACTCGCCCGTCAGATCCGCACGCACTGTTATGACCTGATTCACGCGCACGACTTCTACGCCAACGTGATGTGCGCAGCGGCCAGTTGCATCTCGCGTTCGAGGCTAGTGGTCAGTCGGCGCTACTTACGCCTGAGTGAACGAACTCTACACGATCTAGGTGAGCGCTGGTCCTATCGGCTTGCTGATACCGTTGTGCTCAACTCGCAACTCGTTGCGCGGGAGCTCATGAGGAACGGCATCCTGACACCGCAGAAGACAGTGATCATTCCAAACGGCATCGAGCTCGAACGATTCACTGGATATGAAGACCCCAACGTTAGCCGGCGTGAAGGTGCATGTCGGCTGGGTGTGGTAGCCTCACTGGTTCCGGACAAGGATCACGAAACCCTGATCCGTGCCACTGCAACCCTGCGGACACGATGGCCGGACATCGAACTCGTGCTGGTCGGCGACGGGCATCTTCGACCGGTGCTGCAAGCTCTTGTGAACTCATTGAATCTGCAGCGGTCCGTGATATTCGTCGGCGAACAGGTGGATGTGAGGCCGTGGCTCAGCACGTTCGACGTCGCGGTGCTGCCATCGCGACGTGAGGGACTACCCAATACACTGCTCGAGTACCTCGCCATGGGACGTCCCGTGGTTGCGACCTCTGTGGGCGCGGTACCGGAAGTCGTTGAGCACGACAAAGAGGCACTGTTGGTACCGCCAGGAGATTCTGAGCGCCTCGCGGCCGCCATCGCAGTACTGCTGAGCAGTCCACAGCGACGAAGCGAGCTTGCCATGGCCGGTCGCCGACGGGTGGCGAAATACGGAGTTGACGTGATGGTGAACGCCCACCGGGACCTGTACGACCGAATGCTCGCTGAGCACCGCCGCACTGGAGCCGTGCATCGCTCGCTTCGGGCACTTGCGGAGGCAATCCGTGTGCGGACTCTGCGGTAGGTTCGAACTCGACGGCCTCAGGCCGGCGAATACCAGTCTCGTTTGGGCCATGAGCGAGGCACTGGCTCATCGCGGACCTGACGACGCAACGGTCTGGACCGACGGTCCGATCGCCCTCGGGCACCGGCGGCTCAGTATCATCGATCTGGAAGGTGGTCGGCAGCCGGCGAGCAACGAGACCGGAGAGATCCAGGTCGTCCTCAATGGGGAGATCTACAACTTCCGGGAGCTCACCCGCGAACTCAAGGTGAGGGGTCATACGTTTCGCACCCACAGCGATACCGAAGTCCTCGCGCACGCTTACGAGGAATGGGCATACGACTTCCTTTCACACCTCAGGGGCATGTTCGCCCTGGCCCTGTGGGACGGTCGTGAGCGGCGTCTGTTGCTCGCGCGAGACCGACTAGGCATCAAACCGCTCCTGTACTACCTGAGACCCGGCCAGTTCATAGCGTTCGCCTCCGAGCTCAAGGCGCTGTGGTGCGATCCCGAGGTCCCGTTGGATCTGGATGTGGTGGCCGTGGACCAGTACTTGAGTCTGCAATACGTACCGGCGCCCCGCTCCGGCCTTCTGGGAATCCAGAAGCTACCCCCGGCGACGGCAATGGTCGTCGAACAACGAGGCGTGCGGCAGTGGGAGTATTGGGATCCCACCGACTGGATTCCGATCCGGATTCGCACCGAGGCGCAGCAGAAAATCCGTGCGGCATTGACCGACGCCGTGCGCTCCCACTTGGTCAGTGATGTCCCGGTGGGGACCTTCCTGTCTGGCGGTGTCGACTCCGGAGTCGTTACCGCACTCACAGCCGCTGCATCTCCGGACCCCGTACGGGCGATTACCGTCGGCTTCTCCGACTCGGCGCTCGATGAGCGATCGATGGCCGGCGACGTGGCAAAGCGCTACGGATGCCTGCATCATCAAGCACTGATCGACGTGGACGTCCAGTCGACGTTCGAGCGAACACTCAGCCATCTGGACGAGCCGTTTGCAGATTGGTCCGCGCTGCCAACTTTTCTGTTGGCAGAAGCGGCGCGTCGAGAAGTGAAAGTCGTGCTGTCTGGCGACGGCGGGGATGAGTTGTTTGGCGGATATGCGAGACATCGGATCCAGGCGCTGGAGAACCGCGCTCGAGCGGTGTTCAGGATCGCACCGCAGCTGGCCGTTGGAAAGCTCGCGCGTAGCTATCCTCGCAGACTCCCCGGTTACCAGTCCGTGCAGAACCTCGGACTCCCCTTCGCAGTCGCCGTAGCGCGGAAGCACGC
>Ga0224512_10005152_pt1 | contig 10856 bp, 9 predicted proteins | sample SF_May12_sed_USG_4_FD_169103 | JGI IMG/M metagenome (GOLD analysis project Ga0224512, IMG submission 169103) | Sediment microbial communities from San Francisco Bay, California, United States - SF_May12_sed_USGS_13 | ecosystem: Environmental > Aquatic > Marine > Sediment | place: USA: California...
CATCCCCCCGGGTGAACAGGTCGGTGATTTCCCGGAAATTCCCCATGTGGGGCCCGGTGACGGCAGGGACCCCGAACAGGGCGGGCTCGAGGATGTTGTGGCCCCCCTTCTGCGCAAGGCTGCCTCCCACGAACGCGATGCCCGCCGCTGCGTACGCGGCCAGCAGTTCCCCGACAGTGTCCAGAACGACGACCGGAGGGGAGTTCTCTTTTCCCTCCCCGGAAGCGATTCGCGACTTTCGCGCAACTTCCCAGCCCCGCCGCTCGCAAAGCTCCGCCACGGCGTCGAACCTCTCGGGGTGCCGGGGAGCGAGCAGGAGGCGGGCCGAGCGGTTGACCGAACGCGCATCCGCGAACGCCGAAAGCACCGCATCCTCCTCTCCCTCGTGTGTCGACCCGGCGACGATCCATGCGGTCCCCTTGTCCTTCTCTCCTTGCAGCCAGGAGAGAAAAGGCGAATCGGAGTCCGGGGAAAACGACACGTCGAATTTCATGTTTCCCGTGACCGTAACCTTCTCCGGATCGACGCCGAGGGCGATCATCCTGCGGGCATCCTCTTCCGTCTGCATGGCGACGGCGGTAACGCATGCGAGGACTCTTGCGAAAAAGGAACGCACCCGTCCGTACCCGCGAAACGAGCGTTCCGAGATCCTCCCGTTCAGGATGACCACGGGGATCCCCCGCTTCGCGCACTCTCCGAGGAAGTTCGGCCAGATCTCCGTCTCGAGGATCGCCACGACGTCCGGCCCGACCCGGTCGAGGAATTTCCCGGTAATGCGGGGGAGGTCGAAGGGGAAATAAAACGTCTTCTCGACGAGGCCCGCGAGCGCTTTTCCTGCCACCTCCTGCCCGGTCAGCGTCACCGTGGAGAAGAAGAGTTCCGCGGCGGGAAGCGTTTCCCCGAGCATACGGACAAGGGGGACCGCCGAGAGGGTCTCCCCCACCGAGACCGCGTGGATCCAAATCCGACGCCTTTCCCCGGGAGGGGGGATACGGTCGAGGGACATCCCGAGGCGGTCCGGAAAATTCTTCCTTCGCTTCCCGGAGAGGATCATCCAGGGGATCCACGCGGGCGCGGCAAGGACCAGGGCGCCCTTGAGGGCCAGGTTGTACATGAGGTGCGCCTGGCTGCCCGGGAGGAACCGTTTCCCCTTCCCTTCAGTTGCTGCCAGGCCGGGCTTCCCCACCAGACTTCCTCTCCTCGAATTGCTTCAGATAGAACGAGCGGTAACGCGACTCCCGCGCCAGGAGCTCCTCGTGCCCTCCGCTCTCGATGATTTGCCCCTCCTCGATCACCAGGATCACGTCGGCGTTGCGGACCGTGGAGAGCCGGTGGGCGATCACGAAGGTGGTCCTTCCCCGCATGAGGTGCTCGAGCGCCTCCTGGACCACGCTTTCCGAATCGGCGTCGAGGGCCGAGGTCGCCTCGTCCAGGATCAGGATCGGAGCGTCCTTGAGGATCGCCCGGGCGATGGCGACGCGCTGCCTTTCCCCGCCCGACAGTTTCAGTCCCTGTTCGCCGATGACCGTCTCGTACCCCTGCGGCATCCGGGAGAGAAATCCGTGCGCGTTCGCCCTGCGCGCCGCCTCCTCGATTTTCTCCATCGAGGCGTCCGGCATCCCGTAGGCGATGTTGTTGCGAACGGTATCGTTGAACAGGATCGTGTGCTGACTGACGATCCCGATCCGGGAGCGCAGCGAGGCAAGGGATACGTCCCGGATGTCCGTGCCGTCGATCCGGATCGCTCCGTTCTGGGGATCGTAGAACCGGGGCAGCAGATCGACGAGCGTGGTCTTGCCGGCTCCGCTCGAGCCCACGATGGCCACCAGCGTGCCGGGAGGAACCCGGCAGGAGATGTCCTTCAGGATGTACTCCCCTTGCTCGGAATACCGGAAATCGACGTGGTCGAACTCGATTCCCTTTTCGATTCCCGCCAGGTCCGGGGCATCTTTTTTCTCCCTGACATCGGGCAGCGTGTCCAGGACTTCGAATACCCGGCTGGCGGCGGCGATCCCCTGCTGAATCACGTTGTTGATCCGGGACAGCCTCTTGACGGGCTCGTAGAGCATGAAGAGAGCGGTCATGAAGGAGAAGAAGTTTCCCGGCGTGCTCTGGCCGTTCACGACGCTGTACCCGCCGTAGAAGATGACCGCCGCGGCGCCCACCCCCGCGAACATCTCCGAGAGGGGGGAGGTCATCGCCTGGACCTTTACCACCTTCATGCTCAGGCGGAACAGCTTGTCGTTGCGGGTTGCGAACCGGTCCACCTCATACTCCTCGGCTCCAAAGGACTTCACGAGTTTCGCGCCGCTGATCGTTTCCTGCAGGTGAGAGGTCAGCCCCCCCGTTACCTCCTGGGTCCGGATGCTCGTCCTTCGGAGCTTCCGGCCGAACCGGGCGATGGGCCAGAAAGCGAGGGGAAACGCCACGAGGGCGACCAGCGCCAGTTTCCAGTCACGGTAAAAAATGACTCCCACGAGGAAGAGCGCGGAAAATACGTCTTTGATGAGTCCCGTGACCGCCTCCGTCACGGCCCCCTGCATGAGCCCGACGTCGTTGGTAACACGGGACATCAGCACGCCGGTGGGATGCTTCATGTAGAAGGAGAGGGAGAGGGACTGCATGTGGCGGTAGAGGTGGTCGCGGATGTCCCGGATAACCCGCTGGCCGACCCCGCTCATCAGATAGCTCTGGGCGAACTCGCACACACCCTTGATCAGGTAGACCCCCAGGACGAGCAGGGGGATGATGGTGAGCCGGGTGGCGTCCTTGTTGATGAAGATATCGTCCAGCGCGGGCTTTACGAGAAAGGCGATCGCGCCCCGGAAGGAGGACACGATGACCATGAACCCCATCGCGAGCACGAGCCGCGGCATGTACGGACGGACATAGGCGAGCATGCGCCGGTAGACCGTCATCCCCATACCGCACCCGTCTCCTGCGCAATCATCTCCACCACCGCCTCCGACGGGCCCGTCCCGGCCAGGATGCCCCGCAGGGCCCGACACGTCTCCGCCAGCTCCTCCCGCCTTCTGTCGTCGGTCAGCAGGTCCCCGATCTCCCGGGCCATGGTGTCGGGGGTGCACTCGTCCTGGATCAGCTCCGGCAGGAATTTCCGGCCTGCCACGATGTTGGGCAGACCGATGCTCGTGACCAACGCCAGCTTCTTGCCGATCCGGTAGGTAACCGGTGATGTCCGGTAGATGATCACGGGCGGAACCCCGAGCAACGCCAGTTCGAGGGTCGCCGTCCCGGAGGCGGACAAGGCAGCCGTCATCGTCCGGAAAAGAACATGCCGATCGTTTTCCACTATTGTCAGAGGGAGGTCGCTTCCCGTCAACCGGGCCAGGATCGCGTCCCGGAATCCCGGCGCAGCCAGCGGGACGACGAAGTGCGTATCGGGAAAACGCCCCGCGATTCTCCGCGCCGCCTCGACCATCGCGGGGAAGTGCGAGCGAATCTCCCCCGGGCGGCTGCCGGGCAGAAGACCCACGACCCTCTTCCCTTCCGGAATCCCGAATCTTCCCGGGTCCGGAGGGACGTCGAGATAGGGGGCAAGTTCGTCGAGCAGGGGATGACCGGCGAATCGCACGTTCACTCCTTTTTCCTTGAGAAACGGTTCCTCGAAAGGAAAGGGAACGACCACGCCCCTGGTGAACCGTGCCAGCGCCCGGGCACGATTCTCCCTCCACGCCCAGAGCTGCGGGGGAATATAATAGATCACGGGGATCCCCCTGGCGTTCGCCTTTTTCCCTACCCGGAAATTGAACTCGGGAAAGTCGATGAGAAGCAGCGCCCCCACATCGGCCCTCGTCACCCTCCGCACAGCGGCGCGCAGCGCCCGGGATATCTTGGGCAGGCGGCGAATCACCTCCGTGATCCCGACCACGGAGATGTCCCCGTAATCCAGAAGGATGGCCACCCCTTCCCTCGCCAGGCGATCGCTCCCGATCCCCTCCATCGGAGCACCGGGAAACCTTTTCCGGAATGCGCGGGCGACCCGCACCGCATACGTCTCCCCGGAGGGCTCCCCGCAGAGAATAAACAGGGTCTTCGCCGGCTGCTTCAACAGGTCTTCATCTTCCGAAGGATACGGAAGGCGACCTCGAGAGCGGCGAGCCCGTCGGCGCCGGAAACGCGGGGGGCGGCCCCTGTCCTTGCGCAATCGACAAAGGAACGGATCTCGTCCCGCAGGACGTCCCCCTTTTCCGTTTCGAGCAGTTCCCCCGTAATTTCCGGCGTACCCCCCTGCCCCTGAGGGAAGATCCGTCTGTAAATCTGGATGTTGTGCTCCACGAAGTCCATCGACACGTAGGCGTCTTCCTGGAAAATCCGGATCTTTCGCTGCTTGCGTGCGGATACCCTGCTTGCCGTCACGTTGGCCACGCATCCGTTGGCGAAGGAAAGCCGTGCGTTCGCGATGTCTATGTTCGGGGAGATCACCGGAACCCCTACGGCTTGGATCCGGGCGACGGGCGATCGAACGAAGGACAAAATGAGATCGATGTCGTGGATCATCAGGTCGAGCACCACGTCCACGTCCGTCCCGCGCCCCCCGAATATGCCGAGCCGATGGCATTCGACGAACCTCGGCTCCTTCAACACGGATGCGGCGGAAATGACCGCGGGATTGAACCGCTCCAGGTGGCCGATCTGAAAGACCTGTCGACGCGCGGCGGCTTCCCGGACCAGGGCTCGCCCTTCCCGGACGGTCGCCGCAATAGGCTTCTCGAGGAGAACGTGGACCCCTGCCCGGATCGCCTCCATGGCCACCCGGAAATGGGCGATCGTGGGGACCGCGATGGAGACCGCGTCGACCTCCCGCAACAGCTTCCGGGTATCCGTCCGGAAGGATGTCCCGAACTCCTCGGCAACCGCATTCCCCCGCTCCGGATCGGCGTCGCAGACACCGACAAGGACAACGTCGTCGAACGAAGCCATCTTCTGGGCGTGGAGCCTCCCGAGGTATCCGACACCGATGACGCCAACCCGCAGCATGCCCTACCTTTGCACTCCCCGCTTGCTGGATCGGATGAAATCAAGAAGATGCCGGACTTCGGGAAGGGGCGCCGTGTCCTCTTCCGCCCGGGCGAGTGCCTCCTGCATGGGAAGACCCGAGCGGAAGAGGATACGGTACGCCTTCTTCAGTTCCGCGATCGTCTCCTCCGAAAAACGGTTCCTTCGGAGCCCGATGAGGTTCAGCCCGTACAGCCCTCGCCCTTTTTGCCCCCGCCCCACCACCGCCGTCACGTACGGAGGGATGTCGAGGGGGAGGCCCGACAGCGCCCCGACCATTGCGAAGGACCCGATGCGGACGAATTGATGAACGCCGACAAGACCGCCGATGATCGCCTTCTCCCCGATCTCCACGTGCCCGCCCAACGTGGCTGCGTTGGCAACGATCACGCTGTCGCCGACGTGGCAGTCATGGGCGACGTGGCAGTAGGCCATGAGGAGAACGCCGTTTCCGACACGCGTCACCCCCCCCCCGCCGGCGGTCGCCCGGTTCACCGTGACGTACTCCCGGATGGTGCATCCCTCGCCGATTTCCACCCAGGTCTCCTCCCCCGCGAACTTCAAATCCTGGGGCGGCGCGCCTACCGACGCGAAGGAGAACACGCTTGTGCCCTTCCCGACCTTGGCGTGGGATTCGATGACCGCGTGCGACCCGATCCGACACCCGTCCCCCAACGTCACCCGCGGCCCGACCATGGCGTAGGCGCCCACCTCCACGCCTTCCCCGAGCGAGGCGCCGGGATCGATGATCGCCGTCGGATGAATCATCGCGTCGCTCCTTCGTTGTCTTTCTCCGCCGGCTGATCCACCAGGGAGGCCGTAAGGTCGGCCTTTGCGGCGAGGACGCCGTCAACGGTCGCCTGACCGTGCATCTTCCAGACCGGGCCCTTGTGGGCGATTATCGTACACTCGAGCCGGAGCTGGTCCCCCGGCAGGACGGGCCGTCGGAATTTGCAATTGTCGATGCCGCCGAAGTAGGCGATTTTCTTCTCGTCCTCCATCGCCTTGAGGGCAAGGAACCCCCCCACCTGGGCCAGTGCTTCGATGATGAGCACACCGGGCATGATGGGGTAGCCGGGGAAGTGCCCCGTGAAGAAGGGCTCGTTGATCGTGACGTTCTTGATTCCGACAATTCGCCGCCCCGGCTCCCATTCCACGATCCGGTCCAGAAGCAGGAAAGGGTACCTGTGCGGCAGCAATCGCATGATCTCCTGCGCATTGAACATGTCACTTCCCCCCCCTCGCTTTTTTCCCTTCTTCCAGTCGTTTCACGCGGCGGAAAAGCTCCGGCAACTTCGGCAGCAGGATCGACATCCGGAGCCAGGTGGGATGCGGCATCGCCGGTATTCCCGACCATACCCGGGAAACCGAGGCGCTCAGCGAATCGGGGACGCCGCACTTCGCTCCCAGCATCATGCCGTCCTCCACTTCGAGATGGCCCGCGATCCCCGCCTGTCCTCCGATCATGACGCGGCTGCCGATTCGCGTGCTCCCGGCGATTCCGGCCTGCGCCGCAATGGCCGTGCCGCTGCCGATAACCACGTTGTGCGCGACCTGGACGAGGTTGTCCAGCTTGGTCCCCCGACGGATCCGGGTGACGCCCAGCGTCGCCCTGTCGATGGTCGTGTTCGCCCCGATCTCCACATCGTCCTCGATCTCGACGGTTCCCACCTGGGGGATCTTCCGGAACCCTTCGGCCGTCGGAACGAATCCGAAGCCGTCGCTTCCGATGACGCACCCCGCGTGCAGGATCACGCGGGCGCCCACCTTGACGCCGTGGTACAGCACGACGTTGGGATATACGAGGCAGTCCGGTCCGATTCTCACCCCTTTCCCCACGCAGACGCCGGGGAACAGAACGGTGCGGTCACCCACCTCGGCGCCTTCCTCGATGGCCACGAACGGCGATACGGTTACGTCTGTCCCGAGGCGGGAGGACGGGTCGACGGCCGCCCTGTCCGATATCCCGGGGGCAAGTGGTGCCGGAGGATGGAACGTCTCGACGGCGCACGCGAAGGCGTAGTAGGGGTTGTCGGAAACAAGGAACGCCGCCTGCGCCCCGGGGACGGGTTCCCTCGCGATGATCGCCGAGGCGCTCGAATCCTTGGCGAAGCGGAGGTACTTCGGGTTCGCGAGAAACGTCACCTGCCCCGGTCCCGCCTCCTCGATCGGGGCGATGCCGGAAACCACGACATCTCCTTCGCCGACCACCACTGCCCCGATCCGGGCCGCGAGGTCGGAAAGGCGGAACTCATTTCCCACCAGGCTTCTCCTTGTTCACCAGTGCCAGAACCTTGGCGGTGATATCCAGCGAGGGGTCGAAGTGTACGACCCCGCTGCTTCTCTCGAGCAGGAGGTCGATCTTCTCTTCCTGCACGATCTTGTCCACCTGCCCCTCGACGATCTTGAGGACATCGCGGGTAAGATCCCGCTGGCGGCTCTGCATCTCTTTCTCCGATTCCTGGGAGACATTGCGTAGTTCCGCGACCTTCACACCGAGGGCCTCCTCTTTGGCTTTCAGCTTTTCCTTGCTCAGAAGGATCTTCTGCTTGTCGAGCTCCTCCTTCATCTTTTTCGCTTCCTCGCTCAACGCATCGATCCTTTTCTTCAGCTCCTCGTACCGGTCCTCCATCTTCTTTCTCGCGACCTTTCCGGCTTCGGACTCGTTCAGGACCTTGTTGACGTCGATCACGGCCACTTTGAGCCCCTGCGCAAATGCCGGCCCCGCGGCCAGAATGGCCGCCGCAGCCACTGCCGCGAAGATTCCAATCCACTTCTTGTGCATCGCCGTACCTCCTGATTAAAATGCCGTTCCGATCGTGAACTCCACCACCCGCTTATCTTCGCCGGGACCGGGGTTCAGGTTCCACCCCCATTCGATCCGCAGGGGCCCCATCGGGGAGTACCAGCGAAAGCCGATCCCTGCCGCATACTTTAGCTCCTCACTGTCCCACGGCCAATCCCCCTGTCGCCAGGTATTTCCCGTGTCGAAAAACAGGACCCCCTTGAACCCGAGCTCGCCGACGAGGGGGAAAATGTATTCCACGTTCGCCACCAGTTCCTTGGTTCCGCCGATCCGCTCGCCGGTGTTCGGATCCGTCGGGGAGAGGGTCCGGGATTTGAAGCCCCGGATGCTGTAGGGGCCCCCCAGGAAAAAGCGTTCGAAGAGCGGGACCCTCCCCCCCACCGTACTGATCGCGTGCCCCCACAGAAAGTTCCAGGAAAGGACGGTCGATTGCGTAACGGGGTAATACACCTTCGTGTTCAGAAAGTATTTCACGAAGTCCGAGTCGCCCCCCAGGGGGCCTCCGGCGTATTCCACCGTCGCGGAGGTCACGGTACCCCGCGAAGGGTCGATGTACCTGTCCGTGGTGTTCCGCCCCAGGTGGAGCGTAACGCTCCGGGTCTGCTGCGTCCCCTTGCCGAACTCTTCCTTCAGAATCGGGGAGACGGCTTCCCCGGGGTCGATGATCTCCACGCTGTCGAGCCGGAAGGACAGGCTGGCGGATGTGTTCCGGGTGAACGAATACCCGATGCCGGCCCTCCCGCCGGTGGACTTCCGCTCGAAATCGGTGTATTCCGTCCGCGTGTTGTAGGCGTTCAGAAGCAGGCTGAAGTCGGAATCGAGAAAGTAGGGATCCCGGAAGTCCAGGCTGAACACCGTCCTCCGGGCCCCGAACTGGGAGTTGAGGGAGGCCTTCCAGCCTTTTCCGAAGAGGTTGTTCTCGGTCACCTGGACCACACCGAAAATCTTGTCCACGGTGCTGAATCCCATTCCGCCCGACAGGGTCCCGGTCGGACCCTCCTGCACCTCGACCTTTACGTCCATTTCCCGAGACACCGCCGAGGGCTCGGTGCTGATCTTGACGTCTTTGAAATAGGTGAGGCGGGTGAGGTTTTCCTTGCTTCGTTTGAGCCCGGTGGCGGTGTACGTCATGCCGTCGGCCACGTCGATGTTGCGCCGGATCACGCGGTCGAGCGTCTTGGTGTTTCCGGCCACCTCCACCTTCCCGAACCGGAACTTGTCCCCCTTCTCCGTTTTGTACGTCACGTCGGCGAGGGGATATTCCTTTCTCTTCTCCACAAGCGGGGAGACGATCGCGAGGGCGTATCCCTTGTCGTTCATGGCGGTGGTCAGGGAGAGGACGTCCGAGAGAAGGGTTTCGCGGCTGAACACATCGCCTCGCTTGAGCTTCACGGCCTTTCGTTGCTCCCTCCCGGACAGGTCGGATTCCCCGGAGAAGTGGATCTCCCCCACGCGGTACTGCCGCCCCTCGAACACGTGGATCGTCACCAGCAGTCCCTTGGGCTCCCTTCCGATCTCGGGATCGGAGACCTTGGAATCCAGGAACCCGTTGTTCTGGTACAGCGCCTCGATCCGCCGGACGTCGTTCTCGAGAACGTCTTTCTTGAAGGTTCCCGAGTCGGTGATGAACGAGAAGATGCCTTTCGTGCGTGTTTCCATCGATTTCCGGATATTTTTCTCTCCCAGAAAGCGGTTCCCGGTGATGCGGATCTTCTCGATCGTGAGTTTTTCCCCTTCCGACACGCGGAAGGAGACGCGGATGGAGCCGTCCGCCTCCTCCTGTACGGAGGGTTCGACGGTCGCGTCATAATATCCCCTGTTCTGGTAGACTTCCCGCAATTTGCGCGCCGACTCCTTGACTTTTTCCTCCTGGAAGAGGGTGCGCTCCTTGATGGTGAGCGCCGCCTTGAGGTCGGGATCCTCCACTTCCTTGTTCCCCTCTATGACGATCGAGGAGACGATCGGCTTCTCGATGACGAACACGGTCAGACGAAGCCCGCCGGGTTCCTCCTCCACGTCTATTTTCACGTCGGAGAAATACCCCATGCGATAGATCTCCTTCACGTCCGCCCGGACCTTCGCGGAATCGAACTCCTCGCCCACGCGGGATCCCATGACACGGAGAATCGCGTCGGACCCGACCCGGCTCGCCCCTTCCACCCGGATTTCCAATATGGGAAAGCCCGCTGCCCCGGCGCACGGGAGAAAGACCGCCGAGATCGCGAGGAGGGCCGCGACAGCCAACCCCGTCACCCGTAGGGCGGTCATCGCACGATCACCCCGTCGTCGATCTTCAGGACCCGGTGCATTTTCCCGGCCAGCTCTTCGTTGTGGGTGACGACCACCAGGGAAAGTCCCTTGCTCCGGTTCAACTCCCCGAGAAGTTCGGCAACACCTCCTGCGGTTTTCTTGTCCAGGTTTCCGGTGGGTTCGTCGGCCAGGACGATTTCCGGCCCCATCGCCAACGCCCGGCAGATGGCCACCCTCTGCAATTCCCCCCCGGATAACTCCCCTATGCGGTGGGTTGCCCGGTCGGAAAGCCCGACCTCCGATAGGAGGTTCTCCGCCCGTTTCCCGGCCTCTTCCCGAGCCATCCCGGCGATCAGGCAGGGAAGCATCACGTTCTCCCGCGCATCGAACTCGGGCAGCAGATGATGGAACTGGAAAACGAAACCCACGGTCCGGTTCCGGAATTCGGCGAGCGTTTCCTCGGGCATCGAGGTCACGTCCCGCCCGTCGTAGAGGACACTCCCCGAGGTCGCCCGATCGAGGGTTCCCACGATCTGGAGAAGGGTCGTCTTGCCGACCCCCGATACCCCGACCACGCCCAGCATCTCTCCCCGGTCCAGCGTGAAGGAGATCCCCTTGAGGACCTCGATCGCACCGCCCCGTTTCGGGAACTCCTTGCGAAGGTTCTCGACGCGGAGGAACCTGGTGCTATTCATACCGGATCGCCTCCGCGGGATCGATGAGGGAGGCCTGCCGCGAGGGGTACAGGGTGGCGAGAAAACAGATCAGGATCGAGCTTGCTCCG
>Ga0224512_10005153_pt1 | contig 10854 bp, 9 predicted proteins | sample SF_May12_sed_USG_4_FD_169103 | JGI IMG/M metagenome (GOLD analysis project Ga0224512, IMG submission 169103) | Sediment microbial communities from San Francisco Bay, California, United States - SF_May12_sed_USGS_13 | ecosystem: Environmental > Aquatic > Marine > Sediment | place: USA: California...
CGCCTCATGGAGCCGCTCCGTCCCCCGGAGGGTCACCCGCTTCCGGGGCGCGGTCGCGCTGGCCTCCCCCCTCGGCCGGGGCCGGCGCGGGCGAGCGCGGCTCGACCAGGTCTTCCTTGAAGCGGCGCACCTCGCCCTCGATGCGGCGTGCCGCGTCGCGCACGCCGTCGAGCTCCTGCGCCCCCACCTCGCGCTCCAGCTCGCGACGCAACTCGAACCAGGACCGGCGCAGTCTCGCCGCGTGCCCACCGAGCTCGCGTCCGATGGACGGGAGCCGCCGCGGGCCGAACACGAGCAGCGCCAGCAGGATCAAGAACAGGAACTCGGGGCCGCCGACGTCGAACATTGGTCCGGATTCTAGCCCGGCGGAGCCGCGCGGCCTCGTGCGAGAGGTGCCGGGCGCGCGCGGGACGGGTGAGCGAGAGAGGTATGAGCGGTGCCGCGGCGGGAGCCAACGAGAGGCCGGAGCGCGCGAACACGAGCGGATCTCTTGTGCTGTCAGCACTTGGAGGAGCGCGCCTTGTCCGCTCGCCGCGCTTTCCCCTATACTTCCCGCATGTTCGTCCTCGAGCGTCGTCGCACCGTCACCATAGTCGCCATCGCCTCATTGGCCGCAGCGGTCGCGCTCGGCGCGTGGACCCTCGCGGGTCCATCGAGCAAGCAGCTCGCGACCTTCGCCGAGATCCTGTCTCTGATCGAGGAGCGGCACGTGCCGGAGGCGAATCCGAAGGAGGTGATCTACGCGAGCGTCCACGGGATGCTGCAGACCCTCGATCCGCACACGAACTTCCTGGACGACGAGGCGTATCGCGAGATGCGGGAGGAGCAGCGCGGCTCGTTCTTCGGGCTCGGCATCGTCATCAGCAAGGCCGGTCGCTACCAGCCGCTGCGCGTCATCTCGCCGATCGCCAACACCCCAGCCGCCCGCATGGGCATCCGGGCCGGCGACGTCATCAGCCACATTCGCGACGCCCGCGTCGAGGTCGACGTCGACACGCTCGGGCTGACGATCCAGGAGTCGGTGAAATACCTGCGTGGCCCGCGCGCCACCTCGGTCGAGGTCACGATCGACCGACCCGGCATCGACGAACCCCTCGTGTTCGAGATCGAACGGGACGCCATCCGCACTCCGGCGGTGAATCAAGTGTTCATGCTGCGTCCGGACGTCGGCTACGTGCACGTCGCGAACTTCACCGAGACGACCTCGCGCGAGCTCGACGAGGCCATGGACTCGCTGCGGGAGCGCGGCGCCAAGCGGCTGATGCTCGATCTCCGGGGCAATCCCGGCGGGCTCCTGGAACAGGCGATCGGCGTCGCGAGCCGCTTCCTCGAGCCCGGCGAGCTCGTCGTCTACACGGAGGGTCGGCTCTCCGGCTCGCGTCAGGACTACCCCGCCATGCGCGACGTGCAGCGCGCCGACTGGCCGATCGTCGTGGTCATCGACAACGGCTCGGCGAGCGCGTCCGAGATCGTCGCCGGAGCGTTGCAGGATCACGATCGCGCGGTGCTCGTCGGGTCGACGACCTTCGGCAAGGGCCTCGTTCAGTCCGTCTATCCGCTGAGCGAGAACACCGGGCTCGCGCTGACGACACAGAAGTACTACAGCCCGTCCGGGCGGACCATTCAGCGGCCCTACGAGTCGGAAGAGGAGTACTTCTTCGAGGCCCGGAGCCGCGACCCGGACGCGCAACCAGATCCCGACGCGCCGATCGTCCTCAGCGACACGGGGCGTGCGCTACGGGGTGGCGGCGGCATCACTCCCGACGTCATCCAGGCGGCCGCCACGGCGGCGCCCGTGATGGTCCATCTCAGCCGGCTCTCTGCTTACTCGCGCTTCGTCAATCCGCTGGACGTCGAAAGGCGGCAGGCCCTCGTGCAGAACGAGGAGGCGCTGTACCGAGCCTTCGCCGCCTTCGTGGGCCAGGAGCTGCCGGCCATCGACACCTCTGACCTCGACGACTCGAAGGACAACGTGCTGCTCCAGCTGCGGGCGGAATTCGCCCTGCTCGACGGCGGCATGCCCGCCCGCGATCGCGTGCTCCTGGAGCAGGACGAGATCGTCCTGGAGGCGATCCGCAACTTCGAGCGGGCCGAGCAGCTGCTCTCCGCCCGGCTTCAGGTCCTGGAGGAGCGCCGCGCGTCGACGTCGAGCAAGACCCGCAAGCGCTGACCGCGATACCGCCTCGCCGCCGCCCGCCGACCGGCGCCGTTTCGGCTGCCGGTGCGCGGTTCGCGCCGTTCAGCTAACATGACCCGCCGTCCGCGTGGGCGAACGGAATCCTGAGGAGAATCGCGTCCATGAGACCGCTGTGCGGCGCCATGATGTGCCTCGTCCTCGCGGCGAGCTCCACCGGCGCGAACGAGCCGACCATGTCAACGATCTTCCCCTACCCGACTCACGTCGAGAGGCTCGAGAACGGGCTCGAGGTGATCGTCATTCCGATGCGGTCCGAGGGACTCGTCGCGTACTGGTCCATCGTGCGGACCGGCGCGCGCGACGAGTACGAGCCCGGCCGGACCGGATTCGCCCACTTTTTCGAGCACATGATGTTCCGAGGGACCGAGGCCTTCCCGGCGGACGTGTACAACGAGATCGTGACCGAGATCGGCGCGGACGCGAACGCTTACACGTCGGACGACCTGACGGCGTATCACCTCGCGTTCGCTGCGGAGGACCTGTCGCGCGTCATGGAGCTGGAGAGCGACCGCTTCCAGCGCCTCGCCTACTCCGAGGACGACTTCGAGACGGAGGCGGGAGCGGTCTACGGCGAGTATCGCAAGAACCGCACGAGCCCGTTCTTCACGATCTACGAGGCGATCCACAAGGCGGCGTTCGACGTCCACACGTACGGCCACACGGCGATGGGCTACGAGCAGGACATCAAGAAGATGCCGCAGATGTTCGACTACTCACGGACGTTCTTCGAGCGGTACTACCGGCCCGACAACATCGTCCTGCTCATCACGGGCGACGTCATTCCGGACGAGATCATGGCGTCGGTTCGCGAGCACTATGGCGACTGGCAGCCCGGCTACGTCGCGCCGCCGGTCTCTCCGGAGCCGCCGCAGACGGCGGAGAGGAGGATCGAGGTCGCGTACGAAGGACGCTCGCTGCCGATCGTGTGGCTCGCCTACAAGGCCGACCGATACGACCCATCCGACAAGACGCGCGTCGCGGCCGACCTGCTGGCGGAGCTCGCGTTCGGACCGACGAGCGAGATCTACAGGAAGCTCGTGCTCGACGAGCAGGTCGTGGAGTTCATCTCCGCCGACCTGCCCATCAACCGCGACCCGGGGCTGTTCGACATCTTCTCGCGAATCAAGGACGAAGCGAAGGTCGACGCCGTGCTCTCTCAGATCGACGGCGTCATCGCGGGCTTTCAGGCCGCCCCTCCCGATGCGGGGCGCCTCGAGCGACTCAAGTCCAGGCTCAAGTACGGCTTCCTGATGCGGCTCGACACGCCGGACATCGTCGCCTCGTCCCTCGCCCGCACGGCCGCGGTGACCGGCGGCATCGACGCCGTGGACACTTACTTCGCGACGGTGGAGGCGCTGACGCCCGAGGATGTCCAGCAGGCGGCCCGGACCTACCTGGCCCGCAATCGCCGGACGATCGCCGTGTTGAGAGGAACCGAGTGATGCGCGCCGCCGTCCTCATCTCCATCCTGTCGCTGATGCCCCTGCTCCTCGTCGCCTGCAGCGCTCCCGGCTCCCGCTCGGAGGCCGTCTTGCTGCCGGTGCAAGGCGACCCGACAGTCTCGCTCGCGGTCTGGTTCGACGTCGGATCGCAGCACGACCCGCCGGGAAAGGAGGGCCTCGCCTACCTCACGGGCAGGCTGATCGCGGAGGGCGGCACGACCGAACGGTCGTACGAGCAGATCCTCGACGAGCTGTACCCGATGGCCGCGAGCTACGACGTGCGCGTCGACAAGGAGATGACGACCATCACCGGTCGCGTGCACAGCGACACCCTCGAGGAGTACGTCGGGCTGTTTACCGATGCCTACGTGCGGCCCGCCTTCTCGAAGGACGACTTCGAGCGCGTCCGCTCCGACGCACTGAACTTCCTCGAGAAGACGCTGCGCTATTCCTCGGACGAGGAGCTCGGCAAGGCCGCGCTCTTCGGATTCGTGTTCGACGGGACACCGTACCGTCACCCCGTGCAAGGCACGGCCCGGGGCCTGCGGTCGATCACTCCGGGCGACGTTCGGGCCTTCTACGAACAGCACTTCCATCGTGACAGCGCCGTCGTTGCGGTCGGCGGAGGCTATCCCGACGATCTCGCAGGCCGCCTGACGGCGACGCTGGCGTCGCTGCCGGCCCTCCCCGAGAGTCCCGCTCCGGTTCCGGCACCGCCGGACGTGTCGATCGAGGGACGGCACCTGCTGCTCGTGAGCAAGCCCCGTGCGGACGCCTCGATCAGCTTCGGATTCCCCGTCGGCGTGAAGCGCGGCGACCGCGACTGGTACGCGCTGTGGATCGCCAACTCCTGGCTCGGCGAGCACCGCAACGCGTCGAGCCACCTGTACCAGGTGATCCGTGAAGACCGTGGCATGAACTACGGCGACTACTCCTACATCGAGGCCTTCCCGAACGGCGGGGGGCGACAGTTTCCGCCCAACAACGTCGCGCGGCGGCAGCAGCTCTTCGAGATCTGGATCAGGACCCTGCCGAACGAGTGGTCGCACTTCGCGCTGCGCGCCGCCATGCGCGAGCTGACGCGGCTCGTCGACGAGGGGCTGACACAAGAGCAATTCGAGCTGACGCGATCGTTCCTCAAGAAGTACTCGCTGCACTACGGCGACACCACGTCGCGCCGCCTCGGTTTCGCGATCGATGACCGATTCTACGGGATCGACGACGGCCATCTGGCCCGCTTTCGCAAGATGATGGACGAGCTGACGGTCGAGGAGGTCAACGCGGCGATCAAGAGACACCTGCAGTACGACGATCTCAAGATCGCGATCGTCACGGGCGACGCCGAGGGGCTCGCGGAGGCGATCGCGAGCGAAGCGCCGAGCCCCGTGACTTACCCCACGCCGAAGCCGGAAGCGGTGCTGAGCGAGGACGAGGAGATCTCCGTGAATCCGCTCGGAATCGACGCCGGCTCGATCCGGACGATTTCCGTCGAGGATCTCTTCGAGAGCTGAGCACCGCACTGCCGCGGCAAGGCACTCCCGGCCTGCCGGAATCCTCGGCGGCCAGGGCCGCTCGAGGGCCGCGGCCCTGGATCGTTGAACGGAAGTCTCCGCCCCGGTAGATTCCCCGACGGGGACTCGACTCCCGGAGACAGTCATGGCCGGCACGCCGCATCCGAGCCCGGGCTCCGCCTGCAAGGAGCTGGTACAGCGTCTCGACCGCGCCGTCGGCTCGGACGGGACGGAATCGGTCTGTCGCTCGATCAAGAAGGTTCTGGTCGACTGCCTGGACCGCTCCGACGACCTCCTTGCGCGGGAACTGCTCGAGCCGTCCAGCGATGGCTATGCGCGGCGCCTGCTCCACAAGGACCCGGGAGGGCGCTACTCCGCCGTGGTCATGGTCTGGGGGCCCGGCCAGGGCACGCCGCTGCACGACCATGCCGGGCGCTGGTGCGTGGAAGGGGTCTACAAGGGGCGAATCCGCGTGACGTCCTACCAGGTGACGTCACCCCCAGCCGGCGACCTCTACCGCTTCAGCTCTCAGTCGCGGGAGGTCGCGGGCCGGGGCGAGGCCGGAATGCTCATCCCTCCCCACGAATTCCACACCATCGATAATCCGTTCGAGGAGCCGGCGGCCACGCTGCACATCTACAGCGGCGAGCTGACGTCGTGCCACGTCTTCGTCCCGACCACGGACGGTCAGTACCGGCGCGAGCGACGCGAGCTCTCGTACTCGTAGCCGACTTCCCAGTGCTGCTGGCGACGCCGGCCGCGGAGCGGGTTTTCCTCTGATCGTGCACAATGCTGCTGGCGTCGGCCAGGAGGAGCGCCCGTCGCCGGTGCGTGGGGCTCGCCCATGAGATTTTTCCACCTCCTGCGGGAGGCGCTCGGCAGGACCCGGACCCACGACGCACTGCAGCTTGGCGCCGCGCTGAGCTACTACGCGTTGTTCTCGCTGTTGCCGCTGCTCATGGTCGCCGTCTCCCTCGCAGGCTTCGCGCTGGGCGAGGAGGCGGCGCGAGAGGAGCTCCTGAACCGCGCGGCGACCGTGGGCGGCCCGGAGCTCGCGGCGTGGATCGAGGGGGCCATTCGTGACGTGACGCTCACACGATCGCGCTCGCTGCGAGCTGCCCTGAGCCTCGCGGCCCTGGCCTGGTCGGCGGCCCTGCTCTTCGGGTCGCTCCGAGACGCCCTGAACGTCGTCTGGGAGGTGCGCTCCGAGCGACGCTGGGTCTCGCGGCTTCTGCTCAAGACCATGACGTCGTATGCGCTCGTGACGCTCTGCGGCGTCGTGCTCATCGTGTCGATGGCGACGAGCACGCTGATCGGCGGCCTCCCGCGGCTCGTGCCCGACGAGTGGGCGGACGCCGTGACCGCCCTCTGGCGGCTCGACCTCGCCACGTCGTTCCTCCTGACGTTTCTCGTCCTGATGATCCTCTACAAGGTTCTTCCGGAGACGCGCGTCCGCTGGCGCGACGTACGGCTGGGCGCCCTGACAGCCGCATGTCTCTTGCTCGTGGCCAAGTACGTGATCGGCGTCTACGTTGGCCGGTCGATGCTGACGAACGTTTTCGGCGCCACCAGCTCGCTCTTCGTCGTGCTGCTCTGGGTCTACGGCGGCGCGCAGATCTTCCTGTTCGGCGCGGAGCTTTGCAGCATCACGGCGCGCCGGCGCGCACACGGAGGTTGACCCTTATGTCCTTGAAGACGCGGGTGGCGGACGACCTGAAGAGTGCGATGAAGGCGCGGGACTCACTGCGGCTCTCCGTCTTGAGAATGATGAAGACGAAGCTGTCCGAGGCCGAGGTCGAGCTGCGGGGCAGCAAGGGTCGAGACCACGAGATCGACGACGACGAGGCGGTCAGGGCCTTGTCCTCGTATGCGAAGCAGCGCCGTGAAGCGATCGCCAGCTTCGAGAGCGCGAAGCGCGAGGACCTGGCGGAGAAGGAGCGGCGAGAGCTCACCATCGTCGAGGAGTACCTGCCGCGCCAGCTCACGGACGACGAGGTGAGAGAGATCGTGCGCTCGGCCATCGCCGAGACCGGGGCGTCGTCCCCGAAGGAGCTCGGCCAGGTCATGCGCGACGTGATGCCGAGGTTGACGGGACGGGCCGACGGCAAGCGGGTGGGAGCCATCGTCCGCGAGGAGCTCGGCTGAGCGCTCTCGCCCGCGCTCAGCCCGGCTGGCGCGGCGACTCCTTGATGTGGAGGTCCCGCTGCGGGAACGGGATCGAGATCTGCTCGTGCTGGAAGCGCTTGTAGATCTCGGTGTTGAGCGCATCGAGCACCTGGCCGCGCAGCTCCGGCGTGTCGATCCAGCACAGGAGCTCGAAGTCCAGGCTCGACTCGCCAAAGCGGCGAAAGCGGACCCGCGGCTCCGGGTCCGTCACGACTCGCTCGTCACCGGCCGCGATCTCCATGAGCGCGGCACGCACCCGGTCGACGTCCGAGCCGTACGCCACGCCGATCGGGACGCGCACTCGCTCTCGCTCCCACGGCCCCCCGCTCTCGTTGATGATCTTCGCGTTCGCGATCACGGAGTTGGGAATCGTGATCTCGATGTCGTCCCTCGTCAGGAGACGAGTGCTGCGCAGCCCGATCTGCGTGATCCGCCCGCGCTCGCCAGTGTCGAGCACGACGTAGTCCCCGATCTTGTACGGCGCGTCCGCCAGGATGAACAGGCCGGAGAACAGGTTCGCGAGCGTGTCCTTCGCCGCGAACCCGAGCGCGATGCCGACGATGCCCGCCCCGGCGAGCCACGCGGTCACGTCGACGCCCCACGAGAGGAAGATGAAGTAGACCGCGCCGGCGCCGATCACGATCCGGGTGACGTTCTCGAACAGGGGCAGCGTTCGGGCCTGCAGGATCTGCGAGCCCTCGGACTTACTGCTGACCAGCTCCAGGAGGATGTGCGCCAGCCGGAACGCGAGCAGCGTCCAGATCAGGACGGCCAGCGTCGACACGACGCCGAGCGTGGGCGCCTCGACGGCCCGCGGAAGCTCGAGCCGCAGCGTCGCGAGGGCCAGGCCGATGAGCACGACGCTCTGATACACCGGCTTGTGAAAGAGGTCGATCAGCTCGTCGTCGAGACTCATCTTCGTGCGGCTGGTGACCTTCTTCAGCGCGCGGCAGAGGATCCAGTCGGCGATCTTGCCGGCCACGAGCGCCAGGACCACGATGAAGAGCGCCTGCGCGTACTTGTTGGGTCCGACCACATCGATGAGCGCCTGCCAGTTCTCGGGCACGCCCGCCTCCTCCTTCCGGTCTCCGCGCGCAGGCTCATCTTATCCCGACGCGAGACCTCTCCGATCACACGTGGGGCGCGGACTCGTCCGCCCGCATGCGACGCTCAGCCCCTACAGCGGGCTGCGAGCGCGACTGGAGCGCGAGGGACGGACGCGGTCCTCGAGTGTCCCGCAACCCCCCTTCTTCCCGGGACGAGAGGGCCGCGTCCGTTCCCCGCGCGCCGGAGGAATCACGGTCTCCGAGATGGCCAAGTCGTGCGTCGCACGACCCGGGCGGGGCAATCCCGCCCCTACGCTCGGCAGCGGTGACGGCGCCGAGAGACCGGCGAGCTCGACCCTCAGGCGAACTGGCGCAGCTTCTGATGATGGCTCGCGCGGTGGAACCGCCGCAGGTGCTTGACGCGCGCGCGCGGACGCTCATCGCCGAGCCGCCGCACGAAGCGGACCGCGAGCCTCGTGGCGTCACGATAACGACGGCGCACGTAAGGTTCGGGGTCCGAGAACTCGCCCTTGTGGAACAGGTGGTGCTCGACGAAGGCCCGATCCGCCTGCGAGAGCCGGTCCCGGCCCGTCAGCCGGCCGATGAAGTGCCCCAGCACCAGATACTTCGTGACGGCTGCGTGCCACTCGAGCTCCAGGAGGGAGACGTCCCGCCTTTCCCTCACGACGATGTCGGCGAACGTGACGATGTGGTCGACCTCCTCGATCAGGGTCGCGAAGTCGTCGACGTTGCCGTCGTCCAGACCGCCGCGCGGGTCGTGGCGCTCGAGATGCTCCACCATGGCGTCGGGAAGGTAGAGCGCGACGGCCCACGCCCCCCGCGCCTCGACGGGCCGCACCATCATCCGGGCCCCCTGCCCGGCGTGCCCGACTCCCCGGTGCAGCGTGCCGCGCGCCCGCAGCAGGTGATAGCCGGCGTCTCCCACGATGAACCGGCCGAGCGGCACGACTCCCGAGGCCGCGGCGTATGTCCTCTCGATGAGCAGGGCGAGCTGGTCGACGAGAGGCCGCGGGGCGCTGCTCATGAATCCCGCCGGTAGACGATTCGGCGCTCCGGTCGGCCCTCCGCGTCGACGACGATCTTCTTGTACGGGACCTTGGCGCGCGCCTTCTCGACGATCTCGCGGTCGAGGCGCGAGAGATCCACGTCCGCGTCCGACTCCCGCAGCTCCCGGACTCTCGCGAGCAGGTCGCCGGCGTCCCGCGGCTCGCGCTCCTCGTCGCGGCGGATCATCTTCCCGACCCCGACGTTGCAGATCCGCTGGAGCACCGCCGCGAGATGACGCGCTCCGTACTCGTGCGAGTAGCCCTCGTCGAGCAGCGCCTCGCGGCCCGCCTCGGAGAGGACGATCTCGATGCCGTGGAGCTCCTGGTAGCGGCGCGCGATCTTCTCGAACTCGAGCTCCAGGATCCGGGTCGCCGACTCCCGCGGCAGGTGCCGGAACTTCAGAATCTTGAGCCTGTTGATGAACTCGGGCGACAGGACCCGCTTGAGGGAGGCCGTCAGCTCGGCCCGGTAGACCGACGCCGCCTCGTCCTCGCCCCCGAAGCCGATCGGGCGTCCGGAGTCGCCTTCCACGTGGCCGATGTTGGAGGTGAAGAAGATCAGCGTCCCCGCGAAATTGAGCTCGTTGCCGTGGGCATCCGTCGTCGACCCGCGGTCCATGATCGACAGAAAGAACCGCCGGAGCTGCGGATGCGCCTTCTCGACCTCGTCGACGATGATCACGGAAAGGGGCGCGGCCGACGACCGCTCGTGGAACGACGTCAGCAGCCCTGGCTCGTCCGAGCGGATGAATCCGCGCGTCGCGCCGCGCAGCTCGTTGATGTCGGACGAGTACGTGTAGTTCGGTCCCTCGATCGTGAGCAGCGGGACCTCGATGCCCCACTGGCGCTCCAGCACGGCGACCAGTGTCTCGACGAGATAGTTCTTGCCAACCCCCGTCGGCCCGACCAGGAAGTAGCTCCCCGGCCGGGTGAGGTTCTGCGTGCCGACGGCATAGAGGGAGAAGTCGTCGAGGAGCGTCGCGACCGCCTCGTCCTGGTCGATCACGGTCGACGTCAGGTCCTCCCGCAACAGGTCGAGCTCCAGAGAGGCGAACAAGAGGAGCCTCTCGTACGCCGCCAGCAGCTCGCCGCGCGCCGAGACCGCCCCGCCGAACAGGGAGCCGCCCCCCACCTGCTCCTCGCGCGCCGGCGCCGCCTCCGTCGCGCCCGGCGCCACCGTCAGCCCCGAGGGGCCCGCCGGGACGATCGCCTGGTTCGAACGGACGGCCGGCACGAAGAGGGTCGAGGCCTCCTCCGACGGCTCGTCGCCGCCCGCCGAGCGCAGCATCCGCGAGTAAACGTCGAAGCGCTCCGCGCAGCCGCGCAGGAACCGGACCTCGTCCTCGATGCGCATCGGCTGGCCGAACTCGTTGGAGAGGAAGTGCTCGCGGAGCCGGGCATCGGCCGCCAGCATCTCCAGGACCT
>Ga0224512_10005154_pt1 | contig 10853 bp, 11 predicted proteins | sample SF_May12_sed_USG_4_FD_169103 | JGI IMG/M metagenome (GOLD analysis project Ga0224512, IMG submission 169103) | Sediment microbial communities from San Francisco Bay, California, United States - SF_May12_sed_USGS_13 | ecosystem: Environmental > Aquatic > Marine > Sediment | place: USA...
GACCCCGTCGCCCCACCACCCGATCGGCGCCAAAGGTGTTGGTGAATCGGCCACCGTGGGATCGCCGGCAGCCTATGTGAACGCGGTTATCGACGCTTTGCGGCCGTTCGGTATTACCAATATCGACATGCCGGTGCTTCCGCACCGGGTGTGGTCGGCGGTGCGGGACGCTCGGGCCGGATAGCGACGATGAGCTCCGATGTCATGCAGCTGGCCGGGGAGCTGCTGGATCGATCCGAGCCGTTCGTGCTGGCCACCGTCGTCTGGCGGCGCGGGCCGTCGTCGGGGAAGCTGGGCGCCCGTGTGATCATCCGCCCGGACGGCAGGGTTCGGGGCTGGCTGGGGGGAGCATGCGCCGAGCCGACCGTGGTGCGTGAAGCCCTGGCGGCGCTGGCCGACGGGCGGCCCCGGCTGATGTTTCTCGGACCGGAAGCGGAGTTGGAGTCCGGCCACCGGCAAGGTGTCACACTGGTGCCGATGGCCTGCGAGAGCGAAGGGGCACTGGAGGTGTACTTGGAACCGATGCTTCCCAAACCTCAGTTGCTAGTGATAGGCCGCTCACCGGCGGCAGATACGCTGGCCCGTCTAGCCGGCGAATTGGGATGGCGCGCAGCCGTCGTCGACGACGGGGGCGACCCGCACGACCATCCCGGGGTCGAGCATGTAGTGAACACGCTCGATCTCAGCGACCTCGAGATCGACGGGCGGTCGTTCATTGTGGTGGCCACGCAAGGCCACTACGACGAAGACGCTTTGCAGGCGGCGCTGGCCACCCCGGCCGGCTACGTCGGGTTGGTTGCGTCGCGCAAACGAGCCGACGGGGTGATCGAATACCTGCGCGGCAAGGGTCTTGCAGAGGACACATTGACCCGGGTGCGAGCGCCGGCCGGCCTCGACCTCGGCCGGGTCGACCACGACGAGATGGCGGTCGCCATCCTCGCCGAGCTGATCGCCGTGAAGGCGGCGGGCGGTCTCGCTTCGGGCGTCGAAGTGCACCTACCGGAGGTGGCCGTCGATCCCGTCTGCGAGATGGATGTCGGCGTGCGTACCGCCAAATACGTCACGGATTACCGGGAACAGAAGTACTACTTTTGTGCCGCCGGGTGTCTCCGGGCGTTCGAAGCGAATCCGGAGAGCTTCTTGACGGGCAGCCGGTGACCGAAACTATCGACATCCTTGAGGCGGTCCTGGCCCGGCATGAACGTGGAGACGCCTACGGGCTCGCCACGGTGGTGAGCGTGCGGGGATCCACCTACCGGTTGCCCGGGGCCCGTCAGCTGGTCGCCGAGACCGGGGAGTCGGTGGGAACGGTGAGCGGCGGCTGCCTCGATGCCGATGTTCAGGAGGTTGCCCGAGCCGTACTGGCCTCCGGCCGACCGCGGCTGATCACGTTTGATCTGACCGCCAACGATGAGGCGATCTGGGGATGGGGTCTCGGCTGCAACGGCGCCACCGAAATCTTCGTGGAACCCCCGGACAGCGCCGGCCTGCTGGCGCGGCGTTTGCGCGATGCCATGTCTTCCGAACAGTCGCTGGCGGTGGTCACCGTTCTGGAATCAGCCGACCTGGCGGTGGGATCCAGAATCTTCGTGCGGGCGGATGGGAGTTCGGACGGCAGTCTCGGTTCCGATGCAGCCGATCGGGCCGCCGGCGGTGTGGCGCTCGGGGCACTCGAGGCCGGAGCTCACCAGACGACCCAACTGAGCGCCAGCGGCGACCGGGTGTTCGTCGAGATAGTGGCACCGCCACCGCGACTGCTGGTGTGCGGGGCCGGGCACGATGCAATCCCACTCGTCCGGTTGGGCTCGGAGTTTGGCTGGCAGGTCGTGGTGACCGACGAGCGCGGCAAGTTCTTGGACGACGATCGTTTCCCCGAGGCATCCCACTTCGTGCAAGCCCGCCCCGTCGAGCTGGCCGCTTCGATCGATCTCGACCGTCGCACCGACGTGGTCGTGATGAGCCACACCTATCTGCGTGATGTCGACTATCTACGGGTGATGTTGGGCAGCCGGGTTCGCTACATCGGGATGCTGGGACCGAAAGCCAGACTCGATCGAATCCTCGGTGATCTCCGCGCGCAGGGAATCGAAATACTGCAGAGGGATCTGGAGAGAATCCACGGCCCGGCCGGTTTGGACATCGGGGCGGAGGGCCCCGAGGAGATTGCGTATGCAATCATGGCCGAGATCCTCGCCGTGCGGCGCGGCCACGGCGCCGGGTTTCTGCGGGAGCGGAAAGGAGCCATTCACAGCGGCGATATCGATGCCATGACGAGCAACGGAGGGAAACAATGAAGATTGCCAACGAGTTCGAGGTTGCCCGTCCCGTCGACACCGTGTGGGAGGCCTTCCAGGACGTACCGTCGGTGGCTCAGTGCCTTCCCGGCGCCGAGCTCACCGAGGACAAGGGCGGTGGCGTGTACACCGGTTCGATCGCCGTCAAGCTGGGTCCCATGAGCGCCATGTTTGAGGGGGAAGCGACCGTCACCCCGGATCCGGCCACCAAGAGCGCCAACATCTCCGGGAAGGGGGCCGACCGGCGGGGCGGCAGCCGCGGACAGGTCAAGGTCGACTACCGGCTGGAAGCGGTCGATTCCGGGACCAAGGTAACGGTAGATGCCGACGTGACGCTATCGGGATCCGCCGCCCAGTTCGGCCGAACCGGTTTGATCAACGAAATGTCGAGCCGCTTGATCGTCGAGTTCGTCGAATGCCTGGAGAAGAAACTCGGGGCTGCCACAGCTGAGGAAGCCGCGGCAGTATCGGCGGGCGAAGTGAAGGGAATATCGCTGTTCTTTTCGAGCCTGGCCGGCTGGATCGCCTCATTCTTCAAGCGGCTGTTCGGCCGGAAGTAACCCGACCGAACGGTCCTGGTGCCACCGCCCGGGAATGGGAGCCGGTCGGCGCTCCACTCGACCGGGGGAACGTGCTCCGGCGTGGAGACCACGGGCCGGCCGCCGGGGAGTTGATCTGCCAGAATCCGGGCGAACCGCCGGAAGCCGGGGAGCATGTCCGTTCTTATTGCCGTACTCGACGATTACCAGCAGGTGGCGGCCGCATGCGCCGACTGGGAGCGAATTCCCGACGCTGAGGTGACCTTCTTCGCGGATCATCTTGACGGCCTCGACGGCGTGGCCGAACGCCTGCAGGGATTCGACATCATCGGGATCATGCGGGAACGGACCCCGTTCCCGGCCGCCTTGCTGGAAAGGCTCCCCAACCTGCGCCTGCTCGTCACCACCGGCCGGCACAATGCAGCGGTCGACGTGGCCGCTGCCACTGCGCTTGGTATCACCGTTTGTGGGACGCCCTCGCCGGGTCATCCCACCGCCGAGCTGGCGTTCGGGTTGATCCTCGATCTGGCCCGGGGCGTCACCGATCATGTGGTCTCGGTGAGGGAAGGAAGCTGGCAGGTCGGGTTGGGCCGTGATCTGCGCGGGGCGACCCTCGGTCTGCTGGGACTGGGAAACCTGGGGAGCCGGGTGGCCGGGTTCGGTCTTGCCTTCGGAATGCAGGTGTTTGCCTGGAGTGAGAATCTGACCGGCGAACGGGCTGCTGAGGTCGGGGTGCGGGCGGTGTCGAAAGAGGAACTGTTCGCAAGATCCGATTTCGTCTCGGTTCACCTGCGACTCGGCCCCCGCACGGTCGGCCTGGTCGGGGCGGCCGAGCTAGCACTGATGAAACCGGACGCCTACCTGGTCAACACCTCCCGGGCAGCCATCGTCGACGAGGATGCACTGGTGGCGGCGCTCGAAGAAGGCCGTATCGCCGGCGCCGCCCTGGATGTCTTTGCCCGGGAGCCCTTGCCGGCCACGCACCGGCTGCGCAGCACGCCGCGCCTCCTCACCACCCCGCACATCGGCTACGTGACGCGGGAGACCTACCAGGTCTTCTTTGCCGGGATGGTCGAGGCGATCCTGGCTTTCCTGGAGGGGGAACCTGTTGGAGTGATCGGCTAGAAGAGGCCGATGGACTCTGGAGTACGGCGGCGGGCGGTGTGAAACTGGATCAAGTCGGCCAGGGTCCGGTTCCGATGAGGTCGTCAAGAGATCTGTCCACCCTCGAGCTCAGCTCGCCTCAGACACGGGGGGAGCGCATCGAACGCGTTTCGCGATCTACACCGTTGCGGTTTGCCGTTGCGGTGCTGGCCGGCTGGTTCCTGGCGGCGGGACTGGCGGTCGGGTTGTGGAGCACCCTTACCGGCGCCCCGCTGGTTGGAGATGCATCGCAGACCGCTGGACGGGTCGTGTCTACCGTATTGCTACTCGGGTTCCTCCACCGGCTCGGTTGGCTGAGACTTTCGGGCATTGGCAGCTTCGGGTCTCGTCGCGTCTGGTTGATTGCGGGTGTGGCGGTGGTCTACCTGGTTCCCGCCTATGTGTGGGGTCTCTTCGGGATGTCCGGCTTGGAGTCGCTGTCCTCGTCGGGGGACGCCGTGCTGAGGGAGCTTCCTGTCGGAGTCAGCGTTGGTATCGCCGAGGAGGTTCTGTTCCGGGGGGTCCTGGTGTTCGTGCTCGTGCGAGCCTGGGGGACAGATCGGACGGGAGTGCTGAGGGCGGTGCTGGTGACTTCTGTTCTGTTCGGCCTTTTGCACGCCACGCCGGCACTGGCCGGTGAGGATGTTGGATACGTGGCCGCCAACCTGATGGGCACCATCGTCTCGGCGGCGTGGTGGGCGGCACTCGTGCTTGCCTACCGCACCATATGGCCCGGAGTCGTCATCCACGCCCTCACTAATTCCGTCGCTTTGGCCGTCGGCGCGGTTGTCCCCGGGGCGAGCCTTGGCTCGGTGGGGCCCTTGCGGGTCCTGCTAGTCGAAATGCCGCTTCTGATTTTCGGGTCGTGGCTTCTGATGGATGAGCGGCGCTTTCCACGGCGGAGCAAGATTCCCATTCAGGGGTCTGCCTAGCGACCTCGCAGGGCACGCCCCTTCCCCGGCCCGGCCGGCCCCCGACTTCGCCCGGTCCGGGAATCTGTCACTGCGGGCCTGTATCGTTCCAGCGTGATGAGCGGAAACACCGAACCCCGGGACGAAGCGAGCGAGGCAGGTCGGGGCACCACCACGTCGGCTTTCGGAGTCGGACGGCGGGAGAACCACGATGCTTCGGCTTTCTACGCCCGGTTCAGTCCCCCGGAACTGTCCGACGACGACCGGCTCGGTCCGCTCGACCTCGAACTGCCCGACCCGCCCTGCATCGTCGGTGACGCCCGCCACATGACGGCCGTGCCCGACCGGTCGGTGGCGCTGGTAGTTACCTCACCGCCCTACTTCGTCGGAAAAGAATACGAGCAGGCGGTAACCGGCAAGGGCGAGGTGGCCGGACCGCAGATACCCCGGTCGTACGTCGAGTACCTGGAATTGCTGCGGGACGTGTTCGCCGAATGCAAACGGACCCTCGAGCCGGGCGGGCGGATCGCCGTCAACGTCGCCAACCTCGGCCGCAAGCCCTACCGCAGCCTCTCCGCCGACGTGATGCGGATCCTCCAGGACGATCTGGGTCTGCTGCTGCGGGGGGAGATCATCTGGCAGAAAGCCGAAGGCGCCTCCGGATCGGTCGCCTGGGGTTCCTTCAACAAAGCGACCAACCCGGTGCTGCGAGACGTCACCGAGCGGGTGATCGTCGCTTCCAAAGGCCGGTTCGACCGGGCCAGGTCCCGCCAGCAACGGGAGAAGCACGGCTACCCCTTCGAGAACACCATGCCGGTGGATGAGTTCATGGAAGCCACCCTCGACGTGTGGCGGATCGACGCCGAGAGCGCCCGCCGGGTCCAGCATCCGGCCCCGTTCCCGGTCGAGTTACCCCGCCGCCTGATCGAGCTGTACACGTTCGAGGACGACCTGATCCTCGATCCGTTCCTCGGGTCCGGCACGACCCTGGTGGCCGCCGCCCGCACCGGCCGGCGCGGGGTCGGCTACGACCTCGACCCCGGTTACATCGAGACGGCCCGGGCCCGCTACCGGGCCGAGAAGCAGCGCTACCGCCGTCAGCGGGAGCAGGAGACGGCCCACCAGGAACGATTCGCCCTCGAACTCCCCCCGGAAGCCACGGCCGAGGAGCGGGCCGACCATTTCCAACGCCGGGCCAGCCGGGAAGGCAAGAAAGCCCAGGACCTGGCCCGCCAGGTACTCGAAGAAGTGGGTTTCGAAGTGATCGACGAGGCGTACAAGCTGCCCAAATCGGGCGTGCATTTCAACTTCCGGGTGGTCGACTCCAAGGGCGACCGGGAGTTCCTCGTCGATGTTTCCGGAGCCTTCACGACTGCCCGGCCGGGGCTGCTCCGCACCGACACGCTCTGGAAGACTCTCGGCCGGGCCCACGTGCTCAAGTCGCTCGACGAGGATGCCCGACTCTTGATCGTGACCTCGAACCTGCCGCGTCCGGGCAGCGACGGCGACAAGGCGCTTCATGCGGTCGGCCCCGGCAACGTGTGGGATGCCATCGAGATGTTCGATGCCGGCGGCGTCAACCGGCTGGAGACCTACGCCCAGGGACAGGCGGAGCAACTGGCCGGGTTCTGGACGGAAGAAGAGCTGGCGGCGCGTCGCGACGAACAATTGTCCCGCTACTACGACACCGACGAATGAACGGAGTCGCGTACGCGGTCGTGCGCTTCGACCCTCCGGCGGTGTATCTGGCCGAAGATATCGACGTGTTGCAGCGGCTGCTCGCCCTCGAACTGGTCGCCGACACCGACCCGGCCCTCCTCACCCCCGAAGGAGCCGACGAACTGCGCAAAGCCCTGCTGGACGAGCGGTGGGGTGATGCGGTGGTGACATGGATGGAGCTGTCCGGGGTGGCCGTCGACGTGTACACGTTCCTACCCATCTACGGCCGCAGCGAGCTCCCCGGCGAGATGATCGGGGCGCAGCTTCAGTTCAAGCGGCTGTTCCGGGACGCCTGACCAAATGCCGGCTTTGCGCACGGAGATCACCGAAATCGTGACCGGGTTGGGGATGTTCGGATACTCCAACCTCCAGCACGCCATCGGTATGCGACCGCCCGGTTTCCACAACGTCGACGATGAGGTCTACGACCGGCTGGTAGCCGCCTACCGATCGGGTGGCCACAGCCGGGCCTTCGCCACCGCCTGGAGCAACGGGGTGCGGTTCGCCCGATCGGCGGAAGGCTTGCGCGGGAGGCCACCCTGGATCGTCGAGTGGAAAGGCGCCCACCGCCCGCCCGGTTACGAGCAGATCCCCGCCGATCTGCGGGTCGATCATGTCTACCTGGTCTCCTGCAAGTACGGGTCGAACATCCTCACCAACGCGTCACCGGCCAACCTGTTCGACCCCGCCAGCACCGCCGACGACTGGTTCCATGCGGTTGCCCCGGAGTCGTATCAGGTGCTCTACGACGAGTGCCGGCGCCTACTTCCGGAAGCGTCCCTGCCGGAACGGGCCATCGACCTGACCAGCGACCACCGCCTCCTCCTGAAGAAGTCGCTGCCCCGGAACCTCACCGACAACGCCAAAAGGGCCTACCGTCAGTTCGCTTTCGACGCAGCTGCCGGTTCGTCCCACCACTGGGACACGTACCTGAGAACCAAACGGTCACAAGAAGAAATGATGTGGCGCTTGTTGCGGCTCCAATCGGCTCCTTACTTCGTCCTGGGCGAGTCGGCCGAGGGTCATCCGCTGGCCTACCGGGTACAGACCCCCTGGGATCTGCGGGTCTCGCACCGGTTTGTCTCGTTCCGGCACCGGGCCGAACCGGACCGCGGTCAACCCATCGTCGGATGGGAGGCGACCTATGTCGACCCGCGCTCCGGGGCTACTGCGGTGGTGGCCGGTCATATCGAGGTGCGGTGGAGTCACGGTAAGTTCGCCCAGGCTCCCGAAGCGAAGGTGTACCTCGACACCCCCCACCACGCGGTACCGGCGTATGTGCCGCTGGAGGGTCGTCCGGAAGGCGAATTCGCGCTGTTCGACTGATCGTCAGCGCGGCTGCAGCTGCACGATCGGGATCGGGCGGGTCAGCGTCTTCTTGTACTCGGCATACCCGGCGCTGGCCGCCACCCCGGCGTTCCATGCCGCTTCGTAATCGGCGCCGCTCAACTCGATCGCCCTGACGTCGTGCCACTTCCCATTCCACCGGGCCCGGGCTTGCGGGTTGGCCCGGATGTTCTTCACCCAGGCCGGATCGACGTCGAGACCGGCGTTGGTCCCAATGATCGCTGGCCCTTCCGGGAAGTCGAAGTACCAGATCAAGATCTGGCGCTTCAGTCCCGAACGGTGACCGGTCGTCACCAGCTCCAGCACCGGGATGCCGCCCATCTTCCTACCGAAGTGCCCGCCGGACAGATTCCAGGCCAACTTGTGTGCCGTCCACACGAGGCGCATCTTCTTGCGATCTGTTTCCGCCATAGGGTTCTCCGTTCGATTGGAGCTCCAGCCAAGCACATCCGGCAGGGTTCCGCGACAGTGACGAAGGAGTTCGCAGGAGGTCGTCGACTCGGCCGGTTACCCTGCGTCGCCGGGGGCCTGCTCGACGCGGTATCGCTTCGCTGCACTGCGGATGGCCTCTTCATCCGAGCGGCCGCTCCCGTAGTGGCGCCACACGGTGCCCAGGTCAGCCCAATGAGTGCTGGAGTCCATTCTGATAGCGCGCCGCACCGACCGGTGCAGGCGACGCATTTGGTCCCCAGATGGCCGCTCGGGCGGAGACGTGTGAACCCTCAGTGGAAGGCCCTTGGTTTCGAAGTAGGCCTCAATCGCTGCGACCGGCCTGAGCTCCAACAACTGATCCACGATCGAAATGGTATCGCAGCGAGCCCGACGAGGACGGTCCCGGTTGGCTACGAGCGGGAGGTGCCCTTGGCCAGCTTGACCAGCTCGGTGATCATCCCGATGCCAACTCCGACCATGGCCAGGATCAGAACCCATTTGGCGAGCGTCTCCCAGCCAAACTCGTAGGCGGAGAAGTCGAACGGGAACACCTGGTAGAGGCGGATCGTGGCCGCCAGACTGATGACGAGCAAGCCGATCTGGGTCAGTGCCTTGAACCACCCGGCGTCGTATGCCAGGTAGATCAGGTTGACGCCGATGCCGGCTGCCAGCGAGACGGTAATGATCGGTAGCACCCGATCGAAGTCGTCCGTCAGGAAGGGGAAAATGTCCCACGCCAGCAGGTTGTTGGCGGCGATCAGGAGGGCAACGTTCACCAGGATGGCCACCACGTAGCCAAATCGCCGGGTGGCAGGCGAGGATCCGGGTTTGGTGGGGGCAGGTTTGGGATGCGTCAATGTCTGTTCCATGGTTCAACCCTACGGAAGCGGGTCGCCTGGCGGAAGGGGCCAGAAGTCCGTTGCCCTGCGGCGGTTGGCCCCACGGCAGATGGAGGGGCAACGATCACCGTGTAGGACCAGGCCCGGCATCTGGCGCCGGACTAACCAAAGCGGGGTATTCACAATGGTCCCTCCCGGCTATCTTGGCCCTCTCAATTCAGAAACGGAGTCGCGATGCCGAAGCAGAAGACCGGTATTGCCTGGGTGGCCCTGGCGGCCGCGCTGTGGGGGACTGATGCCCTGTTCCGGCGCGGCCTGGCCTTGGAGCTGCCGGCCGCCACGGTGGTCTTCTTCGAGCACATCGTGCTGGTGGCGCTCACGATGCCCTGGTTGCTTCGCTCCCGCCGGATCGTGGCCAGATTAGGTACCGGAGACCTCGTGGCCCTCTTCCTGATCGGGGCGGGCGCTTCGGCCACGGCCACCATCTTGTTCACCGCTGCCTTCTCGTACGGTGATCCCAACACCCCGCTCCTGCTCCAGAAACTGCAGCCGCTGGTTGCCGTCCTCGGTGCCAGATTGCTGTTGGGCGAAGCGCTTCTGTCCCGTTACTGGGTGTTCCTGGTGGCCGGGCTGGGGGGAGCCTATTTGATTGCCTTCCCTGACCCGCTCGAGGTGTCGGTGTCTCAGCTGGCCCCGGCCCTGCTGGCCGTCGGGGCGGCGGCGCTGTGGGGAATGGGAACAGTGCTCGGACGGCGTTTGTCGGCCCGCTTGGAGTTTCGCGATCTCACAGCCTGGCGGTTCGCCATTGGCATGCCGGTGGCCGGGCTCATCTGGCTGATGAGAGCAGGCGCCCCGGTGGGAGTTTCCAACGGTCAAGACGTGCTCGCCATCGTCGTACTGGCTCTGGTGCCCGGCTTGGGAGCCATGCTCATTTACTACCGGGGTCTGTCCCGGACCCCCGCCTCGGCCGCCACCATTGCCGAACTGGCGTTCCCGCTGTCGGCCGCCGCGGTCAACTATCTGGCGTTCGGGGCGGTGCTCACCGGGTCGCAGTGGGTGGGCATGCTGGTCCTGGCCGGGGCGATCACGTGGATGAGTCTGCTGGGAGCCCGGGACCCGAAAGAAGTAGGGGTAGTGGCCGAAACCTCCCTCGCCCCCAGCAACTAGACCGCGAAACTCTGCGGTTTGCGCGGGAGCTCGAAGATCTCCGGTCCGGTGCGCACAAACAGTGTCATAATCGCGCCACCAATGGAGATAGTCTTCCTCATCGCCGCTTTCGGATTTGGTCTCCTGGCTAAGGCGGGCGGCATGCCGCCGCTGGTGGGATATCTCGTAGCCGGTTTCGTCCTCCATGCCTTCGGATACGCAACGACCGACTCGATTGAGGCGATCTCCGAGATCGGGGTGCTGCTCCTCTTGTTCGGTATCGGTCTCAAGCTCCGGCTGCGCACCCTGGCCCGACCCGAGGTATTGGGGAGTGCCACCCTGGTTGCCGTGGCCTTCACCGTCGTGGTCGGCGGCCTGCTGCTGGGAGCCGGGGCACTCGGAGTTCCGCTGGCTCGCGACCTCGACCTCGGTACGGCGGCCATCATCGGATTCGCGTTCTCTTTTTCGAGCACCGTGTTCGCC
>Ga0224512_10005155_pt1 | contig 10852 bp, 9 predicted proteins | sample SF_May12_sed_USG_4_FD_169103 | JGI IMG/M metagenome (GOLD analysis project Ga0224512, IMG submission 169103) | Sediment microbial communities from San Francisco Bay, California, United States - SF_May12_sed_USGS_13 | ecosystem: Environmental > Aquatic > Marine > Sediment | place: USA: California...
CCGCCAGCGACGCCAGGAAGATCAGACCCACGATAAGCATGATCATCATCTGTGTCCGCACCGCGCACCAGTCGTAGACACGGCCACCGGGGCCTCTCCCACCTTCCCTTGAGGGCGCGTCAGGTTCTAGAGGCTTTCGACCCCCAGCAGACCGAATCCGGACAGAACCTTGGCTGGTGGCCGTCGCCGGTGGGACTGCGCGGTCAAGGAAGAGGTACGAGGCCCGACCGCGGCGACGTTCCATGTGGTCGCAGAGGCTCCCGGGATGGAGTGTTTCGCTGGACGAGGCATGGGATGACGAGGCGTCGGCGTGTGGCCCCGGCTCGCCGTCGCACGACCGGAGAGATGCTACAAATGCTGTCACCCTCCAGGCCGGGCGGTGACGTCATATCGGTGACATGACCGACGAAGAGATCTACCGCAAACACGCAGACGACCTTGTGCGTTTTGCCACGGGTCTGGTCGGCCCGTTCGACGCACGCGATGTTGTCGCCGACGCGTGTCTGGCGGCATTCCGCTCCCGGAACTGGCCGGCGGTTACCAACCATCGGGCATATCTCTATCGATCGGTCGTCAACCATGCGAGATCGCACCATCGCAGCACGCTCCGGCGCCGGGTTCGCGAACTGCGGGCGGCAACGCCCGACGTGGCAGCGACCAGCGACGTGGACGTGGATGTGTTGGCAGCGGTCAACAGACTGAGCGTGCAGCAACGGGCTGCCGTGGTGCTCACCTACTGGGAGGACCTGTCGCCGGCGGAGGTCTCCGTCCGGTTGGGAATCTCCGAGGGAACGGTGAAACAGCATCTGGCCCGGGCGCGCGCACGACTCAAGGAGCTTCTCGATGAGTGACCGACTCGATGCCCGTATCAGAGAATTGACCTTCCGGCTGATTCAGATGTCGCCGGAGGCACCACCCTTCCCGGAGGAAACAATGGTTCAACTTCGTCCTTCTGCCCCTGCTGTGACACCGCCGAAGCGGCAACCCCGCCTCGCCTGGGCCATGGCCGCCGTCGTGGTGTTGGCAGCGATCGCCGTCCCCGCCCTGCTGCTGGGTGGTCCATCCGACGACGTGATCGACGACGCCACAACCACCACCCTCGCGGGCACCACGACAACCCTCACCACCACGACGGTTGCGACTGCAATCCCGGAGCCCGAAATTCTGGGCTCACTGTTCGGAGAGCCGGGACAGACGATCGACATCACTCCGCCTGATCAGCGACGGCGCGGGGTCGGCTACACCGTAACGCCGTTCGGATCCACCACCCCGGCTTTCTGGCTCATCGCCGCAGCAGATGGCTTTGACGGTGAGGCTCAATGGGGGCCGTGGGCAAGTGGGGCGACCTTCCCCGACATCTCCATAACCAGTCCCGGGCCCGACACGGTGATTCTTCCCGGAACTGCAACACCGGGGGAGTACCTGGTCTGTCAGACCGATGGATCCTTCTGCTGGACCCTTCAGCTGGTCGAGTCGACGGTCCGGTCGTTCAGCATCGACACGACCGCCGCCGCGCCGATTGATCTTGCCCCGGCCGACGTCACCAGCACCGGCTGGGGGACCGGTGAGTTCGAACTGGGCGTGTCGGAGACGGGCTTCGGGCCGTGCTGCTTCGACGTCACTTCCGACCGGGGACTCGTGTTTCTCGATGCGCAGAACCAGCGCCTGATGCACTGGCTGCCCGGTGGCGGCTCCGTGTTCCCGCTGGCGACTTTTCAGCCCGCCGAGTTCGTTGCCGACGCCATGGCAGTGGGACACGACGACCGCATCTATGTGCTGGGGATGTCCAACCGGCCCGGCCGGCCACACGACCTGCTCATCATCGGCCTAGACGGTTCAGTGGAAGGACCCTTCGAAACGGTCGTCGATTCCAACGCCAACCTGCAGGCGACCGCCGACGGTATCTATGCAGGAAACGCCCTTGTCGACGGGACTCAACCGGCCAACGGCTGGATTCCGTTGGCGACCTCGGCGGGTGCCCCGGTTCCGGTGGCCGACCAGCAACCGGTGGCGGCGTTGCCGGTGGATGATCGTTCGCTGCGCATCGAATTCGCCGTCGACGGCACGATCATCGCCATCCTCAACCCGGGAGGAGATAGCGTGCCGATCGAGTACCACATCCCCGGCGAATACTTCCTGGCCGGATCCTTCGCACAGAACGAACAGAGCACCGTGGTGCTGGTGCTGGGGACGTCCTGGTCCGCCGACGAGCCGACGGGCTTCCTGATCGTGCGAGCTTCGATCGAAGGGGAGGCGGTGGTTTCGGAGGTATATCGGATCGCGGGTCGATCGTGGGCGGAGATGGGTCCCTTTGGGACGGTCCGGCTGGAGGGTTCGTCTCTGTTCTTCATGAGCACCACATCCAGCGGAACGGAGGTTGCCCGCTACGAACTGCCGGAGTGATTGCCTCCTCGTGACAGCCTGTGAAGCTCAGACCCGGGGTGGCGAATGCGACAGAGCACGGATCTTGAACGCCGTATCTGCCACCCCGGGAGGCGAGTCGCCACGAGAGGCGAAGCGAACAAAGCGAAGACGGAAACCAACATGCACTCCGAACTCCCGGCCATCGGTCCCGCCCGTCGCCGTCTCTGAGAGCGGCTAGTTCCCTCGTACAGAATCCGACCGATTGGCTCCGATCGGGCCGGCGGGGGAGCTCGACCTTCGGTGAGTAGCCCGCCAGATCAAGCGCGAAACGGCTCGGGCGCCGGCACAAGAAGCGGGCCTTGACCTATGGTTCCGAGAGGTACAAAGGGAGGACGGACAATGGAAATCGAGGTTTCAACGGTGGTCGATCGTCCCACGCAATGGTGTTCCCGAGGTGCTACCGCCGGGTCGGGCACGCAGTCGGGCCGCGGCTACCGTCGTCGGTGCTTGCCCCGGTACCCGGTCCGCAAGGGTCGGCTTTCCCATGCGCCCACCGCCCAACCCTTTTCATGGAGGCGGAGCGTCAACACCAGCAGACTGCCGAACGCGACGAGCGCTGCGCCAAACTCGCCGAGTTCCGCCCCCGGCGGGCCGGTGAACGGCAGGGCTTCGGCAGGGGTGGAGGTGGTGGTCACAGAGATGACTTGCGGCAGGACGGCCGGTGACTTGAAAATGCCCGCATCCCAGGTGAGGTCTGTCACACCGGGAGCCAGGTTGATCTCGCCGGTGCGAAGCCCAACTCCTGCGTCGCTGTCCAACGCATCATCGGCCGCGTTGAGGGGGCTGACTTCGAAACCGGCCGGAAGCGCGAACTGGACCTCGTAGATGCCGCCGGCCAACCCGGCAAAGAGGTAGTTCCCATCGCTGTTGGTCACCGTCGTTGCCAGGACCAATCCGTTGTCGTCAAGAAGCTCGACCGTCACTCCGGCTACGCCCGCCTCGAGGTCATCTTGGCGTCCATCGGCGTTGCCGTCTTCCCATACCAGATCACCTATCGCTCCGGTCGGCGGTGGGTTCGTGATCAGGGTGGTGGTTGTCGTCGTCGAAGGGGGATTAAAGGGTGGGCAGTCGATCTCAACCCGAAGCCCACCGGAAAAGACCCGATCGGGACCCAAAGTCAACGTCACCGTGATCGTCTCGCTCAACGTGATCAGACCCCCACCGAATACCGTACCGTTTGCCGTGTTCTCCACATCGAGGATTGCGACAGAGTTGACCCCCGAGCTAATCCGAAGATCCGAGTCGGGGTGCTGGGAGTCTTGATTCTGGGCGACGGCGGTCGCCTGGCAGGTCTCGGCCCGGCTCTCGAGCGGTACTTCAACTACGGCGAGGACATGCTCGGAACCGGCTGGGCCTCGAACGACCGTGTCGACCGGGATGCTGATGTCTACGGTCGCGGCCAACGCCGGCATCGCCCCGATCAGCATCGCCATCAGGACCAAGGCGCTGAATCGGCGCACCCCCCAACCTCCTGTGTGCGTGCTGCGGACCGGCCGATTCACCTTGCCTCCCGCACGTTTGTGCCTGCTCCGCATGGCTTCCAACCCTCCGCTCGAGGAGGACAATGACGCTCATTACCCTTGGTCCGGCGGTGACGTGCGGAGTCGATGGTCTCCACCTCAGCTTTCCGTCCGACATTGCTCGGGCGCCTGAGCTGCTCACGGTCTCGCCACTCTTAGTGACATCATATGACTAAGGGCGCGAGAAAGCACCGCTTGGGGCGGCCTATTTCCTTATTTGTCCGAGAGGACTAGCCCTCCTGTCGCCAAGCGGGCCGTGCCGGCCATCCGTGCGCCCCCAGTAGCGGGCCGGGGACCTGTCGAACGTCTCCGCTCTGAGATGCCACTCCTGCGTTGAGGTGCTTCGCCGGACGCGGCTCGGTGGCGCGCTGACTTGCCAGGAAGGAAGAGGGTCGTCGTGATCATAGGGCGCAGTCCGGGTTTGATCCCATTGGGCGCCCGCTCCGATCCTCGACCGATCACCTCGAGTCCGGTGCGCTCTCGGAATGTGCGCAGCAGATCGGACCCCAGTCAAGCGACTAGGGCCCGGCCAGGCGGCCGGTGACCTGCATCGAGACGTGGCGCGTGTCCGCTCCGGCCGCCTCGAAAACGGCGTAAGCCGGATGGTTGCCCTCATCGCCCAACGCCCGGTTCAGAGCATCGTGGTCGTCCCAGACCGAGGCAATCTGCCACAGGCCGCCATCACCTTGCAGCAGGTAGCACTCGAGCATTCCCGGTGGGCGGTCACCGACGACGAGATCGGACCAGGCCTTCAGAACATGATGGGAATCAGCCTCGGCAATTGCGGCTTCGGCTACTGCGAATATCACAGACGAACCTCCTCTTTGTCTCGCGGAGCCTAACTTGACGATGTGTCCCGTAGTCGTCGAAAGTGCCCCGTTGTGGACGCGGACCGACGGTCCGGGTCCACCGGCAACGGTTCGGCGGGACATAGACCCTGGGAATAGAGACCAAAGACCCTACGCGTATGATCGAAGCTGCGGGACAATTCCGCCGAAGAACAAACAACAGCACACACATCACGCAAACGGAACTGTCGACCCACATTCGGCGAAGCGCCTTGGTAGGGCATCGAAGCATCATCCAGTCGTCGCGCGGCGTGTGTTCCAAGGAGGATTACATGGTCGCCGTACGGAAAATCATGAAGGTCACGCTGCTCGCCGCTTATTTCGGCCTGTTTGCGATGCTGATCGTCGCGGCCGGGGACTTCGTCCTGCACGGCTGAGTCAAAGCGACCAACCGATGAAGCCTCCGGGACCGCGGGGGCTTCATCGCGTGGGGGGATTCGTTGTGGCGTTTGCAGCAGTCGACATCCCGGGTCTGGTCGGATGATCCTGGATGCACTCGTTCGCTACCGCAGCCCCGTGATGGCCGGCGCGGCTAGCAGCAGATCATTGCGGGTTACCATCGGGTGCAGACCTCTGGGGAGTCACGTTTGACAGCCGGGAAGCGCACAGGAACCGACGGCATTCTCTTCACAGACCACTACCAGTTGTCCATGGCGCAGCTGTATTTCCGTTTTGGAATCCACGAGCAACCGGCTCAGTTCGACCACTTCTTTCGGAGCTACCCCGACTACGGGGGTCATCAGGCCGGGTACTGCATCAATGCCGGTTTGGAATGGCTGCTCGACTGGATGGAGACGGCCCGCTTCCACGAAGACGACATCGCTTACCTGGGCGGTCTGACCGGGACGACAGGACGGCGGCTTTTCCACGACGATTTCCTCACCTGGCTGGGCTCCAACGGATCGTTCGAGGGCATCAGTGTGGATGCGATTCCGGAGGGGCGAGTCGTTCACCCCAATATCCCGCTTACCGTGGTGCGCGGTCCGTTGGCCATGGCCCAGATTCTCGAGACACCCCTCCTCAACCACCTCAACTACCAGACGCTCATCGCCACCAAGGCGTCGCGTGTGAATGAGGCCGGCCGGGGACGCCCGGTACTCGAATTCGGCATGCGTCGGGCGCCCGACCGCGGGGCGAATGCTGCGTCGCGGGCGGCCCTCATCGGAGGCGCCGACTACACCTCGAACGTCGGGGTGTCGCGATCGCTCGGGATTACCCCAAAAGGAACGCACGCCCATAGCCTGGTGCAGGTCTTCATGGCTCGCGGAGAGGGCGAACTCGGAGCTTTCCGGGCGTACGCCGAGCTATATCCAGATGATTGTCTGTTGCTCGTCGACACGATCGATACGGTCAAGAGCGGGGTGCCGAATGCCATAACCGTCTTTGAGGAACTCCGGCGCGACGGTCATGAGCCGGTCGGGATCCGTCTGGACTCGGGTGACCTGGCGTACTTGAGCATTCAGGCGGCTCAACGTCTCGACGAGGCGGGTTTCCCTGATGTGTCCATTGTTCTTTCATCGAACCTCGATGAGCTGGCCATCTGGCAGATCGTCTCCCAGATTGAAGAAGAGGCAGCTCGCTACGGCGTGGATCCGGTCCGGTTGATCGGGCGACTCACCTACGGCGTCGGCACCCGGATGATTACCTCCCAGGGCGATTCGGCCCTCGACGGGGTCTACAAGCTCGTAGCCCTCCGGCAATCCGGTGGCTGGAAGCCCGTCCTGAAAGTCTCGGAAGCACGCGCCAAGATCCCCAACCCCGGGATCAAAGAGACCTGGCGGTTCTACGATCAGCGCCGGACGGCCACCGCAGATGTGCTGGGCGTCCAAGGCGAGGAGCCCTGGTCGGCCGAACGGGTCATGCTCCATCACCCAACGGAGCACACCGCGCATCGAACCCTCGATCGCGGCGCGATATCCGAAGTGGAACCCCTGACGGTCGAAGTCTTGCGGGAAGGGAAGCTGGTCTACGAACTCCCCCCGTTGGATGATATCCGGGAGCGTCGCCGGACCGATCTCGACCGCCTCGATCCGGGCGTCCGGCGACTGCTCAACCCTCACGTGTACCACGTATCGCTGACCCGGGCGCTCTGGGAACTCAAGGTCGACGCGGTCGAAAAGGCGCGTCGACCCCGCTCAACGAATCCTTGAGATACAGCCCCCGGGACTAACCTGGGGGCAGGCGATCGCTCGGTCATGGTGCGATCGCTACCGTCGAACATCGGGGTCGAATCATGCAAACTTTGGTGGGTTATCACCGTCCCGGGAGCCTCGAAGAGGCGCTCGAGCTGGTCAAACGGGGGCACCCGCGATCAGTACTGGTGGCAGGTGGAACTTCGTTGAATATCTCCCGGTTCTCCGAACCGGTTGAGATCGTCGACCTGCAGGCGATCGGATGGGATCAGATCCGGGCGGAAGGCCCGAACCTCGAGATCGGGGCGATGACCCGGCTGACGGATCTGGCTGCTCACCCATCGGTTCCCGAGCTTGTGCGCGAGCTCGCCCAACGGGAGGGACCGAACACGCTGCGCAACGTGGCGACGGTGGGAGGCACCCTGGCCACCGGCCACCCGGAGAGTGAATTGCTGGCAGGACTCCTCGTATTCGAGGGCCGGGTTGCGCTGGCCCGACCGGGTGGAGCCACCGAGATGATTCCTCTCGACGAGCTGCTCGCCGATCGGACGAGGCTCCAAGGCTCCATCATCGCCGCGATCCGCATAGAAGCCGACGGTCCGGCGGCGGCGGCCCGGACCGGCCGGACGCCGTTCGACACTTCAATCGTGGCAGCCGTTGGCCGTCGCACCGCTCCAGGTATCCGACTGGCCGTGACCGGGATGGCCGCCACCCCGATCCTGGTCGAACCAGAGGGGGTCCCCGATCTCGACCCACCGGGAGACTTCCGGGGGAGTCCCGAGTATCGACGCCACCTCGCCGGGACGCTGATCCGTCGGGTGATGGATCAGCTGGGGGAGGAGTCATGAAGATCAATCTGACCATCAACGGAGACGCGCGCGAATTCGACTGCGATTACCACGAGAGCCTGCGAAAGGTACTTCGGCGAGAAGGCTTCTTCAGCGTCCGATTCGGTGCAGAGACCGGCGAAACCGGCGCAGACGCGGTGCTGCTCGATGGGCGTCTGGTCTCGTCCGAGATCATGCTGGCCGCCCAGGCGGACGGTCACACCATCGAGACGGTCGAGGGCCTCAGTCCCGGCCGGGGTTTGCATCCAATCCAGGAGGCTTTCGTCACCGTTGGCGCCATCCAGTCCGGCTATTCAACCCCGGCCATGGTGCTTGCTGCCAAGGCGCTGCTCGACGAAAACCCGGATCCCACGGAGGCGGAAATTCGCGAGGCCCTCACCGGCATCCTCGACCGGGAAACCGGCTATCTCCGGCCGGTTGAGGCCATCCGCAGAGCGGCCGCCGTTCTCCGCGGCGAGGGGGTTGCGACCTTTGAACCGGTCCTGGTGCGCCCGCTGGCCGACCTCGGCGGCTTTGCCGATTTCGAGTCGATCGAACCGCCACTCGATCTCCCTCCGGCGGCGCCCCGGGTAGTGCCGAGCCCGGAGGTGCCCGATACCCGGGTCGTGGGTAAACCTGAAGTAAAGGTTGATGCTTTGAAACTGGTCAAAGGCAACCCCGCCTTTGTCGATGATGTCGAGATGCGCGGGATGCTCTACGCCAAGATGGTGTGGAGCCCTCACGCTCACGCCCGCATCGTGCGGATCGACGATTCCAAAGCCCGTTCTTTGCCCAGCGTCCGGGCGGTGCTGCACCACGAGAACGTGCCTCGCGTCCGGTATGCGTCGGGCGGTCAGAGTTACCCGAACCCACTTCCGTACGATCAGGTCAGTTTTGACAACAAGGTCCGCTACGTCGGCGACCGGGTCGCAGTTGTTGCCGCCGACACGCTCGAAATCGCCGAAGCAGCCGTGCAGCTCATCGACGTGGAGTACGAAGTACTCCCGGCCATCTTCGACGAGAACCAGGCCATGGCCGAAGGGGCGCCGGTCATTCACGACGAGCCGGATATGGCAGGTGCTTTCGATGCAGCCCGGAACATCGTTCATCACATTCGCGCCGATGTCGGTGATGTCGAGGCCGGTTTCGCGGGAGCCGACCTCGTCTTCGAGAAGACCCTCCGGGTCCACCAGGTCCAACCCGCACCGATCGAACCGCACATCGCGATCGCTTGGCTCGACAGCGATGAGCGGTTGGTGGTTCGCACCTCGACCCAGGTTCCGTTCCATGTCCGGCGGATGCTGGCGCCCCTGCTCGATCTGCCGGTTCGGCGGATTCGCATCATCAAACCGCGCATCGGCGGCGGATTCGGCGTCAAACAGGAGATGTTGATCGAAGATATCGTCGGCCATCTTGCCCTCGCTACCGGCAAACCGGTCCGACTCGAGTTGACCCGCCACGAGGAGTTCGTGTCGAGCCGGACCAGGCATCCCCAGACCATCACGATGAAGACGGGTGTCAACCGGGATGGGAAACTGGTCGCTCAACAGATGAGAACTATCGGAAACACGGGCCCATACGGAACTCACGGGCTCACCGTGCAGATGGTGAGCGGACTGCGCGGCCTCAGTTCCTACAACTGTCCAAACAAGCGGTTCGACTGTGACGTCGTGTACACAAACATCCCCGTGCCCGGCGCTTACCGGGGCTATGGAGCCCCGCAAGCGCTCTTTGCGCTCGAAGCCCACATGGACGACATTGCGGCGGGCCTGGGAATGGATGTTCTCGCATTCAAAAGGATGAACTGGACCACCGTCGGTGATCCGCTCGACGTGGCCGCCGAACTAGGAGAAGGCGCTGCGGAAATGAAGTTCATCCCGGTCGTCACGTCGAGCGGCATGGAGGAGTGTGTCGCTCAAGGGCAACGGGCGGTCGGCTGGCACCGCCGCACCGATCCGGACTGGCGGCAACCATCGGACCGGCCTCACATCAGACGGGGTATTGGCTTCGCCATGTGCATGCACGGCAGTGCGATTTCCGGTCTCGATATGGGTGGAGCCAGCATCAAGATCAACGACGACGGTTCATTCAATCTGCTGTTCGGGGCGACGGATCTCGGTACCGGAGCCGACACCATCCTGGCGCAGATCGCCGCGGAAGTGCTGGGGACGGCGGTTGAGGACATCGTTGTCTATGCAGCGGATACGGACATGACACCTTTTGATGTCGGTGCCTACGCGTCGAGCACGACGTATGTATCGGGTATGGCCGTCAAGAAGGCTGCCGAGGAAGTCTCGCGCCAGATCGCCGAACGAGCTGCGCTGATGCTCGACCTGAACACGCCCGGCGACATAGCGCTACGCGACCGGCGGGCCTGGGCTCCCGACGGCACTTCCGTGAGCCTCGCCGAGGTGGCCCTTCATTCGCTTCACCAGGATCAGCAACACCAAATCATGGCTACCGCTTCCTATGTCGCTCCGGACTCTCCGCCGCCATACGCTGCCCAGTTCGCCGAGGTGGAGGTCGACATCGGTACCGGCCAGGTCACCGTGAACTCGCTGGTCATGGCCGTAGATTGTGGAGTCCCGATCAACCCGGTCACTTCGGCAGGTCAGGTCGAGGGAGGGATGATTCAGGCGCTGGGGTACGGTCACTGCGAAGAGATGGTCTACGACGAAACCGGGCGGATGGTCAACCCGCGCTTCGGACCGTACAAAATCTACCGGGCAGACGAAGTGCCCCACATCGAGGCCTATCTCGTCCAGACGATGGAAAAGAGCGGGCCGTTCGGGGCCAAAGCCATCGCCGAGATTCCCAAGGACGGGGTGGCGCCGGCTATTCGCAACGCCATCGCCAACGCCACCGGGACCCGGATCGACCAACTCCCATTGACTCCGGAGCGGGTATGGGCGGCCCTCAGCACATGAGGACATGATGCCCGACCGGGAGTCGCGAATCCTCTTCGAGCTGTCTGCAGCCGTCACCGGGGGTCGCCCGGTGGTGCTTGCCACCGTGATCGGAACGCGCCGGTCCGCCCCGCGCCACAGCGGCACCAAGATGCTGGTTTTTGGCGACGGCACGACCTCGGGACGGTCGGTGGC
>Ga0224512_10005156_pt1 | contig 10851 bp, 7 predicted proteins | sample SF_May12_sed_USG_4_FD_169103 | JGI IMG/M metagenome (GOLD analysis project Ga0224512, IMG submission 169103) | Sediment microbial communities from San Francisco Bay, California, United States - SF_May12_sed_USGS_13 | ecosystem: Environmental > Aquatic > Marine > Sediment | place: USA: California...
CGCGCAGGTCGGCAATCCCGTCAACTTCAACGGTTCAGGTTCTTCCGATCCGGACGGCAGCATCGTCGCCTACGCCTGGGATTTCGGCGATGGCAACACGGGCACGGGCGCAAATCCGACGCACACTTTTGGCATAGCCGGCACTTATACCGTCACGTTGACCGTGACCGATGACGGCAGCCCGGCGCTCACGGGCAGCAACACAACGACCGCCACGATTGCAGATCAGCCGCAGCTACCGGTGGCAGATCCCAACGGGCCTTACAGCGGTTTCATCAATGAGGCAGTCAGCTTCGATGGCAGTGCTTCGGTGGATCCCGATGGCGGCGCCATTCAATCCTGGGACTGGGACTTTGGTGATGGCGGCACAGGCATGGGCGAGAATCCGACACACATCTACGTGGCCGACGGAACATACACGGTGCAGCTAATCGTGACTGACGACGAGGGCCAGGTTAGTGCCGCGGCAATGACCACAGCTGTCATCGAATTGCGTCCGGCGAATCAGGCACCGGTAGCCGATGCCAACGGACCGTACTCGGGATTTACAGGCGAGGCGATCAACTTTATAGGTTCCGGCTCAAGCGATGCGGAGGATCCGAATACAGCGTTAACTTTTGCCTGGGATTTCGGCGATGGCAACACCGGCGCGGGACAGAGCCCGAGTCACAGTTACTCTGTCTCCGGCACCTATGCCGTCACGTTGACGGTGACAGACAGCGGTGGTCTGTCCGACACTGCAACGACGACGGCCGTGATCGATGACAAACCGGCCGACGGGGATAGCGAGGCGTTGTACAACGCATGGTGTCTCGGCTGCCACGGGGACTTTGATCAACCAAACCAGGCGTCTTCAATTAAAGTACTCGGCGCACGATCATGCTCGATAGACGCGGCCATCAATGGCAATCCGGCCGCGGGGGGCGATACACCCTACCCGGACGGTGTGCCTGAAATGCAATTTATGCAAGGCGTCCTCTCTGGGCCAAGCGTCGACGCAATTTCGGCCTGGATGAACGAGTCACCTGTCTCCGCTGTGCAGCGTTACACGACTACCTGTGCCAGTTGTCATGGGGTCGATGGAAGTGGCGGTTTCGTGGCCGGCGATATCCGGGGCAAGGGCAACAATGTTCGGCAAGCCATCCTGGCCGAAGAATCGATGAAATTTCTGAGTTGTCTGCCGGAGTGGGAGATTACTGCACATGGTGATTTCCTCGGGCGGGACCTTGTACCACGGGCCCGCAGAAGTGGATCCGGCACGACCGGCCCGGCTTTCCTGTTGTTGCTTGGCGGGGCCATGTTTATCAAGCGACGTAGGAAATCGGTTCGCTGACAGCCGATGTCACTCCGGACTAGTGGCGGCGACGTGCGCCGCTACTAGTGATTGGTACAACGCCCTGTTGCCGTAACAGGCTCTCGGCGCGTTTGCTGCCGGTTTTGCGCCAAACACTGTATGTGCGAAGCAGGTCTATGTCGGACTCCTGCCGTTCCCGGTCGCGCATTTCATTGAGTACGTCGACGAGAACCTGGAACTTGGCGGCAAGTTCACTGTAAGTTTCCGCGAACGCCTTTCCTCGGAATGTGCCGCGGACCTCCTCGGACAGCGAGCCATAAGCGCTGCCACCCATGTGGATGTAGTAATCGAGGTCGACGGCGTGGGTCGCCAGGCTGTCAGCGAAGAAACCGGAAATGAACAGTGCGACATCACCAATGCGCTGCAGTGCAGAATTTCGTGCCACGGGACTGGGCGCGTCTGTCGCGTCCGCGAGCATTAGTGCGAGGGGTTTCAGTCCGAATGTCTCACCGTCATCTTCATACAGTTCTTCGGAGCGCGAGAACAGCGTGAGCAAATTGACGACGTAATGCGTCGCATGCGGTTTCACGTCGACGCCCTGTTCGGAAATGACGCATTCAATCGAGGTCCTGAAGTAGTCCAGCAGATTAGGAACTGGCACTACCCGGTGTTGTTTGCCCTTCTGGTGCATAGGCCCGGATCCTCGTCGGCGATATAGTCTTCCTTATTATGTATAGCGCAATCGGGGTGACAACCCTGTGATCTGATTCACAGTAGCTAAAAACACTCAAAGGCTTGTGGACGTCGCGCGTCAGCCGGCCGCCTTCGACTTTGCAGGGCCCAGGTCCAGCGCTTCGCGCGGCACTTCGGCATAGTGGCTGAAGTCCATCGTAAAGCTGCCGTCACCGCCGGTCAGCGATTTCAGCCTCGAATGATAGCCCTGAATTTCTTTGAGCGGTGCCTGGCCGGACACCATGATGCGGTCGTTGGGCAGCGCTTCCGTACCTGAAACCATGCCGCGCATCGACGACAGATCTCCTGTAACGCCACCGGCACATCGGCTCGGCACCGAAATCGTCACATCCACGATCGGCTCCATGACGATTGGCGATGCTTTCGAAATGGCGTCGAGGAACGCTTTCTTGCCCGCCTGAACAAAGGCGATTTCCTTGGAGTCCACGGAGTGATGTTTGCCATCATAGACGGTCACCATAATGTCCTGCATCGGGTAGCCGTAAACGGCACCGGATTCCATGACCTGGCGGACGCCGGTTTCGACGGCAGGAATATACTGGTAGGGAATCGATCCACCGACAACGGCGCTCGCAAACTTGAAGCCTTCGCCGGAAGGCAGCGGCTCGATACGCAGGTACACTTCGCCGAACTGGCCCGCGCCGCCGGTTTGTTTCTTGTGCCGGTGATGACCCTCGGCTTTCGCTGTAATCGTTTCGCGATACGCAATGGAGGGCAGGGAAGTGATGACCTCCAGCCCGTAGCGATCGGAAATTTGTTCGAGAACCGTACGCAGGTGCAATTCGCCGAGTCCGCGCAGAACGATTTCGTTCAGGGCGGCATTGTGTTCCACCTGCAGAGAAGGGTCTTCGGCTTCGACAACGTGCAGGGCATCCGAGGTTTTTTGTGAGTCGTTGTCAGTCGGTGGTTTGATCGCGAGGCCGTACATCGGTCGCGGCAGGTCGATCGATTTCAGGTGAAAATGATCTTCATCGTGGGAATCGTGCAGCACGGCGTCGTAGTGCACCTCATCGACGCGCGGGATCGCACAAATATCACCGGGCACGCCGACTTTTGCCTTGGTGTGCGTGCTGCCGTTTATTTTCAATAGCTGATTGACCTTGATCGGTTTTCGAGCATCCCCGACAAAGAGCTGATTGCCCGGCCGGATTGTGCCCTGGTGAATTCGGAAAGTGCCGAGTCGGCCTTTGAAGGTGTCGATATTCACCATGAAAACATGCGCAATTGCATGTGCGTCGGGATCCGGTGAGATAATGATTTCTTCCGCGTCCTCTCCCTCGCCTTTGAGGAAACGTGGCGGGTTGCCTTCCATCGGGTTTGGCATCAGGCGCTCGAAAATCTGCAAAAGCTGGCGAATGCCGGCGCCGGTTTTGGCGGAGACGAAACAGACGGGAATCAAATGGCCGGAGCGCAGTGCTTTCTCGAATGGATCGTGCAGTTGATCAGGCTCGAGTTCCTGTCCCTGCTCGAGGTAGAGCTCCATTAACTCTTCATCGACCTCAACAACCTGGTCAACAATCTCCGTATGTGCCGATTTGACGTCGTTAAACGCCGTGTCCTCGCCCTCAGGTTGGAAAAAGCAGTCGACAACGCCCTCGCCATCCGCAGCGGGCAGGTTCAACGGCAGGCATTCCGCGCCGAACGCATCCCGGATTTCGCCGAGCAATACTTCAAGGTCGATTTCCTCGGCATCGATCTTGTTGACTATGATCATGCGGCAGAGGCGCTGCTTTTTCGCCGCTTCCATCATGCGCCGGCAGATCATGTCGACGCCGCTCTGGGCATCTATGACAACAGCCGCGGTTTCTGCGGCAGGCAGTACGGACAGTGCGCGGCCGATAAAATCGCGATATCCGGGCGTGTCGATCAGGTTGACGTGGATGCCGCCATGATCCAGGTGGCAAACGGAACAAAACTGCGAATGGCCCAGCTGTTTCTCGCGCGGCGTGTAATCGGACACGGTGTTGCCCTGATCCACCGAGCCACACTCGGGAATGGCGCCGCCGGCGTGCAGCAGCGCCTCGGTCAGTTGCGTTTTGCCTGCATTGCCTGGTCCCACAAGGCATACGTTACGAATATCGTTGGTTCCATAGGCCATCGCCGATTTCCTCTGTTCTTATTCTGGATACACCGATTATGAGTGTAGCAGCGCGGAGATCTATACGGTTATTCCGAAGCCGGAAGGACCGGGCTAAGCATGATATATGCAATATGGCGGGTGCGCCCGGATGCCTGATGCAGGCAGGTAGGACGGCCAGCGCAGCCTAAATTGTCGCCGGCAGATCCGGCAGCATCACCGGGTGTCCATCTATGCCGATGAACTTGCGGGCGAGACTTGAGCCTTGGTCTGACTCGGCCTCTAGCAACACTTCGCGGATGCAGCCGGGCGAATGTCCGCGCAGTGAGGCTTCAACCGCCACTTCGTAGTGCTTGCCATTATTGCGAAACAGGAGGGATCGATTGCGGTCATGTCGTGACCAGCCCACGAATGCACTCGGGTCCTGCAGCCCGACCTTGCGGCCGTCGGACAATATTGCGAAACACTCGGCATAGCGCATCGGACTTTCGACGACATACTCGGAGACATCGGCGTGGCTTGCGCCCTGCAGCGGGATCACGTCATCGAGAACGCTGACGATCTTTTCTTCGGTAGCGATGCTGTCGCCGAAAAGCGCGTTGATTCGCTTTCCACAGAGGGCAATGGGCGTGTCTTGTTGCGGCATGTCGATCTCCTCGTGTGTCCCGCCTGGGCAACCCGTGTGTCGTCTACGTAAAGACAGTCTACCCACGAGATTTATGAAATTTCACAGAAAAAATTTCACAGTGTTAATTTTACAAGACTAGGCAGCTTCGCCCACTGACTCGGCACGTTTGGCAACGGCACGCGTGATTCCGTGGAAAATGAACGTGTGGAACGGCAGCAGCGCATACCAGTAGAGGAGCCCCCACACGCCGGCAGGGTGAAAATAGGCGTTAACGGCCAGGCGCCGGCCGCCTTCAGAATCCGTGATCGAGAATTCGAGGACGCCGGCACCCGGCGCCTTCATTTCCATCAGCATGGTCAGCCGTTCATCAGGCTGCATGGCGATAACCCGCCATGCGTCGACGGCGTCGCCGACTCGAAGCTCGTGCGGATGCCGGCGCTTGCGACGGAAACTCGGTCCGCCGACGGCCCAGTCAAGGACCCGACGAAGCCACCAGAGCCAGCCGGCATAAAAGAAATCACCGTCGTTGCCGATACGACAAATCACGCGCCAAAGCGCGTTCGCGCTGGCGCTGCTGGCGGTGCTGTCTCCCGCCTGCTTGGCATAAAACGCATACTCCGGACGGAATTCGCGGCGCGCGATCGAACCTTCGACCCAGCGAGCAGGCACCGCATGCTGGCGATCGGCTTCGAGTGCTTCCGTTGCGGCTTCGCGAAAGCCGAGGAGCTTCTGCGGTATTAACCGAAGCAGCCGATCATCGTTGGCAATGACATCCTGCGAAAGACCATCGATCAAGGCACGGGCGACGTTGGTTGGCACGGACGTTACCAGTCGCAGCCAATAAGACGACAAGCGCGGTGTCAGGACGCCAACTGGCACGATGCGCGGATGTTTGCCGGTCAGCTCTGCGTATTGGCGCATGATCTGTTCATAGGTCAACACATCAGGTCCGCCGACGTCATAGATCTCGCCTGCTGTCTCCTCGAGTAACGGCGCATCCGCAAGATAATGCAGCAGATTACTCAGTGCGATCGGCGTTGACCGCGAAAAGACCCAGCGCGGAGTAATCATGATCGGAAGGTGGTTGACGAGATCGCGGATAACCTCCCAGGCCGCGGACCCCGGCCCGATAATCATGCCGGCCCGTATCTCAGTGACCGGGACCGTGCCTGCCCGGAGAATATCGCCGGTTTCCTGGCGCGAGCGCAGGTGCGTCGATTTTGGTGCGTCGGGGACCAGGCCTCCCAGGTAAACAATGCGCGTTACGGCCTGCCGAGCCGCCGCGTCGGCAAAATTACGCGCGGCCGTGGCATCGAGCTGCGGGAAGTCTTTGCCAGCCGCCATCGAGTGTACGAGGTAGTAAGCAACGTCAACGTCCCGCAGTGCGTCGTCCAGCGTCTCCGGGCGTAACGCGTCAGCCTCGGCGAGCAGGGCGCCGTCCCAGCCTCGGCCTGCTATGACTTCGATGTTGCGCGACGTTGCACGTACAGACAGTCCCTGCGCCAGGAGGTACGGCACAAGGTGGCTGCCGATATAGCCACTTGCCCCAAAGACAAGGCGGTGGCTCATGGGCGGCCCGGGAATCTGTTTGTCGCGGCTGTGTTCATTTTGGCGTCGTAATGTCAGGTCGATCGGTGCCCGATTAGTACCACGAAGGGGGTTCACGATCAGCAGATTTCTCAGGAACTGCTATAAATAAGAAAACGGCTCCATTTATCGAAACGCGTATCTTTAGGGAGATGTATGCCATGAGAAAGACACTCACAACAGCATTGCTGCTGTCCTTCGCATTCCTGGCCGGTAATTCATTTGCACAGGGCCAGGGTGCGCAGGTCAATTACGCGTACGCGACCTACTTTGTGTGCGCCCCGGACGCCGAGTCTCGTGCCGACGAAATTGTTAAGTCCAGCTTCAAACCGCACTACGATGCCGCCGTCGAGCACGGTGACATCCTGTCATGGAGCTGGATGCAACATTATGTTGGTGGTTCGTGGCGGCGTGTGCTGGTCATCATTGCAAAGGACATGGATTCGTTGCTCGATGCTTCGGGGGCGCTCGGGGAAATCATCAGCGACAAGACGCCCGAGGCGGGGCGTGCTTTTTCAGGCACTTGCTCATCGCATGACGACTATATCTGGCAAACGACGCCGGGTCTCGGTTCCTCGGCCGTGACCGATCAGCGCGGTGCGGCGGGTTTCTCGGTTTATATGCAATGCGACATGAACGGCGAAGAACGGGCGGACGAACTGGTTGCCAAGGTTTTCGCTCCCGTCTACAACAAGCATGTCGGCGAAGGCAAACTAACGTCGTGGAACTGGCTGAAGCACAATGTCGGCGGCGAGTGGCGACGAGCGCTCATTATGGGTGCCGCTGATCACAAGACGCTGATGCGGACGCGCGCAGCGATCCTCGCCGATTTCGATGACCGCAAGGTGGAACGTGCGGCTAAAGAGATGAACGAAATCTGTGGGCGGCACCAGGACTACATGTGGGACATTCTCCTGCAAACGCCCTGAAGCCGTCTTTCGCAGCTAACTAGAAGCCCCGTTTCGATTCCAGCAGGATCTGGACCGAATCGATCGAGTTGTCGCCGCCCAACGGGAACGCGACGTCGAGATGGATCATTTTGCCCGCGCTACTGCGCGTTGGCGCAAATCGCAATCCGAAGCCGACGTTGCTCAGCCAGCTGTAGGGTTCGCTGCCCACCGGGTTCCTTCCCCAAACCCGTCCTGCATCGGCGAAAACGGCACCGCCAATGCGGACCAGGCGAAAGGGATACCAGTCTGTGAAGTAACGTTGTTCAACCGTGACCAGCATCTTCGAGTCGCCGCTCTGGTAGCGCAGCGGGTAGCCGCGCAGACCGTTGTCGCCGCCAAGCTGGACCGGGTTATCGAGATCCAGCGAGTGCCCCGCCGTTGCAGCGATGGTTGCGAAGAACAGGCGTTTGTCGGATTGAGTGCGGTAATAACGCGCCGTGGCCGTCAGCTGTGTGTTCTTTGCGTGGCCTGACTCGAGGCGGCCATCGGTGGACATCGATAGCAACAGCGCGGTCTCGTCCAGTGAGCCAAAACCGCGGCTCGCCCTGGCAAAGAACATAAGGGCTTCTCGATCCGCACCGAGAGATTTATCGGACCAGCCGAGTGACGCCGACAAGCGCGAGCCTAAATAGAAATCTTCCGTCTTGCCGATCTGATCGCGATTCCTCGCAGTCTGGAATTGATCTTCGACGATCTCCAGGCCAAGAAATGCATAAACGAGCTTGCGATCGCTGGGTATTACAGCAGGCAGCGTTGGGCTCGGAACCGCGGAAAAGCGGTTTTCGTCGTACACGACGCCGGCGGTCCAGCGCCTGACCCACTGCTGCTGCAGACCCTTGGACCAACCACCGAACGCCGTCATGTAGTCACGCTCGTGCTGATACTCCGCTGCTTCATTTCCGAGAACGTAAAGCGCGCCTCGACGGTCGTCATCGACTATCCCGCCGCCGGCCGACCAGCGCGTGTCCAGCGCATAGAAAGGACGGACGGCGGAGAGCACATTGGACTTGCCGTCGGAGTTGTCAGCGATCTTCAGGAATGTCGATACCCAGCTTCTGCCCAAATGATCGTCGGCAAACTCGAAACTGTTAGAGGTTCGATCGACGTTCTCGATTCGCGCGACGCGAAGAAGTTGGCCCCGGCCAAGCAGGTTGGTGTCTTCGAGGCCGAACTTGGTCCGATTTTCGCCGCCACTTCTCGTAACGGAAATATCCGGGTTCAGAGTCCAGACATCACGCGTAACGACCGTGAGATCCACGTTGCCGTTTTCGTAACGGGTGGGTCTGATTTCAGCATCGAACAGGTAGCGATTCCGGCGCAGGATGCGCGCGGACTCATCGATCACACGGGTTGAGTAGGCGTCGCCAGTTCGAAACAGCAGCTGTTTCTTGATGACTTTGTCCTGCGTGACGATGTGCAGGCGATTGGCGAGGCGATACAGCCAGTTGTTTTCATCGGGATTCGACAGGTCAAAAATCGTCCATTTTTCCAGCGTGATCTCGCCAATGAGCGCGGCATCCTGTTCGAGCGTATCGCTGTCGGGCGGCTCGCCGGCCAGGGCTGTTGCTGAGAGTATTGTTGCCAGCGCGAAAACGCCAAGACGCATGTGTGTCACCCGGGTTTGTGCAGATTTAATGCTATATTCTTTTCCGGGCCTCGGGGAGCTTTTCGGATTAATAACTCAGTCTTCCGATTTGGGGGCCAAGCCTGGGGATTGCCGATAGTCGGCCAATAGGCGTTGTTGATAATGCCAGAGTCTCTTTAATGCTGAATAAGGCGACACATTTACCGCTCACTCCGAGTTTCTTGCCACATTCCTCTGCCACTACTACCGAGGAATTTCAGGCGCTCGATCAGGAATTCCGTCGCTACTATGTTCATCGTATGCTGCCGGTGGCGCGAGCGGGCATCGGTCTGGGATTCCTGCTGACGGCGGTCGTCTGTATCTTGGACATCTATCTCATGCCAGCTGCCTTCGTCGAGAAAGCATTGCCCGTGCGTATTATGGCGACGCTGCTACCTTTAGCCGCAATACTTGGCGCGACATTCGTGTTCAAGGAACATCGGTGGCTGCCTTACATGATTGCTGTCGTGGCATTCGTTGTAGGGGGGTCAATACTTGTTGTCGGGGGTATTGCCATGCAGACCGGTGCCCCGGTAGTTTCCTGGGGGCTAATTTTTACGACTTTCACTGTTTATCTTGTTCTCGGCCTGACTTTTAGACAGAGCGTTTCGGTTGGATGGCCGATCTTCCTCGTCTATTTGAGCATGAGCCTCGGATTCAACGCGCCAATGCAAAAAGTCGCGTACGGTGCCATGTTTCTCGGCTTTTCGAACCTCATCGGCACCTATGCGAGTTATCTCCTGGAACGTAATGCGCGAGAGATTTTCGACAACAAGCGGGAGTTGACGCGGCTCGCACACACGGACGTGCTTACCGGTCTATTCAATCGTCGCAAGTTCGATTCTCATCTTCGACAGGTCTGGATGCAGGCACGGCGCGATGGCACGACCGTTGCGGTTGTCGTTATCGATATCGATCATTTCAAGTTATACAACGATTGCTACGGTCATCAGATCGGCGACGACTGCATCAAAGCGGTCGCTGACGAGTTGGCTGCCGCAGTGAGCCGGCCCCTGGATATGGTCGCGCGCTATGGTGGTGAGGAATATGTAATAGTCTTGTACGATCCGACCACGCACTTTCTCGAGTCATTCACGCACGACCTTTGCCACAAAGTCGTTGACCTCGCCATCGAGCACAAGGCGTCCGAAACCGCACGCAGCGTCACGGTGAGCGTCGGTGCCGCATTAACCGAGTCGCCGGGCAGCATTACGCCCGAACAACTGATACGGCAAGCCGACGACGCTTTATACGAGGCCAAGACCCAGGGGCGCAATCGGGCAATCCTGTACCGAACGGAATGGGGCCAACAAACGACTGCGGATCTTGCAGCAATGCTCGCCTAGCTCTATGGCCGAGCTGGAACTCGATCCACGGTACAGCCACAGACTGCTGCTGATCTGTTTACTCGTCGTACTCGTTTCCAGCTTCTTCGTATCGCAGGTACAGAGATCGTTCGGTGAGGTCCAGGTACGGGACATAAAGATTCCAACCCACAACGGGCAGTGGGTGGCGGGTGACCTCTTCAAGCCGAACAGTGCGACACGCGACAATCCCGCGCCATTAATCGTTGTTGTCCCGGGATTCCAGCGTTCCAAGGAATCGCTCTCGAATATCGCCATCGAACTCGCACGCCGTGGCTTCATGGCGATCAGCATCGATCCTTACGCGCAAGGAGGGTCCAGCGCATCTTTGAGCCGCATCGCGGCGACGACTGAGGGCTACGGCATGTTTGCGGTAGTCGACTACGCGGCGAGTTCCGGCAATCTCAATTACATTGACAAGAACAGAATTGGCGCAACCGGACATTCCGCCGGCGGCAACGCTGCTATTCGGGGCGCCAATTACTTTGGGAGAGAGGCGCAAGAAACGGGGCAGCCCAGCAAGCTCCATTCGGTGTACGTGTCCGGGTACGTGTTGACGTTGACCGACGAGGTT
>Ga0224512_10005157_pt1 | contig 10850 bp, 5 predicted proteins | sample SF_May12_sed_USG_4_FD_169103 | JGI IMG/M metagenome (GOLD analysis project Ga0224512, IMG submission 169103) | Sediment microbial communities from San Francisco Bay, California, United States - SF_May12_sed_USGS_13 | ecosystem: Environmental > Aquatic > Marine > Sediment | place: USA: California...
TCGCCCCAGCGCCCGCGCACGCTGGGGGTGCGCAGTGCCCGCACCAGGTTCGTCGTCTCGGCGTGGAGCTTCTCGTGGGCGGCGCCCACCGCCTTGAGCTGTTCGGTGAGGCGCTCGTAGTGGCCGTGGCGCTCCTTCTCGATCGCCTGGAGCTTGCCGTCCATGTTCGTGAGGACCTCGTTGATGGCTTTCTGGCGACCCTCGAGATCGGCCGTCGCGCCCTTCTGGAATTCGCCGAGGGAGGTGCGGGCCAGATCGAGGAAGGACTGGTTGTTCTGGCGCAGCGCCTCGGCGGCCAGCGCCTGGAAGGCGTCTCGCTGGCGCAGCCGCGCCCGGGTGGCGAGACCCACCACGGCGGCTCCGACCACCAGGCCGAGCAGCAGCACGAGAACGGTTGCGACGTCCATCTTTGGCCTCCCCCGGCATCCCCCCGGCGCTCGCGAGGCATCGCCTGCCCATGTGTCGGATCGGGTCACGACGGAGCCGGGCCGGGTCGAGGGAAAAGTACACCGCCCGGGCAAATTGTCTCCGTGTCACTCCGCTCCGCCGCGGCGAATGGCCCCAGCCGAGGCTTTCGGCGCGCGTACCCGGGTTGATAGGATTGGCACGCACATTGCTGCGATCCCGTACGACTCGGCCGCAGGATCGGGATTACCCAGGACCGGAAAGGAAGCGCCATGTCTGTGAGAGAAGGCTGGGACGCCATCGTCATCGGGTCGGGCCTCGGCGGGCTCACCACCGCCGCCTATCTGTGCGCCGCCGGCAAGCGCACGCTCGTGCTCGAAGCGCACTACGTGGCCGGCGGCAACTCGCAGGTCTTCCGCCGGAACATCCGCGGCCGGCAGTACGAGTTCGACGTCGGCATCCACTACATCGGCGAGTGCGGGCGCGACGGGATCATCACCGGCGTCCTGAACAGCCTCGGACTCGCCGAACGCGTCGTGTTCCGCCCCCTCGATCCCGACGGCTACTCGACCCTCGTCTTCCCGGACTTCAGCTTCCGGGTACCGGTCGGCTGGGACCGCTACCGGGCGCGGCTGATCGAGACGTTCCCCGACGAGGCGGACGCGCTCACGAAGGTGCTGGGCGTGTTCCGTTCGGTGGCGGACGACGGACGCGACCTCGCGCGTGGCGAGATCACGATCGACCAGCTCGCCGCCCGGGCGCCGGACTTCCTGAAGTGGGGTCTGCGTTCCGTGAGCGACCTCTTCCGCGAGCACGGACTGTCGGAGCGCGCGAGCGCCTGCCTGCTGGGCGAGCAGGGCGACTACGCCGTACGGCCCTCGAAGACGCCGGTCGCGCTCCAGGCCGGCATCGCCGATCATTTCCTGCGCGGCGCCTTCTATCCCGAGGGCGGGGGGCAGGTGATCGCCGGTCGCCTGATCGAGGCGATCCGCGCCTACGGGGGAGAGGTGCGGACCCGCGCGTGCGTGGAGCGGATCCGGGTGGACGGCGGCCGGGTCCGGGGCGTGGTGATGGCGCGCGACGGCGAGGAGATCGACGCGCCGGTGGTGATCTCGAACGCCGATCTCAAGCGCACCTTCCTCGAGCTCGTGGGGGCGGAGTACTTTCCCGCCGAGCGCATCGAGCAGATCCGGGGTTTCGCCATGGCGACACCGCTCTTCGTTGCCTACCTCGGCCTCGACATCGATCTCGCCGCGCGCGGCTGGCCCAACAGCAACTACTTCATCTGGGGGAGCTACGACATCGAAGGCCTCTACGATCGCCTGGAGCACGGCGAGGCGGTGCCCGAGGAGATGGCCTACGTGACCACCGCCTCGCTCAAGGATCCCGACACGCGAATGATCGCGCCCGAGGGTTACACGAACCTCCAGATCATGACGCTCGCCCCTCCCGACTACACCGCCTTCCACGTGAGCAAGGGACCGACCGAGGGCGGTCGCTACCATCGTGACCCGAGCTACCGCCGCGCGAAGAACGCGCTGATGGAGCGGCTCATCACGACCGCCGAGAAGCTGATCCCCGACATCCGCGAGCACGTCGACTGGAAGGAGGCCGCCACGCCGGTGAGCCAGGAGCGCTTCACCCGCTCCACCGGCGGCACGTCCTACGGCATCGAGATGTCACTCGATCAGATCGGCCCCTTCCGCGTCGGGCCGACGACCGAGGTCGAGGGCCTCTACCTCTGCGGCGCCAGCACGCCGTCCGGCCCGGGCATCACCGGCGTGATGCGAAGCGGGCTCGTGGCGGCGGCCGCCGTTCTCGAGACGGACCTGCTCGGCGCCGTGCTGTCCGGCGAGGTGCTGGGCGACCGCAGCCTGCTGCCGGATCTGCACGGCAACTGGGACGCGTGGCGCGAGAGCCACTGAGCCCCGCGTCCCGAACCCGTCCGCCCTCTGCTGCCCGTCGGGCGCTTCGCCGTCAGCGAGCGGCGCCGACGCCGCTGGCGCGGACCTCGATCTCCACGCGCCGGTTGCTCCTCCGGCCCTGGGGTGTGTCGTTCGAGGCGATCGGCGCTGCGTCGCCGAAGCCCTGGCTCTGCACGCGGCTCGCGGCCACGCCGTGACGCATCAGCGAGCTGCGAACGGCCTTGGCGCGCTGCTCCGAGAGCCGGGTGTTGAGCGCGGAGGAACCGGTCGAGTCCGTGTATCCCAGGACCTCGATCCGCGCGTCGGGGTTCTCCTTCAGCGCCGCGGCCACGGCCTCCAGCTTCGCTTCAGCGCCCGCGGAGAGCGCCGCGGAGCCCGGTGCGAACAGCAGGTTGTCCGGGAACTGGACGACGAGCGCGCCGCGCTGCCGCGTCACCACGGAGCCGGGGATCTCGCGGAGCCGCCGGGCTTCCGCGCCCAGGTAGGTGAACCCGTAGAGCGTTCCGGGCTCCGTCTGGAAGTAGGTCCACGGGTACTCGGGAGCCAGGATCGGCTCGAAGCCCTGCGGCGCAGCGAAGGGCGCGGTGACGAGCTCGTAGGCCCCGACCAGGGGCCGGACGATCGTCTTGCCCACTCCCATGGCGAGCCCGGCCGTCAGTCCGTACGCGGGGCCGTTGGTGCGCCACTGCTGGGCGATGTTCCCCGGGATCTCGAGGACGAAGGCGGTCAGGCCCGCGAGGCCGCGGCCGGCCTTGCGGGCGGAGGTCATCTCCTGCGCGAGCGCGCTGGCCGGCAGCAGGAGGCCGGGCAGCAGGACGGTGACGGCAGCGGCTCGGCGGAGCGCAGAGCCGTTGCGAAGACAAACGTTTCTCGTGACGTGGCGATCGTGATGACGCATGGCATACCTCTGGGCTGGGTCCCGTCCGCGCGGCATTCTCACGGCTTTGGCGCGCGGAATCAAGCGGCGAGAGGGCGCCCGCTTCGGCGGGACACTCCCTACACCGGCAAGTCGGCGGCGCAAGCCCGCTGGGGGCCATCGGATCGGGGACGGCTGCAAAAAACGGCCTCGACGGGCGCCGCGCCGCGAGTCGCGAGCCGCGGGTGGGGCCGAAGTGTAGGATTGCGCCATGCCCCTCGTGGCTGCGACTGCCTCCGCCGCGCAGGTCCGTATCGCGCGCGCGACGGCCTGGCTGCGCCAGCGCGCCCCGGCCGAGGAGATCCTGATCGTCGCCGGCACGGCCGCCGCCGCGAGCGAGCTCGTTCGCACGACCGTCGGCCAGCGGGGGGCCGCGTTCGGGTGGCACCGCGCCACGCTCGGCCGGCTGGCCGCGACGCTCGCGGCGCCCGCGCTCGTCGAGCAGAACCTCGTTCCCGTCGGGCGGCTCGGGTCGGAGGCGGTGGCCGCGCGCGTCGTCTTCGCCATGCGCCGGACCGAGCTGCTCGGGCGCTACGCGCGCATCGAGGAGGGTCCCGGGCTCGCGCGTGCCATGGCCGGGGTGCTCGAGGAGCTTCGGCTCGCGCGCGTCGACGCGAAGAAGCTCGGGGCGGCCCCGCCCGAGTTGCGCGCCGTCTTCGACGCCTACGCGGTCGAGCTCGGCCGGGCGGGGCTGGCGGACCGCGCGCAGGTGTTCGCGCTGGCCGCCGAGGCCGCGCGCGAAGCGGAGGCGGGCCGGCCGCTGCTCGGCCTGCCCACCCTGCTCCTCGACGTTCCCCTCGCGACCGGCGCCGAGCGCGCGCTGGTCGAGGCGATCGCAGCGCGCGCTCCGGACGTGCTGGCCACCGTGCCGGCGGGCGACGCCGCCACGCGGGCGCAGCTGCAAGCGATCCCGGCCGTGCAACTCGAGGAGATCGCCGTCGACGCCGCGAACGGCTCGCTCGCGAGCCTCCAGCGCCACCTCTTCGAAGAGGACGCACCGGCGTCCCCAAACCTGGACGACAGCGTCGCCATACTGTCGGCGCCCGGCGAGAGCCGCGAGTGCGTCGAGATCGCGCGGCGCCTGCTTCAGCTCGCGCGCGACGGCGTTGCCTTCGACCGCATGGCCGTCCTGCTGCGCTCGCCCGAGGAGTACCGACCGCATCTCGAGGAGGCGTTCGACCGCGCGGGAATCCCCGCCCACTTCGCGCGCGGCGCGGTCCAGCCCGATCCCGCCGGGCGCGCGTTCGTGGCCCTCCTGGGTTGCGCGGCCGACGGGCTCTCGGCGCGCGGGTTCGCGGAGTACCTGTCGCTCGGCGAGGTGCCCGACGCCGACGAGCGCGGAGCGCCTCCCGCGGCCGCGCCCGATGCGGACCGCTGGGTGGCTCCCGACGAGGAGCTCGTGCCGGGCGCGATCGCCGAGGCCCTGGGCGCGAGCGCCGCGCGGCTCGACGCGCCCCGGAGCGAGGATCCGGAGGCTGCGCACGTCGTCGCCGGTACGCTGCGGGCGCCGCGGCGCTGGGAGCGGCTGCTCCTCGACGCGGCCGTGATCGGCGGACGCGAGCGCTGGGAGCGCCGCCTCGACGGGCTCGCCCGCGAACTCGAGCTCGACCTCGGCGAGTTCGACGATCCGGAGGAGCCCGCCGCCGAGGCCCATCGCCGCGACCTCGCTCAGCTCTCGAGCCTGCGAGCGTACGCGCTGCCGCTGCTCGACGAACTCGCCGCGCTCCCCGCCCAGGCGACCTGGGGCGACTGGCTCGACCACCTCTCGTCGCTGGCCACGCGCTCGCTCCGGGCCCCCGAGCGTGTCCTCGCGACGCTTGCGGAGCTGGCGCCGATGGCCGACGTCGGTTTCGTCGAGCTCGACGAGGTTCGGCTCGTGCTCTCGCGGCGCCTGCTCGAGCTTTCCGTGCGGCCGGAGGAGACCCGTTACGGGAAGGTCTTCGTGGCGCCGGCCGCCGCCGCGCGCGGACTCGCCTTCGACGCCGTCTTCGTCCCCGGGCTCGCGGAGAAGCTTTTCCCACATCCGATCGCCGAGGAGCCGATCCTGCTGGACGCCGTGCGCGCGAAGCTCGACTGCGGACTCGACACCAACGAGGACCGTCTGATGCGCGAGCGCCTCGCGCTGCGGCTGGCGGTGGGCGCCGCGACCCGCAAGCTCACGCTCTCCTACCCGCGCCTCGATCTGGAGAAGTCGCGGCCGCGCGTTCCGTCCTTCTACGCGCTGGAGGCGCTGCGCGCGGCAGAGGGAAGGCTCCCGGGCTTCGACGAGCTCGGGTCGCGCGCCGAGACGGCGACCGACGCGCGCGTGGGCTGGCCCGCGCCGGAGCGCCCGGAGGACGCGATCGACGAGGCCGAGCACGACCTCGCCCTGCTGCACGGACTGATGAGCCTCGATCCGGAGAAGAGCGTCGGGACCGCCCGCTATCTCCTCACCGCAAATCCGCACCTCGGGCGAGCGCTGCGCTTCCGGGCCCGGCGCTGGCTCACGGTCTGGACACCCGCGGACGGACTCGTCGAGACGTCGCGGGTCCGGGTGAGCGACGGCGCGCGTGCGGCCCTTCGCGAGAACCAGCTCGCCGCGCGCAGCTTCTCGCCCACGGCGCTCCAGACCTACACGGCCTGTCCCTACCGGTTCTTCCTCTACGCGGTCCACCGCCTCGCCCCGCGCGAGCAGCCCGAGGCCATCGACGAGCTGAGTCCGCTCCAGCGCGGCGCGCTCGTGCACGACGCGCAGTTCGAGCTCTTCGGCCGCCTCGAAGAGGAGGGGCTGCTGCCGGTGACGCCGGCCCGCCTGGGCGATGTTCGCGCGGTCCTCGACGCGGTGCTCGACCAGGTGGCCAAGCGCCACCGCGACGACCTCGCGCCGGCCATCGCCCGCGTCTGGGACGACGGTGTCGCCTCCGTCCGCGCCGACCTGCGCGAGTGGCTGCGCCGCGCGAGCGAGGACGACTCGGGCTTTGCGCCCTGGCGCTTCGAGCTCGCCTTCGGCCTGGCCGGGCGGCGCGCGCGCGACGCGCGCTCGGTGGACGAAGCGGTGGAGCTCGACTGCGGCATCCGACTGCGAGGTTCGATCGACCTCGTCGAGCGCCGGGGCGAGCAGCTTCGCGTCACGGACCACAAGACCGGGAAGAACCGCATCCCGGCCGGCGCCGTCGTCGACGGGGGCCGTTCGCTCCAGGCGGTGCTCTACGCGCTCGCCGTCGAGAAGATCTTCCCCGACACGACCGTCGAGGGGGGCCGCCTCTATTTCTGTACGTCCACCGGCGGCTTCGCCGTGCGCGACGTTCCGCTGGACGAGAGGGCCCGGCGGAGCGCCGCGGCCCTGGCGGAGGCGATCGACACGGCCCTGTCGAAGCCCTTCCTTCCGGCCGCGCCCGCCGAGCGCGCCTGCGAGTGGTGCGACTATCGCGTCGTGTGCGGGCCCTACGAGGAGCTGCGCACCGGGCGCAAGCGGCGCGAGGAGATCGAGGCGCTCGATACGCTGCGGGAGCTCCCGTGACGGCCGCGACGAAAAGCGAACGCCCGCTTCCCGACGCCGATGCGCGCCGCCGCATTCGCGACGACCTCGGCGCCACGCTCTTCGTCGAGGCGGCGGCGGGCACGGGTAAGACGAGCGCGCTCGTCTCGCGCATCGTCTCGCTGCTGCGCTCGGGGAAGGGAACGCTCGCGCACACCGTCGCCGTCACCTTCACCGAGAAGGCGGCCGGCGAGATGAAGCTGCGACTCCGCGCCGAGATCGAGAACGCCCGCGCCAAGGAAGAGCTCGGTACGAAGCAGCGCCGCCGCCTCGAGCAGGCGATCTCCGAGCTCGAGCTGGCGCGCATCGGCACGATCCACGCCTTCTGCGGCGACCTGCTGCGCGAGAGGCCCGTCGAGGCGGGCGTCGATCCGATGTTCGAGGTGACGCCCGAGGACGAGTCGCAGCGGCTGCTGGGGCGCGCCTTCGAGTCCTGGTTCCAGGGTGCGCTCGCCCAACCGACCGAGGGCGTGCGCCGGGTGCTGCGCAGGCGCCCGCGCGGGCCGCGCGGGCAGGGGCCGCGCGAGATGCTGCGCCTCGCCGCCGCCGCCCTCATCGATCACCGCGACTTCGAGGCGTCCTGGCGGCGCGAGCCCTTCGAGCGCAACGCCGCGATCGACCGCGTGATGGAGCGCCTCGCCGAGATCGGCGCGCTGGCGGCCCGCGCGGCCTCGCCCGACGACTACCTGGCGCAGAGCCTGGCCGAGGTCCAGCGTTTCGTGGAAGAGACGCGCCAGCTCGAGGCGGTGCGCGGGCGCGACCACGACGGTCTCGAGGCCGAGCTGCGCGACGTCGCGAAATCGCGCCGCGTCCACTGGCACTGGCGCGGCGCTTTGCGGCGGCGGTACGCGCCCGACCTCGATCGCGAGGAGCTGATCGCACAGCGCGACGCGGTGAAGGCCGAGCTCGACGCGGTGATCGAGGCCTGCGATGCGGACCTCGCGCCGCTGCTGCGCGAGGAGCTGCGCCCGGTGGTCGAGGATTACGAGCGGCTCAAGCAGCGAGCCGGCAAGCTCGACTTCCTCGACCTGCTGCTGCGAGCGCGGAACCTGATTCGCGACGAGAGCGGTGTGCGCGAGGAGCTTCAGAAGCGCTTCACGCACTTCTTCGTCGACGAGTTTCAGGACACCGACCCGCTACAGGCGGAGATCGTCCTGCTGCTCGCCGCCGAGGATCCCGCGGAGACGAACTGGCGGCGCGTGACGCCGATCGCCGGCAAGCTCTTCCTCGTCGGCGACCCCAAGCAGTCGATCTATCGCTTCCGGCGCGCCGACGTCGCGATCTACGAGGCGACGAAGCGTCAGCTCACCGAGCGCGGCGCCGAGGTCGTGCGCCTCTCGACGAGCTTCCGCGGGCTCCCGTCGCTCCAGAAGGCGGTGAACGCGGCCTTCGAGCCGCTCATGCGCGGGAGCGAGGACGGGAGCCAGGCCGACTACGTGCCGCTCCAGCACTGGCGCCAGGACGCGCGCGGAAGGCCGGCCGTCGTGGCGCTGCCCGTGCCGAGACCCTACGGCGACTACGGGAAGATCGTGCGCTGGAAGATCGCGGATTCGTTCCCCGACGCCGTCGGCGCCTTCGTGCACTGGCTCGTCGAGAAGAGCAGCTGGACGGTCCTCGAGCCCGGGAAGAAGACGCCGCAGGCGATCGAGCCGCGCCACGTCTGCCTGCTCTTCCGCCGCTTCAAGAGCTACCGGGAAGACGTGACGCGCCCGTACGTGCGCGCGCTCGAGGCTCGGCACGTGCCGCACGTGCTGGTGGGCGGACGCTCCTTCCACGACCGCGACGAGGTGCTCGCGATCCGCAACGCCCTGTGCGCGATCGAGTGGCCCGACGACGAGCTGCGCGTCTTCGCGACGCTGCGCGGTCCGCTGTTCGCGCTGGGCGACGACGCGCTGCTCGCGTTCCGCCACCGCGTGGGGCGCTTCCACCCGCTGCGCCGCCTGGACCCGGCCGGGCTCGAGTCCTCCGACCGCGAGGTGGCCGAGGCGCTCGCCGTGCTCGCGCGCCTGCACGTGGGCCGCAATCGGAGTCCGATCGCCGAGACGATCGGGCGGCTGCTGCAAGCGGTGCGCGCCCACGCGGGGATCGCGATCTGGCCGACGGGCGAGCAGGCGCTGGCGAACTGCCTGCGGATGATCGATCTGGCGCGCCGCTTCGAGCGCCGCGGCGCGCCCTCCTTCCGCGCCTTCGCCGAGCGCATGGAGGAGGAGGCGGAGCGCGGCGAGGCCGAGGACGCGCCCGTCGTCGAGGAGGGCACCGAGGGCGTGCGCATCATGACGGTGCACCGCGCGAAGGGGCTCGAGTTCCCCGTGGTGGTGCTGGCCGATCCCACCTGTAGCGCCGCGCGGGCCGTGCCCAGCCGCCACGTCGATCCCGGGCGGGGCCTCTGGGCCGAGCCGCTCTGCGGCTGTGCGCCGCGCGAGCTGCTCGAGGCCGCCGGGGCGGAGCTTCGCCGCGAGGAGGCGGAGTCGGTGCGCATCGCGTACGTGGCGGCGACGCGCGCGCGGGATCTGCTGGTCGTTCCCGTCATCGGTGACGAGGAGGTCGCGGGCTGGATCGACCTGCTGAATCCCGTCGTGTACCCCGAGCCCGCCGCCCGCCGCGAGGGCGTGCCCGCGCCGGGCTGCCCGAAGTTCGGCGGCGACAGCGTGTTCGAGCGCCCCGACTCGGCCCGCAGGGGCGCCGGGGCCTCGGTGCGACCGGGACTGCACGAGCCGCGCGCCGGCGCGCACCGTGTCGTCTGGTGGGACCCGCACACGCTCGATCTCGATCGCAGCGAGGAGGTGGGGCTACGGCAGCAGCGCATCCTGGAGGAGGACGCTGGCGAGGTGCACGCCGAAGCGGGAACGCGCGCGCACGAGCACTGGCAGGCCGCGCGGAGCGGGGTGCTCGAGCGCGGGTCCGTTCCGTCGATCGCCGTGCAGTCCGTGACGGCGCTGGCGGTGCTGCGTGGGGAGTCGGGCGAGCCCGGCGACGGCATCGAGGTGCAGGAGGTGGCGCTCGATCGCAGGGGCCGGCCCGGCGGCAAGCGCTTCGGGACCCTCGTGCACGCCGTGCTCGCGACCGTGGACCTCGCCGCCGACGAGCCCGCCGTGCGCGCCGCCGCGCGGGCCCAGGGGCGTCTGGTCGGCGCCTCGGAGGACGAGGTCGATGCCGCGGCGGTGGCCGTGCGCGCCGCGCTCGACCACCCGCTGCTGCGCCGCGCGGCCGCGAGCGCCGCCGAAGGCGGCATGCGCCGCGAGGCGCCGGTGGTCCTCCGCCTCGACGACGGCTCCCTGGCCGAGGGTGTCGTCGATCTCGCCTTCCGCGAGGAGGGCGGCGGCGACCCGGGCGGCGCCGCCTGGACCGTCGTCGACTTCAAGACCGACGGCGAGCTCTCCGAGCGCCGGGCGGCCTACGCAGCCCAGGTGCGCCTGTACGTCGACGCCGTCGCCACGGCCACCGCCGAACCGGCCCGCGGCGTCCTTCTGGTCGTCTGAACCCCGTTCGAAAGCGGCGCCGCCTCGCAGAGACTGCGAGTCACCGCTCTCACCGTCGAGCCCGCCGCCCGCCCCCGGCCGCTTGTGCCGGTCTGCTGCCGGCCCCTGGACCGACGCCTCGAGAAAGTGATGCGGCGTGTCATTTCCCTCTCAAGAAACGGCGATCCGTTCCGAGAAGTGCAGCGCGCTCGCCACGCGATGACGACGCAGTGATCACGCAAACGACTCCACTCGATCGATTGCGCTCCGGCGCAGAGGGGGTACGGAACATGGAAAGGAGCGAGCGCCGTCTGCTCGCGGCGACCGTCGTGGTCGCCGCCTCGTTGACGGCCGTCATGCTGGTGGGACTCCACCTGAAGGCCGGGGACTACCTCGTCCGTTTCGGGTCCAATTCGTTGTGGAACGGGGCTTTCTGAAACGGAGCTGACGGGCGGGGAGGTCGCCGGAGGCGGGCCGGCGATCACCGCGCGCTCAATCGCTTCGCCAGGTCCAGCACGCGCTCGCGGTCCTCGGCGGGCAGGGCTTCGAGAAGGCGCCGCAGCTCTGCCAGCGTCGCCTCCAACGCGGCCTCTTCGCCCTCCGGTCCAAACGCCGCGTGCACCGGGAAC
>Ga0224512_10005158_pt1 | contig 10850 bp, 10 predicted proteins | sample SF_May12_sed_USG_4_FD_169103 | JGI IMG/M metagenome (GOLD analysis project Ga0224512, IMG submission 169103) | Sediment microbial communities from San Francisco Bay, California, United States - SF_May12_sed_USGS_13 | ecosystem: Environmental > Aquatic > Marine > Sediment | place: USA...
AGATCTCGGTGCCCGGCCGGCCGGCTACATCGGCTCGGCGTTGGTCGGCGTCGCGTTCGGCGCCGGTTGGACCCCGTGTATTGGACCGATCCTCGGGTCGATCCTACTCTACGCGGGGCTGGAGACGACCATGCGGACCGGTACACTGTTGCTCGCGACGTACGCCCTGGGACTAGGGATTCCGTTCGTGGGCGCCTCGGTCGGCCTCAATTGGTTCTTGGCGGGTAGCGCCCGGGCACGTCGCTGGATCGTACCGCTCCAGCGGGTGGCCGGAACCGTGCTCGTGGCCATCGGGCTTCTGATGGTTACGGGTCGGTTCGCCAGCATGACCGCGGTATTGGCCGGAATGGGCCAACTCATCAACCTGGACATCCCATGAGATCGAACGTTCGAGTCGTCGCTTTGCTCACCACCGTCCTGGCCATCGGGGCGTGCGCCGGGGAGGAGGGGGCGGCCGAAGGGGCCGACACGGCCGCGTTGACGCGCGACCTTCTCCAAACGCCCGCCGGTGACGGCCAGTCGACCCCGCTCGCGGTGGACCCATCACTGGTTCAGGGGGGTCCGCCCGTCGCGGTCTCCGCCGTCGGCTTCAACCGTGGCCTCGAGACGGCACCTGTGAAGGTGGTCGAGCTGTCGGACTACGGCTGCGGCTATTGTCGCCAGTTCCACCAGGAGACCTTCCCCACCTTGTTGGCGCAGTTCATCGACAGCGGGATGGTGGAGTGGAAGTTCGTCCCCTTCGTCACGGGCATGTTCGACAACTCCGTGGCGGCCACCGAGGCCGCCGAGTGCGTCTACGTCCAGGACGAAGACGCCTTCGAGACGCTGAACGGCAGGCTTTGGGACGAGCAGGCCGAGTGGAAGCGCAGCAACGACCCCGAGTCCGTGATCGACGGGTGGGTCGGCGAGTTGGCCGGCGTCGACCGTGACGAATTCCGTCGCTGCGTGCAGGACGACACCCAACTGGGCCGGGTGGCGGCGGCGACGACCCTGGCGCAGCAGCTCGGCGTCCGCGGCACCCCTACGTTCGTCGTAATCGGCTACCCACCGCTCCAGGGTGCGCTCCCATTGGAGATGTTCCAGGAAGTGCTGACGCTGGTTCATGAGCAGGCGGTGGGCGGCGCGCAGTAGCGCACCGGGGACGGGACGGGCCATGGGGAGACGCATCGCGGCCACGATGGCCGCGGCGGGAGCCGTGCTGGCGTGCGCGCCAGTGGCTTTGGCGGGTCCCGACTGCGTGCCGCTGCACACCGGCATCGCGCTGTCCGGAGAGATCGACGAGAGCAGCGGGCTCACCGTCGGGGGCGCCGATCCGTCCGTGCTCTGGACGCACAACGACGACGGATCCGCACTGTTCGCCATCGACCGGGTCGGCACGATTCTCGGCCGCTGGTCGATCCAGCCACGGCTGCGAGACTGGGAGGACATCGCCGCGGCCCCGTGCCCGGAGTCGGAGTGGTGCCTGTACCTGGCCGACACCGGAGACAACGCGGAGCGGCGCCCGGCGGGAACCATCCGGATCGTGCGCGTCCCGGAGCCCAGGCTGGGCGACGCGTGGCCGGTAGACGGGGAAGTGGGACTGCTCCGCGGCGAGGCGTTTCCGCTCCGTCTTCCCGACGGGCCACGCGACATCGAAGCCCTCTTCGTCTTACCCGAGGGGGAGCTCCGGCTGGTGACGAAAGGGCGCAACCACGGCGTGGCCGTCTACCGCTACCCTCCGCCCTTGCGCCCGGATACGGTGGAGATGGCTGCCGTTCAGGAGCTGTTCGACGGCGCGCAGCCGCTGGCGAACCAAGTCACCGGCGCCTCCGCGTCGAGGGACGGCTCGACGGTCGCGGTGCGCACGTATCAATCGTTGGGTCTCTACCGCGTTGCCGGCGACAGCTTGGCGCTCATGGAGAATGGGCTGGTGAACCTGCGTTCTTTGGCCGAGAGCCAGGGAGAGGCGGTCGCGCTCGACGGCGGCGGCCAGGTGCTGCTGAGCTCGGAGGGCGGCTTCCTGGGCACGCCACCCAGCATGAACATCCTTCGGTGCGGTATCTGACAGACCGACTGGGACTTAGCGCTCCCGGGGCAAGCGACGCCGGGACGTCAGGCCAAGAGCGGGCCCATGACCGCCTCGAAGTCGGGCGGGCGCTGGCGCTCGTTCAGGTAGTCGTCCACCACGCGAAGCGCCTCGGTGGGATCGCGGAGCTCCATGAAGCGCGCCAGGTAGCGGATGTCGTCCTCGACGCCCATTGCGCCGCCGCGCAGCGCCAGGCACGCGACCTTCATGGCGAGCGCATAGTCGGGCGGCGCGGCGAAGACGCGTAGGTGGGCGCCCTCGAAGACCCGGTTGGCCTCGCCCGCGGTTCCGATGAAGGCTCGGACCCTCGCTGCGAGCGACGCGAGCGGCTCATCCACGGCCCCCCGGACGCTGGCGACCGCTCGGTCCAGCGCCGCCGGATCCCCGAACATCCGGCTGGGCCGCCTCGTGCCGGGGTCGGCCGTGAACACGAGACGCAGTACGGCGCCTCCGACCACGAGCAGCTCGACGTCGACGCCTTCCCCCTCCAAGGCCTCGTCGAGCTCGCCGAAGTAGCGCTCGTCGGCAGGATCCGCCCACGGCACGTGGCCTGCCGACGGAGGTAACGCGAAGTCCGAGGGCATGTTAGGGCGAGGCACGGTCGGCCTCGATGAAGACTCTCCGCCGTTTGAAGGCCGGAGGCGAGACCCTCATGAGGAAGGGCCGCAGGCTGCGGAGATCCCGGCCAAAGTGCGGGCGAGAGAGGGGCGCGATACGCTCGATCCAGCGCGGAGGGTCGAGTCGGCGCGTGGCGCACTCGTGCTCCACCGATGCAGCGACGCAGTTCAGGAGGAAGGGCGTCAGGGGGGTCTCGAGGGGGGCCGACACCGCCTCCACGAAGCGTTCGTCGGACAAGTCTCGAAGCTGCGCCCGCAACGAGTCCAGCGCTCCGTCCCGGTCTGACGCGGCAATCAGGGCGTTGACGGCCTCGGCGAGGCCCCGGCGGGCGGACGGAAGGGCACGTCGCAGAACGTACTCGGAGACGGAGAGGCCGGCAGCCGCAGCCAGGCCCTTCAGCGCTGCCTTCTCGTCGGGCGTCACGCGGATCTGCAACTGGCTGGTCTTGGCGCTCATCGCCCCACGATGCCGCTCTCTGCGGAGGATGTCAATACGGATGTATTGACATACGATCGAGTCGTACGGACAGGACGATGCGGCGTCGCTGGTGCATTGGGCGCGCGCAAGCGACGGAGCGTCGCTCGCGCAGGGGGCGCGCAGGGGCCCGATTCCAACGATCCGAGCGGCACCTCGCGGAACGGGCGGTCCGACGGCATCTTTGGTTGCATGAGAAGGATGCTGTGGTTCGTTCTGCCCGCCGTGGCCGCGGGGGCCATCTTGCTCGGGATCGGCCAGGAGCCCCCCGAGGAGCCGCTTCGTGCCACGATCGTCATGGCCCCGGAGATCACCTGGCGCCCGGACGTGCCCGGCGAGGGACGGCTCTTCGTGCTCCGGGTCCAGGCGTCCGAGCACACGCCGATCATCGGGGTGCACGGCGAGGCGGCGGGCGAGGAGCTCCATTTCGCGTCGGTCGACGAGCGCGGCTTCGAGAGTCTGGCCGCGGTGCCCGTGGGTTCCGACGGCCGGCTGAGCGCGACGGTGCGGACGGTATTCGCGGACGGAGGAGAGTCCACCTACGCCGTCGACGTGCCGGTGACGGCCGGCGAATACGCCCATGAGGCGCTGAGCGTGGCCCCGCGCTTCGGCGCGCCCCTGAGCCCGGCGGACCAGGCCCGGCTCGACGAGGACCGCAGGATTGCCCGCACAGCGGCCGAGCGGGCTCACCGGACCCGTCGTCTCTGGAGCCCGGAGGGTGTTCGGATGCCGCGGGAGAGCCGGGTCACGAGCGGATTCGGCGATGGGCGTATCTTCAACGGCCAGCTCTCGAGCCGCCACATGGGGCTCGACCTACAGGGCTTTTCGGGGGATACCGTGGTTTCGGTGGCCCGTGGAACCGTGGAGGTGGTCGCGCCGTTCCTGCTCGCGGGCAACGTGGTCTACGTGAACCACGGGGCGGGTCTGCTCAGCGCCTACTTCCACCTGAGTCGCCAGCTCGTGGCGGTCGGGGACACCGTGCTGCCGGGAACGCCCGTCGGGCTGGTGGGCGCCACCGGTCGGGTCACCGGGCCCCATTTGCACTGGGTGGTCCGCTACGGCAACACCAGCGTCGACCCCCGCAGTCTCCTCGACCTTGACCTGGCGCCCGACGAACGTTAGTAGCTGCGTATGGCAACTATTCAGGAGACCAAGACGACACTCGAGGCCGACGCGTATCGGCTTTCCGAGGCCCTCGGCGAGCTCGTCCGCGTCGTCGGGTTCCGCGACCGGGACCGCGCCTGCTGTTACGGCTTGAGCGTCACCCAGTGCTACGCGCTCAAGGGCGTGGCCGACGCGACGTCCCTCACGGTCAACGACCTCGCGTCGTACCTGTACCTGGACAAGAGCACCGCCAGCCGAGTGGCGAACGGGCTCGAAGACAAGGGGCTGCTCACCCGGGCGCGCGACCCTGACGACGGTCGCGTGGTCCGTCTGGTGCCGACGGCGGCCGGTTGGGCCACCTGGCGCCAAATCGACGACGATCTGGCCGGGGAGTACGTGGAGCTGCTCCGGGCCTTCGACCCGGACGTTCGCGCTGCGATCCTCGAGCTGGTCGGGCGCCTGGGGGGCTCGTTCGCGTCCCGCGTCGACACCACGGGAGGCAGCTGTTGTGTCCTGCCGAAATAGCGGCCTTTTCGTTGGCATATAGTTGCATTAGACAACTACTATTCTGGAGGAACCCATGAATGAGCACACTTCCGCCGAGATCAAGAAAGTCGTGCGCGACCGCTACGCGCGGGCGGCCACGACCGACACGGGCTGCTGCGAGCCCGCGTGCTGCGGGGATTCGGCGACGGCGGCCGACGTCGGGCGCAGCATCGGCTACAGCGACGAGGAGCTGGCGTCGCTGCCGGAGGACGCCAATCTGGGCCTGGGGTGCGGAAACCCCACGGCCATCGCGGCGCTGCAGCCGGGCGAGACGGTGTTGGACCTCGGGTCCGGCGCCGGCATCGACTGCTTCCTGGCGGCCCGGCAGGTAGGCCCCACCGGGCGGGTCATCGGCGTGGACATGACCCCGCAGATGCTGGAGAAGGCGCGGGAGAACGCCGCGGCGGGAGGATACGACAACGTCGAGTTCCGGCTCGGCGAGATCGAGGCCCTTCCCGTGGCGGACGCGAGCGTCGACGTGGTCATCTCCAACTGCGTGCTGAACCTGAGCAGCGACAAGGCGCGCGTGCTCCGTGAGGCGTATCGCGTCTTGAAGCCGGGCGGCCGCGTGGCCGTGTCGGACATGGTGTCCGATCTCCCGGTGCCCGAGGTTCTGGCCGGCAATCTCGACGCGGTGGCGGCCTGCCTGCCGACGGCCCGCGAGCGCTATCTCGGAGAGTACCGCGAGGCGGGCTTCGAGGCGGTGACGATCGTGTCCGAGACGCCCTATCCCGCGAGCTACCTCCTCTCCGACGACGGGGTCCGGGAGTACCTCTCGGACCACCCCGAGCACGTCGACGAGCTCGAGCGGTTCGCGGGGTCGATCGCGGGCGCCCACTTCGAGGCCCGAAAACCGAAATAGAATTCTAGTTCGGATTTGAGAGACGGTAAATCCGCGTGGTGTAGCGAAATCGGGACCCACCGCGCCGTCGACCCCGCCGCGGCACGATCTCACCCGCTGTGGGATTCGGAGGCCGTGAGGCTCAGGGTCGCGCGTGACGGAAGGGGGAGGCGGCAACGCGTCGGGTCACCCTTTCACGACCCCCATGGCGGCGAGTCGCGCCACTCGGCGAGCGAGCCCGACCCGCTCGACCACCTGCACGACGCGGTCGACGTCCTTGTACGCGTAGGGGGCTTCCTCCGCGAGCTCCTTCAGAGAGGGACAGCGTACGACGATCCCGCGCTCGGCGAGCTCCGTCTTGACCTCGCGTCCCGAACGGGTCCGTCGCGCCTGGCCACGGCTCATCCGACGCCCCGCGCCGTGACACGCGCTGCCGAACGACCGCTGCCCTGCAACATCTTGTCCGACCAACACATAAGATCCCGTGCCCATGCTGCCGGGAATGAACACCGGCTGCCCGACGCCGGCGTACGCCTCGGGCGTCTCCTCATGCGACGGGCCGAAGGCCCTGGTCGCGCCCTTTCGATGCACGCAAACGAGTTCACCCTGGTGGTGTTCGAGCTTGGCCACGTTATGGGCGACGTCGTACACGAGCCGCAGCTCGGCGTCCTGCCCCAGAACCCGCTGGACCACCCGCCGCGCGAGGTGCGTGATGACCTGACGATTGCACCACGCGTAGTTGGCCGCAGCCGCCATCGCCCCCAAATACGCCTGCCCCGCTTCGGACCCGAGGGGTGCGCACGCGAGCTGCCGATCCGGCAACACGAAGTCGTACGAGCTCATCGCCCGATCCATCCGGGCCACGTAGTCGGTGCAGACCTGGTGCCCGAGGCCGCGGGAGCCCGTGTGGATCAACAGAGCGACGCCGTCGGGTCGTAGGCCCAGCGCATCCGCCGCAGCCTGGTCGAAGATGTGCTCCACGCGCTCGACCTCGACGAAGTGATTGCCGGAGCCCATGGTGCCGAGCTGGCCCCTCCCTCGCGCGCGAGCGCGCGCTGAAATACCCGCGGGGTCGGCGCCGCCGAGGCAGCCACCCGACTCGGTGTGCGCCAGGTCGTGCTCGGTCGCCATGCCCCGCTCGTACAGATAGGCACAGCCCGTGGTGAACACCTGGTCGAGCTCGTCGTCGTCGAGAACCAGCTTGCCGCCTCGTCCGGCTCCGGCGGGGATGCTCCTGCTCAGCTCGTGAACGAGCGGCTCGAGGAGGTCGGCCACGTCCCCGGCCGAACGGTTCGACAGGAGCAGACGGACGCCGCAGTTGATGTCGTAGCCGACGCCGCCCGGTGAGATGATTCCGTCTCCCTCACGGAATGCCGCGACCCCACCGACGGGGAAGCCATAGCCCTCGTGGGCGTCCGGCATCGCGTACACGGGATCAACCACTCCGGGGAGCTTGGCGACGTTGACCAGCTGCTCGAGCGAGCGGTCGCCCGAGATCTGGTCCCAAAGCTCGTCGTCGGCGTACACGCGGGCCGCCACGCGCATGCCGGGGAACGCGCGGGCCGGTATCTCGTAGACGTCCTCCGAGATCCGGCGAGCGGCTGCGGCCACGGGAGAGTGCGTCGTCCGAGTCATACGTCGAGCGTGACCTCCCCCTCGACCCCACCCGCTCGCTCATGCACGAAGGCGTTCTGCAGCGTGGCGGCCTTCACCAACACGAAGGGCTCGTCGAGGTCGACGCCCCTCGCCCGGATGTGGAGCTCCGCACCGGCCACGTCATCCACTTCGACTTCGACCGGTAGCCACTGGTCCACGTCACACAGGTACACGAGCTCGTTCAGCCAATCGACCAGACGGCCGACCCGGTCCGTCGGCCCGTCGAAACGGAACTCCCGCCACTCGTCGCTTGGACGCCCGATTTTGTGGGGCGGGACGAGCTCGGCGAAGGCGCTCGTCGCTTCGCCGATCAGCTCCGGGTACGAGGGCGCGCGAAGCCGCAGGATGACCTCGGATGTGTGGTCGACGAACTCGTGATCGGCGCGAGTGAGGGACGCGCTCGGCCCGTTACGTGACACGGGAGGACGACGCCTCGAGGCTCGAGGACACGGCACCATAGTGCTTGCGGGTTTCCGGCTCTCGGCCGCGCACCACTCTGCGCCCGGCCAGCCGGCCCTTGCGGGCGGTCACGACCGTGCATTGTCCGTGATCGCTGTCGCGATCGTAGTAGATCACGACCCAGTCGTACGTCCTTCCCAGCTCATGGGCCCTTTGCGCATTCGAGAAGAGGGCGGTCATCTCCCAGCCCTTTCGCTGGACCTCCATGACGGGGAGCCAAGCCCTCTGCTCCGGGTTGAAGCGCCTCGGCGCGATGCGTCTCAACTCACCAGCGCGCGCCTTGCTCCGGTACTCCTCATCGATCGCGAGGAGCAGAGACACCGGGGGCCGAGGGTGACGGGCCGTGCGCTCGCGGAGGCGTCGCCGCGCCGAACGCGCGAAGAGACCGGCCAGTGCGTCCCGTATGCCGCGCGCACGCTTCTCTCCGATGCCCTCCACCGCCACGAGGCGACCGTCGTACGCAGCGCGCTCGAGCTCTTCCAGGGTGCTCACGCCCAATTCGTCGTGGATTCGCCGCGCGAGCTCGGCACCGATGCCGGGGAGGCGTTGGAACGCGCGCTCCGGCTCGATCGCGCTCTCGAGCCTCTCCAGGAGTCCCAGGCGCCCCGTCTCCACCAACTCCGCGATCGCGCTCGACAGCGCGGCTCCGATACCCGGGATCTCGCGCAGCCGCTTCCGACCGCCTGAGGCGTACAGCTCACGCACCGGGCTTTCCAGGGCGCGCAGCTCGTCGGCCGCCCGCATGTAGCTACGTACCCGGAACGGGTTCGCGTCCCGTACCTCTAACAGCGCACCCGTCCGCTCCAGGGCCTCGGCGATCTCGGCGTTGGTCGTGCCGCTCCACGCCGCCCCTGGGGACTCGAGTCCTGCGAACTCCGCAAGCTGCATCAGCATCGCCTACTCGTCTTCGCGCTCGGCCTCGATCGAGCAGTTCGACAGGACCGCCCCTCGCGTGGGGTTCGCGCCTCGCTCCCGCTCCCCGTCGATTGCAAGCCCCGCGCCGCGCTGTGTTCTGACAATAAATAGACAAGAATGGACACGATGGGACAATTCGTCCCCATGGCCAACGAGGCTCCGGGGCGCGTTCTTCGATCCATACGCAGCGGTCCAGGTCCACAACGACCTGACGCCCGGATTCGCTTCTAAGGAAGGCTGTCCATGCACGGCGCACTCTTCACCGATCTCGTCATCGTATTGGTCGTGTCGATCGGCGTCCTGTACGGCTCCCACTATGTGCGGTTGCCGCCGATCATCGCCTTCCTCGTCTCGGGCATGCTGCTCGGGCCCCACGGGTTCGGGCTCGTCAGCGCGGTCGAGGAGGTAGAGCAGATCGCCGAGATCGGAGTGATCCTGCTCCTGTTCACCATCGGGCTCGAGTTCTCGCTCGCCGACCTGCTGCGCATGCGCCGGGTGGTGCTGCTCGGAGGATCGCTCCAGGTCTTCGGTGTCACGGGCATCGTCAGTCTGGCGGCGCGGGCGCTCGGCGTGCCGTGGAATCAGGCGGTCTTCCTCGGCATGATCGCCTCGTTGAGCTCGACGGCGGTCGTGTTGCGGCTCTTCCAGCAACGGGCGGAGGTCGACGCGCCGCACGGGCGCATGGGTCTGGGGATCCTGGTCTACCAGGATCTGATGATCGTGCCCATGATCCTGCTCATCCCGGTCCTGGCGGGCGGCTCGGCGGGAATCGGAACCGCGGTCGTGACCTTCCTGACGAAGACCGCCGTCGCGTTGGTGGCGGTCGTGGTGCTCGCGCGGTTCGTGGTGCCCCAGATGCTTCACCGAGTGGTTCAGACCCGAAACCGCGACCTGTTCCTGCTCACGGTGGTCACCGTCTGCATGGCGGTGGCGTGGGCCGCGGGGCTGGCGGGCATGTCGCTGCCCCTGGGCGCGTTCCTCGCCGGACTCCTCGTCTCGGAGTCGGAGTACAGCCACCAGGCGCTCGCCGACATCCTCCCGTTCCGCGACGTCTTCGCGAGCTTCTTCTTCGTGAGCATCGGCATGCTCCTGGACCTGCGGCTGGTGGCCGAGCAGCCCCTCGTGCTGGGGGCCGTGGTGCTGGGTGTCCTGGTGCTCAAGTCGCTCGCGGCCGGCGTCGCGGCCGCGGTGGTGGGGGCGACCGTGCACACCATGGTCACCACGGGCTTCGCGCTCAGCCAGATCGGGGAGTTCTCCTTCGTGCTCGCGTCGACAGGGATCACCGCCGGCCTGCTCGACGACACGACGTACCAGTGGTTCGTTGCCGTGTCCGTCGTCACGATGGGCGTCACGCCGTTCATCCTGCGCGCCGCCACCCCCGCGGCACGGGGCTTGGCGCGCCTGAGCGTGCTCGAGCGGCTGGGACCCGGCGCCTTGCCGACGGACCCCACAGGCGAAGCCCGAGAGCTATCCGGCCACGTCGTCGTCGTCGGGTACGGACTCAACGGGCGGAACGTCTCGTACGCGGCCCGCGTCGGCGGCATTCCCTACGTCGCGGTCGACATGAACCCTTCGCTGGTCGCCGCGGCGCGCGCCGAGGGCGTGAACCTCCTGTACGGCGACGCGACGCGGCAGGCCTTCCTCGAGCATCTGGGCGTGGCGCGGGCGCACGCGGTGGTCATCGCGATCTCGGACGCGGCGGCGACCCGTCGGATCACCGCGCTCGCGCGCAGTCTGAACCCCTCGTGCACCATCGTCGCTCGGACACGACAGGTGCACGAGGTCGACGCGCTGCTCGAGCTCGGGGCCACGGCCGCGATTCCCGAAGAGCTCGAGACGTCCATCGAGATCGTCTCGCGCATTCTGGCCACGTATCTGGTCCCCCGGGTCGAGATCAACGCCTTCGTCTCGGAGCTGCGGGCGGGCGAGTACGAGATGTTCCGCTCGCTCGCCGACCCCTCCGGCGTGCGGGAGCTCCGCCAGACGCTCACGGACATCGAGGTGGGGACGCTGCGGGTGGGGCCGGCGAGCCCGATCGTCGGCCGGGCGCTAAGGGACACCGACCTGAGGAACCTCTACGGGGTCAGCGTCGTGGCGATTCGCCGTGGAGACGGCCTGATTCCGAACCCGGGGGGCGACCACGAGGTCGAGCCAGGAGACCTGCTGGTCGTG
>Ga0224512_10005160_pt1 | contig 10847 bp, 8 predicted proteins | sample SF_May12_sed_USG_4_FD_169103 | JGI IMG/M metagenome (GOLD analysis project Ga0224512, IMG submission 169103) | Sediment microbial communities from San Francisco Bay, California, United States - SF_May12_sed_USGS_13 | ecosystem: Environmental > Aquatic > Marine > Sediment | place: USA: California...
AGGGCGTTTTCTGGGACCCCCACGTCCGCGCTAGCAACTTCCGTGCCGGGACGGCGCGCGTGCTCGCCGGCGCCGGAGCGAGCCGGGGTCACGAATCGCGTCTTCCGCTGAGGCAAACCGCATCAGGAGCGACGCGCGCAGAGGGCCGATTGGCCACACATCCCGACGCGGCTTCCTCGGAGCCCGCACTCGATCGAGCCAGGCTGCGCGCGGTTCAGTTGCGGCGGGACGGCGGCGGCTGCGCCGCGGGCAGCTGCGAGAACGACGGCTGGTCGGCATCGCCCCCGGCGAGCACGATCGCGCGAAGGAACGGCGCGAAGGCCGATCCCGTCCGGCCGTTCACCAACACGTGGGGTGTGCCCTGGAGGCCGGTCTGCATGGCCCAGGCGATGTCGTCCGAGAGCTTCGCCTGCGTCGCCGGGGCGGCCATGCAGGCGGCGAGCTTCTCGCGCGCGATGTAGGGCTCCGCGAGCGCGTAGACGTTCTTCTCCGTGAGGGTGCGCTGGCGCTCGAAGAGAGCACTCGCGAAGTCGAAGAAGTAGGGCTCCTCCTCCGCGCAGATCAGCGCCTTCGCCGCGGTGCAGCGAACGGGCTTTCCCATCATCGCCGTCACATGGGGGTTGCAGGCAGCGTCCAGTGGAAACTGGCGCGCTTCGAGCGCGAAGGATTCCGGCGGGAGAGTTCGGCGAATCGTCGCCAGCGTCTCGTGAAGGTCCGCGCAGTGACTGCACAGGATGTCCGAGAACTCCGTGATCCGCACCGGCGCGAAAGCTGGCCCGATGAGCGAGCGCGGAGGCCGCGGCGGCACCGCGGCGCCGCGCGCGTACGCCGCCAGGGCGTCGCTGAGAGCCTGGAGCTCGGCGGCCGGCAGCTGCTGTAGAAGGCTCCTCAGATCCCGATCGCCAAGGGTGCTCTGCGGTGGCAGCTCGAGCGGCCGGATCGATGCCGGGCTCTGCCCGCGGATGGCCCGCGACGTCTGGATCCCGGGATAGAGCAGCAGCAGGAACGCGGCGAGGGTCGCGGCCGCGGCGATCGGCAGTCCCCGCGCGACCTGCTTCACCACGGGGGGCTCGAGGTCCCGGAGGCACACCGCCCCGTAGGCGACCGCGAGCAGGTAGGTGATCGCACAGTTCGTGCAGAGTGCGCCGGAAGCCAGGGATGCAGCGGCCAGCACGACGACGGCAGCGGCTCCGGCCGCCGCCGTCGCGAGGGTGGCGGACCAATACGCAGCGCTCGGCCTGCCGCGGCCCCGCTGGATCCGTGTCCACAGCGGCAGCGCGATGGCGGCCAGGCTCCAGACGACCCCCCAGCCCGCCACCGGGAGGACGGTCCAGCGTTCGATGGCGGCCGCGAACGGGGAGTTCACGACGACTTCGCAGGCGTCCCCGCCGCCGAGTACGCAGAAGGCCGGCGCGCCGCTCCGTGCGGCCAGTAGCTCCTTCCACTGGATCAGGGCCCAGAATGCGTGCGCCCCAGCCAGCGCGACGGCTGCATCGAGGGTTCGAACGCGCGGGCGCGCGGTCTCCGGTCGCGGCCGCCGCCGCTTCCTCCTGGTCCGCCGTTTCTTCGTCAACAGGCGTCTCCCGAGGCGTCGCTCTTCACTCTACCCTTCCCGTTTTCTCCGTGCAGTCGAGGCCGGGGGGTCGCGCTGTCCGGTGTCAGCCTGCGTCGGGGCGACCCGAGCGGAGGACTTCCGCCCAGGGACGGAAGACGTCCTCGGGCCGCAGGGTGGGTGCGCCGCGCCAGGGGTCGTCGCCGTTGCGGGTGACGGCGGCGAAGCCGAGGCTCTGCCGGGCCGAGAGCGAGCCGTGGTTTCCGACCAGTCCGCCGAGCAGGCGCGCGCCGGCGTGCGTGAGCGCGGGCCCGTAGGTGAACGAGTCCTGCATCGAGAACAGGACCGGCGCGGGGTAGAGGACGAGGTCGCCCAGGGCGAGGCGCACGCGGGCCAGGGCGTCGGGATAGCGGTGGCTCCGGGTGTGAGCGAACAGGTCCGCGTCCTCCGCCCAGCCGTCCCGCAGTCGGCCCGCCCGCTCGAGCGCCTCCCACACCGCGACGTAGTCGAGCGGGTCGCCGCGCTCCGCGTCGTAGTGGTAGGACGCGTTGCGCCATCGGACACGCGCACGGCTGGCCCCGGCGCCGCCGAGCACCAGGGCGCCCGCTTCCTCGCGGGCGAAGGCCAGGTCCACGCCCGGCGCGCGGATCACGACCTCCGCGGCGTCGCCGGCCCGCGCCGCATCCACGTGGACGACGCCGCCGGCGACGTCGCCGTAGGGAACCAGAAGGGCACCGTCGCGTCCGCCCCGGCCCAGGTGAAAGCCCGCGCGCTCGAGGCGCTCACCCAGCTCGTGCGCGGAGAGGTGGTCGAGGTCGCCGAAGGCGACGCCGTGGTCGCTGCACAGCACGGCGCCGGGTAGAACCCCGTGCCGGCGCTCGTGCTCGAGGCGGAGATCGTGCACCGACGCCCCGATGTCGCGGAAGCAGCGGGCCAGCCCTTCGCGGCCACTGAAGTGCGCGACGCCGTCGGTCGCCGAGAGGTAGCCGAGCCAGGGACCGCCCTCGTGCTGGAAGCGGTGCGTGATCCAGCGGATCTGCGCGTAGGCCAGCCGACCCCGCAGCAGGTAGATCGCGGCCTCGGCCACGAGGCCCCGTGGCCTGGCCGCGAAGGGCGCCAGCGCGGCCTCGCTCTCGGGATCGCCGGGGCCGCGGATCTCGCCGCTCGGGACGTGGTAAAAGCGCGCCTCGTAGCCCGGGGGCCGCGCGGGAAAGATCTCCCTCAGGAGCGAGGGCACCGCGACCTCGGTCAACGACGGGAAGACGGAGACGGTCGGGCGGGGCTCGGCGAACCCGGGCAGACCCCCGTCGGCCCACACCTCCCGCGCCAGGTCGTGGGGGATCGCGTCCACCAGCAGGAAGAGCGTGGGCGTGCTCGACCCGATCCCCGCAGGCGGTTCACCCGGAGACGCGCACACGGACGCGCAGGGGGTGGTGATCGGAGACCGGACGCGGGCGCAGGTGCATTACCTCCGTCTCCAGCGGCCGCAGCCGCAGGCCACCTCCGTCCCTCAGGTAGACGCGGTCGAAGCGGTGCGCCCGGTGGCGCGACCGGAGGTAGGCGTTCGACTCGGAATGGTAGGTGGGCTCCGCCTGGGCCAGCTCGAGCGCCGCATCCGCGAAGCCGGCGGATCGCAGGTGCTCGGCGCTGCGGCGGTCCTCCTCGCATTCGTCGTGGAAGTTGAAGTCGCCCATCAGGGCGACGGGGCGACGCTCCACGAGCAGGGGGTCGAGCAGCTGGCGGAGCTGACGCGCCCGCACCGCGGCGTAGCGGCGCCCGGCCTGGAGGTGGGCGACGCAAACGGAGAGGAGGTCGCCCGAGGGCATCTCCACGCTCGCGCGCAGGGCGCCCTTGCGCTTCAAGCGGTCGACGCCCCCGCCGTGGCGGAAGTGCCGCACCCGCAACTCGTCGCGGACGGGAAGCCGCCCCGCCAGCGCCAGACCCGAGTCGCGGCGCGTCCGGGGCAGCGCCAGGGAGGCGAGTGCGAGGGTGCGCCGCCAGGGCCACCACAGCTCCTGGATTCCGACGAGGTCGTAGGCGCGGCGGGCGAGGTGTTCCGTGAAGCGCCGCTTGCGCGCGTGACGCTCGCGCGTCAGCGGCCAGGGCAGACCCCAGAGGTTCACCGTGAGGATGTCGAGATCCATGGACAAGCTCCGGAGGGTAGTCGCCGGCGGGGGGACGTGCCCGGGGGCCCGCCGCCGGGCGGCGACCCGCCTTGTTCGGCGCGGGGGCGCCCGTTAGGGTGTGAATCCCGGTGCCCGCTGTGGCATCCGACCCCATGGGGCATCGCGGTACCCCGAGCGCCCCGACGGCAGGAGACCAAGCCTCGATGGGCCGGACCTGGAAGGAAGTCCTCGCCGATCGCACGGATCCCGCGTGGGCCGAGGAGATCGATCTCTTCGAGGGCCAGCTCGAGCTGCGCCGGCAGAGCAAGCTCGAGGAGAAGGTCTTTGCGGAGACGCGGCTTCGCCGCGGCGTCTACGGGCAGCGCTACGACAACGGGCAGCGCGCCGACGGCATCGCCGTGCGCACGCTCGCGTACGAGGCGAAGCCGACCAAGGGTCCGGACACGGTCTGGGACGCGCCCGGAATGCAGCGCATCAAGATCCCGTACGGGGGCGTCTCGCCCGAGCAGATGGAGACGCTGGCGGCGCTGTCCGAGGAGTACTCGGACGGCATCCTGCACGTGACCACGCGGCAGGACTTCCAGCTGCACTACGTCCACATCGGGGACACGCCCGACCTGATGAGGCGGTTGGCCGCCGTCGGCATCACGACGCGCGAGGCCTGCGGCAACTCGGTGCGCAACGTGACGGCGTGTCCGCTCGCCGGCGTCTGCCGGACGGAGGCCTTCGACGTCTCGCCCTACGCGAGCGCGCTCATGCGCTTCCTCCTGGGGCACCCGGACGTGCAGGACTTCGGGCGCAAGTTCAAGCCGGCCTTCTCGGGCTGCGAGCACGAGGCCTGCGGCCTGGTGCAGCTGCACGACGCCGGCTTCGTGGCCCGCGTCGAGAACGGAAAGCGCGGGTTCAAGGTCGTGGTGGGCGGCGGCCTCGGCGCCGTGCCGCACCAGGCGAAGGTGCTCTCGGAATTCACCCCGGAGGAGGAGTTCCTGCCCCAGGTGCAGGCGGTGGCGCGCGTGTTCGCGCGGCTGGGCGAGAAGAAGAACCGCGGCCGGGCGCGCATCAAGTTCCTCGTCGCGAAGCTCGGCATCGACGAGTTCCGGCGGCTCGTGCAGGAGGAGCGCGAGCGGCTTCCCCACGACGATCGCTGGACGGCCTTCCTGAAGCAGGCGCCGCGCACGCGCGGCGAGGCGGCGCGGCCGGCGGCGCGGCTCGCGTCCGGCGCCCGGCCCGAGGGCTTCGACGCCTGGCACACGACCAACGTCTACGCCCAGAGCCAAGAGGGCTGCGCCGTGGCGACGGTGCACCTGCCGCTGGGCGACATCACGGCGGACCAGGCGCGCGCGCTGGCGGACATCGCGTGCAAGTACGTGGGCGACAACCTGCGCACGACCGTGGAGCAGAACATCGTGCTGCGCTTCGTCGCCGAGGCCGACCTGCCGGAGCTCTACGCGGAACTCGCGGCGATCGGGCTGGCGGCGCCGGGGGCGGGCACGATCGTGGACGTGACGGCCTGCCCCGGCACCGACACCTGCAAGCTCGGCATCGCCAGCAGCCGGGGGCTCGCCGGCGAGCTGCGCCAGCGCCTGGCCGCGAAGTCGGCGGCGCTGCCGCAGGCGATCCAGGACCTCAAGATCAAGATCTCCGGCTGCTTCAACAGCTGCGGCCAGCACCACGTCGCCGACATCGGCTTTTACGGCAACAGCCGCAAGATCGACAAGCGCACGGTGCCGCACTTTCAGGTCATCCTCGGCGGTCAGTGGACCGAGAACGCCGGCAGCTACGGGCTCGCGATGGGCTCGGTCCCGAGCAAGGCGATCCCGCAGGCGGTGGAGGCCCTGACCGAAGCCTACGCGCAGGGGCGCGAACAGGACGAGCGCTTCCAGGACTGGACGGCGCGCATGGGCAAGCGCAACGTGCGCGAGATCATCCAGCCCTTCATGAAGGTGCCGCCCTACGCCGAGGACCCGACCTTCTACGTGGACTGGGCCGACGCCCGCGAGTTCACCGTGGGCGACCTCGGCGTCGGCGAGTGCGCGGGCGAGGTGGTGTCGCTCTTCGGCATCGAGGTGGTCAAGGCCGAGTCCCAGGCCTTCGACGCGCAGGTGGCGCTCGAGGAGGGCGACGCTGCGGCCGCGGAGGACCTGGCCTGGCGGGCCATGCTCTCGGCGGCGCGGGCGCTGGTGCGGACCGAGTACATCGACGTCACCGAAGCCGCGGACGACATCGTGAAGCAGTTCCGGACGCGCTTCTTCGACAGCGAGCGCTTCTTCGACAAGTACGCGCGGGGAAAGTTCGGCCAGTACCTGCTCGACCGCCACGCCGATCCGCCCGCCGCCGTCGATCGCGACGTGGCGGCCCGGCGCGTGGAGGAGGCGCTGCTCTTCATCGAGGCCGCGCACGCCTGCGAGGCCCGCATCAGCGCGGCGGCCGCCGGCGGCGGCGGGATCGCGGTCGCGGCCGGGCCGGGCGCCTGAGGCGGGTCCATGAACCTCCAGCGCATCGCCGTCAAGTTCTTCGTCACGCCCGACCCGCGGGCGCCGGTCGACCTGGAGCCCTTCGTGCCCCTGTTCCACCGCGTCATCCAGCAGGCCGGCTTCGAGGGATTGCTGGTCGACGTCGCCGACTACGCGCACGTGACCGAGGGGCCGGGCGTCATGCTGATCGGCCACGACGTCGATTACGCGATCGACGCGACCGGGGGCCGCGTCGGGTTGCTGGTGACCCGCAAGCGCTGCGGCCCGCTGCCTCTGGGCGAGGCGTTGCTCGACACGTTGCGCAAGGCGCTGATCGCGGTCCGGGTGCTCGAGGCGGATGCCGCCAGCGGACTGCGCTTCGCCACGGACGCCTTCGAGCTCCAGCTCCTCGACCGGCTCGCGGCGCCGAACGACGCGGACGGCTTCGCGGCCGTGCGCGCCGCGATCGCCCCGGCCGTCGAGAAGCTCTTCGGCGACGCCGGCTGCGAGCTGACGCGGGCTCACTCCGAGGACGCCCGCAAGCCGCTGGCCGTCGCGGTGGCGGCCCGTGAGGCGATCGCCGCCGAAGCACTTCTCCAGCGGCTCGGCGCCGCGCCGCCGCGCGCGCAGGCGCAGAGCCCGTGGGACATCGAGGTCGACGAGCTGAAGCGGCTGCGGGACTCCGGCGCGGATTTCGTGCTGATCGACGTGCGCGAGGTCCGGGAATACGAGACCTGCAACCTCGGAGGCGATCTCGTGCCGCTGGGAAGCCTCGCCGGTAGGCTGGGAGACTTCGACCGCGAGGCCCACACCATCGTGCACTGCAAGACGGGCGGGCGCAGCGCCAAGGCGGTGGCGGCGCTGCGCGAGGCGGGCTTCGAAAAGGCCTGGAATCTGAGGGGCGGCATCCTCGCCTGGATCGAGCGGATCGACCCGAGCCTCACGAAGTACTGACGCCGCGAAGGGAGCGACGCCCTTGGGCGACTCCGAGCGCCTGCGCCGGGCGCTGGTCGCGATCGATGCGGCCAATGCCGACGACCCGAACCGGCTGCGCGTGCGGGGCGAGCAGCGGCCCAAGGAGCTCGCGCACGCCGAGCTGGCCAGCGAGTGGGTCGCGACGCTGGTGCCGGATCCCGGCGACGCGCTGCTGCTGGCCGCGCGAGCCCATCACATCCGCCGCTGGACGATCCCCCGCTCCGAGTACCCGGCCGGGCGGCGCGGCTACCTGCGTTGGCGTCGCGCCCTGCACGTGCTGCACGCGCGCGAGGTGGCGAAGATCCTGGCCGCGGAGGGCTACGACGACGCGACGATCGGCCGCGTGCAGGACCTCGTCCAGAAGAAGGACCTCGGCCGCGACCCCGAGGTCCAGGTCTTCGAGGACGCCCTGTGCCTCGTCTTCGTCGAGACCCAGCTCCACGAGCTCGCCGCACAGCTCGACGAGACGAAGCTCCTGGACGTCCTCCGCAAGACCCTGCGCAAGATGAGCCCGGCGGCGATCCGCCGGGCGGAGCAGCTGCCCCTCGACGCCTCCGATCGCGCCCTCCTGCGGCGCGCCGTCGGGGGTTAGAATGCACGGACTGCGTTCGCCGTCCGGTCGATTCGAGGCAGGAGCCCGGCCACGTGAAGGTACGCAACGGATTCATCGACGCGATCGGGAACACGCCGCTGATCGCGTTGCGCAAGGCCTCCGAGCTGACCGGGTGCGCCATCCTCGGCAAGGCCGAGTTTCTGAACCCGGGAGGGTCGGTCAAGGACCGCGCCGCGAAATACATCCTGCTCGACGCCGAGGAGCGCGGCGAGATCCAGCCCGGTGGCGTCGTCGTGGAGGGCACCGCGGGGAACACGGGCATCGGCCTGGCGCTGGTGGGCAACGCCCGGGGCTACCGCACGGTCATCGTGATCCCGGAGACGCAGAGCCAGGAGAAGAAGGACATGCTGCGGCTGTGCGGGGCGGAGCTGCGCGAGGTGCCCGCCGTCCCGTTCAAGAATCCGGAAAACTACGTCCACGTGGCCGAGCGCCTCGCAAAGGAGCTGGCCGCGAGCGAGCCCCGCGGCGTGCTCTACGCCAACCAGTGGGACAATCTCTCGAACCGCGACGGGCACTTCCGGTCCACGGGCGCCGAGATCTGGGAGCAGACCGAGGGCCGGATCGACGGCTTCACCTGTGCGATCGGCACGGGCGGCACGATCGCCGGTGTGGGGCGCTTCTTGAAGGAGCGGAACCCGAACGTGGTGATCGCCGCCGCCGATCCGATGGGAGCGGCCATGTACCACTACTTCAAGCACGGAAAGCTCGAGTCCGAGGGCAGCTCCATCACCGAGGGGATCGGGCAGGGGCGCGTGACCCGGAACATCGACGGCGCTCCCATCGACGACGCCTACCGCATTCCGGACGAGGAGATGTTGCCGATCGTCTTCGACCTGCTGAAGGAGGAGGGCCTGTGCCTGGGCGGGTCGAGCGGCATCAACGTCGCCGGCGCCATCCGGCTGGCGCAGGACCTGGGCCCCGGACACACCGTCGTGACGGTGCTGTGCGACTCCGGAACCCGCTACCAGTCGAAGCTGTTCAATCCGACCTTTCTCCGCGGCAAGGGGCTTCCGGTCCCCGGCTGGCTCGGGTAGGCGGCCGTCTTCGCCCTGGGGGCGAGAGCATCCGGACGGGCACGCACATGGACGCAAAGATCCTCCACGACCTCGATCTGAACTACTGCCACGCGAACGGCGCCCTCTTCGGCACGTCGCGCCTGGGCGAGGTGGTCGAGAACCAGGACGTGTACATCACCTGCTGCGGCGTTCCGAGCGCGGAGTTCAACACGGCCTTCCTGAAGACCCCGATCCGGGACCTGGACGCCTGCATCCGGCGCGCCGCTCGCTACTTCGGCGAGCAGAAGCTCCCCTACCGCATCACCGTGCGGGACGGACTCATCGCCGACTGTGCCGACGGGTTGCGGGCGGCGGGCTACCGGGAGGTCGCACGCATGCCCGGGATGTGCCTGCGCCCGATCCGGGACGCCTCGAAGCCCCACCCGCAGCTCTGCGCCCGGCTCGTCGAGACCCCGGAGGATCTGGCGCACTTCCAGGCGACGGCCTTCGCCGGCTTCGGCCTGCCGCCCCAGGCGGGACCCCAGTTCCTCACCGAGGAGTTCTGGGCGCTCCCGAACGTGAGCCTCTATCTCGGGACCGTCGAGGGCCGGCCCGCCTGCACCTCTGCGGTGGTGACAACCGACGCCGTGGCGGGCATCTACTGGGTGGCGACCCTCGAGGCGCGCCGGGGACGCGGCCTGGGCGAGGCGATCACCTGGGAGGCGGTGAAGGCGGGCATCGCCGCCGGCTGTGAGCTCGCCAGCCTCCAGGCGTCGGCGCTGGGCCGGCCGGTCTACGAGCGCATGGGCTTCGAGACGCCGCTGCACTACGTCCACTTCGAGACCGACAGCGCGCAGTGACGCTCCGGCGGGCACGCGCGGCGTCGGCGCGCGCTCGCGCGAGAGCGAGGCGCTAGCCTACGGACGCGATGCGCCCCGTGCTTCGAGTGGGATTTCTCGCGGCCGCACTCGCGGCGTGTGGCCCGGGCGATCCGGGGACGCCGAGCGTGCTGCTCCTCACCGTCGACACGCTGCGTCCCGACTACATGAGCGTGAACGGCTACGACCGGTCGACCACGCCGTTTCTCGATTCGCTCGTGGCTGAAGGCTGGTACTTCGAGCAGGCGGTCACCCCGGTTCCGCGGACGACGCCGGCGCTGGCCTCGCTGCTCACCGGCGCGTACCCACATACGACCGGCGTGCGCACGCTCACCGACGCCCTCTCGGCCGACGTGATCCCGGTGACCGAGGTTCTCGAGGCCGCCGGCTATCGGACGCTGGCGGTCGTCACGAACCACATCCTCCCGCGCAGGCGCGGGCTGGCGCGCGGCTTCCAGCTCTACGACGCGGCCGCCGACGTGCGGAGCGCCCGCTCGACCACCGACGCGGCGCTGCGCGCGATCGGGGGTCCCGAACCCGCGGCGCCGCTCTTCGCCTGGGTTCACTACATCGATCCCCACGTGCCGTACCAGCCGGATCCCGCAGTCGCCGCCGCGTTCGATCCCGAGTATCGCGGCCCCTACCGCTTCCGCTTCGGCGAGCTGGCCCCGCCGAGGCATCCCTTCCCGAAGGAGCTGTCCAAGGCCACGGTCACGCACCGCAACCCGCTGCCGGAGTCGGTCAACCGCCACGTGAACCGGCTCTACGCCGCCGACATCGGCACCCTGGACCGCGAGATCGAACGCCTGGTCACCACCGTGCGCGAGCGCCTCGGCGACGACCTGATCGTGATCTTCGCCGCGGATCACGGTGAGAGCCTGGGGGAGCACGATTTCTACTTCGACCACGGCGACTACGTCTACAATGCCGGGGCGCGCGTTCCGCTCGCGATCGTCCTTCCCCGGTCGCATCGCGCGCACGGGCGCGGCCGCTGCGCGGGCTGGGTCTCGCTGGTGGACGTGGTCCCCACGCTCATGGATCTGCTCGGTCGCGAGCCGCCGCCGGCGCTGAAGCGCCAGGTGGAAGGTCGATCCCTGATCCCCTGTCTGGCGGGCGAGGCCCTGCCGGCGGAGCCGGTCTTCGTCGAGAGCGGGCACTCGTACTTCCCGGAGCTCGTGGCCCGCCGGGTGCGCAACGACGTGTCGGGCCGATTCCGCGCCGTGATCCTCGGCGACTGGAAGCTGATCTGGACGCC
>Ga0224512_10005161_pt1 | contig 10841 bp, 11 predicted proteins | sample SF_May12_sed_USG_4_FD_169103 | JGI IMG/M metagenome (GOLD analysis project Ga0224512, IMG submission 169103) | Sediment microbial communities from San Francisco Bay, California, United States - SF_May12_sed_USGS_13 | ecosystem: Environmental > Aquatic > Marine > Sediment | place: USA...
TGGAGACCGGACATCCGAACGAGCTCGCTCCCGGCAAGCGGCCGCTCCACACGCTCTCTCCAACCATCTGGTCGGTCGACGGGTCGCTGCGCATGGTGCTCGGCACCCGCGGCGGCCACCAACAGCCGCAGCTGCTCGCACAGATCGCCGCACATGTATCTGCCGGCGACGAACCCTGGGTCGCTCAGTCACGCCCGCGCTGGAGCACCCAGACCTTCGCTCCCGGGACGGCATCGAAGATCCGCCTCGAATCGGCGTTCGAGCCGTCGATCGTGATGGACCTCGAATCCAGAGGCCATGAGATCGAGCTCGTCGACGGCTACACGGGTGGATGGGGGCCGATCTCGCTGATCCTCGTCGATGAGGACGGCTTGCGGACCGCCGCAGCAGACCCGAGGGTCGCGACGTCGAGCGCCCTGGCCTCCTGATGGGCAGCGTGATCCTGGTCCGACACGGGGAGGCCGAGGGCAACCGGCACCACCGGCTCATCGGATGGTCCGAGGTCGGGTTGACCGACGTGGGCCATCTGCAGGCGCGACAGGTTGCGGACCGCCTGTCGCGAGCACCTGTCCAACGGATCGTGTCGAGCGATCTGAGACGAACGGTCGAAACGGCAGCTCCACTTGCGGCGGCGCTCGGAATGCAGCCCGTGCTCGATCCGCGGTTCAGAGAGATCCACAACGGGGAATGGACGGGGCTCACGCCCGACGAGGTCAACGCCGGCTGGCCGGACATCTGGCAGCGCTACGTCGATGGCCACGACGTCGACCGGCCGGGTGGCGAGCGCTGGTCCGACGTGCGCGCCCGGGTCACCGACGGTCTCGAAGACCTGCTGGCATCGGACGGGGTCACCGTGGTGTTCAGTCACGGCGGGCCGCTCGTCATCGCTGCGGCGTGGGCGTCGGGGACCGTCGTGAACGGCAACGTGTTCAAGGGGCCGCTGGCCTCGGCAGAGAACGCATCACTCTGCACGATCGTCGACGGCCCGCGACTGCTGGGCTACAACGACGTCGGTCATCTGCATGCCATCGCCACGGTCGACATCCCATATGCTCCAGGAGAACCCGACACTCGCCGCCATTGAACGCTCCGAGGCACCTAGCATTGGGCGCATGAAGCGGGTTGGTCGAGTCATCGGGTTCATCGGAGGGGCTGCAGCCGTCCTGTGGGCGATGCGTGATCGTCTGATCTCCATCGCGGCACCGGCCGAACCGGAGCCACCACGGTTCCGGGTGGTCACGCCGCCTCCGTCGATGCCGTCGACCGATGACGTCAAGGACGACCTGACCGTCGTCTCGGGTATCGGCCCGGTCTTTGCTGCGCGGCTGCGTGCTGCCGGCATCGACACCTTCGAGAAGCTTGCAGCGACCGACGACGCACGATTGGCCGAGATCGCCGACGTCCCGGTCTCACGTGTCGAGGGATGGCGCGACCAGGCATCCAGACACTGAGATGCCCTACCTCACAGATCCCCGCGAACTGGGGAGCCTGATCGGCGACGAGCCGGCCTACCGCGCGAGCCAGCTCCACGACTGGCTGTACAAGACACCGGTGCTCACGAGCGCCGAGATGACCAACCTGCCGCCTGGCCTGCGAGCTTCCCTCGCCGACCGTCTGTGGCCGTTCACCGTCGAGACCGAGCAGTCCGCCGATGAAGGGGCGACGCGCAAGTGGCTGTTCCGAGCCCACGACGGCATGGCGATCGAAGCGGTCCTGATGGGCTATCACAATCGCACCACGCTGTGCATCTCCTCTCAGGCGGGCTGCGCCCTCGGATGTACGTTCTGTGCGACCGGCCAGTTCGGTTTCGATCGCCACCTGGAGGCCGGAGAGATCGTTGCGCAGGTCCAGTACGCCAATGCCTGGCTGCGCGTCACGCCGATCTCCGGCTCGCCCGAACGTGTGACGAACATCGTGTTCATGGGGATGGGCGAGCCCCTCGCCAACTACGACCGGGTGCGTGAATCGATTCGGCGGATGATCGAACACATCGGAATGGGCGCCCGTTCGATCACCGTGTCGACGGTCGGCATGGTGCCAGGCATGCTTCGACTCGCCGAGGAGCCATGGCAGGTCGGCCTGGCCGTGAGCCTGCATGCAGCCGACGACGAGCTGCGCTCCTCGATCATCCCCATCAACAAGCGGTATCCGCTCGCAGAGGTGGAGGCCGCCGCCGCTCGGTATTTCGAGGCGAAGGGCCGGAGGGTTTCGATCGAGTGGACGATGCTCGCCGGCGTGAACGACTCGGTCGACCAGGCCGAGAAGCTGGCGCCGATCGCGCTCCGTCTCAGGGCGCACGTCAATCTCATCGCGATGAACCCGACTCCTCTCTCGCTCGACCGGCCGTCGCCCCGGCGGGTCATCGAGGCGTTCGCAGCGAAGCTCGAGGATCTCGGGGTGAACGTGACGATCCGGAACACGCGTGGCCAGGAGATCGACGCGGCCTGCGGGCAGCTGCGGGTGCGTGCCGCGACGCCCAGGCCCGGCTGAGGTCCATCGCCCGCCCGAGCGTGCGTCTCCGACTTCCGGGCCCAGCCCGCCGGCTCCCTCACAGCTGGGGTTTTCGCGCTATGGTCGGGGCAACAGCGGGCGCTGTCAGGGGCATTTCCAGGGGGACCATGGAAATGCCACACACAACCGACTCTTCGAAGCCCCGGCGCCTCTCTTTCGCGTTGACGACATTGATGCTGTTCGTGACGATGACGTCGGCCGGCTACGAGGTTCAGCCCGGCGAGACGCTTGCCGAGATCGCGGCCGATCACGGCACCACCGTCGCAGCGTTGGTGGAGGCGAACGGCATCACGAACCCCGACCTCATCGTCGTTGGCCAGGTCCTGACGCTCCCCGGCGAGACCGGAGAGGAGAGTCACACGGTGAGCGCAGGAGAGACCCTCGCCGGGATCGCAGCTCGCTACGGCGTCACGGTGTCGGACCTGATCGACGCCAATGGGCTGTCGAATCCCGATCTGCTGTCGATCGGCCAGCTCGTCGCCATTCCCGGATCGCAGCCGCAGGCCTCCGGCGCGTCACAGACAATCGTCGGGACACACCTCGTGGCCGCAGGGGACTCGCTCGCCTCCATCGCACGGCGCTATGGCACCACCGTCGAGGCGATCGCCCAGGTCAACGGCATCACGAATCCGTCACGGATCTTCATCGGCACACAACTGACGATCGCCGAAGGTGTCGCCGGGTCGACCACTACCGAGCCGATCGGTACCTCGCTGCACACCGTCGGGGCCGGTGAGACGTTGGCAGCGATCGCGGTCCGGTTCGGCACCAGCGTCCAGGCGCTCATCACCTCGAACGGCATCGACGACCCAGATCTCATCCGAGCAGGCCAGGAGCTCTCCGTGCCCTCGTCCGGCTGGGTCTGCCCGGTTGCGAACAGCCGCTACTTCAACGACTGGGGTTTTCCCCGCTCGGGCGGTCGGTTCCATCAGGGCAACGACCTGTTCGCTCCTCGAGGGACCGAGGTCCTGGCGCCCGTCTCGGGGTTCGTCGAACTCAAGTCCGGGGTCGTCGGCGGCCTCCAATTCTGGATGACCGGTGACGACGGCCGCACCTACATCGGCACGCACCTCGACGGTTTCGCACTCGCCGGCGAAGTCCAGGCCGGATCGGTGATCGGCTACGTCGGGGACAGCGGGAACGCCGTCGGATCGGACCCCCACCTGCATTTCGAGATCCTGGTGGACGGTTCCCCGATCAACCCCTATCCCATCCTCCAACAATCCGGCTGCTGATCAGGCGCTGTGAGGTATGCGCATTGCGCAGTGCGCCGACCCGTTGTCGAACACTGCTTCGCGACTATCGCAGGTGCTGGAAGCGTCGCCTCTGTCCAACGTCTCAACCGGAGCGCATACCGCATGGCGCATACCGCAATGCGTCATTCGGGGCGGTCCAGGGAGAACAGGTCGCGGGTGCGGGTGTACGTGGGGCCGCCCATGCGGCCGACCGCTCGTAGCGCCGCCTGGTCGATTCTCGTTCCGTCGAGGATGGAGCCTTCCACATGAATGCGAACGACCTCCCCGATCACGATGGATGCAGCCATCGGACCGTCCGTGCCGATCGGGACGACCTGGCTGAGCCGACACTCGAGGTTGGCCTTGGCCTCACCGACCATGGGAGCATCGACCACCGTGCCTGCCACGGCCGTGAGACCGGCCACCTCGAACTCGTCGACCGACGGCTCGTAGCCACCGGATGTGACGTTCATCGCCTCCACCGTCTCCTCGGTGACGACGTTGACGGTGAACACGCCGGTCTCCTCGACGTTGGAGAGCGTGTCCTTCCTGGCACCACCCGCCCGGATCGTGGAGAACAACACGGTCGGAGGCGAGGCGGCCACGGCGTTGAAGAACGAGAACGGAGCGAGATTCCGCACGCCTTCCGACGAGACGGACCCGATCCAGCCGATCGGCCTCGGGACCACGAGCCCGATCAACAGCTTGTAGATGTCGACGTCATCGTGATCGTCCGGGTCGAAGCCGTGCTTCACGAGTCGAACTCGCCGGCGACGACACGACCGAGGAGCTCGAGACCCATCTCTCCGCTCCCGAGGACCCGGGCATGGAAGTCCTTCAAGTCGAATCCCTCACCGAGCCGGCGCAGCTCACCGTCTCGGAGCCGGAGGATCTCGCGCTCACCGATCTTGTAGGAGATCGCCTGACCCGGCCACCCGAGGTAGCGGGCAACTTCGCTTTCGGCATACTCGGGCGGTTGCAGCCCGACCTGGGACATGAACCGCGTCCCGCGGTCGAAGTCCCATTGCTCACCGGGGAACAGGGGTGAGCCCGCTGGAATCTCGTAGCCGAGATGGAGCCCGATGTCGGAGACGACCCGGGCCGCTCTGAAGAGGTGCGAAGCGAGCATCCCGAACACCCATTCGGGCCGGTCGAAGTACCCGAGTTCGTGCATGAGACGCTCGACGTAGAGCGCCCACCCCTCGCCGCAACCCGAGTACCAGATGAGGATGCGCTGTGCGCGGCTGAGCCGATCCTTCGCCTCCATCGCCGTGGCGATCTGGAGGTGGTGCCCGGGGAATCCCTCGTGGTAGGCGGTCGAAACCTCCTGATACAGGGGGAAGGTCTGCTGGTCACCGATGGAGTAGTAGATGCCGCCGGGACGGGAGAAGTCCTCGGACGGCTGGCGGGAATAGGCGCCGAGAGCACCACCTGGCGGCGCGATCGCCACTGTCAAGTCGCGGTACTCGTCGGCCAGGTCGAAGTGGGAGCCATCGAGGTCTTCGATCGCCTGCCGCTGACGGTCGGCCACGAAGTCGACGAGGCGCTCCGGGCTGTCGACTGCGAGCCTCTCGTCGGTCTCGAGCCGTTCGACGACACCGGCGAGATCGAGCGACGGATCGATCTCGGCTGCGACGGATCGCATCTCGACGAGCAACCGGTCGATCTCGTCCCAGCCCCACTCGTACAGTTCCTCCGGCTCGATCTCCATGCCGAGGAAGGCTCGGGCCGCCCGCTTGTACCGCTCTCGGCCCACACCTTCCTCCAAGCGAGCCTTCGGCAGATACCGCTCGGCGAGGAACCGGCCGAACTCGGCCATCTCCCCTCTTGCGGTCTCGATCGCCTGCGACCTGACGCGCGGGATCGGCGAATCCTGCTCGAGCAGGTGCCACGCCGAATCGGGGCCGGCCAGCCGCTCGATCTGGGCGAGCACCGACTCGACCTGGCGACGGGCGACGGTCTCACCGAGTTCGAGGCCCAGTGTCAGCGTCTGTCGATATTCGTGCAGGGGTGTGCCGATCGTCTCGAGCCGACGGGCGGCGTCGGCGGCGGCATCCGCATCGGTGTGGTCGACATACTCGAAGATCTCCCGAAGGACCCGGAACGGGCTCGCCGCGTGGGCCAGCGCCCTCAAGTGGTCGTTGCCTTCGAAGGCGTCGATGGTGTACCCGGCGTATTCGGTGAGCACGTGTGCTGTGAGTCGTTGGCTGGGATCGGGATGCTCGAGATGCGGTGACAGCTCGGCGATTGCCTCGCGAGCCAGCGCGGCCTTGGCCGCATCACCGTCATGGGAGAGGTCGTCCCATTCGGCATCGTGACCCGGCACGCCGGGCGCGGTCGCGAACGTCGGCGACTCGATGAGCTCGTGGACGAATCGATCGGAGACCTGGAAGGGAGTGGCCACGACGCGAGATCGTACCGCCGGTCTGAGCTCGGAGATTCGGGTTAGCCTCGATTGCCATGAGCGAATTGCTGCCCGAGACCATCCCGATGAGACCGGACGAACGCATCGATGTCGAGCAGCTGATGGGTTGGCTGAAGGGCCGCCTGCCCGGAGCGGAGGGCGCCCCGCGGGTGTCCCAGTTCTCTCGGGGCAAGGCAAACCTGACGTACCTGCTCGACTTCGGTCAGGGCAACGAATACGTGCTGAGGCGACCGCCGCTCGGCCCGGTGGCACCGGGCTCCCACGACATGGGTCGCGAGCACCGTGTCCTGTCGACGTTGTGGCAGGCCTTTCCGCTGGCACCGCGTTCGTACGCCTTCTGCGAGGACGAGCAGGTCATCGGTGCCCCGTTCTTCGTGATGGAACGCCGGCATGGAATCGTGGTCCAGAACACGGTTCCCGACATCTTCGGCGGCGGGCGGGATCCGGTTGCGAACCGGAAACTGTCGGAGGTGGTGGTGGACACGCTGGCCGACTTCCATGCCGTGAACCCCGAGGCTGCGGGCCTCGGCGACCTCGGACGCCCCGATGGGTTCCTCGAACGACAGGTGGTCGGGTGGGCGCGGCGCTGGGATGCCGCGAAGCATGAGGAGAACCCGCTGGCGGACGATCTGTCACGCTGGCTCGTCGGCACCATGCCGGCCTCGCCGGCTACTTCGCTCCTCCACAACGACTGGCGCCTCGACAACATGGCCGTGTCCGCAGACGATCCGGGTGTGTGCGTCGCCGTCTACGACTGGGACATGTGTACCCAGGGGGATCCGCTCGCTGATCTCGGCACGGTGATGGCGGTGTGGTACGACGAGGGTGAGATGCCGTCTGCGTTGAATCCGATGCCGACGACCCAGCCGGGATTCATGACGAGACAGGAGGCGATCGATCGCTACCTGTCGCGTGCAGGGGTCGACGCCGACGGCGGCAACGTCGACTGGTATGTCGTCTTCGGGACCTTCAAACTCGCCGGGATCCTCCAGCAGATCTACATCCGGTGGCATCGCGGGCAGACCCGGGACGAGCGGTTCGCCCGCTACGGGGAGGCGGCAGCGAGGTTGATCCAGCTGGCCGATGAGCGGCGGCGACCCTGAGGGGCGGTACCCTCCCCCCGCATGTCCTTCGAGCATCTCGAATCCGAGCGCTTCATCAGCCTGGTCACGTTCCGAAGGTCCGGTGACCGGGTAGCGACGCCCGTCTGGTTCGCACTGGACGATGCTCAGATCGTGGTGGGGACCTTCGACGACTCCGGGAAGGTCAAGCGACTGCGCCGCACCGAGAAGGTCGAGGTGGCCCCATGCAACTTCCGTGGGCTGGTGAGAGGCCCCTATACGCCCGGCGAGGCATCGTTTCTCGAGCCGACCGAGGCGATCCTCGCGTCGGCTGCCCTGAGCGACAAGTACGGCTGGCAGTGGGACATGTTCAGCCGCAGGGTCGACGTGTTCATTTCAGTCGTTCCTACCGCCTGAGTCGATCGAGGCATCCGCCGCACCGGACTGGCCAGGAATCTCGCTTGAGTTCACCGAGTAGTAGGGTTCCGCCGCCCAGGAGGACTGATGACCGACAAGATCGTCGACGTGGACAACGTCGTCCGCACATTCGGTGAAGTGAGGGCGCTGGATGGCGTGTCGCTGAGCTTCGAGCCCGGGATCATCTACGGGCTGCTGGGACCGAACGGTGCAGGCAAGACCACCCTGATCAGGGTGCTGGCCACGCTGCTGAAGCCGACGTCGGGGTCGGCCTCGGTCGCGGGGATCGATGTCGTGTCCGACCCAGACGCCGTCCGCACACGGATCGGCCTTGCCGGTCAGTTCGCTGCGGTCGACGCCTATCAGACCGGCCGTGAGAACGTCGAGATGGTGGGACGCCTCTACAACCTGTCGAAGGCCGAGGCCAAACGCCGGACCGAAGAGGTCCTCGAACGAATCGACCTGGTCGATGCAGCCGATCGGCAGGTCAAGACCTACTCGGGCGGGATGCGGAGGAGGCTCGACCTGGCGGCCTCGATGGTGGGAAGGCCCGAGGTGCTCTTCCTCGACGAGCCCACGACTGGAATCGACCCCCGGAGCCGGCTCGACATCTGGTCGCTGATCGAAGAACTCGTCGAAGCAGGCACCACGATCCTGCTGACGACGCAGTATCTGGACGAAGCCGATCAGCTCGCAGCGCGGATCGGAGTGATCGACAGGGGTCAGATGATCGCGGAGGGAACTGCCGACGAGCTCAAGGACATGGTCGGCGGCTCCGTCGTCCAACTGACCGTCCAGGAGCCCGATCGGGCGACGGTGGCGGACCTGCTGAGGTCGGTCTCCGGCGACGAGCCCAGCATCGATCAGCCCACCGGACGGATGTCGATCCCGGCATCCAGCGCGGACACGCTCCTCGCCGTCGCCCGGAAGCTGGAGGAGGCGTCCATCACGCCCGACGACATCGGAATGCGCAAACCGACGCTCGACGACGTGTTCCTGTCGATCACCGGACACGCGGCCGAATCTGAGGAGGCGACACCGAAGCGACCGGCACGGAGCAGACGATGACCGCCACGGCAGAGACCCACACGATGAGATCACCTCTGGTTCGTACCCTGCGTGACATCGGCGTGATCACGAAACGGAACGTCCTGAGAAACGTCCGGCTCCCTCAGCTCCTGCTCTTCGCGACGATCCAGCCTGTGATGTTCCTCCTGCTGTTCAACTACGTGTTCGGTGGATCCATCGGCCAGTCCCCGCAGCTCGCCCAGTTCGGCGGGTACATCAACTGGCTCATCCCGGGCATCATCATGCAATCGGCCGTGTTCGGCTCCAGCCAGACGGCGATCGGACTCACCGAAGATCTCCAGGCGGGCGTCATCGACCGCTTCAGATCGCTGCCGATGGCCAGGTCGGCCGTGCTCGCAGGCCGAACGATCTCCGACCTGCTCCGCAACGCCTTCGTCTCGGGGCTCATGCTCACCGTTGGTGCGCTGATCGGCTTCCGGTACCAGACATCGTTCGCCCAGCTGGTGCTGGGATTCCTGCTCGCGATGGGGTTCGGGTTCTCGTTCAGCTGGGTGATGGCATCGGTCGGCCTGGCGGTGAAGGACACCGAGACCGCACAGGTGGCCGGGTTCATCCCGCTGTTCCCGCTGGTCTTCGCATCGTCGGTGTTCGTGTCGGTCGAGTCGTTGCCCTCGTGGCTGCGGGTGTTCGCCGACCATCAGCCCATCACGGTGCTCGCCAACGCCATCCGGGGACTCTTCCTGGGAGAGGCTGCACTCCCCGCCGGCACCACCGTGTCCGGCACGGTGCTCGCCGCACTCGGTTGGACTCTCGGCATCCTGTTGGTGTTCTTCCCGCTGAGCGTCCGTCTCTATCGTCGCGCCGCCGGCTGATCGAGCCGTGGCCGGTCGTACGGTGCGGCGACGACCGAGATCAGCATCAGAAGCCCTGGCGGCGCTTCACGCCCTCGTCGAGGCCTTTGACGACGCCGACCGGGCTCCCACCGATCGTCAAGTGGCGAAGCGAGCGATCGAGCAGGCGCGATTGGTGGTCGCGCTCGCCCGGCGTGAGGGCTGCGGGACCGAGGGCTGAGAAGAAGTCAACCAGTGCGCTCCGAGGGCGAGTGCCTCTGGTCGGCTGCTGAGGCTCGCGTCACACTGGAGGCATGGGAGATCCCCCCAGCATGCGCCCACCGAATGGGCTGAGACGAGTCGCTCGGCGCGTCATCGCAGGACGACTGGGACAGCCCGCTGCCAATCGGGTGATCGCACGAGCAGATGAGGGCTATCCCGACGTTGCCGGACGTATCCCGCCATCCGACCGCGGCGCCCGGCACCTGTTGCGACTCGGTGCCTACGCGATTGCGCTCCATGGTGCGCTGATCGACCATGAGGTCGATCCAGACACGGCGACCGTGCTGGTCTCGGATTCGGTGTTCGCTGCGATTCGACCGATCCGGGATGTTCTGGCGATGGTTGGACGACTGCGCAGCCGTGACCGCCTGGAGCGCGTGCGCTGGACATCAGGCGTCGCGCGACGCTTCTACTACACCACACCGGACTGGGTGATGGAGGACGTCCCCGTCGATGATGGCTTCGGCATGGACGTAACGCGCTGCGTCGTGGCCGAGTTCTTCGAGTCCCTCGGTCTAGGCGAGCTCTGCCAGCGTGTCATCTGCGATCAGGATGGCCGCGATGCGGCCCATCGCGGCATCGTCTTCGAGCGATCAGGGACGTTGGCCGGCGGGGCCGATCGTTGCGATTTCCGCTACCACCTGGAGTCCGCCGATGTCGAGACGCACACATGATCGGTCTGCGATCGACCTCCCGCCGGAGACCACCGGGCTGCACCACGCCTCGAGGGCCTGTCCCCGTCTCCGTCCCCGCCACCGAAGGTGACGCTGATGCGTCAGCTGGTTGATTCGATCTTCATCGACGCCCCGCCGGATCCCGTCTGGCAGTGGCTCGAGGATCTTCCCAGTCACTACACCGAGTGGCACCCGGATCACGTGTCGGCGGAGTGGGAGCGGGGTGGACCCGACCAGATCGGTTCGATCATGCGGGCCGTCGAGTTCCTCGGAGGCACACGTGAGGCACTCCGGATGGAGCTGACATCGATCGATGCTCCTCACGGGTTCGAATACCGGATGCGCGGACCCATCTCGATGCTGCTCCCGGGTGGCGC
>Ga0224512_10005162_pt1 | contig 10839 bp, 11 predicted proteins | sample SF_May12_sed_USG_4_FD_169103 | JGI IMG/M metagenome (GOLD analysis project Ga0224512, IMG submission 169103) | Sediment microbial communities from San Francisco Bay, California, United States - SF_May12_sed_USGS_13 | ecosystem: Environmental > Aquatic > Marine > Sediment | place: USA...
CGAAAGCCGTCGTTCGCGACGCGATTGGCGTCGAAGTGGGTGTTCTGGTTGATCTTGCCGGCGTGGACGACGAAGCGCCCCGCCGCGGCGATCTGCGTCCAGAACAGCTCGTCGAGGGCGGCCGGGTCCGGAACGACGTTGGTGTGTGGGACCGAGACCGACCCGATGTTGCCGTCGATCGTCTGGGAGCCCGTGTCGTAGTCCAGCCCCACGGCTCCGAGCAGGTTCCAGTTCAGGCGGCCCTGTCCCCAGCGCTCGCTGGACGTGAGCTTCCAATCCCCGAGCGTGCGCCACGCGAAGGTCCCGTAGTTGTGCTGCCCGCGCAGGACGCGATCGGCGTACTGGTCGATGAAGGCGAGATCGACGGTGAAGGTGATTCCGGCGTCCTCGAGACGCGTCTGGAGTGCGGTCACGGGACGGGCCAGCAGGTTCCAGTCGGCACCGGGAGGCTCCAGGGCCGCGGGCGCGCTGCCCTCCGCCCCGGCGGGGCTCCCGGCGAGCAGCGCGGACGCCAGCAGCGCCGCGGCGCTGGCACGGTCACCCAGGGCGCGTTCCTCCCACGGCACATTGCCTGAGCTAGATTGGCCGCGCCATCCGAACTCTCCCGCGCCGTTCCGGAGCCGCAGCCCTGGCCGAGACCCATCACACCTTCTGCCGGATCTGCGAGTCGCTGTGCGGGCTGGAGGTCTCCGTCGAGAACGGCAAGGTCGTCGAGATCCGCCCCGACACCGAGCACGTCGCCACCGGGGGCTTCGCCTGCGTGAAGGGGCTCAAGCAGCACCGGCTCTTCGAGTCGCCCGATCGCGTGCGGCACCCCATGAAGCGGATCGGAAGGACTTTCCACCGCGTGTCGTGGGAGCAGGCCCTCGCCGAGATCGGCGCCAAGGTCAAGCAGCTGCGCCGGGACGACGGCCCGGATTCCATCGCCATGTACGTGGGCACCGCCGCCGGCTTCAGCCTGCTCCACCCGATCTTCGCCCAGGGCTTCATGACCGGCGTGGGCTCGCGGAGCCTGTACGCCTCGGCCACCCAGGACTGCAGCAACAAGTTCGCGGTGGCCCGCGAGGTCTACGGCTTTCCCTTCACGCAGCCCTTCCCCGACGTCGACCACACCGGGTGCCTGATCGTGGTGGGCGCCAACCCGGTCGTCTACAAGTGGAGCTTCCTGCAGGTGCCCAACTCCCTGAAGCGGCTGCGCGCGATCGAGGCGCGCGGCGGTCGCGTCTTCGTGGTCGATCCCCGCCGAACCGAGACGGCGAAGGCCGCGGGCACCCACGTCTTCATCCGTCCGGGGACGGACGTCTTCTTCTACCTGGCGTTCCTGAACGAGCTTCTCGGCAGCGGCGGCGTGGACCGCGCGCGCGCGGCGCGTCACACGAAGGGCCTCGACGCGATCGAAGCACTCGCGGCGCCGTGGACGCCCGAGCGCACGGCGGCGGCGACGCGCATCCCCGCCGAGACGCTGCGCGAGATGGTGCGCGCCTACCGCGAGGCCGACGGCGCCGCGCTCTACAGCTCCACCGGCGTGAACATGGGCGGCCATGGGGCGCTGGCCTTCTGGATCCAGGAGGTCGTGAACGCCGTTTCCGGCAACCTCGACCGCCGCGGCGGGACGCTCGTCGGCCGCGGCGTCCTCGACTTTGCGAAGCTCGGGCGCCGGAGCGGCTTCGGACTGAGCCGCGAGCGATCGCGCATCGGCGGTTTCGCCGCCGTCAACGACGCCTTTCCGGGCGGGGTGCTTGCCGACGAGATCCTGACCCCGGGCGAGCGCCAGGTGAAGGCGCTCTTCTGCACCGGCGGCAATCCGATCCTCACGATGGCCAACTCCGAACGGCTGCGCGCGGCCTTCGAGCGTCTCGAGCTGCTCGTGGCGATCGACATCCTGCCCACCGAAACCGCGACGCTCGCGCACTACGTGCTTCCGGCGACGACGCCCATCGAACGCTGGGACCTGCCCTTCGCGTTCCCTCTGCTCATGGGCATGCAGTCGCGGCCCTACCTCCAGGCCACGCGACCAGTGGTTCGGCCGGAGGGCGAGCCGCGGGACGAGGCCACCCTGTACCTGGATCTCGCGCGCGCTTGCGGCACGCCGCTCTTCGGCTCGCGCGCGGTGCAGCGCGTGCTGGAGTGGGCGAAGGCGCTCTACACGCGCCGCCACGGAAAGGCGCAGCCGTCGCTGCCCCAGGAATTCCTGATGTCGGCGGTGCTGCGCCTCACCGGGAACGGCAGCTTCCGCAAGCTCGTGCGCGAGCCCCACGGCCGGCCGCTTCCCCCGCACCGGCCCGACGACTACCTCGGACGGCGCGTCGCCACCGAGGACGGGCGGATCGACCTCGCGCCGCGTGCGCTGCTCGAACAGGCGAGCCGGCTCGAGGCCGCCTTCGAGCGCGAGGCGGCGAACCAGGGGCGGCTCAAGCTCATCACGCGCCGCCACGTCAAGACGCACAACTCGTGGACCCACAACGAACCGGATTTCGTCGCGGGTCCGCGCCACACCAACTACCTCTACATGCACCCGGAGGACGCGCGGGCGGCCGGGATCGGCCACGGCGACCTGGCCGACGTGAGCTCCGACGTGGGCCGCGTGCGCGTGCCCGTGCACTGGCTCTCTGACCTCCAGCCCGGCACGGTGGCGCTACCGCACGGCTGGGGTCACCAGCAGGCGCCGGGACTGTCCGTGGCGAGCAAGACGAGCGGAGTGAACGTGAATCTCCTCGCCGCCGACGGGGCCGACCGTCTCGAGCCCGTCTCGGGCATGGCGCAGCTCACCGGCATCCTGGTCGAGGTGCGACGCGCAGCGGGCCCCCAGGCGACCGATCGCTGGTCGGGCATCGCGAACTAGACGCGAGGCGCCTGGGCGATCAGTCCAGCCGGCGGCGATCCAATTCGGTGAGGGCCTCCAGGTAGAGACGGCGGAGCCAGAAGTCCCAGACCGCGACGGCGCCGTCGAAAGGCGCCTTGGTCTCCGGGTTGGCCGGCTTGTTGACAAGGGTCTCGCGCTTCGGTGCATCCACGCCAATAAGCTGATCACCGGCCGGGGCGTGTCAACTCGTCAGGGGGAAGGGGATCGGTGTGAAATCACCCCGCTCGGGCCGGAGGCGCCTTGCGGACCGCCCCTCAACGTGGACAATCAGCTGTCTCCGACTTCATCCACCGCGGGGGGGCCGTATGCGCACTTCGATCTCGAGGATTCCCTTGGCGTTCTGTCTGGGCGCGATTGCGATCGCGATCGCGCTCGCGTCCGCGGGCGTCGCCGGCGCCCAGGGGACGGAGGAGGGCTCTTGGTCGTTCCGTGGCGGCCTCGGATTCACGGCGACTCCGGAGACCTTCGTTCTGAGCGGGGAGTTCCCCTATGCCATCGACGACCACATGACGCTGGGGCCGCTGATCCAGCTCGGCGTCTCGGACCCCCGCGTGATCTTGGCTCCCACCGCCAACTTCACGTACGCCTTCGACCTGGGCAGCGCCCAGAACGAGGACGTCCAGAAGCTCCGGCCCTTCCTCCAGAGCGGTCTCGGCCTGGCCTACATCCACCGTGATAATTGCGGAGTCTTCTGCGACGAAGACGACGTCGGCTTCCTGTTCAACCTCGGCTTCGGGCTGGAGTATCCAGTCAGCGACGACGTCACGGTCGGATCCAACATGCTCTTCAACATCCTTGCACCTCGGACCGCCGGCGAGCGCTTCTTCTTCACCTGGAATCTCGTGACCGTCCGCTTCGGCCTCTGAGCCCCCGCACGCGGGGCTCGCGGTCCGAGGTGTGGACCCGAAGCTCGGTGCTCTTCGCGCGCGGCTTCCGCCCCTTCTTCCTCCTGGCCGGCGTCTTCGGTTGTGCGCTGCCGCTCACCTGGGTGGCGGTCCTCACGGGCTGGGCCGCGCCGCCTCGCGCGTGGACGCCCATCGAGTGGCACGCCCACGAGATGCTCTTCGGCTTCATCGCGGCCGCCATCGCGGGCTTCCTGCTGACCGCGGTGCCGGTGTGGACGGGCCGGCGGGCCTTGAGCGGCGGAGGCCTCGCCGCCGTCGCTGCGCTGTGGATCGCCGGTCGCCTCGCGATGCTGGACGGCGCGCTGCTGCACGGGGGCGCGGCCGCTGCCGTGGATCTCGCGTTCCTTCCCGTGTTGGCCGCCGTGCTGGCGCCCGGACTGATCGCCGCCCGCCAGCCGCGCAACTACGGATTCGTTCCGATCCTGATCGCCCTGTTCGCGGCGAACCTGATGTTCCACCTCGACGCCCTCGGTCTCCTCCAGGGTGCGGCCCGCCCGGGTCTTCGGGTCGCCGTGGATCTCGTGACGCTGCTCGTGGTCGTGATCGGCGGTCGCATCATCCCGAGCTTCACCGCCAATGCGCTGCGTCGGGCGGGTGAGGAGCCGGGCCTGCGTTCGCGGCGACCCGTCGAGTGGCTGACGCCGGCGGCCGTCCTGGCCCTGGGGCTCGCCGACCTGGTGGCGCCTCGCTCGACCGCCAGCGGCCTCGCCGCCGCGGTCGCCGCGCTCCTCCTCGCGGTGCGGATGGCCGGCTGGCAGAGTCGCCGCGTCGGGAGAGACCCCCTCCTCTGGTCGCTCCACCTCGGCTACGCGTGGGTGCCCGTCGGGCTCGGGTGCCTCGCGGCCAGCGACCTCGCCGGCTGGCCCCCGCCGACCAGCGCGCTCCACGCGCTCACCGCCGGGGCCTTCGGCACCATGATCCTGGCGGTGATGAGCCGCGTGCCCCTCGGCCACACGGGTCGCCCGTTCTCCGCGATCCCGGGCATCGCCGCGGCGTACGCGCTGGTCACGGCAGGCGCTGTCGTTCGCACCGTGGGCTCGGTCGCGTGGCCCGCGCAGGCCCTGCCCGTCGACGTCGTCTCGGGGGTGCTGTGGGCGGCGGCCTTCGGGGTGTTCACGGTTCTCTACGCGCCGATCCTCACGGCCCCCCGCGTCGACGGCCGGCCGGGCTGAGCCGTTTCCGCTCGGCGGCGGGGATCAGCGCAGGCGCAGGGCTAGCGGGATCAGACCGAGCGCCAGCAGCAGCACCGTGCCGGGCTCGGGAACCGTCGCGACCACGGTTTCGGAGTCGGCACCCAGGTAGGTCTCGGTTCCCTGGACGTGGACCGCGAAGAACGCCGCGATGCCTGAGGCGCTGGTGGAGAAGGTCGAGGTCAGGGCCGCGAGATCGAGGTTCTGGCCCAGGATCTCGAAGTGCGCGTCCGGGAGGATCCCGTTTCCGCGCCTCCCGGCGCCGTTCCCGAAGGAGACGGCGTAGTCAAAGTCGGTGCCGGCGCCGCCGTTCACGGGCGGGTCGGCGCGCAGCTTGTAATCCCTTTCCACGGCGTCCAGCGTGACCACGTCCGTCGCCACCGCGTCGCAGGCGAGGTTGAAGTAGAACTTGTGGAGGTCCGCGTCCGGGCCGAGGGCGTCGTTCAGGTGGATCTCGAACAGGAGGCTGCCGGCGGCGGTCTCCTCCACCTCGAGGGTCCCCCAGCTGTCCGTCGCGCCGGTGTCGAGCTCGACGTTCAGGAGAAAGGGGACCGCCTGGGCTCCACCCGCCGCTGAGGCGAGCACGAGCGCGCATACCAGACCGAGAATCCGCCGTCCCGGGGGCCGCATCGGCAACTTCCGCATCACGTCTCCCATTCGCGTCGTTCAGGGAGATGTGGTTACGAGACGCCGAATGTGTGAAGGGCCTGCATGAAAATACGGTGGCGCCGCGTCGTCGCCCCCGGGGGGCATCTCGCTGCGCGGGATCCGTTGGCGCTCATTCGTCGGCAGCGAGGGCGCAGATCGAGCGTGCCGGCGCACGCCAAACGCGCGTAAGATGTTCGGGCCCGAGGGAGGGGCGCGCATGCTGCGATCTGCGCTGGTCCTCGCGGTCGCTGTCTCGCTGGGTGGGTTCTGCGCGGAGGCGGCCGCGGCATCCGACGAGTACCGGATCGCCCGCGAGCCGCCCTGCCGACTCAAGCCCCACGCCCGTCGCAACCTCCGGGAGATCTCCGAAATCCTGGGTCGGATCGAGTCGAGAACGTGGGGAAAGCGGCCATCGGTCGTCCTCGTGACGCTCGACACCGTCCGGGCCGATCGGCTGGGCCCCTACGGGTACGCGCCCGCCCGCACACCGACACTGGACGCTTTCGCGGCACAGGCCGTGATCTTCGATCACGCCTACTCCCCGTCGGGGAGCACGACGCCGTCGCACGCGTCGATCTTCACGGGGCTCGGTCCCGTTCGGCACGGCGTGCGCGACAACGGCCGCTTCTACCTCCACGAGGACCGGACCACGCTGGCGGAGATCCTGCGCGGACGCGGGTACGCCACGGCAGCCTTCACGAGCGCGTACACGGTCGATCACCGCTTCGGGTTCGACCAGGGCTTTCAGGTCTACCAGGACTCGTTTCGGAATCCGGGCTTCAACCGACGGCGCAGCTTTCGGAGCGTCCCGCTGGGCGAGGGACGGCATTTTGAGCGCACGGCCGACGAGACCGTCCTGGAGGCCCTGCGCTGGCTTCGGGACGTCCCCGCGAGCCCCGCGTTGCTCTGGCTGCACCTGTTCGACGCCCACGAACCCTATCTCCCTCCGTGCATGTACTTCGAGATGCCGGAGGAGGACTACGATCAGGAGATCGCCTACCTGGATCTCCTGCTCGGGGAATTCCTACAGGGCCTGCAGCTCTCGGGCCTCTGGAAGACGGCGCTGATCTGGATCGTGGGCGATCACGGACAGAGCCTCGGTCAGCACGGCGACTGCTGTCACACGGGCTCCGTCTACGATTCGGTGCTGCGCGTCCCCATGCTGGTGCGGCTTCCCGGTCGGACGCAATCGCGGCGCGTCGGCGCGATGGTCCGCACCCTCGACATCGTCCCGACGCTGCTGGATCTGCTCCGGATCCCGTCGGAGGGGTCGCTGGACGGCCGCAGCATCCGGGCGCATCTCGACGGAGACGCGGCGAGCGGGTCCGACGAAGACGCGATTCTGCACGCCTCGGCCGTCCCCGGTACCGCGGAGCACCCCGGTGGCGGCCGGCAGCGTTACGCGGTGCGGGCCCCCGATTTCAAGCTGATCCACGTCTACCAGGACTCGGAGCGGGTGAGCGAGGAAGCGTACGATCTGGCCGTGGATCCGCGCGAGGAGACCCCCACCACGATTCCCGAAGACCGCTACCAGGCGCTGCGACGCGAGCTCGACACCTTCGTGAGCCGTGCCCGAACGATCGACCCGAGCACCGTCATCCCCCTCGACGTCGAGGCCTGGGAGAAGCTCCGCGCCCTGGGATACGTCGAGTGAACCCCGCGTCGACGTCCCCCAGATCCCCGATCATGCACCTAGGTGTGGTGCCCGCGCAGGTAGAGCCAGCCCCACGCGCCCGCCACCATGCACGCGAGTGCCACCGCCTGGGCATTACTGAGCGACGCCACCAGCACCGGGTTCGTGCGGAAGGCCTCGATCCAGAGCCGACCCAGGCCGGCGAAGAACAGGTACTCGCCGAACAGGAAAGGCGAGCGCCCCCGCCGCGACCAGAGCCACGCGAACACCGGCACCAGCCAGGCCATCTCGTAGAGCATGGTGGGGTGGACCGGCGCCTCCGTCGGCGGGAGACCGTTCGGGAACGCGATCCCCCAGGGTGCGTCTGTGACTCGCCCGTAGTCGTCGCCGACCAGGAAGCAGCCCACGCGCCCGAGCGCCTGGCCGATCGCGAGCGACGGCGCGGCGCAGTTGAACACGGTGAGCCACGGCAGCTTCGTCACCCGGATGCAGAGCAGGGACGCGACCACACCGCCGACCAGACCTCCGTACCAGGTGAGGCCGACACGCGCGAAGAAGAGCTCGACGAGATTCCCGCCCTCGCCGCGGGCGAGGTGCTCGAACGCGTACCAGAGCTTGGAGCCAGCGATCCCGCCGACGAGCGCCCAGACGGTGACGCGCCAGCCATCGTCCCCCGGAAGCCCTGCGCGCTCGAACGAGCGCGCCGCTAGGTAGCCGCTTACCAGGAAGGCGATGCCGACCATGAAGCCGAAGCTCGAGATCTCGATCCCGAACAGCTCGATGATCGTCGGATACACGGCCTACTCCTCTCTCCGCTTTCGCGAGTCCGCCTCGCGCAGCCAGGCCACGAGGGCCCGCCGCTCGTTCTGCTCGGGGTGCTCCTCGACGTAGCGCTGCGCGCGCGCGAGCCAGCGTCCGACCTCGGGTCCCGCAGCCACGCTGAGCGTGCGCATCACGTCCTCCCCCGCGATCGCCAGCCCCGGCGCGGCGTTCGCTTGCCGCTCGAGCTCCCTTCGTATACGCGCCTCGCAGGCGAGCCAGCTCTCGGGAACGGTTCCGCGCGACGCGAGGTCCGCCCTGCGGAGCTCGAGCAGATCAAGGAGGATATCGCGGCCCGCCCGGCGCACCATGCGCCGCAGTGCGGCGTCGCGCTCGAGCCGGTCCTCGAACAAGTGGTGGTGGCGGTGAAAGTTCCCGTGGGAAGTAGCCGCGAGCGAGAAGCTCGTTAAGCACCGGTTCCGACTAACGTCACCACCAAGTTACATGCTACCGCCAAGAGGTACGACGTAATTCACACTAGTGCGAGGATTCGGTTCGTTCCCGAGCCCTCCACCGCCCTCCACCTCGCCACCAGCCTCGTGGCGCTGGCGGTGAGGCGGAGGCGCTGGGGGCTGTAGCAACAGCCTTCCAGACATCACCCAATCCAGTGTAGAATGGTGGGGCCTGGGAAGGGACCGGAAGGGTGCTCCTATGTCCAGGCACAGGCTCATCACGACGCTCTTCGCGTTAGTCTTTTTCCCGATCTCCGTGCTGTCATCGTCCGGCCGCGCTGATGCGATCATGGTCGAGGGGGTTGAGTTCACCGGCCTCCTCGTGATCGACGCCACTCCCGCCGCCGATCTCGTACTGACGACGACCGAGGACGTGTACGTCTTCGTTCCGAACGGCCTGGCCGCGGACACGGTTCTCCTGAACGCCTTGGAGATCATCTTCGCCTTCGGAGCGACCGTCCACGTCAACGAACTGCTGCTCTGCACCAGCGACTGTCCGTTAGCTTCCGACGACCTCTCCGTCGACGTGCTGCTGCGCGTCCCCGAGCCAGTGGGCAATCTGGAGGTCCGGGCGGGCGGCAGCATCGTCGTCTCGCCCAACCCGATCCCCGAGCCGTCCACCGCGCTCCTGCTCGCCACCGGCGTCGTAGCGCTGGCGGTGCGGCGGAGACGAATGAGCCGGTAGCCCCGACGAGAACCGGCCTTCTCCGGTCGCTTTTTGCAACCCAGAAATCTCAGCGGCTTTTGGCATCCCGCTTCGCGGTGGGGCGACTGTCAGCGCCGACACACCCCGGCCCCCCCCTTCTTCATCCGATGCCGGAACGACAGCCCGCTGTACTACATTTGGATTAGAAAACTCACCCATTTGAATGAGTTTCATTGGGCACGCAGAGTCGGAGAATTGCGTTGCCGGGAGGGCGAGCCGACTACACCAAGAAAGGATCTACCGAAAAGTGGAAAGCCTTTTTCGTCGCTGTGTGATGTCCAGGTGGGGCGCACCCTGGCAAGCTGGGTCTGCCCCGATTCCGTAGACACTCAGCTTACACCGTGAGTCCAGGTCCTTCCTGTTCTCTTCTTCCTTCATTCATAAACGGGGGTTCGGGGGCGGAGCCCCCGAGTCCCCCGCTCTTCAATTCGAACTCCACCGGGCTTCGGTAATCCAGCGACGAGTGGCGCCGACGGACGTTGTAGAAGATCTCGATGTAGTCGGCCACGGCGCTTCGGGTCGCGGCGCTCGTCTGGAGCGGAAGCTCGTAGAGCAGCTCCATCTTGAGCGTCCCGAAGAAGCTCTCGACGACCGCGTTGTCCCAGCAATCTCCCCGACGACTCATGCTGCACGTGATCCCGGCTTGATCCAGAGCGTCCCGGTAGTCGTGGCTGGCGTACTGGCTGCCCCGATCCGAGTGGTGGATGAGATCGCGCGCTCCAGGCCGACGCACGAGGGCTTCGCGAAGGGCCTCGAGCACGAGGGCTCGATCGATCCGCTCGCTCAGGGCATACCCCACGACCCTTCGGGAGAAGAGATCGAGGATCACCGCCAGGTACAGCCAGCCTTCCAGGGTCGCGACGTACGTGATGTCCGTGACCCATGCGGTGTTGGGCGCCTCGACGTCGAAGTCTCGCATCAGGACGTTCGGCGCCACCGGGAACCGGTGCCGGGAGTCCGTCGTGGCCCGGAAACGGCGCTTTCGGCGCCCTTCGAGGCCCAGCTCCCGCATCAGGCGAGCCACGCGCTTGCGCGAGACGCGGTGACCTTCCTCGCGAAGGTCGCGCAGGATGCGAGGGCTTCCGTAGGTCCTGCGGCTCGCGCGATGCGACGCCGCGATCTCGACCCCCAGGCGCGCATCCTGCTCCGCACGCGCGCTCGGGGGACGCTTTCGCCAGGCGTAGTAGCCCGAGCGCGAGACCGCAAGACAGCGACACATCAATCGAATCGGGTAGTGGGCCTTCTCCGCCTCCACGAAGCGGAATCTCACTTGCTCTCCTTGGCGAAGAAGGCCGTCGCTTTTTTTAGAATCTCGCGCTCCATCTCCAGCGTCTTGACCCGCTTGCGCAGCTGCGCGAGCTCCTCGCGCTCCGCGGTCGTCAACGCCCCCGCCGGCCCTCCGCCCGAATCGATCTCGGCCTGCTGAACCCAACGACGGACAGCCGTTTCCGAGAGATCCAGCTCACCCGCCACAGTCCCGATGCTCTTGCCGCTCTTGCGGATCAGCTCCACGACCTCGGCCTTGTACGCCTTCGAGAATGATCTTCGCTTCCTCTTCTCCATGACACACTCCTACCGCACTTTCGTGCGATCTGGTGTGTCTACGCAACCGGGGCAAGCTCA
>Ga0224512_10005163_pt1 | contig 10839 bp, 5 predicted proteins | sample SF_May12_sed_USG_4_FD_169103 | JGI IMG/M metagenome (GOLD analysis project Ga0224512, IMG submission 169103) | Sediment microbial communities from San Francisco Bay, California, United States - SF_May12_sed_USGS_13 | ecosystem: Environmental > Aquatic > Marine > Sediment | place: USA: California...
GAGCGTGGTCCCGGAGCTGGCAGCCTCCGACGCCGTCGTCATCGTCGGCGCCTCGGGCGCGGTCTACGGCATCATGCTCGCGTTCGCCATGAATTGGCCGAACGCGCCGATCTACGTCTTCGGCATATTCCCCGTGGCCGCGAAGTACCTCGTCGCGTTCATGGCGTGCGCCTCCCTACTCGGAGCGACGGGATCGGCTCAGCAGGGAGGTGGCATCGCGCATCTCGCCCACCTCGGTGGTCTCCTCGCCGGCTTGATCTACCTGAAGCTCGACTGGCGGACGGCAAGGGCCTTCGGCGGGATCAAGCGAAGCGCGACGAAGAGGCGACGTCTCGCCATCGTGCCGGGCGACGACGCGGAGGAAGAACAGGGAGGACGTCGGGCCCGACCGGCGCCCCGCGAGGAGGCCGCCCTCTACGACAAGGTGGACGCGGTCCTCGACAAGATTTCCGCCGAGGGCATGTCTTCGCTCACGGAAGCCGAGCTGCGGCTCCTCGATGAGGTATCGAAGAAGCATCGCTCCAACTGACACGGCGCAGTCGGCGCGCCATCATCCATGTAGCCGCCCCCGCCCCGGGGGCTTGGACTTCGCACCCAGGATCATCATGAAAGTCCCCGGCGTTGCCGCGCCTTCCGCGCTCTGGATCTCGGCTTCATTCCTCATGACGTCGTGCGCTTCGGGCCCCCCGCCGGCTCTACCGATGCCCGCGCCCTCGGAGACGCCCGCCAACGTGATGCCCGCGACCCCGACGGCGGCCACCGCGACCGAGACGCCGGCGGACGCTCCCGAGTCCACTTCGTCGTCGCGCCCGTTCGTTTACGGGGTCGATCTCGACACCGTGCGTGCCGGTCGTTTCGACCAAGGGAAGATGTGGACGTTCGAGTTTCCTCCTACCGCGTATCTGGAAGAGACGTACGGAATCCGTCCTGACGCGGCCTGGTACGAGAAGGCGCGGCTCGGAGCGCTGCGGATTCCCAGTTGCTCGGCATCGTTCGTCTCTCCGCACGGGCTGGTCATGACGAACCACCACTGCGCTCGGGAATTCGTATCGCAGGTGTCGGGCGAGGGGGAATCGCTTCTCGATAACGGGTGGGTCGCCAGGGACTTGGCGGACGAGCGTCCGGTCGAGGAGTTCGAAGCGGACCGACTCATCGAGATCGTCGACGTGACCGAAGAGGTCAACGCTGCACTCGACTCCGTGCCCGCGACGGGTCGTGCCGACGCGCGCGAGGAGCTCCTCGAGGAAATCGAGCAGAGGATCTTGGGCGAATACGGTGGGGAGGAATCCGGCCATGTGGTCGAGATGATCTCGCTTTACAACGGCGGCCGGACTTCGGCCTACGTCTTTCGCCGCTACACGAACGCGAAGCTCGTCATGGCTCCCGAGCTCCAGATCGGGTTCTTCGGGGGTGCTCCGGACAACTTCACCTACCCCCGCTACAATCTCGATTTCGCCTTCTTCCGCCTCTACGACGACGACGGGGCCCCGCTTGCGAGCGACCCGTACTTCGCGTTCGACGACGACGGGCTCGAGGTCGGTGACCCCATCTTCATCATCGGCAACCCGGGCTCGACGAGCCGTCTGCAGACGGTCGCCGAGCTGGAGTTCCGTCGGGACGTGAGCGACCGCTCGGTGCTCGCCCTTCTCCGGTCCCGCTTGGCCGTTCTCGGCGAGTACATCCGCGAGAATCCGCAGATCGCCGAGGAGCTCGACCTCAGGAACACCTACTTCAGTCTGGACAATTCGCTGAAGGCGATGACCGGTCAGGTCGAAGGGCTCGAGGATCCGATCATCATCGCGCGGCGGCAGGACACCGAGCGCGACTTCCGCGCGGCGATCGAAGCGGACCCGGCGCTGTCGGACCGGTACGGGAGCTTGATCGATGAGATGGCCGCGCTCCAGGAGCGAAAGCGTGAGCAGGCCCCCGGCTTCGGGGCCTTCCTGGCCATGACGAGCTCGGACATGGAGTCCGCGACGCTGCATCGAGCACTGATCTCGTTCCAGATCCTGAGCGCTCGACAGGGCGGCGCCCCTCCGGATCAGGTCGAAGGCTTGGTGGAGGAGCTCCGGGCGGTCCCCGACCAGCCGGTGGCGCTCGATCGTGAGCTGATGACCGCCCGGTTCAGAGACTTCGTCGACTTCTACGGAACCGACTCCCAACTCGTGCAAGCCGTCCTCGACGGACGGAGCCCGGAGGTGCGAGCAGAGGGTATCGTGTCCGGCTCGCAGCTTCGGGACTCCGCGGCGGCGGTGTCGGGGATCGAAGACGGCAGCATCGCGATCACGGACCCCGCCCTGGAGATCGTCCGAGCCTACCTCCCGACGTTCATCGGCTTTCAGCAGGTCATCGGGGCAGTCTTCCCGGAGGAGGAGGCAATCGCGGCCGAGCTCGGGCGGGCGCGTTTCGAGATCTACGGAACGGACGTGCCACCGGATGCCACGTTCTCGCTTCGAATCGCCGACGGAATCGTCGAGGGATATCCCTACAACGGAACCGTCGCGCCGGCCTTCACGACGATGTATGGGCTCTACGACCGGTATTTCTCGAACCCGGGGACCGAGGATTGGGCGCTCCCGGACCGCTGGGTCGGGGCCGAGGCCGGGCTCGATCTATCGACCCGCATGAATTTTGCCTCCACCGCAGACATCATCGGGGGCAACTCCGGCTCCCCCGTGCTCGATGCCGACCTAGAGGTCGTCGGGCTCGTGTTCGACGGCAACATCGAGAGCTTGCCCGGGGACTACATCTACCTGCCGGAGTTGAACCGGTCGATCTCCGTCGACGCGCGGGCCATTCTCGAGGCGCTCGACGTCGTGTACGATCTCGATCGGCTCGTGCTCGAGCTCACAACGGGACGTCTGGTCGAGACGGAGTCCGCCGCCGACGCGGTGCGACGCTAGGGTCGGCCGTGTCCCGCACGAAGAAGGTTCGAGCGTTTCCGCCCGTACCGTCATAGAGTAGTCCAGACGAATCATCCGAGTGCTGGAGGAATCGATGGCAGGGAGCATCTCGAACAGCATGGCGCTCATGAAGGCGAGCGTGAACGTGCTCAAGCTCGACAAGGAGCTCATGATCTTCCCGGTCATGTCGGGAATCGCGAGCATCCTGGTCGTCGCCAGCTTTGTCGCGCCGATCGCGGTGACCGGGGCAGGAGAGGTGTTTGTCGACGGGCAGGCCGGGTATCTAGCCATGTCCGTGATGTTCCTCTTCTACGTGGTGCAGTACACGGTCATCTTCTTCTTCAATTCGGCCTTGGTCGGGGCCGCGCTGATTCGCCTCGACGGCGGTGATCCCACGGTATCGGACGGGCTGGCCATCGCCTCCAAGCGAATGGGCTCCATCCTCGGCTACGCCGTCATGGCCGCGACCGTCGGCATGGTGCTGAAGATGATTTCCGAGCGCGGAGGCATCTTCGCGAAGATCGCGACGGCGATCGCGGGAATGGCGTGGACCCTCGCCACGTATCTGGCGGTTCCCGTGCTCGTGACGAAGGACATCGGCCCGATCGACGCGGTCAAGGAAAGTGCGGCGATCTTCAAGCGGACATGGGGAGAGCAGGTAACGGGGAACTTCGGCCTCAGCTGGGCCATCTTCCTCGCGTTCCTGGGGTGGGGCGCCCTCTCGTTCGGGGTCGGTTGGGCCGCGGCGATGATCTCGCCGGTCGCCCTTCTTCCCGTCATCGGTGTCGCGATCGTGGGCTTCCTCTTGCTGGCCCTCATGGGATCGGCGCTGAGCGGCATCTACACCGCGGCACTCTATCGGTATGCGATGACCGGAGACACCGGCACCTTCGATGCGCGGATCATGGGCAACGCCTTCCGCCCGAAGTGACGACAACGAGCCACGCACCGCGTCAGCCGGCCGGGTGACGCGCATGTGACGACGGCCCGTCGCATCGGCTTGCTCTGGTCAAACGGGCCGCCTACAATCGGAGTCCCCTCGGGGTGAGCGGGCGCCGCGCGCGCCGACTCACGGGACCATACCGGGGCCCGCGGCCGACCGTTCCGGGTCGGTCGTGGGCCCTCTCTCATCGGATCTCGGAGGATTCCGCATGGCATCGGCCAAGGAGTACACCACGGACCGCATTCGCAACGTTGCGGTCCTGGGCCATGGTAGTTCGGGCAAGACCACACTCATCGATTCACTCTGCTTCGTAGCCGGCACGTCGAAGCGGCTCGGTAACGTCGACGAAGGCACCGGGCTCACGATGCACACGCCCGAAGAGCGTTCGCACGGCATCTCGCTTCAGCTCACGCCCGCGTATGCCGAGCACCTGAACACGAAGATCAACTTCCTCGACACGCCGGGCTATCTGGACTTCACGGGTGAGGCCCTTTCGGCGATTCGCGTCGCGGATGCGGCGATCATCGTGGTCAGTGCCACGGCAGGGGTCGAAGTAGGGACCGAGCGGGTGTGGCGCTTTTGCGAAGAGCGGGGGATTCCGCGGATCTTCTTCGTTTCGATGATGGATAAGGATCATGCCGACTTCGAGGGCGTCTTCAAGCAGATCAAGGAGCGTCTTACCGAAAGTGCCCTACCGGTCGAGATCCCGGTCGGCGAAGGGTCGGACTTTCACGGCATCATCAACCTCTTCTCCGAGAAGGCACACATCTACAAGAAGGGCACCACGAAGGGGGAGTACGACGAGACGGACATCCCCGAGGAGATGAAGGAGAAAGAGGCGCAGTGGGAGACCGAGCTCCAGGAAACGCTGGCGACCACTGACGAGTCGCTTCTGGAGAGCTATCTCGAGGGGGGTGCGATCTCGCGAGAAGAGGCGATCGAAGCCATGGGCCGGGGCATGGCCCGGGGAGAAGTGTGTCCGGTGTTCTGCGGCGCCTCGACCCAGACATACGGCATGAGGGCGCTCCTCAGGAAGATCGTCGAGCTCTGTCCCAGTCCGGCCGAGGCGCGAGCCGAGGTCGTCGACGGCGTCGAGTACGTTGCCCAGGACGATGGTCCGCTCGCGGCGCTCGTCTTCAAGACGGCCGCGGAGCCCCACGTGGGAGAGCTCTCCTACTTTCGGATCTTCTCCGGGACCGTGTCGAACGGGGACGAGGTCCTCAACGCATCGGACGGACAGTCCGAGAAGCTCAACCATTTGGGCATCCCCATGGGCAAGGATCGTCACGAGGTTGCGACCCTGCACGCGGGAGACATCGGTGTCGTGGCGAAGCTCAAGCACACGCACACGAACGACACCCTCTGCAACGGCAAGCGCATCCAGCTCGAGAAGATCGACTTCCCCAAGGCCGACATCTCCATCGCGATCAAGGGAAAAACGCGCAACGACGAGGACAAGCTCGGCGAGGTCATTCCGAAGATCCACGAGGAAGACCCGGCCTTTACTGCATCCTTCAATTCCGAGCTCCATCAGACGATTGCACGCGGGCTCGGAGAGATGCACCTCGAGGTCCAGTTCGAGCGCATGGAGCGCAAGTACGGTGTGAAAGTCGAGACCGAGCAGCCGAGGATCGCCTACCGGGAGACCATCACCGCGCAGGCCGAGGGGCAGGGGCGCCACAAGAAGCAGTCGGGAGGACGAGGCCAATTCGGCGACTGCTGGGTGCGCCTCAAGCCACTGCCGCGAGGCTCGGGCTACGAGTTCGTCGACGCCATCAAGGGCGGCGTGATACCGGGCAAGTACGTCCCGTCGGTGGACCGTGGAATCCGTGAGGCCGCCGAGCGGGGAATCGTAGCCGGATATCCGATCGTCGACTTCGCGGCCGAATGTTACGATGGCTCGTACCACTCCGTGGATTCCTCGGACATCGCGTTCAAGCTCGCGGGGTCGCAGGCCTTCCGGTCCGTTGCCGAGAAGTGCCGACCGATCCTGCTCGAACCGGTGGTGGAGGTCGCGGTCACGACACCGGACGAATACGTCGGGGACATCATGGGCGACCTTACCTCTCGCAGAGGGAAGGTCCAGGGGATGGACCCGCAAGGTGGGCGTACCACGGTCCGCGCGATCGTGCCGGAGTCGGAACTCTACAAGTATGCCGCGACGCTGCGCTCGATCACTCAGGGGCGGGCCCACCACACGCGGACGCCAGCCGGCTACGAGCCGGCGCCCGACCAGATCGCGCAAAAGGTCCGGTCCGAGCGCGAGGCACGCGAGGCCAGCTAGGCCGCATGCCATGACCAAGATCGCCGTACTGGGCGGGGGTAACCTCGGCCATGCCCTCGCACGGGGGTGGGTGGCCGCAGGCTCCGTCACCCCGTCCGACGTGCACGTCACGCGGCGGCAGCTCGACAAGGTCTCCGACCTCCGCGACGAGGGCTTCGTCGTGAGCGACGACAACGCGAAGGCGGTGTCGGGAAGCGACATTGTCGTGATCGCGGTTCAGCCACAGCAGCTCGATGTTCTTCTTCGTGAGATGACGGGGGCGCTCGACCCGAACCGACACCGGGTGATTTCCGTCGTCTCGGGCGCGTCGATCGGAGGACTGCGCGAAGCCCTCGGACCAGGGGTGCCCATCGTTCGGGCCATGCCCAACACTGCCGTGTCGATCGGTGAATCCATGACCTGTCTGGCGGGAGAGGAAGGGGCGGACGCGGCACTCGCCGAGGCGACCGAGCTCTTCGACGCAGTCGGGATGACGCTCGTGATTCGAGAAGAGATGATGGTGCCCGCGACGGCGCTCTGTGCGTGTGGCGTCGCGTTCTTCCTGCGCTGTATCCGGGCCGCATCTCAGGGCGGGATCGAGATCGGCTTCCACCCAGAGGAGGCGCTTCTACTGGCCGGTCAGACAGCGCGAGGCGCTGCGGCGCTCAGCCTCAAGAGGGACAGCCACCCGGAGGGCGAGATCGACCGGGTCACCACCCCCCGGGGATGCACCATCGCCGGCCTCAACGAGATGGAGCACCAGGGACTGAGCTCCGCGCTCATCAAGGGACTCATCGTCAGCGCGAAGGCGGCCGAGGGGCTCTACCGAGACTGACTCCGGCCGCCTATCGGTACGACGCTGTCGGATCGGCCGGAAGTCGCTGCCACAGTGGGGAGACGCAACAGGCGCGCCCAACACATGCGCCCCGCCGGGTGTCAAAAGGGCATGATGGAGCAGGCTGCGTCGAACCGATCCGGGGCTCGATGATGCGTCGAGTGCTCGTGGCGTCTCCCAGGCGGGGGTTTCGTACACGTGTCGCGGGGCTCCTGGAACGAGACGGGCTCGTCGTTACCGCGGTCCCCTCGGGCGCGGCACTGGTTCGAGCCGCGAGAAACGGGGCCGACATGGTGGTGCTCGAGCCGAACGGGAATCCACCGGAGATGGAGATCGCGGACGTCCTCGCCCTCGACTCGAGGCCAGAGGTCGTCGTGGTGACCGACACCCATTCGCCCGAGCTCGAGACTCGGTTGCTCGCGACCGGTGCGAGCGCGGTCCTGTCCGCGGGTCTCGATGACCACCAACTGCTCTCCTCGATCTTGAGGGTCGCTCGGACTCGAGGGGATCGAGAATCGAGGAGCGGCGACCCGACGGCCACGCTGGGGGACCGCTCGAACAGCGAGCGAGTTCGAGGGCTTCTGGAGCTGGCCAGTGTGGTGGCCACGGGCGACTCTTCGGTGCTGATCTTGGGTGAGACCGGGTCGGGTAAGGAATGGTTGGCTCGCCGCATCCACGCGCAGAGCCCACGTGCCAAAGGGCCGTTCGTCGCCGTCAACTGCGCGGCGATCCCGGAGGGACTCGCCGAGAGCGAGCTGTTCGGCCACGTGCGCGGGGCCTTCACCGGAGCGCTACGGACGAGACGCGGTCACTTCGAGATGGCGGACGGTGGGACCCTCTTCCTCGACGAGATCGGGGAGCTCACGCCGAGCGTTCAGGTGCGTTTGCTGCGAGCGTTGCAGGAGCGCACGTTCCAGCCCGTCGGCGGAGAGCGTCCCATCCCGGTCGACCTCCGAGTCATGGCCGCAACGAACAAACCGCTAAACGAGGCCGTGGCGCAGGGGGGGTTTCGGAAAGACCTCTACTACCGGATCGCGGTCATCACGCTCCAGGTGCCCCCGCTCCGGGACCGACCCGAGGACATCGTTCCCCTTGCGGAGGCGTACGCGCGCCATTTCGCACTTCAGTTCGGCAAGCCGGTGCCCACGTTCGGGGCCGCGACGCTCGAGGCTCTCGTTGCGTATGCTTGGCCCGGAAACATCCGTGAGCTGATCAACTTCGTGGAGCGGGCCGTCTTACTCGGGCAGGCGGCCGAGCCGACGATTCAGCCGAGTGCGGGTCAGGTAACCTCGGGGGTTCCCGGCGAGGCCGTGGTCCGACCGGCCCCCACGATCGAGCCATCTCTCGACCTTCCCTACGCGGAGGCCCTCGACCATTTCGAGCGGTCCTATTTCAGTCGACTCTTGGCGAGTACGGAAGGGCGGGTCGGCGAGGCCGCCCAGAGGGCGCGCATGAGTCGTCGCAACCTCTACAACAAGCTCCGGCGCCACGGCATCGATCGAGAGGACTTCGTGGTCTGACGTCGCGATCCCACGGCTCTATGCGCCCGAAGCGGGCACGATCCTTCCGTTGAGCAAGATCGTGCCCGTTCGTGTGAGCAGGATATTTCCGATCCGCTCTGAGGCCTATCGCGGTTAAACGGTCGTAATACGTTATGAGACAACGTGTTACGGCTCATCGACACTGGATGTGTTGCTTGGCATGCGGATTGCTTTCGCCCGTGCAGGTGGACCGTTTCTTAAAGGAGGATTGGATGATCACATCCAGGTTTGTGCAAGCAGCGACTCGGGCGGCTCGGAGGCTGGCGATTGCGCTGGCGTTCGTAGCGTTCGGCGCGGTCGGAGCGACGGCGCAGAACACCGGTACGGTAACCGGGCTCGTCCGAGATGCAGTGAGCCTGGCGCCGTTGGCGGGCGCGCAGGTATCGATCGAAGGCACCGGCATCGGGGGCCTGGCCAACAACGTTGGCCGGTTCCTGCTGCTGAACGTGCCGGCGGGCCAGCACACGGTGAACGTCACGCTGATCGGCTACGGCCAGGCATCGGAGACGGTGACGGTGACGGCTGGTCAGACCGCGACGGTCAACTTCGGGCTTCGCGAGACAGCACTGGCGCTCGAAGGCGTGATCGTGACGGGAACGGCGGGTCAGGCGCGTCGTCGCGAAGTGGGTAACGTGGTCGAGTCGATCAGCTCAGCCGACATCGAGCTGGCGGCGATCACGAGCGCGAGTGAGGTCCTCCAGGGCCGTGCAGCGGGCCTGCAGATCACGAGCACGGACGGCCAGGTCGGGTCCGGCACGGCGATCCGCATCCGGGGCAACTCGTCGCTATCGCAGAACAACACGCCGCTGATCTACATCGACGGTGTGCGCATGGAGAACGATCCTCTGGTCGCGGACGACGAGTCCGGCACGACGCCGAACGCTCTGGACGGGATCAACCCGTCGGACATCGAGCGGGTCGAGGTGGTGAAGGGTCCTGCGGCGACGACGCTTTACGGTACGGAAGCGGCGGGCGGCGTGATCCAGATTTTCACGAAGCGTGGTTCGGCGGGCGCCCCGGCGTGGTCGCTGAACGTGGACGGTGGCATGACGGTCATGGGCCACCAGGGTCCGCGTCGTGCGAGTGACGTGGGTCAGATCCAGAACCAGTACATCGATGAGAACCCGGATCTGTTCCCATCGGGTGACCTTGGCGTCGACTACATGCTGCCGTCGGGCAGCATCGGCAACGAGAACGGTCTACGCCTGAACGACTGCTCGTCGGGCGAAGACATGTCGATGTACGCGACGATCGACAGCTACGACGCGGAGCCGGGCTGCCCGGCGAGCGGGAGCTGGTTCCGCGACGCGATCCAGCAGCGTTACAACCTGAGCGTTCGCGGTGGTGGTGAGACGGCGACGTACTTCGTGTCCGGACGTTGGGCGCGAGAGGAAGGCGTGGTCGATCCTCAGGGCCAGGACAGCTACAACCTCCGTGCGAACGTGCAGTTCCAGCCGCTCGACGGGTTGGACATCAGCCTCAACAACATGTACACGCGCCGCAACACGGTGTGGATCCCGAACGGCAACAACGCGTCGGGCCTCTTCCTCAACGTGCTTCGTGGCGACCGTGGCTACACGCCGGGCAACGACGACTCGCTGGTGCTGGTCAACGACATCGAGTCGTACGTGAACCAGTGGGTGACGTCCGCGAGCATCGGCTGGTCGCCGACTGCGTCGTTTTCGCACCGACTGAACTTCGGAATGGACTACAGCTATTCCGACTTCATCGACTTCAAGCCGTTCGGCAACTACGAGAACCCCGAGGGTGATCGTGAGGCCGACCAGGCGACCGACCGCAACATGACGTTCGACTACAACGGTTCGTGGCGCACCGATGTCACGGACAACATCTCGTCGGCGTTCAGCTGGGGTGGTCAGGTCTACGAAGAGTACAACGGCCGGTTGAACGGCTTCGACGCGGTGTTCGCCGGCCCGGGTGAGCAGCTTCTGGGTGACGGCACGCTGCCAGGCCTGAACGAGGGTCGTCTGACGATCCGTTCGGGTGGCTTCTTCCTGCAGGAGCAGGTGGGCCTGTCGGACCGTCTGTTCGTGACGGGTGGTGTTCGCTGGGACGGCTTCTCGACGTTCGGTGAAGGCTTCGGCCTCGCGGCGTACCCGAAGCTGTCGGCGGCATGGACGATCTCGGAAGAGAGCTTCTTCCCGGAGATCGGCGCGCTCGACGCGATGAAGCTGCGTGGAGCATGGGGCAAGTCGGGTCGCGCGCCGGGTGCGTTCGACGCGGTCAAGATCTACGAGGCGACGCAGGCCGACGAGTTCGTTCCGGCGGTCGTGATCGGCAACCTCGGCAACGCGGACCTCGGTCCGGAGATCAGCCAGGAGCTCGAAGCGGGC
>Ga0224512_10005164_pt1 | contig 10839 bp, 9 predicted proteins | sample SF_May12_sed_USG_4_FD_169103 | JGI IMG/M metagenome (GOLD analysis project Ga0224512, IMG submission 169103) | Sediment microbial communities from San Francisco Bay, California, United States - SF_May12_sed_USGS_13 | ecosystem: Environmental > Aquatic > Marine > Sediment | place: USA: California...
ATTTGATCATCCATCAGGACGACAGTCATAAACTGCGGATCAACGCGCAAAACCTGGGCATTCGCACACTCGCTATTTCCATGACGCGTCTGCAAAATATCATGGAAACCATAAAAACCTTTGGCGAAGTCCTCGGATGCGAAACCAACGCCCAGGCTCTCATTGAACAACTGCAATCCAGAATTCAACGCCAACAAGACCGCCTGAACGATTTCCCGAAAAAGACAGTACTTCTGATATTGGGTGACGGCAGTGATCCCGGCGGTGCATTGTACGCTGTCGGCAGAAGCACTTTTCTCGGAGAACTGTTGGAGCTGGCAGGTGGAGACAATATTCTCACCGATCCCTCAATCAACTACCCGAAAATCTCGAAGGAATATATTCTGCGCCACTCGCCGGAGGTCATCATCGAGGCCGGTCCCGATGCCAACGTGTCAGCCGACGAAAAAGAAAAAAAACTCAAACAATGGCGACAGTTCCCCACGTTAACCGCCGTCAAAAATAAAACCATTTATTTTATCGGGGCTGATTACATCCTCATTCCCGGTCCCCGGTTTCTGAATATACTGGATCATTTCGCCCGGGTGATCCACCCGGAAGCGTTTAAGGATTAAAACAATGGCGACAGAAATCCAAACATCGTCAGCTTTGATGGAAACCAGAGGCCTGACCTTCGCCTATGCGGAAGAACCGGTGCTGAGGGATATCTCGCTCAACTTTCAGGCGGGAGAATTCACAGGCGTCATCGGGCCCAACGGGTCGGGGAAATCGACCTTGCTCAAATTGATCGGCGGCATCCTGCCCTCCTCCACCGAAACGGTCTTCTTTAAAAACCGCGAATTGAGCCATTATAAAAAAAAGGAGCTGGCCGTATCCATCGCATGGATTCCGCAGGAAAAACAAATGGCGTTTTCTTTTAAAGTGATCGATATCGTGCTGATGGGACGACACCCGTATCTCCCCCCCCTGGCCTTTGAAGGCGAAGACGATTACCGGATCGCAGAGGACGCGATGAAGCAAACCCAGGTTCTCGAATTCGCCAACCGGAGCTTCAATGAAATCAGCGGCGGTGAAAAACAGAGAGTCATGATCGCCAGCGCCATTTCACAAAAACCGGAGGTGATGCTACTCGACGAACCCACCTCGGCACTGGACATCAAATACCAGATGGAAATCCTCAATATTCTAAAACAGCTAAACGAGCGGGAAAACAAATCGCTCATCCTGGCCATGCACGATCTGCACCTGGCCTCGAAATTCTGCAAGCGGCTGATCCTCTTGAAGGAAGGCCGCGTGTTTTGCGAGGGTCCGCCCGCCGAAGTTCTTAAAAAGGAAATTCTGGAAGAAGTGTATGGAGTCAAAGTTAAAATTTTTGAAGATGACGAAGACGGCAGCCTGCTGGTCGTTCCGGGACACTCATGAGCAATTCAATATCCCCAATAATGAACAATCGAAAATTCGCCGTGGGAATCGGCCTGTTCTTCCTGTTATTCCTGGCGACCCTGATCCTGGCGCCATTGATCGGACCCACCTCTATTGATATCGGCAAAGCATTGTCGGGAGGGCTTGATGCCGCCGACAACGTGGACGCCGATATTCTGTTTCTTGCCCGCATTCCCCGTATCCTCCTGGGAGCAATCACCGGGGCGGCCTTATCGGTTACCGGCGCAGTGTTTCAAGCCCTCCTGCGCAACGACCTGGCGGCACCCTTCACCCTGGGAGTTTCCAGCGGTGCTTCCCTCGGCGCGGTGATTGCCATCAGCCTCAACCTGAATTTCACAATTCTGGGAATCTCGACCTTATCCATCGCGGCGTTTCTGGGTGCCCTGGGAACCATGTGGCTCGTCTTCGGGCTGGTCAAAACGCGGCATGGCGATTTCCCTACCTCTATCCTCCTGCTGGCAGGGGTGACGGCCAATTTCTTTTTCGCATCGATGGTCATGTTTATCCACTACATGTCCGATTTCACCCAATCGTTCCAGATCGTCCGTTGGCTGATGGGCGGGCTGGATATAACCGATTACCAAACGGTGTGGTCCATTTGCCCCTTTGTGATTCTGGGTATTGGCGGTCTCATCTACGTTTCGCGCGACATGAACCTGATCAGCGCCGGGGTGCAATCGGCGATGAGCCGTGGAGTGGATGTGGTGCGAACCCAGAAAATCGGTTTTATCCTGGCCTCACTGATCACCGGTACAGTGGTCTCCATCAGCGGTCCTATCGGATTTGTCGGGTTGATCGTACCCCATATCGTACGCCTCATGGTCGGACCGGACCTGCGGTTGCTGATCCCCGGTTCCATGTTTTTCGGCGCCAGCTTTCTGATCCTGTGCGACACCGTGGGACGCACCCTGATCTCCCCAGCAGAAATTCCGGTGGGGGTGATCACCGCGATGCTGGGCGGTCCGTTCTTCGTCTGGCTCTTAAAGCGACAGCACAAGAAGGGGGATGTATGACTGCTAAAACATTGATGATTCAAGGCACCGGCTCCGGTGTGGGCAAGAGCATCATTACGGCCGCCCTGTGCCGTGCCTTGTACCGTGAGGGCCATAAAGTCGCCCCGTTCAAAGCGCAAAACATGTCCCTGAACTCGTATGTAACGGAGGACGGTGGGGAAATCGGCCGCGCCCAGGTGTTTCAGGCCGAGGCCTGCGGCATTGCCCCACATGTCGCCATGAATCCCATTCTGCTCAAACCCAGCGCGGATAATAACTCGCAGGTCATCGTCATGGGTAAGGTGATGGGACAACGCAATGCCAAGGATTATTACGCGAGCCGCCCCAATTATGTCAAGGAAGTCAGACAAGCGTTTGAAACCTTGAAGAAAGAATACGAACTCATCATCATGGAAGGCGCCGGCTCGCCCGCCGAAATCAACCTGCGGCAGTACGACATGGTCAACATGGCGATGGCGGAAATGGCCGACGCGCCGGTATTGATCGTCGGCGACATCGACCGCGGAGGCGTGTTCGCCTGGATGAAGGGAACTCTCGATCTGCTGACGGAACCAGAGCAGAAACGGGTGTGCGGATTCATCATCAATAAATTCCGCGGCGACATCGATTTACTGAAACCCGGTCTCACCCAATTTGAAGAAATGACCGGCAAACCGATCCTGGGCGTCATTCCCTTCGATGCCGAGTTGTTCGTGGATGAAGAAGACGCTATTCCCCATCACAGTTCGCCGCATGTAAGCAGTGGACCGGGCGTGGTGGACGTTGCCATCGTTCAATTGCCTCATATCGCCAACTTCACAGACTTTTCGCCGCTGGTCTCCGACCCCGGCGTGGCGTTGCGCTATGTTCGCAGTCCGGTACAGGCGGGCCATCCGGACCTGCTCATCCTTCCCGGCACCAAAAATACCATCGGCGACATGAAATTCATGACTGAGATGGGATGGGATCAATATACGCGATCCTTCAACAAGGAAGGCGGATTGATCCTTGGCGTCTGTGGCGGATTCCAGATATTGGGAACGCGATTGTCGGACCCACACCATATAGAAAGCTCTATCGAGGAAATCGAAGGACTCGGTTTTATTCAGGCCACCACAATCATGGAACAGGGAAAAGTCACGCAGAGAAGAATTCGCCCCACGATTTCCTCTTCCATTTTCGAACAAGGGCTGGAAGTGGACGGTTATGAAATTCATTCCGGCCGAACGCAATTTCAAAAAGAGTATCCCCTTCTCTTTCAGCCTGCCAACGGCGATTGCCCTTACAGCCTGGGGTTGTGCAATGAGGAAGGGACGGTCATAGGAACATATCTGCATGGTTTTTTGGACAACGACCCCATAAGAGAGGACTTTTTGAATTACGTAAGAGAACGTAAAGGGTTACCGCAACCGGAAGAAACATTCAATTACCGGGAGTTCCGTTCCCGGCAATTGGACCGGCTGGCGGATTTGGTCACGCAATCAATTGACATGAACGAGGTGAAACGGATTATCGGCTTGCACTAAGCCACCATTAAATCCCGGACGTAGGGAAGCGCGGTGAGACTCCGCTACTGTCCCGCAACTGTGATGGGAACGAAAGCCGTCGACAGCCACTGTCCGCATGGACGGGAAGGCACGGTGAGTAGGTCGCCCCAAGTCAGGAAACCTGGTCCGGGAATTTTATTCATCATCCTTCGAGAGAAAGGAAACTTATGAAAACCGTTGAGACTATTATTATGATGCTCTGTATTGTGCTGTCACCCCTGACCGCACCGGCAGCAGAAAAAGAGGAACAGTTGAAAGCCATTGAAATCACCGCCACACGGACTTCTATCGAGGAAGCTAATCCCGCTTCCGCCCTGACCGTCATCACACAGGAGGAAATCCAACAGAAACAACACATGCAGGTGAAGGATATATTACGGGAGCAAGCGGGAATTGGCGTAGTCAATGTTGGACCTATGGGTGGCACCACCACAGTGTTTATAAGAGGCGCAGGATCCCAATCCAGTCTGGTGTTGATTGATGGCGTTCAGGTGAAATCCAATACGGTGGGATCGTTCGACTTCTCCAACCTGCAAATGGACAATATTGAGCGCATCGAAATTCTTCGCGGACCCCAAAGCACCCTTTGGGGAGCCGATGCCGTCGGCGGCGTGATCAATATTGTCACTAAGCGAGGTCAAGGCAAGCCCACGCACTCGCTGATCTTTGAAGGCGGGAGCTTCGACACTTTCAAGGAAACCCTGACCAGTTCCGGTGCCCTGGGCAAGTTTGATTATTCAGCATCTGCGTCACGGACGGACAGCGAAGGATTTTCAGCATTCAATGAGGACCGGGGAGCGACGGAAGATGACGGTTACCAGAACACAACTTTCTCTTCGCGTATGGGATACAATTTTCTGAATGACGGCCGGGTTGAGTTCATTGGGCGTTATACCAAGGCCCGAAGTGAATTCGACGGACTCAGCCTGCCATTATTCATTCTGTCGGACTCTCCCAACAATGTCCTGAGAAATGAGACTTTCTACCTCTCCCTGCCCATTCAAAAATCCATCACCTCGTGGTGGGACGCTAAACTGAACACCAATATGAACTATGACGAGCTGGATACCAAAGATGCCGCATTTGGCGATTCAATGATTTTGAGCCGGACCTATACGGTGGATTTTCAAAATAATCTGTCGTTGGGCAAATATGCATCTACTGTTTTCGGGTTTGAGCATCAAGTCACCAATGGGTACAACAACAGCAATAATATCTCCCTGGAAAATCGGTCGCAGGGATACTATCTCCAGGGTCTCCTGAACTGGGACGATAGGGTACTTCTGAACGCGGGATTTCGTCAGGATGTCAATTCCCGCTTCGATGATCAATTCACCTACAAAGTGGAAGGTGCCTATCAACTCAAAAGCTGGGGTACCAAACTGAGAGCGGCATATGCCACCGGCTTCCGGGTGCCGTCCGTCAACGAGGTGCTGTTTCCATTTTTCGGCAACATAAATATCCAGCCGGAAGAGAGCGACAACTGGGAAATCGGGTTCGAACAAAAACTCCCAGGAGATCGCGTGACTTTAGGAGCTAATTATTTTGAAACCGATTTCAAGAATCTGATCGTATTCGATTTCGTTACGTTCATTGCCCAGAACATCGGAAGCTCCACTTCCAAAGGAATTGAAGCATTCGCCAACATCAAACTCCTGAACAACCTGGACTTGACCGCTAATTACACCTGGAACCAGGCCACCGACGATGCCGACGGTTCTTTGCTGCCGCGACGGCCGCGTCACACATTTTCCTCCAGCCTGCATTACGGCCGGAACGATAAACTCAACACCTCCGTTACGGTCAATCATCGGACCAGAATGGTATCGGGTACCAGCGTGGTTGGAGAACGGACGATCGTACGCGCAGCTCTGAGTTATAAATTAAACGAAAACTGGAAGCTGACGGCACGGGGCGAAAACCTGTTGGATGAGGACTATGAAGAGTCGTTCCAATTCGGCGGACAGGGCATTTCCGGTTACGCGGGATTTGTGTACACCTTTAACTGATAAAAAAAAGGGGGGGCTCACCTCCCCCGTTCTTCAATTATGAAATCAACTGCAACATCCAAATTACCGGGTAATGCTCTGGAAAATTACGCCCTTGCGGTTTCCCTGTTTCTGCATGCAGGGATTATTGTGCTTTTTTCATTTTGGCAATGGAATGAATCAACCCCGGAAAAATTTCCGCCTGAAGTTGTTCGTGTAAAATTTCTATCTGCTCCGCCTTCGTCCCGGTCTACTGAGATATCGAGTCCATCCAAACCAACTCCAAGGGTACCGGCTCGACCCATGGCTATGCACTCACTTTCAAATTCGCGCTCTGTACCGAGAAGTCTAAAACTTTCGATCCCAAACTTCCAGACTGCAAAAGCTGCACGGCAGATGATTCGACCCCATAAAACAATATTAACGCGCCCACTGGCCCAGCCATCCCCCTTTACCGCAGCCCACTTGATCACGACCGCAGCACCGGTGAAATTTCCACAGCATAATCAACGGACCGTCATCCATCCCCGGTCTCCCGCTTTGGAAATCGATCCCGCAAAGTTTCCCGACATCCCAGCGCAAACCGCCATTGCCGCCGGACGGGCGAGACCGAAATTCGATAGTATTCGCCCCCAGCCCGACCCTGCCCAATCCCCGGTACTCTCGCAGGTCGATTTCTTCCCTTCTCTCAAGGTGGACCAACCTATTTCCAAAGAAACTGCCAATGTTACATTCGCCGCTCTTCCCAGAAATTTACCTGAAAGTACACGGGCGGCCCACGATTCAGATCCTGATACCAATCCAGGTGATTTGCGGGGATTGTTTACCGGCAAGGTCCGGCAGCGAATCGCCAGTGCCAAATACTATCCCAGGATGGCACGGCGCAGAGGCATGGAGGGACAACCCGTCATCGCCTTCACATTGGACAAGGGCGGGCGCTTGACGAAGGTCGGTCTCGCGCAGACTTCCGGTTATCAACTGCTGGATCAGGCGGCACTGGAAGCGGTGCACCGTGCAGCGCCCTATCCTGAGATCCCGGCCGAGTTGAAAGTGGAAATCTATCGATTCAAACTTCCCATTTCATTTGTCTTGAAATAGCTTTAAAATAGCGTTTCCTTGGGTCCGGCCATTGCTCTCCCGGACAAGGCAAACTCTTTAGAAAATATCAACATGAAAAGGAATAAATTAATGAGAAACACCAGGTGGAATTTCATTCTGTTAACACTGCTGTCTTGCGTGGCCGCCTGTGCCCCACAACCCACCAAGGAAGTTCCGCAAGAATTCAAAAAAGGACAGAAGTACTTTCATCGCGTCTGCTCGAATTGTCACGGCTCCGATGCCATGGGCATGGAGACCAAGGCCCCGCGTTTGATCGATACCGATTTCGTAGAAAAAGTATTCTCCGATGACGACTTCCGCGAAACGATTCTCAACGGAACAGACAAAATGCCGCCGCAAAAAAATAATATAAGTGCCGATGAGATCACTGAAATCATCAAGTACTTGAGATATTCCCAGCAAACGGCCAATCTGGTTTCCGAAGAAAACATGGATGAAGAAGACACAGGCGAAGAAGAGGAATCGGAGAAAGAGGGAACCTGAAGTTAACTTACGACGCTTTCGAAGTCTATTCCACGGCTTGACAACGCGTCTGAGTTTGGCTACATTGATCGACTTTGCGGAATAACCAGTTACACGGAGTTCACCGGATGTCATCGACTGAAAGTTATATTCAAAATCTCTTTGCCGACCGTCTGGGCGGAAACCAGTTTGGCAAAGACACCAAAATATATAAATTCGAAAAAATCAAGCGCGCCAAACGGGCGGCACTGGAAGCCAATCCCGGCAAGGAACTTTTCGACATGGGAGTGGGAGAGCCGGATCAAATGGCCGATGCCGGTGTCGTCAAGACTCTGCAGACGGAAGCGGCAAAACCGGAAAATCGAGGGTACACGGATAACGGTATCGATGAATTCAAAACCGCCGCTGTTCAGCACATGGAAAAAACTTTTGGCGTAACGGGCCTTGACCCAAAAAAACACGTCAATCACACTATTGGATCGAAGCCGTGTCTCGCAATGGCACCTTCTATTTTCATCAACCCGGGTGACGTCACCTTGATGACCATCCCAGGTTATCCGGTGATGGGAACGCACACGCAATTCCTGGGTGGTAAAGTGGTCAACCTGGAGCTCAAAGAGGAAAACCATTTTTTACCCGACCTCAAAAGTATCGACGCGGCAACGGCAAAACAAGCCAAATTGCTATACATCAATTATCCCAACAACCCGACCGGTGCCAACGCTACCCGCAAATTTTATGAGGAAGTGGTTGCATTCGCCAAGGCCAACAATGTCGTCGTGATCCAGGATGCCGCTTATGCAACGCTCACTTACAATGCCAAGCCAATCAGCTTCCTTTCCGTACCGGGCGCCATGGATGTCGGAGTGGAGCTTCATTCCCACTCCAAGGCGTACAATATGACGGGGTGGCGCATCGCCTTCATCGTCGGCAACGAGCTGGTGGTGAAAGGCCTCGCACACGTGAAGGACAATATCGACTCCGGCCAGTTCGCTGCTATTCAGAAAGCAGCTATCTATGCCCTCGAGCACCCGGAGATCACCGCGCGTATCGTGGAGAAATATCAACGGCGGCTTGCTTTACTGGTCGATGCTTTGAACTCGGTCGGCTTTCATGCGAAAATGCCCGGCGGATCGTTCTTTCTGTTCGTGAAGGCACCGAAAGGCATCGGCGGCGGAAGAAAATTTGAGAGTGCGGAGGATTTCTCACAGTACCTGATCACCGAGCACCTGATTTCCACGGTGCCCTGGGACGACGTCGGAAATTTTGTCCGGTTCTCGGCCACCTTCGCCGCCAAGGATCCAGCGGATGAAACCCGCATCATGAACGAAATCAAAAAACGGTTATCTTCGGTCAAATTCGAGTTTTGAGTATCCCATGCCCCGTGAAGCCGAACGTACAGCTTATATCGCAATCGGGTCCAATATGGACTCCCCGGCGGAAAACTGCAATGAGGCGGCAGATCTATTAAACGATCATCCTGCCATTTCCATCTCCACCCGATCTTCCCTCTATGAAACGGAACCGTTAGGAAAAAGCGACCAGAACTGGTTCGTTAATTCCGTGGTTGAGGTCACCACCCATCTTTCTCCGGAACTTCTGTTCAAGGCGTGCCTGGCTATTGAAAAAAAGATGGGTCGGGTCCGTGACGAAAAATGGGGACCCCGCATCATAGACCTGGATATTCTGTTTTATGATGACTTTGTTTTCAAGGAGAGAGACTTGGAAGTTCCCCATCCTGGAATAGCTGAACGCAGTTTTGTTTTGGTGCCGATGAATGAAATCGCTCCTGACTTCGTTCATCCCAAACTGAAGAAAACAATCGAGACGCTCTTGGCGGAAATCCAAAACCCGCAACAGGTGACCCTGCTTCCGCTAGACGACTAAACGATCCATACTGATACATTCCATCTTTGCGATCGCTTCCAGCATCAACGTTTCCCAGGGATACTTCGTTTCATCGATTTCGAGGTCCGCAATCCGGGCGCGAATCGCAGGCCGTGGCGGCATGAAGACCGAGCAACAATCCGGATGCGGTTCGATGCTGATTTCATAGGTTCCCAGTTCTTTCGCCTCGTTGATAATCTCCTGTTTGTTCATCCCTATCAGCGGACGAAACACACTCAGATGGACCACCTGGGAAACCGCGTTCAGATTTTCGAGGGTCTGGGACGCGACTTGACCGACGGACTCGCCGGTGGCCAGGGCCAGATACCCTTTCTGTTGGGCCACCGCCTGAGCGATGCGGTACATCATCCGCCGGTACAGAACCACACGGTGTGCGGGACGGCAATGGTCGCGGATTGCCACCTGAATATCCTCAAAGGGCACCACGTAAAGACGGGACTTCCCTTGATAGCCATTGAGAAGCTTGGAGAGCTTCACAACCTTGTCATAACCACCCCGCCCCATAAACGGCCGATTGTCGAAAAAAATCCCATGCGCCCGGCACCCGCGCTTCATCATCCGATACAACGCTACCGGGCTGTCGATGCCACCGGAAATGAGCCCAAGGATATCCCCTGAGCTTCCAACGGGCAATCCCCGTAAACCGGGAATGCGATTATTGAATACTACCGTTTCGTCTTGACCAATCTCGATTTCCAGAATAAAGTCGGCTTCCTTGATACTCACCTCAAGCCCTTTCGCATGCAAATGCCGAAGCACACGTGACCCCACTTCGCGGTCGATATCCGGAGATTTGTACGGGTAGGATTTGTCCGCCCGGTTGGTGCGAACGCAAAACTTGAAAACCTTTCCCGATTGCAGCAGTGGCTCGATCCATTCCACTCCAACGGCGGCCAGCGCATCGAATTCCGGTTCGCGGGTCACACCGACACTGGCCGAGGCGATCCCGGGAATTTTCTGGAGCCGCCGAGTACACTCTTCGGTAGATTCCTGGGAGCAATGTATAAAAATCCGTCCATGAGGAACTTTGAATTCCAATCCCTCCAGATCCTTCATCTGCATTTGGATATTTTTCACCAGGCGATTGATGAACTGATCCCTGTTTTTTCCTTTGAGTCCGATCTCGTCGTACCGGACCAGGATGGTTCTGCGGTCGTTCATTTGTGAGTGGCTTTGCGGTTGAAGGTAGAATAGAGTTGACGGTAAGCCTTGCCGAATGCCTCAAGGAAAGCATCGACATCCGCGAGGGTGTTTTGTCGACCAAAAGAAATCCTCAAACTGCATCGAGCCTCTTCCGGTTTCAACCCGATACCCGTCAGAATTTTTGACGGCTCCTTGGAGTGCGCGCTGCAGGCGCTTCCCAGTCCGACATAAATTCCC
>Ga0224512_10005166_pt1 | contig 10835 bp, 7 predicted proteins | sample SF_May12_sed_USG_4_FD_169103 | JGI IMG/M metagenome (GOLD analysis project Ga0224512, IMG submission 169103) | Sediment microbial communities from San Francisco Bay, California, United States - SF_May12_sed_USGS_13 | ecosystem: Environmental > Aquatic > Marine > Sediment | place: USA: California...
CGAGCCGCCCTGTACGAAGCACAGGGCGCAGACGAGATCGTGATCCTCGACATCGCCGCCTCCCCGGAGGAAGCGCGCACCCGGGTCGACACCGTCCGCGCAGTGCGGGAGCGGATTCACATCCCGCTGACGGTCGGCGGAGGAGTCCGGGCCGTCGAGGACGCCGAGCGGCTGCTCCAGGCCGGCGCCGACCGGGTGAGCGTCAACACCGCGGCGGTCTATCGCCCCGAGCTAATCGACGAGCTGGCCGATCGGTTCGGCGTCCAGTGCATCGTGCTCGCCATCGACGCTCGCCGCCGCGACGACGACTGGGAGGTACTCGTGGTCGGCGGGAGTGAGCCCACCGGTATGTCGGCCGCCGCCTGGGCCGCCGAGGGTGCGAGTCGGGGCGCCGGTGAGATCCTGCTGACCTGTTGGGACCGCGACGGCACCGGCGAGGGATACGACCTCGACCTGCTTGCAGCCGTCGCCTCGGCCGTCTCTGTTCCCGTCATCGCTTCGGGCGGAGTGGGCGGCGTCGGCGACATGGCGGATGCCATCGAGGCCGGGGCTGACGCCGTTCTGGCCGCCACGTTGTTCCACGACGATCACCACACCGTGGACGATGCCAAAGCAGAGTTGGCAGGTCTCGGCGTGGCGGTGCGGCGATGATTGTCCCCAGCATCGACATATCCGACGGCCGGGCCGTTCAGCTCCGGCGTGGTCGCGAGCTCGTGCTCGAGGGAGGCGACCCCCTCGAACGGCTGGCCGAGTACTCGGTGGCCGGCGAGGTGGCCGTCATCGACCTCGACGGCGCCCGCGGCACCGGCAGCAATGCCGAGCTGATACGGGAGATGGTGCGCCGGGCTCCGTGCCGGGTCGGTGGCGGCATCCGCACCGTGGATGGAGCGCTCGATTGGCTCGACGCCGGAGCCGCCAGGATCATCGTCGGAACCGCAGCCTCGGTCGAGTTCTGTGCGCAGCTACCCCGCCACCGGGTCATCGCCGCCGTGGATGCCGAGCATGGAGAGGTGGTTGTCGAGGGCTGGGAGACGGCTACGGGCGTCCCGGTTCTCGACCGTATCAAAGAGCTGGCCCCCGTTGTCGGTGGGTTCCTGTTCACCCAGGTCGAGCATGAGGGGGCCATGGCCGGCTTCGATTGGCAGCTCATCGAAGCAGCCGTTGCCGCCGGTGGAGATGCCCGGGTCACGGCCGCCGGGGGGATTACCAATGCGGACGAGATCGCCCGGCTCCACGGGCTCGGGGCCGACGCCCAGGTCGGCATGGCGCTGTACTCGGGCGCGCTTTCGCTGGGTGAAGCAGTCGCGGCGCCGCTCACGAAGCCGATCGACGGCGACCGGTGGCCGACGGTCGTGGTCGACGAATCCGGTGCCGCGCTCGGCCTGGTGTGGAGCACCGCCGAATCGGTGGCGGCGGCCGTCGCTACCCGCACCGGCGTCTACTGGTCCCGATCCCGCAACGAACTATGGGAGAAGGGCGCCACTTCCGGAGCCACCCAGGAGCTGCTGCGGGTCGATCTCGACTGCGACGCCGATGCCCTCCGATTCACCGTGCACCAGCACGGCCTCGGTTTCTGTCACAAGCGCACTCGCGGCTGCTGGGAAACCCTCTTTTCGCTCCACAGCCTCGATCGGGTAATCGCTGAGCGAGCGACCAACCCCGAGCCCGGGTCGAACACTGCCGCGCTGCTAGGCGAACCGGATCTGCTTGCGGCAAAAATCACCGAGGAGGCCGCCGAGCTCAACGCCGCCGCCGGCCAGGAGGACATTGTCCGCGAGGCTGCCGACCTCCTCTACTTCACCATTGCCCGGCTTCGGGCCGCCGGTGCCACCCTGGCCGCGGTCGAGGATGAGCTGCGCCGTCGCCACGGCCGGGTTCGGCGGCGTCCCATGACCACTAAGGAGCCAACGTGAGTCGCTACATCCCGATCCGAGCCCTCGAGGACGTTGCAGGGCGCCGGCGCGCCGGGGTCGACACCGAAGCCGCGGCAATCGCCGCCGGGATCCTTGCCCGGATTGAGACAGGCGGCGAGTCCGAGCTACGGTCCCTCGTCGACGAGTTCGGAGAGCGACCCGACGGCATGGATCTGGTGCTGTCGCCTGACGACCTCGCCGCGGGGCTGGCCGCGCTGCCCACCGAGGACCGAGCCCGGCTTGAGCGGATCGCGGATCGCATCCGCTCCTTCGCCGAGGCCCAGCTCACCACTATCACCGAACTCGACGGCGTGCCGGTGCCGGGCGGACTGGCCGGCCACACCGTTGCACCGGTCGATCGCGTCGGCTGCTATGCCCCGGGTGGCCGCTACCCGCTCCCGTCGTCGGTGCTCATGACGGCGATCCCTGCCGACGTGGCCGGCGTGGCGGAGATATGGATGGCTTCTCCCAGCCCGGCACCGATCACACTGGCGGCAGCGGCGGTGGCCGGAGTCGACGGTTTCCTGGTGGCGGGTGGCGCCCATGCCATCGGAGCGCTTGCTCTCGGGATAGGCGGGCCGCCTCCTTGCGATGTGATCGTTGGACCCGGCAACCGCTATGTGACGGCGGCGAAGCAGCTCTTGTTCGGACGTGTTGGCATCGATATGTTGGCTGGGCCTTCCGAGCTTGTTGTACTGGCCGATGCCACCGCCGAGGCCGCCGTCGTAGCCGCCGACCTCATAGCCCAGGCCGAACACGACTCCGAGGCGCTGCCGGTGCTGGTTACCACCGATTCGGGCCTTGCGGAGCGAGTGCAGAAACAGCTGGCAGACCAGCTCGCCGATCTACCGACCGCCGCCATCGCCGGGCCGGCCCTCGAGGGCGGGGCGACCATCCTTGTCTCTGATATGGCCGCCGGGATCGCGGCCTGCGACGCCATTGCCCCGGAGCATCTCCAGCTTTCGGTTGCCGATCCCGATGAGGTCAGGCACAGCCTCCGCCATTACGGCGCCGTCTTCGTGGGGGCAGGCGCGGCCGAGGTGTTTGGTGACTACGGCGTTGGCCCGAACCACGTGCTTCCCACAGGCAGCACCGCACGATTCAGCGGCGGGCTGTCCGTCTTGACCTTCCTTCGGGTTCGCACCTGGCTCGACATCGAACCCAGCGCCGAGCTGCTGGACGACACGGTCTGGTTGGCGCGACAAGAGGGGCTCGAGGGCCACGCCCGAGCGGCGGAGCGGCGGAGCGTATAAAGAAGGCAGTCTGACCCATTGCCTGGAGAGACTTTGCCTCTTCCATTCAGCCAGGCGGGCTGTCTGGGTTGGGTCGAGTGACAGTCTCGCCAACGGCGAGAAGTGAGCGAGAAGTTCGAACGAGCTCGACCGCTCACCGCCGACCGAGTCACTCCGGGCGCGTGGCAACCCTTCGCGTTGTTTGCGGCAACCCACGTTTGTTTTCGGAGCAAGTGCGAGAGCGGGGGTTTCGTGGGTTTGTGGATCGACGGGCCCAGTCGCAATGTGGTCAGTGGCGGGGAGATCCGTCGCATCGAGCTGGCGACCGGTGAGGCGTGGAACGTGCTTTCGTTCGATCCCACCGACTACCTTCTCGTCGTCAACCGAGGCGACAGGCAACGAGTGCTCCCGCCTGGGTCTACGAGCTGCGAGCGAACAATCCGTCGGCGCTCGAGCTGAGTATGGCCGGTATCGCATACGTGACCAGGTCCGCAGTGAGGGTGCATGGCTCGTAGCGGCGGGGGCCCGGAACCGACCTGGCATACGACCCCGGCAGCCGCCGAGCTAGATCGTTGGCTGACTACGAGCGGCTCTCCCCGGGGCAACCTTCGCTGCTGGGGGGTCGTTCACGCAATTGCTTTGAGTGAGCCACCCCTCCCCGAATAGAGCGACCGCCTGTCCCCGGGCCGCCCCTTTTCCATGTGTCTGGCTAGTCCTACGTCGCTAAGCGCGGACGCATCTCCCTCTCTCATCAAGGTACGACCAAATGCCGTCATCGTTCGTGTCTCCGAAGACTCCAACTCCCTGGTCCCCGTTCTTCATGAAGCAAACAAGGCGTTCGGGTCCGTAAATGCTGCAATCACCCTGGTTGGTCACGTAATCGAATGTGCCTTGCGCATAGCCCGCGCCATCGGAATTCACACACCTCCACAGTTCGCTCCAACGATTCGCAGCTTCAGCGCTGGTCGGAACCACTCCGACCGAGACCAAAGCTAGGAATCCTGCCAGCACAGCCGCCACAAGTTGTCGCCTCATTCGATTCTCCTCCTGGCAAGCTCGATCCTCACTCACTGGTCCTAAGCCCACGAGGGTCACGTCTGTTGACGAGTGTTTGCATTTCAAGGGAGCTTCACTAGAGGCGAAGGTCCCGATGGGTCACCAAGAGCTCGGAGCCGCCTCGGTGGCCTGAACGGCCTTCGCGGAGCGGGGGTGCGGAGGCCACTGGGATCGAATCATCGATCTCTGCGGATTGCGGTCGTTACCGTCAACCCGAATTGTCGTGTGGTCGCACCGCCTCGTTCCGGGCCTATATGGACCTGGAGCCGGCCGCGTCGCTCCCAAGGACTCATGGCTCATGAATCGTTGTTCGGAGGCCGCCCGGATCACCGATGCGAATCGAGCCACGGGACAGCTCGATCAGACCCTGGCGCTCGAAGTCCTTGAGGACCCGACTCACTGTTTCCCGGCTGATGCCAACTTCGGTCGCGATCTCCTCGTGAGTGGCCCGAACCACGCCGCCGTCGGAATGTCGGCTCTCTTTGAGCAGATAGTGAACCAGCCGGCGGTCGACCCGCTCGAAGGCGACCTCCTCGACGAGCTGCATGAGGTCGACCATGCGATTCGTGATCGTCCGCAACACGTAGTCGCGGAACACGCGATCGGAATCGAACCACAAACGGAAGTCGGGCACCGGGACCACCACCGCCGTTACCTTCCGGTCGACAACTCCGTCGGCCGAGTAGGCGTCACCGGTGAGGGCGCTGCTGAGCGTCAGCAGGCAGGTCTCGCCGCGTTCGACGTGGTAGAGGCTGATCTGACGCCCGGCCCCGTTCTGTTTGAATACCCGCACCCGACCCGACCCAACGAAGGCGACTCCCGAACACTGCGCCCCGCTTCGGAAGTAGAACGACCCCGCCGCCAGGGTGGCCGTGGACGATGCCATCACCATCTGTTGTTGCCTGTCCGCAGAGGCCTCGCCATAGAACGGGAACATCCCGAAGATGGAAAAGGCATCCATACCGCCACACTACCTTCGAACGCCCCCTGCGGTTCTGTGACCTTCGTCACTGACGACCGCCCGGTCGTCGTGTTACGTTTGCGCCCAGGAGTTAGCCGGGAGGAGGAGGGATGAGAACGGCCCTTAATCGACGAACAGGTGCGCTCGCAGCCGTCCTGGTGCTCGCCGCCATGCTGGCACCTACCGCGGTTTCCGCGCAGACCGGCGCTCCCTCCTACTCCATCCTCTCCATCGGCGAACAGATCCCGGGGGCAACCGCAGGCGCCGCGCTCGCCGTCAACGAGTCAAGCGACACCGTCGGCTACGCCGTCATCGGGTCGGCGACCTGGAACCACGTGCCGTTCGTCTACACGGCCGAGCACGGCGCCACCCTGCTGCCGCGACCGGCGTGGGCGGTGACGGCCCGCGCTCGGGACGTGTCTGACCGCCATGCTGACGGCACGGTCGACATCGTCGGCTGGGCGGCGGACAGCATCTACTCCGGTGACCTCGCTGTGCGGTGGAAGTACTCGACCGACACCGGCGAAGTGATAGAGATGGTCGAACTCGGCACCCTCAACGGGTTGCCACAGAGCCAAGCTACCAACGTCAACGCGATCGGCGATGTCGTCGGGTACTCGGGCGGCTTCATGCAGTTCGATGGCCCGGCAACGCTGTTCACCGACGTCGGCCCGGAACTGATCAGCGACGCATTCCTGTACGGGCTGGCCGACGTCACCGACAGTCGCTGGGTGCTCGTCAAGGGGGCCTTCGGGGCCGCCAGCGCCAACCGCTACAACCTCACCGCGGGCACCACTGTCGACATCGGCGTGCCGCCAGGGCTCTACACGTCGACAGGCGTCGCGATGAACGAGTCGCTCCAGGTGGCGGCGACCGCCACCACGGGTGACACCGACCCACGCGGCCAATACATATCTCAGGTGTGGCGCTTCTCCGAAGGCGCAGGTTGGAAGTACATCGCCGGCGGCGGGTCGTCGATCGACCACGCCCGCGGCATCAACAATCGCGGCGACGTTATCGCCCAGATCGTGGCCGGGCTCACCTACTACGACCTGCTGTACGTCGACTCGATCGATGCGGTGTTCATCATCGAGAACCTGCTCGGGCCCGGATTCGAAGGCACCTGGATCGGCGACCTCAACGACATCAACGATCGCGGCGACATCGCAACCTCGGCGCCGGGAGGACCGGCGCTGCTGGTTCCGATCGGCGAGCTGCAGCCGCCACCGGCACCAGACGGGCTCACGGCAACACCGCACCCGGCAACCCAACAACAACCGTTCATTTCGATCGATCTGGCGTGGACGAGCCTCGGTCCGCTGGCACAGGGGTACTCGGTAGAGCGGGCCCTCGCCAATAGCGGCGCTTTCAGCGAGATCGGCACAACCACGTCGATGACAAGCCACCGGGATATGTTCATTACAGCTGGCGTCACCTACGACTACCGCGTCCGCGCTCTCGGGGCGGGCGGGTTCTCCCCATACTCGGACATCGTCACCGCCACCGCTCCGGAGGCCCCACCCGAGCCGCCCCCGGCGCCTGCCGGGCTGACGGCGACCCCGCAACCGTCGTTCGACTCGATCGATCTGGCATGGACGGGCTCGGGCCCGCTGGCGCAGGAGTACTCGGTGGAGCGAGCCCTCGCCGGTAGCGGGAGCTTCGCCGAGATCTCAGCAACGACGGTAACGACGTATCGGGACGTGTCTGTGGCGCCGGGGGTCACCTACGACTACCGCGTCCGTGCCATCGGCGAGGCCGGATTCTCGCCCTACTCCAACGTTGCCACCGCCACCGCGCCGCAGGCCACTGCCGACACGGAACCGCCGACGGTCGACTTCGTGACGCCGGCCGACGGATCGACCCTCAAACGAACCAGAAGGGTGTCGGTAACGGTGTCCGTCGCCGATCCCGGCGGCGTCCAGTCGATCCGCATAGTGGCGGTGGGGCCGACGAGTTCCGAGATCTGCGACTTGTCGGTGGACGGGCCGACAAGTACCGACGCGACGTGTAGCTGGAATACGCGCCGAGTGGGCTACGGCGACTACACGCTGACGGCAACGGCGTCCGACGCCTTTGGCAACGTGGCCAGCACTTCGATATCCGTCTCGATAGTACGAAGAAGGCGGTAGAACTCAGATCAGCTCGGTCACCCGGGTGGCTCCCAGCAGTACTGGGATGGCTGGAGTCGCCGGAGAGAACGGAAGCCACGCCCATCGCGCACGCTACCGTCTGGCCGATTTGCACGTCGACGTCGAGCGAATCGGGAATAGCGCCTCCGGCGTTGGGGGTTGAAGGCTTCGTCGAGCAGGAGTAGCCGATTACGCGGCTAGACATCACGGCAGATCTCGAGTACGCCATCAACCGGCTCGCGGTGACCGATCAGCCCGAGACCATCGCCGGCTTTGCTCTTGAACGCTTGGCGACTGTTGAAGAGGTCGTCGGTGAGGAAGCACTCTCACGATTGCTGGTTGAGTTGGTTAACAAGGTCGGATCGGTGCCACCTTTTGGACCAGCCGTGCGGGCTCGGGTACTTGCGATCGATGAGCCTGATGAGCTGGGGGGAGGTCGCCTCGGTGTAAGAGTCAGGGCGCAGACTTGGCGAGCGCGCCACTGCAAGTGCCCGAACTGCGGCGGCGACCACCAGGAGCACGAGTCGACCCACGGCGACCATAGACCGCACTTCGATGAAGCTTGGGTTCAGTTCACAGTGGCGAACTCGGCGTTCATCAGTCTTTGGGACGAGTACGCCTCCACCGGGTACCACAACGTATTCCACGGGCAAGACTGGGGTAACTACCCCTACTAGACCCGGGCCACACCGAAATCGCGTCCGCATTCCGGTCGGCGCAGAACTCGAGGAGAATCAGGAAGTTGCGCCGGGCTTCTCCCTCGGCGTGTATTGGTACAACCTCAGGTCATAGGTTCGCGACAGGATCGGCGAAGTCGGCAAGCCCCCAACGCAAAAGGGCTGACCACGAGCGGAGGGGGCGTCCAGGCGCGTTGAGCCGCCACTTCACAGCGCGATCCGGATGCGCCGAACTCCGGTTCGGTACTAGGGGGACTTCTAGAATTCCGCCCAGCCGGGGCAGGTGGCACTGAGGGTTCCGGCGATTGGGCCGGTGCCTCCGACGGAGTCGGTGAACTGTCCCGACGCCGTGATGTCATTGCCGTCGACCGACATCGAAAGGCCATCTCCCTCGGCTGCCCAACCGAAGTTCGGGTTTCCGCCATTAGAAATGTCGTCGTACTCCACGTGGCGTCCGAAGGAGTCGTCACTCACGTACACCTGAGCACCGTCCTTGATAAAGGAAACGTTCCACTCGGAGCCTTCTTCGCCTGGATTTGGTCCGTGGAATGCGCAAGATGCACCCTCGAACTGCCAGGTCTCATCGCCGATGGTCAGCACAATTCCGACCGACCCAGACGACGGATCGGGTCCTTGGGTCGTGGGCGGTTGTGTCTCCGCAGTTTCAGGCGCGGCGGTCGTGCCGGAAGTAACTGTCGTGTCGGTTGCCGCGGTGGTGGGGTCGTCAGCCGGCGGATCGGCGGAATCGCCGCCCCCGCATGCGGCCAAGACAAGCGCGATGACAAGGAGAAGCTTCTTCACTTCAGACCCCCTAGGTAGAAACGGCCATCAATGGAAGGAACCTACTCGGCTAGTTCCTGTCGCGCGGGGCCGTAGCTGCACGGGGGCAGGGGCTGGGAGGGTCGTCGAGCTCGATAACCGGATGGGACCATTCGACCGAGGTTCCCCTGGGTCGGATAGCTCATTCCAGGTCCCATTCTCACGCTCTCTGCGCTCTGATACATTTGGTGGCAATCGCGGCCACGCGCCGTGGCCTCGCAGATTCGGGAGGAGGAGCACATGAGAAAGCTTCCGTTCGTCCTTGCATTGGTTGCCGTGTTGGTAGTGGTGGCAGCGCTACCGGCCGGGGCCGACCCGAAGGCGGAGACGTTTGAGCTGACTTGTGACAACGAGATTCCGGATGGAACCATTACCGCCAACAGTGGCAACGGACTTTGGACACCGGGCTTCGCTTCGGCCAGTACCGGTGTTTACATCCCATACGAGTTGGAATACAAAGCCTGGTTCACGCCGGACGGTGAAGAGGAGTTCTTCGTAGGAACCGAGGTGTTCACGAAGAAAGGGCCGAATAACAACAGGTCGCACCTTCACGGTGTGTGCACGTTCGGTGGCGAGGAGTCACTGGTGGATGACCCCGATTTCGGTACGGGCGTCCTCCGATTCGAGGCTACGGCCTCCGTATTCTGGACCGGCCAATAGCTTCAGCCTGCGGGAGTCCCGGTAGGACTCAATCGGGTTGAGCAAGAAGATGATGGTACCCCTGCTCAGGCGGGGGTCCCATCACGTGCCAGGGTTGGAATCGCAACCTCGCCGCATGCGCGTGATGCGCTCGGTCTTCGCCGAACACGGCTATTGCCCGCGGCGTGCGGTCCTTTCGCCCATCTGCGCGACTGACAGCCATGGCACATGGTGCCAACGCAGCGAGTTTTCGCTCGTCTGGACGTCTGCCGTGGGCCGCGATGCTGCCCATGGGGGACTGGGGCATTCGACTCGAGCTTGCTTGCTCGCCGCAACCGATGCCGGCTTCCATGAACGTGATGCGGTCTCCCATCCCGTCGCCCTCGAGTGTGCCGGAGATGCCGATATCGGCGTATGTCGCAAAGCGCCAGAAGTTGAAGGGATCGACGAACTCGACCGTGGTAGGCAACGTATCAGCCGCCAGGCTCGTCTCTTCCGGCCAGCGCCTCGGCCGTGTCGGCCAGAATTACCCGCCACACCCCTGCGTCTGTCGATGCTGCGCCGCCCGTTTCTAGCGCTTCCGTCACGTTGCCGGCCACGAGGTATTCGAGATCACTAATCGCGATCAAGCTGGCCAGGTCGACGTACAGGAACCGTGCCACCTCACGCCAGACGGTTCCGTCTGCCGACACGACGATGGCCGAGCTCAGAGTGGGAGTGAACGACGCCGGGTCGGGGAAGCGAATCCCAACGTACCCGCCACCGGCGGGTGCCATCGCCTCCGGTATGGCTCCGGCGAGCGGCCTGGCCTCCCATCCGAAGTCCGCGGTGTAGCGCATCAACGCCCCATCAAGACCGCCCTGAGCGCCTAGGCCGTCCCGAAAGGCCCACCAGACGAACACTTCGTTCCCGACGACGCGACTGTCAACGAGGAACGCGTTGGTCATTGTGGGTCCGATGCTGGCTTGGGTCGCAAGCACAGAGCGCAGCTCGTCAATCCGCCACTCCAATGGGGCCTCCCGAAATGCCAGCAACCGATCGCGGCCTGCCGCGGCGAGCAGGATGAGGCCGTCGGGCCCATCGATGATCCGGCTGGTGGAAGCGAGCTCGGTGCCCATGTCGGCGACGAGGGTCCTCGACCACTCCGCGCCGTCCGCGGATCGCCAGACGAACAACTGCACGTCGTCGGTGAAGCTCGCCCGTGTAGCCGCGCCGGTAACGACGAGAGCGCCGTCAAGCTCAGCGACGAAGTCGGGGACCACCTCAACGATGTCGTCGGCCACCGGTAGCTCGACAAGCTCCCAGTTGTTTCCCAGGTCGTGCGAAATGTACAAACGGGCGGTGGCGTTGCCGGTTCCGATCGCGGCGATCAGGTTCTCGGTGCCGGCGATCGGGCCGAGGAGATCGTC
>Ga0224512_10005167_pt1 | contig 10835 bp, 7 predicted proteins | sample SF_May12_sed_USG_4_FD_169103 | JGI IMG/M metagenome (GOLD analysis project Ga0224512, IMG submission 169103) | Sediment microbial communities from San Francisco Bay, California, United States - SF_May12_sed_USGS_13 | ecosystem: Environmental > Aquatic > Marine > Sediment | place: USA: California...
AAAGGAAGTCCGGCACGTAAGATGCTGGCTATGATAACTCTCTCGCTAGGTACAGATACCGAAGCTACCCCGAGAGGTGTTTCACGCTCCTCAGTTCGGTAGGCAAAAGTCTTGCTAATCTCATAGGCAAAAATCTTTCCCAGTCTTTGCACATTTGTGCGAAATCTCAATCTGTCACGCTGAATTTCCACATCCCTGAGTTCGGCAATAAACTGGCCGGCAATGCTATTTTGTTCGCTGAGATTAATTACCATGACTTAGAGATCCAGGGGGTTTGAGGTAAATATAAGGTTTCTCAGCTATCTAAATTTATACTACTCCATTGCAACCAATGTCCTTTATAAGTCGTTACATTATAGTCGCGAACCTGTTCGTCTGAATTGTTGTTTAAGGAATTGCAAAATCGTATGTTTTCCAGTATCTTAAGTCGTTACACATAGAGTCCTATGACAAGATTTATATCATGTGTTCTCCTGTTCACTTTGGTGAACACCCTAACTGCTCAGCGGATCATTCAACCAAAGCCTATTGGCGAACAAGCGTTGGTATATGAGATTGAACGGGTCGGTGATATCCGCTTCCATACAAATGGGTTTTCATTAGGGTACTCAATTGCAGACATACAAACATGGTATAGATCAACCTATTATTATTTTGACCTTGGCTCTCTTAAGCATCCGAAAGAGTATTCGCAAAATTTCAAATTCTTCAATACCGGGTTTTTCAGGGAGTCCTCCAAACCATTTATCTACGGCAAGCAAAATCGGCTCTACGCTTTAAGAGCCGGTCTTGGGACCAAACGCTACTTTTCTGAAAAGGCCAGACACAAAAGCGTAGTCGTGGGCATCAATTATGCATACGGTTTTACCCTTGGAGTTCTAAAGCCATATTACCTTAAACTAAAGCGGTTTGAGGACGGTGGATCCGAACCCGTGATCACAGTGGAAAAGTACTCTGAGGAAAATGCTGAAATTTTCCTTGATGAAACGCTGATTTTTGGAGGGGCAGAGTTCCGTCATGGAATAGATGAGCTTAGGTTGAGGCCTGGTATCCATGGAAAATTTGGAGCAAACTTTTCGTGGGGCAATGTCGATCACATCATCAAGGCACTTGAAGTGGGGGTAATGGCCGATCTCTTCCTCGGTCAGGTCCCAATAATGATCACGGAAGAGAACAGACCGTATTTCCTCAATCTTTATATAACTTTGCAGCTCGGAAAAAGGTCTTAATCCTTTTCAAATCCATCTGCATGATCGAGTTACCAGTTGTTGATAAGCGGCCTCAACGAAGGCCAGACTGGCTTCGAGTCAAGTTACCAATTGGCGAGAGTTATAAGCGGGTGCGAAGACTGGTGGATGAGTATCAGCTCCACACAATCTGCCAGAGTGGCAACTGCCCGAACATGGGTGAGTGCTGGGGAGCCGGCACTGCAACTTTTATGATTCTGGGTAACACTTGTACCAGGTCGTGCAGTTTTTGTGCGGTAAAGACAGGGAGGCCACCCGAATATGATGAAGACGAACCACGCCGTGTGGCCGAGGCCATCAAATTGATGCAAGTCAAGCATGCTGTGATCACTTCCGTAAACAGAGATGAGCTCAAGGACCGCGGGGCGGAAATCTGGCATCAAACGGTACAATCAATTAAACAACTCACTCCTAGTACAACCATTGAAACACTCATTCCAGACGTAAAAGGAACATGGTGGGCACTGGAACGTATGATATCAGCAGGGCAAGAGGTAGTCTCTCATAACATTGAAACTGTGGCAAGGCTTTATAAAAAAGTAAGGCCTCAAGCCAAATATGAAAGAAGCCTGGAACAAATAAAGAGGACCAAAGCACAGGGCAAAAGGACAAAATCCGGCATCATGGTTGGATTGGGAGAACAGGTCGATGAGGTGCTGGTCGCCATGGACGATCTGCGATCTCACGATTGTGACGTCTTGACGATCGGACAATATCTTCAACCTACTAAAATGCACCTCAAAGTATCCGAGTTTATTCATCCGGATCAATTTGCCAGGTATAGAGAGGAAGGTCTTAATCGTGGTTTCGACTTCGTCGAAAGCGGGCCACTGGTTAGATCATCATATCATGCTGAACGACATCTCTGATTTTATTGCAAGAGATACATCTTTCCCGGAAGTGAACGTAGCATTCCTTTAAATTCCAGATTGAGGAGACCTGACGCAATCTCGCTGGCAGATAACGACGACTCCTTGTAAATCCGGTCGATACTTGTCGGAACTTCTTTAGATAAAAGGTCGAAGATCTGCTGTTCGCTGGTACTTAGATCTTCGAAAAGAGATTGTTGTTTTACTATGTGTTCCGGATTAGATTCCCATTGCATCATTTCTGCTAATTCATTTCCCCCTTCTAAAAGATGAGCCCGATTTGTTTTGATCAGGAAGTTGCAACCCTTACTGGTTGAGTCACCAATCCTTCCGGGTAGAGCAAAAACATCTTTATGGTAACCATTTGCCATTTCCGCTGTGATCATTGATCCTCCTCTTCGGTCTGACTCCACTACGACTAGTGCATCACACATCCCGGCAATAATTCTATTTCGCATTGGAAAATTCTCGCGATCTGGTTCAGTGGCCTTGCCAAACTCAGTGACCAATCCACCATGATCCACCATTTCTGATGCAGTGCGGCGGTGGGCTGCAGGATAGATCCTATCCAATCCAGTGCCCATCACTCCAAGGGTTGCAAGCCCCTGCTTCAGTGCAGTACGATGAGCTGTAATATCTATGCCATAGGCCAGCCCACTGATGATCAACGGATTGGAACCAGATACATCTTCAATTAGCTTTTCGCATTGAGTCCTTCCGTAATTGCTGGGTCGTCTTGTACCGACTACCCCGATAATTCTTGGATGATTTAAATCGCAGACTCCCTTGTGATACAGGATGACCGGAGCATCCTTGATGCGCTTGAGTCGAAAAGGATATTCATCATCGAGGTAAAAAACTGCTTTGATGCCATGCTTTTCGATAAATGCCAATTCCTCCTCTGCTTTCTGAAAACTCTTCTTCTTGACGATACTGTCTGCAATCTTATCTCCGATCCCCGGTATCTTGATTAGGCTGGACTTACGCTGCTGAAATACTGCTTCAACTCCTCCCGAAAAACTAATCACATTTTTAGCGAGTACAGAACCTACCAATGGGATATGGGTAATAGCAATTTTATAAAGTAGCTGCTGATCGTACATGGAGTCGGAGGAAATAACAAAATAGCAAAATCAAGAATTTTATGAATATTTTGAGCCAAATCACATTCTTAATGGCATCAAGCAAGAAGAAATACTACGTAGTATGGGAGGGTAACAGGCCAGGAATCTACCTTACCTGGAATGAATGCCGTGAGCAAATCAGCGGATACCCTGGAGCCCGGTATAAAGCCTTCAAAACTTTGGAGGCGGCTGAGGAAGCATATACCAGTAGCTTTGCAGATTTCATCAGTGAAGGTCAAAGCAAGACGAAAGTTAAGCCTGAAACTCCCTTACCTCCTGAGGTAATTTTAAACAGCTGGAGCGTGGATGCAGCCTGCAGTGGGAATCCGGGAGAACTGGAGTATCGGGCCGTCTTAACCCAGAGTGGGGAAGAAATTTTCAGAGTGGGCCCATATCAGCAAGGAACAAATAATATTGGTGAATTCCTCGCTATAGTTCATGCATTGGCTTTGTTAAAAAAACAAAATGATGACAAGACACCACTTTATTCTGATAGCCGCACTGCCATCCTATGGGTAAAGAAGAAAAAAGCCAATACACAGCTGAAAAAAACATCCCGTAATCGGAAGATTTTTGACTTGATAGACAGGGCGACAGATTGGCTGGAAAAATATCCCTACAAAAACCAGATCTATAAATGGGATACAAAGAATTGGGGTGAAATCCCTGCAGATTTTGGAAGAAAATAAGTGCCTGTTCAGACAAACACCATTGGATACTCTACATCCACATCTCCCTTTCTAATATTTTCAAGTTTTCTTTTAATAAGCCTTCTCTTCACAGGCTTCAAATGCTGGGTGAAAAGGATACCCTCCAAATGATCAAATTCATGTTGAATCACCCTGGCTTCAATATTTTCAAACTCCTGTGTATGCTGAACGAAATTCTCATCGTAGTAGGAAAGGATCACTTTCTCGGGCCGATCCACATCACCCCTTACATTGGGTATACTCAAGCATCCTTCTTCATAGGTCCATTGTTCACCATTCTCTTTCATCTTTTCCGGGTTGATAAATACCTGCTTTATACCCCCAGTCTCATCCTCCTCCTTATTCAGCTGAATCGTATCAATAATGAATAGTCGAATAGAATGTCCTACCTGCGGTGCAGCCAATCCCACACCTTGTGCATGGTACATTGTTGTCCACATATTCTCAATCAATGCAGCAAGTTCAGGATAAGTTGAATCCACATCGTCTGCCTTCTTGCGCAGCACTTTCGAACCGTATGCAAAAATGGGTAGTATCATTAGATTACCTGTGCTTCAAATGCTGTTGCAAAATTAATACCGCACTCACCTGGTCGACCATTTTCTTATTGGCACGCTTTTTCTTCGGGAGAGCAGCTGCAAACATTAACTCACGAGCTTCCTTCGAGCTGAAAGACTCATCTTCAAATTCAATAACTACCTCAGGAAAGTGCTTTCCGATCCATTTATCGATGCGCTCTATCAATGGCTGTAATGCGGTCACTGATCCATCAGCATGACGGGGCAGTCCCATGACAATTTTAACCACTTCCTCATCCCGGAGATAAGATGAAAGGAAATCAAATAAGTGTTCAGTATTCACAGTTTCCAATCCATTAACCGAGATCTGTAGAGGGTCGGTTACGGCCACTCCTATCCATTTTTTACCCACATCAAGACATAGTACTCGCGACATGGCGGCAAAGATATGAACAAAAAAAAGATCCCTCCCCGTTCTTATACGGGGAAGGAATCTCATCCCAAAAACAGTACTAAACTTTTTTCACTTTATCGAATTAGTGCAAAAGCATTCGCCGGGTAGCTGATCCAAACGAGCTTTGAACTTGATAGTAAAGCACGCCCGGCACCAGTTCATCCTTCCTAAGCTCTACACGGTTCATTCCCCTATCAAACTTTTCTTTCTTTTCTAGAAGCACCCGGCCCGCAGCATCAACCACACGAATGATGACCTGATCGTCTTCAGGCAGGTGAAAGCCGATGAAGGTCTGCTCAATGAACGGATTAGGTTCATTCTGTTGAAGTACTAATCCCATTTCTTTATCCGCTGCATCAAAGAACTCCAGTACCAGGGCTATATTATCATCACCAGCATACATCTCCGCATTCAATCCTTTTCGTGACAAAGCCAAAGCATCTTTTGTAGATCCCGAAGAATGGGCTATCGCTTTGATATAGAACATCGGAACCGTCGGCTCTAATGATTGTCCGTAAGCATCACTCCAGCTTAGCCGGATTGTGCCCTCATTAGAATTATGTATCATCGATTCATCGAGGATCAATGAACCAGATTGCAGTGTAGATAGCGAGAGTGATTGCATGTCACTCTGTAGTTCGAGTTGTAAACCTTCGATTTGCACCTGCTCCAGTGGATAGATCGGAACAAGGATCTCTTCTCCCTGCTCAAAGGAGATCTGGTCAATTCCCAGTCTGAGCTCATTTGCAGCTCGGTCGTTTCTTCGAGCAACTGCATTGTTGTCGAGATCTCCTAGTTTCACAGCCACAAAATCAACGGATCGGCGGGATCTCTCAGAAATCTGTACGGGCACCGATTCTGGGAACCCTTTTATCAGTGCATCCATTGGTTTGGAAAATCGATGTTGTGCATCCACGAATCTCCACGATGGTGCATCTGGTAAACGATCTACCTTACCTAGCAACAGCTTCCTGAATTGGATAATGTCAATCGCATTGAGTTTTCGATCAAGATTGGCATCTGCCGCTATAATCTTATAGGGCGAGTCGATCGTTCGAACTCCTAGAATATGCTTCTGAATCTTTAACAGGTCTACCGTGGAAATGCCATTGCTGTGATCTGTGTCTTTTTCCGGGGCAATCAATACCTGGCCGTCACCAACCACCGAAATAGTGAACTTACCATCATCCCCACTAACTGATATTGTTTCCCGGTCGTTTGACATACCCTTGACATATACCTTCGCAACCTGCTCATTCATTTCCGTGAGAATGTTGCCACTGATGCCACCCTGGGGTGGATCCGGACTTCCACAAGCATTATTGTGGTCTTGCAATACCACAAAGACGTTGACATAATCTGCGGTGTTTAGACTCATATCTTTCACCCAAAACTGGACCGGCACAAACGTGGGCTCACCCACGTAATCATCGCAGGTAAATGATAGCGAAGTGGAGGTGTCTGGCGGTGGTCCGGGATTGTCATGGCCTGGAGATAGCAGGAAAATCAGGTCATTCGGGTTGCCGCCACAGGGAGGCAAGCTACTCAGATCGAATTCTGCTGCCCAGATTTCAGTCATAGCAATGTCCGGAATCCCATTGCTGTTGGTATCCATTGGGGTGAGAACGGAGACAAGTGAGCTGCGACCAACCACGCTTGGCAGGGCTTCGCTACTAATTGTGAAATTGGAAATCTCTTCGGCCACATTATTACAGTCATCTGTGGCTCTCCAAAGCAATGAGTAAGAGCCCGGGAGTAAACTTGCAGATGGGTTAGCCACTTCCCCGGTGCCCTGATCCACCTTAGTGCCATTTTCATCTTTTAAAAACCACTCCACTTCCGGCTCCGGGCCACATCCATCTGTTGCATCGATCGCACTGCTAAAAGTGCCCGAGCAGTTCAAAGTCTGAAGATCAGCTACCATCGATAAAACAGAAATCGTTGGCGCTGAAGTGTCAACTACTTTGATGTACTGGTTAAAGGTAAGGACCCCTTCCTGATGTGCGATCTCCGACCAATTCAATCCCTGGCTATCATCTAGGTCACACCAGTCTACTACACACCATGTACGTAGTATTTTCTGACATCCTTGACCAGCGACCACATCAAACACTTTGTCAAAATAACCCACTCCCATTTGAGCACAATCAGGAAGGGTGCTGGGCAGGTTTGGACCAGGAGTCTGCAGCGCAATCTTACCATCTAAGCCATAGGGGATAGCACAACTATAGACAGTGGTGTCCTCCACGGCGAGCTGGATATCCATCCCGCTGAGGGGACATTTTTCAATATGAATTTTTTGGATATCATAAACAACCTCCTCCATTCCGTTTTTTCCATTGATCAGAGCAATAAACTCACGTTTGAACACGGAATTTTCACAACCTGGCTCGGGGAAAGTATATCGCTCAAACAAACTACCGCCACAATTATCACTCAATAAGCCATCCCAGTATACGGTGTTTTCTTCCATGGCAGTCTCACAATTGATATCTCGAAGCTCCCATTGACCCTGGTCAAATTCACTAAGGACGTACTCACCAAATGCATTGCGAATGGCACCGGTATCAGACATTTCTACTGACGATTGATAGAAAGCATCATAGGCAGTGCAGCTAATGGTCACATCGGGGAGCTCTTCTATCACTATCGGCGCTAGTTTGTCCTCCACATATACCATACCCCAACACTTGTCCACATTACAGTTGCCGTCGATCACCATGATCTCGACCATAATCTCCTTTCCCACATCTTCGCAACAGAAGGGAACGGATGGAGCGAAACCAAACTGGAACTCTTCCTGACACAGTCCAGGATCATTCAACACCCACTCTTCGTATTGCTTGTAGTACTGATAGGCGCTATTGCTTTCGGATTCTTCATAGCCACATGCTTCCATCCAATCCGTTCTGCGTGCTAATATTTCATACACGTAGCAGTTATCATAGCTCTCAGCATCCATGGAACCAGCCTTTAAAAACGTGAAATGGTCGACATTGGTAAGGGAAAGATTGACCGCATCATGACACACTGCAACGGCTGGAGTCATGTCTTCCACAACCACTACTACAGTATCTTCGCTGGCATTTCCACATTCGTCTACAACTTTGTAAGCAATTATGTCTTTTGGGGGTGGTATATTCCACACGGACAAGATCTTATTCTCTCCTCCATAATACTTAATGGCAGCGAAGTTGCCTAGCACCGAACTCACTGAAACGAGAATGTCACTTGTATCCGAACAAAGATCAGATACAACCGGTCTCGGAAGTAGACCGTGACCTTCACAGTCAGTACCCATGCGAATGGTATCCGTTTTGTAGGTACCCATGAAGCCCATAAAATCATGCATTTCATCGCTGAGTTTGCTTTCATCAAAGACGATATCGGGAGGAGTGTTGTCTTCAACAATTAGAGTGTCAATGCACATGGTATCTTGCCAGCATTCATCGTGAAGCGTCCAGGTCCGGAAAATGACCCGTTCTCCCGGGCAACCACCAGGCCATACCTCATCGGAGACATCGACGGTCACCCCGCAGGCATTATTACCTGGAAGAAGAGGAAATGGTAATTCTCCGGGAATCTCATAAATCGGAGGCCTAATAGAGGGTTGGTCAGCTGCATTGGGGAAATCACCACACTCTATCATCGCAGTCCCAGTTGGACAAACCAGCCTGTCACTGCGGATGTCTACTCGCCATACATAGGTAGTGTCATTACAATCTGAGTATCCACTGCTGGTCGTCAACCGCCAGGATCGAACGATCCCGTGAGAGAAGTCTCCCTCACATTTATCAATAGGTAACGACCACCAACCGGTCATGATCACAGCGGCTTTATCATCGCCACAGTCTTCAGTAATCTCAGGGGTATAACCAGGATCACCGGTAATTTGAGCTTTGGCAGCAGTGCAAATCACTGTGTCATTTACGCAACTTAACATTGGCTCGCAGCCTGGCTGAGCAGATAAGTCAGCCATGGTAGGGAACCCAAAGGATATTATTAATATGACGGGCACCAGTGCTGAGGAGATACAGTACTCCTGTATCAAACGGTGAATGGACGTTTTCTTCATGAGATCTTAGTTTTAGACTGTTTTTAAAATTGTACGGTGTAGTTTTCCACTGCCTCCATACGATTGCACTTAAATCGAATTGGTGACAGCTCAATGCAAGGATTGGAAATGAATCAGGATCGGCTTCGGTACAATTGGGTCAACAGTTACAAGACAAATATATATTATAATTATTTATAATATATAATCTATTTCAGCTGACAAGGATACTTTATGTTTTATCGAATATGTAAATCACTTAGAATATTTTATTTACATATTAAAACCGGGTGGATCTTGGCCGAACTTTAACAAAAAAGACAGCCGGAACATTAAGCATCCGGCTGTCTGTCTAAAAACTAATCTCATATAAGTGCCTCGTTCTAGTGTTGGGTGTGCAACATTCTGACCAGCAAGTGACGATCTGCAAGTTTTATCCTCACTAGATAAAGACCACTTCCACCACCTATGTCGTAGCTGTTTAACATGACTTGATTCTTTCCCAGAGTCACTGAAATATCTTTCTCGGCAATGAAGCGACCTTGTATATCGAAGATGATCAAATTCGCCCGGCCAAGACCCGATGAGAAAAACTCCAGGAAAACGAAGTCAGACCAGGGATTGGGTCTTACCTTTATCAATTCAATCAAGTCAACCATCGGAGAAGAACGAATACTTCTGGTTTCTGCAGGACCATCCTCGTTCGCAACACTCCATATCGATCTATGATGGATCAAAGGCGTCTGAGCCCTGCTGATCTCCATAATTCTTATGATCTGTGAGCATGTATCAGAAAAAAGTCCACAGGAATCCATCGCTACCCACTTACGTATCAACCTGGGAGAAGTAGTGGAAGCAGACGAATCCATGACCATACAGAAAACGGTATCGACTCCACAACACGGCTCAAAAAATTCTGGCTCGCCCAGCGTATCTGGCAGCGCTTCGCAGGAGTAATCAGGAAGTGTCTCCAAAATTACGGTGTCGGGTGGGCAGAAAACCAATATCGGGCCTGAGGTGTCCCTCACTGTGATCAGGTAGATACAGGTATCCATATTCCAACAAAGGTCGGCCGCTATGAATTTAATCTCATGAGTACCCGTATCTAACTGGATGGTGAAGCCGGGCGAATAGAACTTATCGTTGACGATAAAAGTGGTTTGGCCGGTGCTATCGCTTTCGCAATTGTGCTCAATTAATGTGTCTAATCTTGGCAAGGTGTAATCTACCTCGCACCTTGAAGCATCCGTAAAAAGTGTATCATTCTCCGGGCAAGGAATCAGAGGAGGTGTCGTGTCCAACACGGCAATACTTTGAATGACTGTCTCCGTTTCAAAAGTACATAAGTCCAGTACCGTCCACTCTTTCATGATCCACTTCTGAGCGCCACACACATCAGACTCCTGCATAATGTTGCAGTTGACCGAAAGACCACAAAGCGGATTGATGGGAATGCTATCATGTAACAAAGGAGCTCCTACGCCTTCAATGTTCGAGTCTTCGCAATACACGGTATCCGATAAGGAAAAAGTGACATCTGCCAACAGAGCCTTCTTAAAAGAAACATAATGGGTGCAGTTTGATATATTTCCATTTACATCTACCGCTTGCCACTGGACTTTGAGAGTTTTGAAGACTTCCTCACAATTCCCGGGTTCTGCGCCACAAATGATCGGGTACAAACTGTCAATTCCACAAGCATCCTCTACCTCGATCCCAAAAGAATCTGGTGGAGAAGTCTCAAGGTCGAGGTGGCATCCAACTGTGATATCATCACACGCTGTGAAGATTGGAGCCATATTGTCCAAAACAGTAGTACGGCAAAAGATCGGTTGTGGCATTCCTGGACGGTAGATCAT
>Ga0224512_10005168_pt1 | contig 10833 bp, 9 predicted proteins | sample SF_May12_sed_USG_4_FD_169103 | JGI IMG/M metagenome (GOLD analysis project Ga0224512, IMG submission 169103) | Sediment microbial communities from San Francisco Bay, California, United States - SF_May12_sed_USGS_13 | ecosystem: Environmental > Aquatic > Marine > Sediment | place: USA: California...
CCTGCGGCCCCTGACGCAGTTCAACATCAGCCCGTCGCTCACCTACTCGGAGCTGCACGCGGCCGACGGCACCGAGTTCTTCAGCGGGTTCATCTTGCGAACCCGCGCCAATCTCCAGTTCACCCGCCAGCTGTTCGTGCGGCTGGTGGTGCAGTACAACGACTTCAATCGGCGCTTGGACGTGGAGCCGTTGCTGACGTACCGGGCGAATCCGTTCACCATGTTCTTCATCGGCTCGTCCCTGGCCTACCGCGACTACGATCAGCCGAACACGCTGGCGCAGACGTCGCGACAGTTCTTCACGAAGTTCCAGTATCTGTTGCGGCTGTAGACGGGCGGTTGGGCGGGTGGGCGGGTGGGCGGACGGACGGGCCCGGCGGCAGTAGGACCGAGCGGATCGCCTTCAATCGGTCAGCCGGAGCGCGGCTGCGATGATCCGCTCGACGTTCGGCAGCGCCGCCGCTTCGAGGTGGCGGGCGTAGGGCAGCGTGTCCTCGAGGCAGACCCGCGCGTAGCGCGGCGTGAGACCGGCCTCGAGCGCGACCGCGGCGAGTTCCCCCGCGAGCCCGTAGGCCACGTAGTCCTCGTCCGCGACCAGCAGTCGGCTGGTCCGCCGGACGGATTCGACCACGGTGCGGCGATCCAGTGGGCGCAGGGATCGCAGGTCGATCACCTCGCACTCGATTCCCTTGGCGGCCAGCCGGTCCGCCGCCTCCAGCGCGCGATGCACGCCCACGGCCACCGCCGCGATCGTGAGGTCGCCGCCCTGCCGCCGCACGGCGGCCTGGCCCAGCGGGACGGTAGCGCCGGGCTCGACTGCACCGCGGGCGCCCGCCGGGGGCACGTCGAACGTGACGCTGTCCCGCGCCCCCCGGCCGAGGAACTCGAGCCACTCGGCGGAGAGCAGCTTCGACTCGAACAGCACGACGGGACCGTCGTGCCCGAGGGCCGTGGCCGTGAGCCCGTAGGCATCCGCCGGCGTGGAGGGCACGACGACAGTGAGGCCGGGGATGGCCGCGAGCATGCCCCACAACGATTGTCCATGCTGCCCACCGTCACCGTATCCGCCACCGCTCGGCGCGCGGATCAGCACCGGGCAGCGCCACCCGCCGCCGGAGAACGTGTCGAGCTTGGCCATGTGGTTCAGCACCGCGTCCAGTCCCACGCCGATGAAGTCCACCATGTAGAGCTCGACCACGGGGCGAAGCCCTCCCATGGCGGCTCCTGCGGCCGCACCGAGGAACGCTGCCTCGCTGATGGGGGCGGCCAGCACGCGGCCCGTCCCGAATCGCGCGACCAGCGGTGCCCGAAGCATCGGGACGTCCTCGCCGATCAGCACAATCGTGGCGTCCCGCGCCATCGCGTGCTCGATGGCGAGATCGATGGCGCGGCCAAACGTGCACTCAGGCATCCACCCCACCCGGCGTGTCGATGAGGGCTGCCTCCAGGGCGCTGGCAATCTCGTCATGCACCTCGTGCTCGATGCGGTCCCGCACCTCGGGATCTCGCGCCATCGCGTCGCGCGCCTGCTGTAGCGGGTCGCCCCGCCCGTCCCGCTCTGCGCCAGCGCGCGCCTGCACGAGCAATCGGGTCATGCGGAGTACGCCGCCCACGCGGCGCAGGAGGTCGCCGCCTTTCCTGGTCGCAGCTCCGGCGACCTCGCCGAGCAACTCGCGCCCGTCGGTGAGCGGCTGCCGCGCCATGCGGAGCATGGGATCGCCAAGGAAATGGCCGTCGAGTCGGGGGCACGTCGCCAGCAGGAACGCGGGCTTCCGGCCTTTCCGGAGTCGCCCGATCAGGGTCTGGGCCGCGGCGTGCACCGCGAGGACGTCCCTCCCGTCCACGCGTGCCGTCTGCCAGCCGAAGGCCGCTGCCCGCTCGCCCGGTTCGCCGCCGCTCACGTCGGCCGAGCGCGTCGCGATGGCCCACCGGTTGTCGATGCAGACGACGAGCAGCGGGAGGTTCCAGGCAACGGCGAGATTCAAGGTCTCCAAGGCCATGCCCTGGTTCAGCGCGCCGTCACCGGTGAAGGCGACCGCGATGCGTCGAGGGCGGAGCCGCGAGGCGGCCAGTGCGAGGCCGGCCCCCATCGGCAGCGACGCGCCCACGACGCCGGAGCTGCCAGCCAGATGCTCGCGCGAGAACAGGTGCATGTGTCCGGCCCGCCCGTGCCCCAAGCCATCTGGTTTGCCGAGCAGCTCGCGCAGCATCCGGACGAGCGGCACGCCACGGACCACCAGCGGTGGCGAGCAGCGATGGGCGAGCGCCAGGCCGTCGCCGTCGCGCAGGTGCGTCACGACCCCGGCGGCCACCGCCTCTTCCCCCGTGCCGAGGTGCATCTCGCCGCTGATCAGGCCGCGCCGCCACAGGTCGGCCACGGCCACCTCGTACGCGCGGGCCCGCAGCATCTGGCGGTAGAGGTCGGGATGCATGTGCCGTCGAGAATAGGCCCGGGTCGCGCGGGGGGCCAGCCCATTGAATGTCGCGAGTGCCTACGGGGCGGCACGTTTGGCTGGCTGGGGGACCTTCAATGCGACCGGAGGGACTCGAACCCCCACGGGTTGCCCCACAGGATCCTAAGTCCTGCGCGTCTGCCAGTTCCGCCACGGTCGCCGGTGGTGACTGCCGCGGCGGTGGCCGCCGCGACGCATGATGGCAAGCTAACGGTGGGCGGGTTGGTTCCGCTACGCTACGGGGTGACGGGATGACGCGACGCGCCGCGGCAGCGTAGATTCGGACACCCGTACCCGGTCGCCCATGCCCGACGATACGCTGCAACGCAAGATCGACTCCGTCGGGATTCCGGCCACCCGCCGGCACATCTTCCTATGTTGCGACCAGACGGAGCCCAAGTGCTGCGAGAAGGAGCGGGGGCTCGCGGCGTGGAGCTACCTCAAGAAACGATTGAAGGAGCTGGGACTCTCCGAGCAGGGCGGCATCTATCGCACCAAGGCCAATTGCCTCCGCATCTGCCAGCAGGGCCCCATCGCGGTGGTGTACCCCGAGGGCACGTGGTACCGGACCTGCGATCCGCCGGTGCTGGAACGCATCATCCAGGAGCATCTCGTGCGCGGGGAACCGGTGCGGGAATTCACCATCGCGGACCGGCCGCTTGGGGAGTCCTCGTAGCGTGGCGTGCGGGACGCTGACAGGACCCGCGAAGCGCCCCCGTCGCCGATCGCCGGCGTGCGTGCTCGCCGCGCTCGCGACCTCGGCCTGCACGCACGGCGAGCCGTTCGCGCCGGCCCCCCTGGAGACCCGACCCCCGTTCGCCACCGCCTTTCCCCGGCGCCTCACGTTCAATCCGGGGATGGACGTGACGCCGTCGGTCTCGGCCGACACGCTCGTCTTCAGCCGGGGCGAGCCGCAGCGCGCGGACCGCGACGTCTGTCTCGCGGTGCTGCCGGTCGATGGGGGTGTGTTGGCCGCCCAGTCCTGTCCCCATGAGGGCGTCGCGGACCCACGGCAGGACGTCTGGCTCGAGCCGACCATCTCGCCCGACCGCACGCAGGTGGCCTTCGTGCGGCAGTCGGGACAGCCGGGCGCCACCCTGCCCGACACGCGGGCGCTGGTGCTCGCGTCGCGCGACCGGCCCGACAGCGCACGCGTGGTGGTCCCGGGCACCTACGACACCGGCCGTGGCCAAACGGGCAACGCGTTTCGCCACGTGTCCTGGTTGGACGGCGGCACGCTCCGGTTCCTGGGCGGACTAGAGTTCTACGACGCGATGAGCCGGGACACGGTGCTCGTCGCCTACGGCGTCTTCCGCGTGGACCTGAGCAGTGGCGGCCCCGGCCTTCCCGTGTGGGAGGCGGACGCCCTCGCCTACGACACGGAAGCGGACGGGATTCTCTACGTGGTCCCGCCGTCCGATCCCACCGCCGTGTACGCCGTCACCACGGGTGGCGCGCCCACGTTGCTGGCCCGGTTCGGCACCACCGACGCCTCGACGCTGACTGGGCTCACCGAGTTGGCGATGGCCGACGGCGTCCCCGTGGTGATCGGAACGTTTCAGTTGCCGCCCCCGGGCGGCACATCCGTGCAGATCCTCATGCAGGACGTGGGCGCCGGCCTGCAGCAGAAGACCCTCTGGTCCACCGGGCTGCCCCGCCGGCTCGCCGCCGTGCCCGGCCGCCGTCAGGTCGTGGCGCAGATCGCTGCGGGCGGCGCGCCGGAGCTCTGGTTGCTGGAAGTCAGATGACGGAAGGACGAGATGACGGGATGTTGCCGGCGCGACCTTCCGCCCGACCGTCTTTCCGTCATCCCGTTCTCCCGTCGTCCCGTCGCCGTTCCGCCCTGAACAACGCATCTGCCGCCTGCAGGATCTTGGCTCGGAGCCGAGGCGGATACTCGGGCCGCTCGTCCAGAAACGCTCGGACGGTGGCCGCCGCCTCGGTGGAGTTGTGGCCGTCGAGTGTCGCGTGCAGCCAGTTGAGCGGGAAGAAGATGTCTCCCGTGCGCTGGATCTCCTCGAGCAGCTCGAGGCTGGGACGGACGTAGCGGACCGCGTGCGCCCGGCGCAGCGGATGGTTGAGCCACGCCATCGCGTCGAGCACCCACGGCTCGTGTTCGCGGTTCCGCGCGTCCGCGAGGCTCGCGAACACCGAGTCCCTGACGGCCGTGTCGGGGGAGAGCGCCGGCATCACGAACGCGAACTCGGCCCGCCGGTCGGGGTTGGTGATCCGCGCCAGCTGCCGCGTGAGGATGTCCGGCGCGCGATCCGGCCTGCGAACCGCGAGCGCCTGCGCCAGTCCGATGAAGTCCCGTTCGGCGAGTGGCAGCCCGGGGATCGTGAGCGCGCCGCTCCACAGGGCTTCCAGGCGCCGGCTGGCGGCTGCCGTGTTGGCCATGGCGCCGTAGGCGCGCAGCCACGCGGCCTTGAGGGACGGGCGCGCCGCGCGTCCCACGCCGCGCCACCACTCCCGCTCCAACCCGGGTGAAAGCGCCGTGCGGCGCTCGTCGGGGAGGTACCGCCAGAACAGGGTCGTCAGGTCCGCGAGCATCCGCTGCTGGGTGAGTTCGGCAGACTCCCGGGCCAGGGCGCGACGACCAGTCGCGAGCAGGGTCTCCGGTTCGAGTCGCCCGTCGAGCATCGCGTCCCACAGCGCCAGCCAGGCGGCGCCCCGCGCGACCTCGTCCGGCAGGTCGGCGAGACGGTCCACCAGCCAGGCAAGCGTCGCCGGATCGAGCACCACGTCCCCGTACGCTACCCCGGTGCCATTGGGCAGCACGAGCCGGGGCGCCGGCCATCCACTGGCCTCCGGCACGAGTGTGCTGGCTGAATCGAGCGGTACATCGAGCCGGCGGACGGAATCCCGCCCGGCCACCAGTACGTCGAGCCGTTGCGGCCACTCGCGCCCCGTGCCCGCGGGATCCTGCTGCTGAAATCCCAGTGCGGCGATCGTGCCGTCGTCGGCGATCGCGAGACCGGTGCGCACGGTCGGTCGGCCGGGCTGCTCGATCCACGCGCGGCTCCACGCCGCGAGATCGTCGGGCGTGCGGGCGTCGAGCAGAGCAATCAGGTCGGGCCAGGACGCGTTGCCGAACCGGAACCGCTCGAGATACGCCCGCAGGCCGTCGCGGAACGTCGAGTCGCCGACGCGGCGTTCGAGGTGCCGCATGACGATGGGGGCTTTCTGGTAGATGATCGCCCCATACAGCGTGCCGGCCTCGCGCAGGTTGTCGAGCTCCTGTCGGATGGGGTTCGCGCCGGCGGTCCGGTCCACCGCGTAGGCCGCCGGGTAGTGGGCGAGCAGGAACCGCAGCTCGTGGTTGATGGCGGGGAACGACGGGTTCACGATCTTCGCCGCCATGAAGTTGGCGAAGACTTCCTTCATCCAGACGTCGTCGAACCAGCGCATCGTCACGAGGTCACCGAACCACATGTGCGCGGTCTCGTGCGCGATCACGCTCGCCCGGCCCAGCAGCTCCGCCTGCGTCGCCGTGGGCTCCAGGAAGAGCGTGGACGCGCGGTAGTACACGGCGCCCGGGTGCTCCATGCCGTTGTACTGGAACGCGGGCACCGCCACGAAATCGAACTTGCCAAACGGGTAGGGGATGCCCGTGTACTCCTCGAGCCACGTCAGCGCGGCGTGATGAAGGTCGAAGATGGCGTCCCGGTTGCGCGTCACCTTGGTTCCATCGGTCTCGCGGTGGAACAACCGGTAGCGTCGGCCGTCGCGCTCCGCCTCCTCGATCTGAAACCGCCCGGCCGCGAACGCGAACAGGTAGCTGCTGATGGGCTCAGTCTCGGCAAACCGGAAGGTGACCGCCCCGGCGGCCGTGTCCGTCGCGACCGTCGCCCCGTTTGCCACCGCGGTCCATCCGATCGGGACGCGAAGCGTGAGCGTGTATCGGGCCTTGACGTCGGGCTGGTCGAACAGGGGGAACGCAAAGCGGGCCCGGTCCGGCACGAAGAGCGTGTAGAGGAATTCGGGATTGCGATTGAGGGACTCGTCGCCCGCCGTGAAGTCCAGCGCGATCGCGTTGGCCCCGGGCCGGAGGTCCGACGTCGCCATCACGAGGTGATCGTCCGTCGTGCGGACGGCCACGGGGACCCCGCCGACGCGCACGGCCTGCACACGCGTGCGCGGGTTCACGAAGTCCAGCACCACCGGGCTCTTGGCATCCCGCAGTCGGAACGCGATGCGCGCCGTCCCCGTGACGGGCTCGTCCCTGCTCGCCGGGATCGTGAGGGAGACGTCGTAGCGGACGTCGTCGAGCTGGGCGACGCGCGCGCGGGCCAGCTCGAGCGACACCCCGGCGGTCGTGATCGGCTCGTCGACGCGGCTGCAGGCGACCGTCGCGGTGGACGCGGCGATCACGGCGGCCACGAGCAGGGAACGGAGTGAGCAGAAACGCATTGCGGTGTCAGGACGTAGCGGGTTCGGCGTCTTCGATGCGGAGCCGGTCGAGCCGGGCTCGGAAGCGGCGCTGCATGCGCAGCACGAGTAGCAGCGCAACGGCGGCGAGACCCACGACAAGGCCCCACCAGATCCCGATCGGGCCGGCGCCGGCCCAGAAGCCAAGGTACACACTCACCGGCAAACCGATGACCCAGAAGCCCAGCAGACTGATCAGCATGGGCACCCGCGTGTCGCCGATTCCGCGCAGCGCCCCCATCGCCACGACCTGGGTCCCGTCAAACACTTGAAACAGGCCGGCGATGGGAATGAGCGTCGCCGCGAGGGTGAGGACGGGGACGTCGCGCGTGTAGATGGCGGCGAGCGCGTCGGGAATGGCCCGCATGACGATTGCGCTCGCGGCCATGAAGGCGATGCCGGTGAGCAGCGCCGCGAGCGCGCCCCGGCGGGCGTCGCCGGCGTCCTCGCGGCCCACGGCCTGGCCCACGAGCACGGCGGCGGCGCTGCCCACCCCGAGCGGCACCATGAACGTGAGTGACGCCAGGTTGATGGCCACCTGGTGCGCCGCCATCTGGATCGTGCCGAGGGTGCCCATCAGCAGGGCGGTGACGGCAAAGGCACCGAACTCCAGCTGATGCTGCAGCCCGATGGGCACGCCGATCTGGAGCATGCGCGCCAGCGGCGTCCAGGCCGCCGCCTCGCGGTGCAAGGGCCGCACGACCGGAAGCAGGAGCCGCCATGCCGCGGCCAGCAGTCCGAGCGTCATGAGCCAGCGGGAGAGACTGGTGGCCCAGCCCGAGCCGACCGCGCCCAGCGCCGGGAACCCCAGGTGGCCGAAGACGAGGACCCAGTTGAAGAACGCGTTGACGATGTTGGCGGCGACGATCGCGATCACCATGGGCGCCACCCGCCCCATGGCCTGCAGGCTCTGCCGGAAGACCACGAAGACGAAAAACGGCAGCATGCCCGGGATGAGGGCGTGGGCGTAGTCGGCGGCGATGGGGACCACGTCGGGCGGCTGACGCAGCAGCGCGAGCAACGGGCGCGCCGGGAGCAGCAGCAGCGACGTCCAGAGGGTCAGCCCCACGCCGACCAGCAGCCCACGCTGCACCCCTCGGGCGACCGCGACGTCGTCCTTGGCACCGACGCCCTGGGCCACGACGGGGTCGAGCGCCATCAGTACGCCCACCCCGAAGATCGAGACCATGAAGAAGTAGAGGCTCCCAAGCGCCACGGCGGCGAGATCGGCGGGCGAGACGCGCCCCACCATGGCCGTGTCCACCACGCCCATCGTCATCAGCCCGACTTGCACGGTGACCACCGGTGTGGCCAGCGCCAGCAGGTCGCGCGTCGTGCGTCGAAACGTGGTCACATTGCCACCCTAGCGTCGCGTGGTCGGCTCGGACGTTGCGAATGTCCAATGTCCAATGACGAAACGAGTCCATGTCCAAAGTCCAACGCCTATGCGGACTGTATCATAGTCATTCGACGTTCGTCATTGCTCGTTGGCCATTGGACATTGGGCATTGCTCATTGGACATTGGACATTGATGGACGTCCTCCTCTACGGCGCCACGGGCTACACCGGGGCCCTCATCGCGCGCGCGGCTGCCGGGCGCGGCCAGTCGCTCACCCTGGCCGGGCGCCGGGCCGACGCCGTCGAGGCGCTCGCTGACGAGCTGGGCGTCCCGTGGCGCGCCGCGCCCCTGGAAGACGCCGCGGGGCTCGATCGCCTGCTGGCGGGCCACGGCCTCGTACTGCACTGCGCCGGTCCGTACGTCCACACGGCGGCGCCCATGGTCGCGGCGTGCCTGCGCACGCGGGCGCACTACCTGGACATTACCGGCGAGATCCCGGTGCTCGAAGCGACCGCCGCGCGGGACGCGGCGGCCCGCGCGGCGGGCATCGTGCTGCTGCCCGGGGTCGGGTTCGACGTGGTGCCCTCGGACTGTCTCGCCGTGCACCTGCACCGGCGGCTCCCGGGCGCCACCAGCCTGACACTCGCGTTCCGCGGGGTGGGCGGGATCTCGCGCGGCACGCTGCTGAGCGCCATCGAACATCTGGACCGGCCCGGGGCGATCCGGCGCGGCGGCGTGCTCACGCCGGTCCCGGTTGCGTGGCGCACCCGCACGGTGGACTTCGGAGATGGGCGCCCGCGGCCCGCGGTGTCCTTCCCGTGGGGGGACGTCGTGACGGCGCACCACAGCACGGGGATCGGTGACATCGAGGTGTACATGGCGCTTCCGCCCAGGGCGATCCGCCTGATGCGGCGCGCGCGCCCGTTCCGCGTCGCACTCGCCAGCCGGCCGGGCCGGGCGCTGCTGCGGGCGCTCGTGCGGCGGCGGCCGCCGGGGCCGGGCCCCGAGGCCCGCGCCCGCGGGGCGAGCTGGATCTGGGGTGAAGTGCGCGCCCGCGACGGCCGGGCGGTGCGGGCCCGCGTGCACGGGCCGGAAGGGTACAGCATGACGGTGGACGCGGCACTCGCGGCGGTGGCGCGCGTCAGGGCCGGCGGCGTGCCGCCGGGGTTCCAGACGCCGGGCACGGCGTTCGGTCCGGATTTCGTGCTGTCGCTCCCCGGCGTGTCGCGCGAGGACCTGCCGTGACCGCGTTCCCGGCGGAACTCCGCCGCTTCGTCGCACTGTTCAATCGGGGCGCGTTCTGGGAGAGCCACGAGATGCTGGAAGGCGCGTGGCGCGCCACGGGCAGCCCGTTCTACCATGGCCTGATTCTGTATGCCAGCGCGTTCGTGCACGTGTTTCGGCGGAACCCGCACGGCGTGCGGGCGCAACTCGCCAAGGCCGAAGCGCGGCTCGCGACCTACCGGCCGGCGCACTTGGGTGTGGACGTGGACGCGCTGTTCGAGGCCGCGGACGCGGCCCGGCGTGCGCTCGACCGGGGTGACGTGCCGCGGGCTCCGCGCCTCAAGCTCGATCCGGCGCGCCGCTCGGGGACGGAAGCCGAGCTGGGTCCGCGGCTGGAAGGGCCGGACGCCGTCGGGTAACTTCGAGGCTCCGGGGAGGAGGCGCGATGGTATCCGCGGTGGTTCTGATCAACGTCGAGCACGACCGCATCAACGAGGCCGCGCAGGCGCTCGCCGACATCGACGGCGTGGCGGAGGTGTACTCCGTGGCGGGCCGCTACGATTTGGTGGCGGTGGTGCGGGCGGCAGACAACGACGGTCTGGCCGAACTGGTCACCGGCCGGATGCTCAAGCTGGCGGACATTCGCGGTGCGGAAACGCTGATCGCGTTTCGCATCTACTCGCGCCGCGATGTCGATGCGGCGTTTTCCCTGGGGGCGCCGCCGGCAGGCTCCTGACCCGTAGGCGGCAACCGGGAGGATTGCGCGGCCGCCGTGGCAGGGCCGGCTCGGGAGACTCCAAGACCCTTCCTCCCGTCCGCCCCGGGGAGTCTCATCTGCGCCGGCCCCGCCACACCCTCGCTAAGAAAGCTCGGCACAAGTCGGCAGCGGTGGGTCCCGAAGGACGCGTCAGTGAGCGCTGCCCCCAGTACCAGCCCGTGGGATTCGCGAACTGCTGCGGCCGGAGGGGCCAGCCGCGTGACTTGTGCAGACGTTCCCTAACCGACGCTAGGCGCCGCCGCCATGCCGCCGGTGCGGACGCCCTACCTGGGCAGGCGCAGGCGGGCCGTGACCGGGAAGTGGTCGGATGGGTCGCGGCCGTCGAATCGCCGGCGCAGAATCGCCGCGGCGTCGACCGTCCAGCCCCCGCGCACGAAGATGTGATCGATCTTCGCCCCCGTGCTGTCCCCCTGGAACCCGTTGAACGTCCCGACCCAGCGGGCCTCGGCGTGCCGGTCGCGGAACGTGTCGCGGAAGGGCGCCGCGCGCAGCGGGGCGAGTGCCGGGTTGTCTTCCCCCGCGTTGAAATCGCCGAGCACGATGAGCGCCGTGCCCGGGGCGAGGGCCGCCGCCCGCGCCAGCACCAGGGCCACGGCCCGCTCCCGCGACG
>Ga0224512_10005169_pt1 | contig 10832 bp, 8 predicted proteins | sample SF_May12_sed_USG_4_FD_169103 | JGI IMG/M metagenome (GOLD analysis project Ga0224512, IMG submission 169103) | Sediment microbial communities from San Francisco Bay, California, United States - SF_May12_sed_USGS_13 | ecosystem: Environmental > Aquatic > Marine > Sediment | place: USA: California...
CGAACCAGCAGGCCATCGCCCAGATCTGGCCGTTCGTCACTCGTCGCCCGCCGCTGCTCGTCGACTGGCTGCCCTGGAACCATACGTTTGGCGGCAACCACAATTTCAACATGATTTTGCGCAACGGCGGCACACTCTATATAGACGCCGGCAAACCGGCGCCCGGCAAGTTCGAGACGACTATTGACAATCTGCGTGAGATAGCGCCGACCGCCTATTTCAATGTTCCCAGAGGCTTTCAGATGTTGGCGCCGTTCCTCGAACAGGATCCGGAATTTCGGGACCACTTCTTTTCCAACCTCGACACGATATTCTATGCAGCCGCTGCGCTGCCGCAGGACCTCTGGGAGCGATTCGAAGAACTGTCGATGGCCGCCCTGGGTAGAAAGGTCCCTATGACCTCCGCCTGGGGCCTGACAGAATCCGCGCCGCTCGCCACCAGCGTTCACTTTCCGATTACCGGTGCCGGCGTGATCGGCCTGCCGGTTCCCGGAACCGAACTCAAGATGGTTCCGAGTGCCGGCAAACTGGAACTGCGGCTGCGCGGACCGAACATCACGCCAGGCTATTTCAGACGCGAGGACCTGACTCTGGAGGCCTTCGACGAGGACGGTTTCTACAGGACGGGCGATGCCGGTAAGTTCGCCGATCCGGAGGATCCGTCACGAGGCTTGCTATTTGACGGTCGCGTCGCCGAAGATTTCAAGTTATTGACCGGCTCATGGGTGAGCACCGGCATGGTCAGGGTCGCAGCCATTTCCGCCTGTACGGCCGTCATCCAGGATGCGGTCGTGGCAGGGCACGATCGTGACGAGATCGGTTTGCTGATCGTTCCGAATGTTGCCGGCATGGCGAAATTGTCAGGTCTCAGCCCCGGCGATTCCGTAGCGGACCTGGCAGGCCACGAAAAAGTCCGGCAGACATTGCGCGATGAGCTGGCCGCCTACAATGCTGACCACCCGGCCTCCAGCACGCGTATTGCGCGCGTGCTGATTCTGACCGAGCCGCTCGACATCGATGCCGGCGAAATTACCGACAAGGGCTACGTCAATCAACGCGCCGTGCTCGAGCGACGTCACGCCCTCATCGAGCAACTGTACAGCGACGATGCTGTGGTAACCTCGATAGATTAGTCTTTCAGTTTGGCGGCCAGTGCCTGATATTTGGCGAGCACGCCATTTTTTTCGTCTTCGGCGACGATCTGCTGAAACTGTTCCGTCACTTGTTGCATGGTATCGGCCGGTATTACCTGTTCGGCCATCGGGAACAGCACATTGTCTTCCTTGACGATGTGTTCACGGAGCAGATTGACGTAGTCGAACACATTGCGAGTGATGTCTGCCGCTGCATCACGGTTGCCACGCTTCATTTGTTCTGCTGCAGACCGGAATCCGGCCGTGAAGCGCCGCCCTTCCTCGTGCTCATGCAACATCACCGCGACGGGACCGGCGTCTTGTGGCATATCTCTTGCCGTCATGGCGACGAACAGTACGTCCTCTTCCTTCTTGTGGTGACATCGATCCGCAAACCCGGCGACAAAATCTGCCGCATCAAGAAAGAAATCGGGACTCACGTTCTCGCCGTCCTCTAGCCGGCCGGCTGCGTCTTCGAGGCAATCCAGAACCTGCTCGATCAGGCGATGCTCCTGCATGAGTATCTCGGTCGGCGTCATGGATTTTTTTCCTGATTACCGGCTTTCGACACCTGCTCGGCGGGGCAAGCGGCGCTTGTGGGCTCGGCCACGGTGGTCATGGGGCATTCGACCTGTTCCTGACCAAGATCGACCGCCAGAACGGGCTTACCGGTGTCGTACGCATCCAGATTCGGGGACGGTACGCCATGCTGGGCCTGCAACAGCTTCTCGTGGCGAAACGCGCCCCAGAGCGCGGCGCCGATTGCGCCAGCATAAACCGAATCCGGGTGCGTCAGGATTTTCACTTTCAGTTTTTGTTCGACCACCTGCTCTTGCATCGCTTCGACCAGGCCCTCATCGACGGCAAGTCCGCCGGTAAGCAGCACTGATCCCTCGCGGGCCTTGATGGACTTCAGGAGCTTGACAAGCCGGCTTGCCATCGCAATGTGAATGCCCTTCAGAATGTTCGCGGTAGTGATGCCCCGCGAAATCATATTGATCACGTCGGTCTCGGCAAGCACGGCACAAATGCTGCTGACGGTCTCGGGGTTGTCGGCGGTCTTCGAAATCGAACCGACTTCATCGAGGGAAACGCCCAGGTAACGCGCGATGTTCTCGAGAAACTGACCCGATCCCGATGCGCACTGACTGGTCATTTTGTAGGTCAGAACTTTGCCACGCTCGTCGGTCGCGATGGCTCTTCCGTGCAGGGCGCCAATGTCAACTACGGCATTGATACCCGGACTCAGGTACGTGCCTCCCCGAGCGTGTGTGGTCATCGAGTAGAAATGCCCGGTACGAAACGGAATATTCTCGCCGTCTCCGGTTGTCGCTACGTAGTCGACGAGCTTCGGATCCAGGTCCAGCTCCTCCAGCATGCTGTCGTAGCCCTGTTTGGCAAGTACCAATGGATCGCGTTGCCGAATGCGGCTCATGCTTTTGGCCATCCATTTGGTTTCTCCGTCGGATACGTCGAACAAGGCGATCTTGACGGCGCCGGTTCCCAGGTCAATCCCTGCTGCGATTGTCATATGCGCTTCCTCTTTCAGTGCACAACGGCGCGGTGCGCGAACTCGGCGGCACCCAGTGCACCGGTATAAATAGAATCCGGATTGACGTTCATCGTCATATCACCGTAGTTCTCGACTGCCAGCTCTTTGAGTACCTTTACAGCGGCTTCGTTCTTGGCGACACCGCCGGTAAAGGTGAACTCATCATGTATGCCGCCCGACCTCGACAGGATCGACATGGCTCGCAGAATGATCGCGCGGTGCAGCCCGGCAACGATGTCTTCGCGTTTTTCGCCCATCGACAGCCGATCGCGCAATTCCGCGCCGGCGAATACCGTACAGGTCGAGTTAATGCGAACTTTTCGTTGTGATTGCATCGCCATTGGACCGAGCTCGTGCAAACCAAGGTTCATTTCGTCCGCAATGTAGCCGAGATAACGTCCGCAGCCGGCTGCGCAGCGATCATTCATCTGAAAGCTCTCGACGATTCCCTCGGAATCAACCTGTATCGCTTTCGTGTCCTGACCGCCGATATCCAGCACCGTCGCCGTCTTGGGATGCATGATGTGGGCCCCAAGCCCGTGGCAAAGAATTTCGGAGCGAATGTGCTCCTTGGAAAACGGCAGCGTTGCCCGTCCATAGCCGGTGCCAATGACGTAAGTCTCTTCGAGCGTAGTACCCAGGACATTCTTGAGCGGGGCCCGTAAATCGTCGAGCAGATTTGAAAACGCGGCCGAACGTTTGCACGTACGCTCGAGGGCGTGCATGAACTTGCCTTCATCTGCACCCGTGCCAACCCGATTCTCCACCTCAATGATCGACCGGTCGAAAACGTTCAGCATCATTTCGAAACTGATCCTGCTGTCCTTGACGACCGCCTCCGATGCGGCGGAATACTCGGCGCCAGCGATGTCGCGGAAAAAGTCGGATTTTCGGCTGGAGCCCGGCCCGAACAGATTCGGCGCCTCGTCGTTGAGTTGCCGAAACAGGGCACCAAGCAGTGCCCGGGTTTCCGCACCATCCTTTGCGAGACGTTCGTCACCTGCGTTTTCGAGACAGACTCTCTCGAGATCGCCGAGTTGCTCGAGATATTGCTGCAGGCGGAAGTCCTGTTCGAAGTTGCTCGAGAACTCATCGATTCGGCCTTTGAGCGCGGCTAAATCCCTCAGCTCCCGGCGCATCAGAAAAAATCGTCCGTCGAGCAATGCCTCCTGCTTGGCCACTTCCGCCGCAATGCCGTAATTCGAGCGCGAATTCGTGATGCCGCGTCCGAGCACGGTCTTTTCGCTGTCGATTACGATCGCCTTCGTCGTGGTCGATCCGAGATCGATGCCGATAAACGTTTTCATGCCGCTGTCCTGGCGCTGCGCGCCTTTTTCTGCTCGATCATCTGGAAATAACTTTCGAGCCGATTCTTCACGTTGGCCGGCGAAAAGTAACGGGGATCGACGAGGTCGGTCTCGATAAAGCCCGCGGGCTTGCCCGTGCGCCCTTCGACCTCACGGAGCATGAGCAACTGCCCTGCCGAAAAGCTGTTGCAACTCTTGATGGAGTTCACGAGAAAGCCGTCCGCCCTGTATTCATCCATGTAGTTGCAAAGCATGTTCACACGGGATGGCAGGTTGTGGTTCGTGTAACAGCCAAGGCAGTAATCCGCGAGTGATTCCAGCGGATGTTCCGGGTCATGCCGAAAACCGAAGTCGTAGACACCGCCCACCTTGGTGTATGAGCTGGCAACAACGACAGCCCCCTCTTCGTAAAACATCTTCCAGAAGTCGCGGAAATGCGTCCAGTTCGGCGGCCCCTCGACGACCAGGCGAATCCGTTCGTCCTCCAGAACGCCGTCCGGGGTTACCGGGCCGAGGCCCTTGTCGACTCTGTCGGCTACTTCCTTACGCAGCGCAGCATAATAAGCCGTTGTATCCTTGCTGCCGCGAAACGCCGTGAAGATAGGTCCGCAATAATAGACGCCACCGAAATACGCATCGATCGGCGACGGTTTGTTCTTCGCCGACTGCAAAACCCAGACCAGGTCTTCCTCGGCCTTCGCCGACTCCGTCATGTACTCGCGCAAACGGTCAATATCGAATTTCACGCCGCTGACGCGTTCGAGAACGGGGATGATCTGCTCTTTTATTTGCGTGACGACGAACTTGCGCATGTTGTCGGTGATTTCGCCGTTCGCCTGGTATGGGACGTGCAACATCGCTGTCTCGCAATCGTATTGATCGCGCACGAGTTCGAACCACTTCATGAACGTGAAGCAGCCCGTATAGGACAGCAGAAGGAGATCCGGAACCGGCAACGCCTGGCCATTCGGCCCGACCTGGCCCTGCGCCATCATGCCGAGATCGCTCTTCACATAGGTGCAGACATCTTCCGAGTGGCCGGAGCGTTCGGCCTCCATGATGTAGCCGCCGCTCTTTTTTCTCATGCCGGCTTGCAATGCATTGATCTCTGGCAAATTTCTGACGAAATCGAAGCACATCAGCAATTCATTGAGATTGCCCGGCACGAACGTGGAAGAGATCTTTTTGCCGTCTTCATGAGCGGTAGCCAGCGCGTCGTAATTGGCGCTGATCATCGCTTTCTGCAGCAACATCGATTCTTCTTTCTGTACTTCCTGCTTTTCATTTGCAACGGTATTCATGCGGCGCTCCATAATTTGATCGAATCCGCGAACGTACCTGCCTGTTCACGTATCGGTTGCAATTGCCCGGAATTCTCGGCGAATTTGAACGCAGTATAGGGAATTCCATTAGCGTTCAGCGCGTTTTGCAGCATGGGTCGGTCAAGCAATGCCGGATCACAAAAACTCGGGCTTGCGAAGATGACGCCTTCGGCCCGGTTGCTGCGGACTGAATTGACCAGAAACTTGCCTTATCTTCCTTTTTCGCCACGTATTTGCACGACGTTTCGGATGAGTATGTGATAAAGGCGTCGCTCAGATTCTTGAGCGGATCGCCTTCCGTAGGTACGTCGTGAAGCAGCCAGCGCGCCACCAGCATAAAGTCATCGTCGACGACGTAACAGCCCGCCAGTTCGATCGACTTCAAGAGTCCCAGGGGGGGCTGCTCGCAAAACAGGCCGTTTATCACGACTCGGCAATTGTCCCTGATGGGTCGTTTTACTTGCTTGGCCGCCGCAATGTAATTGTGAATCAGCTGCGTGTGCTCGTCGACAGGCAGAAGCATGCCCGCGCGCATCAACAGATACACCTCGGGAGTCAGCACCTGCCAGGGTTCCGCCGCGCGATACTCGTAGAGTTCGCGAATCGCCTGCCGGTTTTCGTTGTATGAGACAATCGAGGCGCGGAGAGCATCATCCGTTATCTTGTTGCCGCCCAGCGCCTCCAGTTCCTCGCAAAGAACCCTGAGCTCCTCCGTGTAAAAGACGCCACCAACATCCAGATCAAAATTCTGCGGTACGTCGAAGTAGCGGACCAGCTTGTCAGCAAATTTGAGCTGCCACATTCCGGAAAGATTCCGGATGACGTCGCAGGTGCTGGGAAACAGCATGCCGTCGAGGCAGTCGAGCCTCCCGGTGATGGCCAATTCGATCGTGGATCGCGGAATGCGGCAGATATAGCTCTGGTAGTAGGCATCCCCATGGATTACATCGAGCTGTTCACCGCCGCCGAGGATACCGACCGGCAACATTCCGGCGGCGTGGACAATCTCCCGCGGTACGTAGACCGGCATATGCCCGATGGCCTTGCGGCCCTCCCCGGCCTCTTTCCAGCGTATTACGGAACCGAAATCGAGGTCGTCATACAGTGCCTCGCAGTACTCGACAATCTCTTCCAACGCCATGATTAGAGCTCTTCGGTGAATAATGGTATAATAGTACCGGAATACCTGTTTAAGGTCAATTCTTGAGAAGTGTGGGGCTGGGATCTGTCCGAGTCAACGCTGGCCGCAGGCGCGGCTGCAGCTGCGATCGGTTCCGCCATGACCCGATTAGGGGACAGCATCCGAGTTAACATAGCCTGTCGCGGCCAGCGACGCCGACAATAGCGGCAATTGACATGAATGACAGCAAGATTGCGATCAACATACGCAAAGCCACCAAGGCCGACAGCAAGGCTATCGTGGCCCTCGATGCCGAGATCACCGGGACCGACAAGGCCGCCTATTGGGCGGATATCCTCCGGCGCTATGCCGGGGCCCGGGACCGGTCAGAGCGGTATTTCCTCGTCGCAACGTCTGTCGATGGTGAACTTGCCGGGTTCATTGTGGGCGAGGTTCGTGCCTGGGAGTTCGGCTCCCCGCCCTGTGGCTGGGTGCTTGCATTGAGCGTCGCTCCGAAACATCGGGAGCGCGGCATCGGGTCTTTGTTGCTGGACGCACTTTGTTCAGAGCTCAAGAAGGCAGACGTGACGACGATTCGCACGATGGTTCTGGTCAACGACAAGGTCAATCTGTCTTTCTTCCGTGGCGAGGGGCTTGCCGCGGGCCCTTATATCGAACTCGAAAAGCATCTGGACTAAGCCAATGAAGCTGCAAAAAGCGAGTCGTTATGCACTGTACGCGGTCCTGCACCTGGCCAGCGAGCCGGACAAACAGCACTCGACAGCGGACATCGCCGCGGAATATGAGATCTCGATCCATCATCTGGCCAAGGTCATGCGCACCCTCGTTCGCAGCGGACTGATCGAGTCCGTCAGAGGCGTAGGCGGTGGTTATCGGTTCGCCGGAAATATACGACGGGCGACACTTTGGGACGTCATTCACGAATTCGAATCGCTCGAATCTGACATCGATACGCCTAATGATCTTTCGGGAACCGCGGAAATCGTGATCAGCGGCCTCGACAGCGTCAACAACGAAATCGATGGACTGATTCGCTCGACGCTGGATTCGATCACTCTAAAGACGCTGCTAATGTACGGGGTCGAGAATCTGGAGAGAGATCATGACACCGCGAACAACCGGGCAACATCTGAGTAACTATTTGGCAGCAATTCCACCACCATGTATTTAGTTGTGATAATTGGTACCTGGTCTGACAAATCCTGTCAGATTGAAGTGAGACCAATGTCCACTTTGCGCTTGTTAGCGGCCGGTCAGGTGATAATATGGGGACCGGCGGGTGTTGACCCCAAACGGACCTTCTAAGTACTTCCCCGAATTGACCTGATTCTCTCTTCGGCACATAAAATTTTGTTTCATCCGATAAAGGCAAACCTGACCAAAGTCAGGGACGCAAAGCCACGGGTCCTCGCTTCCTCCGAGAAGCCATGGATGACTCCCCGAAGGACCCAGGATCGCCAAGCTGCCGATATTCTGCTCAGGGGAAAATGATGCGAATTAAGACGGTAGGAATGATCATGCTCGCAACCCTAGTGTGCTTGGTCGCACTCGGTGCATGCGGCGGTAACGGCGGTGGCGGGAGTAATATGCCCGGCCCGCCCGGAACTTTACAACTTCAAGCAACCTCTTTTGACCCCGTCGAGGGGACAGTCGTCAACATCCTGGTCGCTCGCAGTGGTGGTAGTGGCGGTGTCGTCAGCGTGGATTACGCCACCGCGGACGGAACGGCTGTGGCAGGGTCGGACTACACTGCAGCGAATGGCACATTGACTTGGGCTGATGGTGTCTCTGGTAACCGAACGATCAGTATCCCCATAACTGATGACGCTGCGGTAGAACAATCAGAGTCGTTTACTGTTACATTGCGCAATGTCTCAAGGGCAACCCTTGGCGCAAATACATCAGCGACCGTCAACATTGTTGACAATGATGTCGCAGTCACGGGCACGGGCTTCGCCAAGGGGATCATCTCGGAACTGGGAAGTGTTGTTGTGGGCGGAACCACCTACGAGGTAGTTCCCGGCACCACCAGTATTACCGTGGACGACAGTCCCGACCGCCCGGAGACCGAGCTGGAGGTTGGCGACTACGTGGAGATTCGCAGCACGTTCAACGATGACGGTGCGACGACCACATTTACAGCGGATTCGATCGAGGCGCTGGAGTCGGTGGAAGGTCCTGTGGATTTGCCGGCCAGCGTCATCGATGGCCCCGACACGGGCACGCTAAGCGTGCTGGGACAGACGGTACGCGTCACCCCGCGCACCATCCTGGACAACGCCCGTTTCGACGTCGATGGACTGAATGGACTTGTCGACGGCGAGTATCTCGAGGTGCACGGCCTCCGACGCCCGGACGGCTCGGTCGATGCGTCGCAAATCGAGGGCAAGGACCCGTTGCTGACGGATGTGATCGAGCTGACCGGCATCATCACCGATGCCATGCCGGCCACGGATAGGTTCATGATCAACGGACTCACCGTCACCTACACGCTCGCCGGGTTGCAGGACTTCGGCGGCCGGGAGCCCGAGGTGGGCGACCTGGTGGAAGCCAAGGGCACGCCGGCGGGCCTGACCGCCGGACCGATCCTGGCGGCCGACAGTGTCGAGCTGAAAACCCGCGGCTTGCCGGGTGGCTTGGCCGGTGCAGATGACGACCGCGCCGAGGTCGAAGGCTTCATCGAGAGTTGCGCTCCCGCGCCACCAGCCTGCAATAGCTTCATGATCGACGGCGTTGCTGTGCAGCTGGCCGCCAGCGTCAACTACCAACCGGCGAGCCTCGGCCAGGCCGATCTCGTCGACGGCATTAAGATCGAAGCCGAGGGCAGACTCGCCGGCGGCGTGTTGATCGCCAACCAGATCGAGTTCAAGATCGACAACAATTCGCGCATCGAGGCGTTTGTCGACAGTAATGCGAGCAATACGCTGGTGCTGCTGGGCGTTACCTTCAACTACGACCCGACCACCGTCGCGTTCCGCGACCAGAGTGCCGCACCGGTCGCCGACATCACCCAAGTTGCCGCCGGCCATTACGTGGAGGCCCGCGGTGACGAGGATCCGCCCGGGAGCAACCTGGTCACGGCCAACGACGTCGAGCGGGACGATGCCCCCGGCGACGGCCGCATGATCATCCGCGGCGTGGCGGAAAGTAAGGCAACGTCGCCCTCCCTCCAGGTATCCGTACTCGGCGTCACGATTGCCCTGACCGGCAGCACCGTATGTCGCAACCTTGATGAAGTGGCGTACCCCGGTGGGTGCTCGGCCTTTGTCACTGACGTGAGTCCTGGCATCACTACGGTCAAAGCGCGCGGCGTCAGTTTCAGCAGCCCCACGCTGACAGCTGACGAGATCGAACTGGAAAACTGATCCTACGCTAATCACGCTTCCAAAAAGGCGCGGCACACAAGTGCCGCGCCCCAGGTTACTGGCGAAGCCCCGGCGATTTCGCGCGTAGCCGTCGCTTAAATGAGCTCGACGAATATGCGTTCCATGATTTGAGTGACTTTGGAGGAACAGACTCGGAACCTCAGTGGTTCGGCGCTGCTGAGGGATTAAAATGGGCATCAAAAGTTGTTCAGCACCTACGAGAGAATCTGAAAGCCGTAAAGGATGCCGACGCAGTGGTTGAAGACCTTGAGGATTACGTCGGCGTCTTTAAAGAGGCTGATAGTCGCGGACTGAAGTGGCACTTTGAGCTAATTTTTGAGGCGCTTCGGAGCATTGTGGTGTCTTCTTCTGGCCATTATCTACCGTTGTACTAGTCGATTTTCCAGCCGATTGAACGTCTGCTCTCAGGAAAAGCCGCCAGTCAAAGCCGATAACATCGGACAGCCTCTGTAAGGTCGGACCTGAATCACAGCAACTTAATCAGAGTTGTCCGCACGAGCCCGTCGGGCTCGAAGGATGATAACGATTAATAGACGGCCTGAGCCAGTATTCTCGGTCTTCCAACCGCAAATCAGCACATTTTCCTTCGTGGACGGGCACCGGCTAGTAATATCCCCGACGACCGGTGGTATCGAATATTTAGAAGTCTCCCTAAGGGCAGAAGTCCATAGAAATGAGACAGCCCTCAAAATAATCCTGAATTACAGGCATTCGCATCGACAGTCGGAATCCGCCTGAATCTCGCTCAACTCAAGATTACGATTTCAAAATAAATCATCGAGCTCGGAATCCCCGCCGCCGGGCATCTCACCGTGTTCCCGAAGATACTGCTGTATCAATTCGCTTTCACGCTGGGAATACATTCTGTCTTCATCAAACCTAAATCGCACGGCCCGCTGATTTTCGGTCGCTTCCTGCGACAGAAGTTGGCGGAGGTTAGCTGTGCCTTTGATAGCCAAAACATGATTGTCACTATCAAACAGCTGAAACA
>Ga0224512_10005170_pt1 | contig 10832 bp, 14 predicted proteins | sample SF_May12_sed_USG_4_FD_169103 | JGI IMG/M metagenome (GOLD analysis project Ga0224512, IMG submission 169103) | Sediment microbial communities from San Francisco Bay, California, United States - SF_May12_sed_USGS_13 | ecosystem: Environmental > Aquatic > Marine > Sediment | place: USA...
CATGCTGTCGGTGGGAGAGCGGAGCGGCAACATGGGCGAAATGATGGACCGGATCGCCGCGTTCCATGACGAAGAGATCAGCCGGTGGGTGGACTGGTTCACGCGGTTGTTCGAGCCGATCCTCATGGCCGTAATCGGCCTGGTTATTGGTGCGATCGTGATCCTCATGTACATGCCCATCTTCGAGCTCGCGGGAAGCCTGTGATGAGTGCGATCCCGGCTGCCACCATCGAACCTGTTGCCGCAGCGGAGATTTCGCAGGCGCGGGCCGACGCGTTGGCCGTTCGCCGGCGTATCGTGGACGTGCTGGAAGAGCAGCTCGGCCTTGAGCCGGACACGTTTACGGCGCGGCTGGCTACGACCCTGCAGCTCGAAAGTCTGCGCATGGAAGACCTGCGCCGCACCGCGCCCGGGTTCGACATTTTGCCTTTCGGCGAATGTGCGCAGCACGGCTGTGTATTGCTGCGCCGCGAGGACGGCTATCTTCTGCTCGCCACGGACGATCCGTTCTCCTCTGAACTCCAAGCGTGGGCGGAGGAGCGCATCGGCGCGCCGTTCAGCTGGTGCCTCGTCCACCGCGGCGATCTCGTCGCGTTCCTCGCCGGATACGAAGAAACGTTGCGCGCTCTCGACACGGTGCACGGGGAGCACGGTGCGCACGTCGAAGATCGCGAGCGCGTCGAGAACCTGTCGCTCAAGGCCATCGGCGATGAAACGAGCGAAGTGGTGCGCCTCGTGCGCTCGACGCTACGCGACGCGCTCATGATCGGCGCCAGCGACATCCACCTGGAGACCATCCCCTCAGGGCTCATCATCAAGTTCCGCATCGACGGCATACTCTCGCAGGTAAAGTTCATTCAGGACGTGCAGCAGGCCGAGCAGGCGATCGCACGGGTAAAGGTGCTGGCCGAACTCGACATCACCGAGCGGCGCGTCCCTCAGGACGGTCGCTTCAAGGCGCTCGACCGGGGCCGCGCCGTGGATTTTCGCGTCTCCATCATGCCGAGTATTTACGGCGAGGACGCAGTGCTGCGCGTGCTCGACAAGCAAGCGCTCTACGAGAGCACGCAGCAGCGGCTCTCGCTGGACTCGCTTGGTTTAGAGCCTGGGGACATCGCGGCGCTGCGGCGGCTCTCGCATGAACCCTACGGCATGCTGCTCGTCACCGGGCCCACCGGCAGCGGCAAGACCACGACGCTCTATGCCGCAATCACGGAGATCAACAACGGGCAGGACAAGATCGTCACCATCGAGGACCCGGTCGAGTACCAGCTTTCCGGTGTGCTGCAAATTCCGGTTAACGAGAAGAAGGGCCTGACTTTTGCGCGTGGGCTGCGCTCGATCCTGCGCCACGACCCGGACAAGATCATGGTCGGCGAGATCCGCGATCCCGAGACCGCAAACATCGCGGTTCAGTCGGCGCTTACCGGGCACCTTGTGTTCACCACCGTGCATGCGAACAATGTGTTCGACGTGATCGGCCGCTTCGTGAACATGAATGTGGACTTGTTCGGCTTCGTCTCGGCGCTCAACGCGATCCTGGCGCAGCGGCTGGTGCGGCTGATCTGTCCGCACTGTGCCGAGGACTGTGCCCCCGAGTCCGGGCTGTTGCAAGAGTCCGGGATCGAGGAGGCGGCAGCGCGCGGCTTCCGCTTCCGCCAGGGACGAGGCTGCCGTGAGTGCCGGGGCTCCGGCTACCGGGGCCGGAAAGCCATCGCCGAACTGATGATCCTCAACGATGACCTGCGCGAGCTGATTACCAAGCGTGCGCCGGTCCGCCAGCTCAAGATGGCGGCGCAGGCTGGCGGCATGCGCTTTCTGCGCGAGGCGGCATTCGAGGCGGTAAGGAAAGGCGACACCACGCTGCAGGAGATCAACCGTGTTACGTTTGTGGCGTGACCGGCTGCTGGTCGGGTTCTCGTCCACTGAGCTCGCGCTGGTCCGCGTGAGCGGTAGCTTGCGGCCTCGAATCATCACCAAGCGCGCCGTGCCTTGCGATCCGGCCTTCGGTGCGGAACCGTGGCAAGGCACGGCCGCGGCGTTGAAGGATGCCACCAAGGGCTTAACTGGCGAGCCGCTCAACGTCGCGGTGGTTTTATCGAATCATTTCGTGCGCTACGCGCTCGTTCCCTGGGACGAGGCGCTCACGGGTGCTGAGGAGGAACTGGCCTTTGCGCGGCATTGCTTCACGAAGATCCACGGTGAACGTGCAAAATCATGGACTTTACGCGTAAGCAAGGAGCCGGCCGGCGCACCGCGGCTCGCCAGCGCGATTGATGGAGCGCTGCTTGACGCAATCCGGGGCTGCTTCCCGAAAAGCGGGAAGGCGCGGCTGGTTTCGGTGCAGCCGTACCTGATGGCGGCGTTCAACCGCTGGCATCGCGCGATGCCCGCGGCGGGTGCCTGGCTGCTGCTCGTCGAGCCGGAGCGTGCCTGTCTTGCATTGCTCGCTAAAGGCCGCTGGCGAACGGTGCAGAACGCGAAGGGCGCATTCGTCTCGCCGCAGGAATGGGTCACGTTGCTCGACCGCGAACGCCACCGCATTGACGGTCAGACGCCGGACACGGTGCTCGTACACGGGCTGCACGGCGTGAAAGCCCACTGGCCGCATGCGACCTGGAAGTTGCAGGGCCTCACCCTGCCCCCTTTGGACGGCTATCTGCCGCTCGAGGACGGGCGCTACGCCACGGCGCTCACTGCAGGATAAGCATGAAGCGACTCGCACTCGACTACATCGCCCCGCCACGCCGGCTGTTGTGGCCGGGCGTGCTGCTGCTCGCTGTCTCGCTTGCGGTCGCAGGCGAATTGGGCACGCGCTACCGCGACCTTCAGGTCGAACTCACGCGGCTGGAAACTGCGAGCGGCCTCGTCAGCACCGAGCGCCGCCCATCGCGCGCCGTCTCGAACAAGCGCCTCGAGGAGCAGGCGAAGAACGCCGAAACGGTGATCCGGCAACTGACCCTGCCTTGGGCGTCGCTGGTAGACACGGTTGAGGACACGCTTACCAAAGACGTCGCCATCCTCCAGCTGCGGCCCGATGCGCAACAGCAATTGCTGCGTCTTACCGCCGAGGCACGCCACCAGAAGGCGATGATCGAGTATCTGCGGCGCCTCGCTAACGCCAGGGTCCTCGCCGACGTGCACGTCGTGAACCACCAGATACAGATCGAGGACCCGCAGCGGCCGATCCAGTTTACGGTGCAGGCCTCGTTCAGGAGCGTGCCGTGAGACGGCTGAATTCCTGGCTCAGCCGGCTGGGCACCGCAGGAGTGATCGGAGTCGGTGTGCTGCTCGCAGCTGCGGGATTCTATGTATCGACATTTGTACCGGCGGAGCGCGAGCTCGCTGCGCAGCGGCTCGCCGCCGAGCACCTGAGGACGCGCATGCCGCATCAGCTCGTTTCCGCGGGGGGACGCGCCGACGCGTTGCGGCGCTTCCACAACCTCTTTCCCCCGGTTGAAAAGCTAGCCGACGAACTGGAGCAGCTCTACGGCCTCGCGCGCGCAGCGCAGCTCGAACTCCAACAGGGCAAATACCAGCTTGAAAAGCGCGGTGCGGGTCTCCGGTCCTACCGCGTGATTCTGCCGATCCGCGGCACGTTTCCACAGATCCGTGAGTTCGTCGGCGCGGTGCTCAAAACCATGCCCATCGCGTCCGTGGACGCGTTGCGATTCGAACGCCAGAAGGTCGGCGAAGCGCTGCTCGAGGCGCAAGTCCGCTTCACGTTACATTTCCAGCCACGCGAAGATACCGAAGCCAGGTGAATCCATGAAACCTCAAAGCCAACTTTTCCGCTTCCTGCTCACGGCGCTCGCCGCCTGCATGCTGCTCGTGGCGTGTGCCGCCGACCCTGTCGAGGAGGCACGCAAGCAGTTTGCCGAGGGGGGCGGCGAGGAAGCGCTCGCCGCGCTCGATCGAGCAGTCAAGGCAGATCCGAGCAATCACGCGTTGCGCGGCGAGTACTTCCGCGAACGTGATTTGCTGGTGGTGCGATGGCTGGGCCAGGCGGAGGCGCTGCGGCGCTCCGGTCAGTACGCGTTCGCCGAAGAGTTCTATCAGCGTGCGCTCAAATACGACGCCGCGAACCCTCGAGCCCGGGCCGGCATTGCGCAGATCGAGGCGGACAAGCGTCACCGCACGATTGTTGCCGCAGTCGGAAAGCTCGTTGAGGCGGGGAAGTACAGCGAAGCGCAGGACGCACTGCGCCCGGTGCTGGTCGAGAACCCTCAACACCGCGAGGCCCAGCGGCTGCAGCGCCGCATTGACGAGAAGCTCATCAAGCCGGCGATCGCCGCGGTGCGGCTCAAGACCACCACCACGGAACCCATTTCGCTCGAGTTGCGCGACGTGACCTTGCGTGGCGCGTTTGACGTAATCTCCCGTGTGTCCGGCGTCAACTTCGTCTTCGACAAGGACGTGCGCGCCGATCAGAAGACCACGATCTTGGTACGCGGTGCCAAGGTGGAAGAGGCGATCCGGCTGGTCCTGGTCACCAATCAACTCGAGCAGAAGATCCTTAGCGAGAACACGGTGCTCGTGTTTCCGAACACGCTGCAGAAGCTGCGCGAGTACCAGGAACTCGTCGTGAAGAGCTTCTATCTCGCCAACGCAGACGTCAGACAGACGGCGAACATGATCCGCGCGCTGGTAAGGACGCGCAACATCTTCATTGACGAGAAACTCAACCTGCTCGTCATCAAGGACACCCCGCAAGCGGTGCGGTTGGCCGAGCGACTCGTCGCGGCGCAGGACCTCGCCGAACCGGAGGTAGTGCTCGAAGTCGAGGTGCTGGAGGTGAAGAAGACCCGCTTGCTCGAGCTGGGCGTGCGCTGGCCGGAGCAGGTGTTCATCCAGGACCCTGCAACGGTGGGGGCGGGGGCGACCCTTTCGCGTGTGAGCGCCCCCTTGTCCGCTTTCATCTTGTCGCCGGCACTAATCGTGGAGCTACACCAGCAGGACGGCACGGCCGTGCTGCTCGCAAATCCGCGCGTCCGAGTGAAGAACAAGGAGAAAGCGAACATTCACATCGGTGACCGGGTGCCCGTGATCACCACCACCGCTGCCGCCACAGGAGGGTTCGTGTCCGAAAATGTCAGCTATCTCGATGTCGGCCTCAAGCTCGAGGTCGAGCCCCAGATCTTTCTGGACGATGATATCGGCATCAAAGTAGCGCTGGAAGTGAGCAATATCGTACAGGAGATTCGCAGCGATAACGGTTCCGTCGTCTACCAGATCGGCACGCGCACCGCAAACACCACGCTGCGCCTGCACGACGGTGAAACGCAGGTCCTCGCAGGCCTGATCGGCGACGAGGACCGCCGCAGCGCGGACCGCATACCGGGCCTCGGCGATCTCCCGATCGTGGGGCGGCTTTTTTCAGCGTCGAGTGATACGACCACCAAAACCGAGATCGTGCTCCTCATCACGCCGCGGCTGGTGCGCACGCTCGCGCGGCCGGATGTGCGCTCGGCCGAGTTCGCCGCGGGCACGGAAGCCGCCACCGGCGCTCCGCCGGTCCGGGGCGTGCCCAGGTCGCCGGGCCCGCCGGGACCCGCGCCAGCGCCACCAACGCCGCCAGCCACGCCGCGCCAGCCGACACCGGTACCGAGTACGGTGCCCTTTGGGGGCGTACAGCCCGGCGCCCCGAGACCGTGACCGGCGCGCGAAACCGCAGAGCCGATGGCGGGTTCACGCTGATCGAACTCGTCATCACGGTAGCGATCATCGCGATCCTGGCTTCTGTCGCCATGCCGCTCAAACAGCTCGTGGTTCAGCGTGCGAACGAACAGGACCTGCGTCGCGCATTGCGTGAAATTCGAGAGGCAATTGACGCCTATAAGCAGGCGTTTGACGAGGGCCGCATCCAGAAGCGCGTCGACGACTCCGGCTACCCGAAAAGGATCGAGGACCTGGCCGACGGCGTCGAGGACCAAAAGAGTCCAAAGAAGAAACGAATTTACTTCCTGCGTCGTGTGCCGCGCGATCCCTTCGCCGCCGACCCGAATCTCGCGCCTGCGGACACCTGGGGCAAACGCAGCTACGCGAGCCCGCCCGACGATCCGCAAGAAGGTGACGACGTCTTTGACGTGTATTCGCGCGCCCCGGGCAAGGGCATCAACGGTCGCCCGTACAGGGAGTGGTAATGCGCCGCCGTGGTTTCACACTGATCGAGCTCCTGGTGGTGCTCGCCATCATCGCGACACTGCTCACGATCGCCGTGCCGCGCTACTTCTCAAGCGTCGATAGATCAAAGGAAGCAGTACTCAAGGAGAATCTCTACCAGATGCGCGATGCGATCGGGAAGTACTACGGGGACAAGGGGAAGTACCCCGAGTCCATCGAGATGCTCGCTGCCGAGAAGTACCTGCGCAAGGTCCCGCTAGACCCGATCACCGAGAGCCCAGATACATGGATCGCGGTACCACCGGACGACTCGCAAATCGGCGGCGTGTACGACGTGAGGAGCGGCGCGCCCGGTGAGGCAAGCGACGGAACGGCATACGGAGAGTGGTAATGCGGCGCGTAACCGGTTTCACTTACCTGACGAGTCTTCTCGTCGTCGCGATCATGGCCACGGGGCTCGCCTTGGTCGGCGAAGTCTGGCACACAGGCGCGATGCGTGACAAGGAAGCCGAGTTACTCTTTATTGGTAACCAGTACCGTAAGGCGATCGAGCGTTACTATTTGAGCGGGCCCGGCCAGTATCCAAGAAATCTTCCGGACCTGCTCAAGGACTCGCGCAAGCCCGGCACCGAACGGTATCTTCGCCAGATCTACCCCGACCCGATCACGGGAAAGGCCGAGTGGGGAACCGTCAAGGCACCCGACGGCGGCATCATCGGCGTGTACAGCCTCTCGGAAGACAAGCCCCTCAAGTCAGCGAATTTCCGGTTGCGCGACAAGACATTCGAAGGCGCAGCCACATACGCGGATTGGAAGTTTGTGTTTCTATCCGACCAGCAATCAACGCCTAAGCCCGCTGCCGGGCCGGCAGCGCCCCCGGTAAACACACGCTAGACACTCTCCTCCTCGTCGAGTCGGACGCGACCCCCGATCCCGAATCAGGCGAGCCTTACGATTTTCGGATGTGAGCCATGAAAATTTCCCGCATTCAGTCTCAAATCGTCCAGCTCCCCGCTGACGAGCCATTGGCCGACGGGCCCGCAGTGCCAGGCGCCACGCGCAGCATCGTGACGCTGCAGATGCAGACCGATGCTGGAATAGAAGGCATTGCCTTGACGTTCTTTGGCAGCGCCCTCACCGCCACGCTCAAGAGCGCCGTGGACCAGCTCGGGGCGCTCGCGATTGGCGAGGATCCGCTGCGCACCGAGGCAATCGTCGCCAAGCTACGCGCAGCCGCAGGCACAGCCGGTCCTGGCGGCATCTTTACGCTCGCGCTCTCCGCAATCGACCTTGCGCTGTGGGACATCCGCGGCAAGTCGCAGAACCTGCCTTTGTGGCAGCTCATCGGCGGATACCGCGATCGCGTCCCCACCTATGCAAGCGGCGCACTGATGCGTCAATTTCCGCTGGAGCATGTGGTCAGGGCCGCGCCACGCCTCGTTACGAAGGGCTTCCGGCAGATGAAGATGCAGCTCGCGCTGCCGGGGGACACGACCCCCGAACGGGAGGTGCAACGGGCGCGCGCCATTCGCGAGGCGATCGGCCCGGACATCGACCTCATGTGCGACATCAACCAACGCTGGAGCGTGCACCAGGCGATCGACATCGGGCAGCGGATCGAGGACGTGCGTCTCTTCTGGCTCGAGGATGTCACGGCGCACGATGATTACGACGGTCTGGCGCGGGTCACCGCAGCGCTCAAGACGCCCGTCGCCGGCGGCGAGTATGTCTACGGCATCGTGCCGTTCCGGCAGATGCTGGAGGCGCGCTCGGTCGACATCGTCATGATCGACATTCTGCGCGCGGGTGGTGTCACGCAGTGGCTGAAGATCGCGGGGATGGCCGAGGCGTTCAATCTGCCGGTGGTGAGTCACCTGGTGCCGGAAATCCAGGTGCATCTGATCGCCGCGGTGCCGAACGGGCTGACGGTCGAGTACATGCCGTGGACTTTCAGGCTCTACAAGGAAGTGCCGGTGCCGGAGGGTGGGGAGTTAGCGGTTCCACGGAAGCCGGGGCTGGGGCTGGAGTTCGATCCGGATGCGCTGCGGCGTTACGGCGTCAAGTAAGATGCAACCGCAGATACGCAAGAAGCCTCACCGCCAAGGTCGCGGAGGGCGCCAAGGAAAATAACAGCCTCACCGCCAAGGGCGCGGAGGACGCGAAGGACACCAAGGGGACAATAATTTCAATCGAACCCCAAGGACGCCAAGACAACGCCAAGGGTGGCATACAGGGGAGCCAGTGGTCAGGACACTTCCTGACTTACCGCTTTTCTTAAATTCAATTTGTAATCCTTCGCGTCCTTTGCGCCCTCTGCGGTGAAGCTTTTCTCTTCCTCCGCGCCCTTTGCGTCCTCGGCGGTAAAGCTTTTCCTTTCCTCCGCGGCCTTGGCGGCCTCAGCGGCAAGGCTTCTTCTTTATCTGCGGCTCACTTCACCGGCGGTAACAACGCTTGACAATACTACCGCATCCCGTTAGTATTCGGTCGTGATCAAGTCGTTCGCCGACAAGCTGACGGCCGCCATTTTCGAAGGTCGGGAAGTCCGCAAGCTGCCTCGCGAGATACAGGGAACCGCCCGGCGAAAGTTGAAGCTGATCGATGCGGCAACGAGGCTGGAGAATCTCCGCGTTCCACCCGGCAACCGGCTTGAAGCGCGGAAACGCGGCCGGGCTGGTCAATGGAGCATCCGGATCAATGACCAGTGGCGCCTCTGCTTCCGCTGGCACGGCGGCGACGCGCACGAGGTTGAAATCGTGGACTACCACTAAGTGAGGATCGAGAAGATGAGCATCAAACGTGCAAGCCTGCATGGCATGAATTTCGCGGATGTTTCAACCGGCCGACGGCTGAAACCCATCCACCCTGGGGAAGTCCTGATGAAGGACTTCATCGAACCGATGGAGCTTACTCGCTACAGGGTAGCCAAGGCGATCAAGGTGCCGCAGCGACGCATCGATGAGGTATGCGCGGGTCAACGGGCGATATCCGCCGACACAGCCCTTCGGCTTGGGCGGCTTTTCGGTGTCGATCCGCAGATGTGGATGAATTTGCAGGCGCAGTATGATTTGGAACTGGCAGCGCGAGTGCTGCGCAAGCGCCTTGAATCGGAAATCACTCCGCTGCCGGCCATGGCCTGAGAGCTGAGATCCGCGGGAATACACAGGATTGGGCCCGATTCATCTCCGCGTTTATCTACGGTTAAACCCCAGGTTCTACACGAAGCTCGATTTACGATTAATGATTGATGATTATTGATCGGCGCAAATCGGCGGCTATAACTACGTTAACCAGTGCCCAGTGTCGGCTGGACGCGAACGCGCTGCATGTCCGATTCGCGATTCACGGCTTCGATCGGCGGCTGCGTTCCGTTTTGGTTTGCGGCTGAAGGCCGAATCTTGACATTTGTATCGCATAACGATACACTGTGCCGTGATCAAAACCTTCCGGCACAAGGGGCTTGAGCGGTTCTTCCGCGATGGATCGAAGGCCGGCATCCAGCCAAAGCACGAGAAACGGTTGCGGCTTCAAATCGGCCGGCTCGATGCCGCCAGGAGCGCCGCAGACATGAACCTCCCGGGCTGGAGATGTCATTCCCTGGCCGGCGAGCTCAAAGGCCATTGGGCCGTGTGGGTGGATGAAAATTGGCGCCTGACCTTTACCTTTGACGGTCTGGATGCCGTGTTGGTGGACTACCGGGACTATCACTGAGGAGCAAACGATGACGACACGCATGTACAACCCACCGCACCCGGGAGAAGTACTTCGGGACACCGTTCTTTCGAAGGGCCGGATTTCGGTCACCGAGTTCGCGCGGAAGCTCGGCATGTCGCGCGTCGCGCTCTCGCGGGTGGTGAACGGCCACGCCGCGATGAGCGCAGACATGGCAATTCGCCTTGCCGCAGGGCTCGGCGGTTCGGCGGAATCGTGGTTGCAGATGCAGGCAGCTTACGATCTCTGGCGGGCCGCCAAGAAGCGTCGCCCGAAAGTGCAACTGATCAAGCTGGCAGCCTGACTACATAATGAGTTAAATTCCGCTTGGTTTTCGTCCCATCTGCGTTTATCTGCGGTTACATTCCAGGTTCTCAACGAACCTCAATTTACGATTCACGATCCTTAGTCGTCGTTTATCTGCGGCTGCTGTGAAATGGAGTAGGAGTTGGCAAACACGACGATCAAGTTCAAGTTAAACGGCGACCCGGTCGAGCTGCGTCTGAAGGCCCGCGACCGGCTGCTCGTCGACGTGCTGCGGGAAGACCTGCAGCTGACCGGCACCAAGCACGGCTGCGGGATCGGCGCGTGCGGCACCTGCACGGTCATCATGGACGGTTATCCCATCTCGTCCTGCATGCAGCTCGCCGCACTCTGCGACGGGGCAGACATCCGCACGGTGGAAGGTCTCGGCGACTCTGAAGCGCTTCACCCGGTGCAGCAGGCGTTCGTGAACAAGTCCGCGCTCCAGTGCGGGATCTGCATCCCGGGCCACGTCATGGCGGCGTGTGCCCTGCTCGAGAAGAATCCGAACCCCTCGGATGAGGACATCCGCGTGAGCGTGGACAGCGTCTACTGCCGCTGCACGGGGTATGTGCGGATTGAGGAGGCGTATCGCGAAGCAATCTCGCTTATGCGAAAAGCTAAGAGCCAAATTTAACCGCAGATAAACGCAGATACACACAGATAGAACGAAAAACAAGAATCCTTATTTGCCGCCG
>Ga0224512_10005171_pt1 | contig 10826 bp, 4 predicted proteins | sample SF_May12_sed_USG_4_FD_169103 | JGI IMG/M metagenome (GOLD analysis project Ga0224512, IMG submission 169103) | Sediment microbial communities from San Francisco Bay, California, United States - SF_May12_sed_USGS_13 | ecosystem: Environmental > Aquatic > Marine > Sediment | place: USA: California...
GCCGGGTCCGGATTCAAGGAATATTGGCAATTGATATTTATTACCGCTATATTTTTAATTATCTCAATCGTTATTCCTTACAAGCTCCTAACAGCCATAGTTACCATTGACAATAACCATAGAAAAACGGGACAACAGTGGTTTGTTTACTCTTGCATATTTATAGCATTTATTATTAGTCCAACAACTTACGGCATCATAAAACATTCGCATTCGAGTTACATAGGCCTGCTATCGCAAGACAGTCAACGTAATGATTTTCACGAACATTACAGAAAACCAACGGTCGGAGGAAAAACGTTAAAGCCGTTTAATCTAGTTTACATCTACGCAGAAAGCCTTGAGAGAACATACTTTGATGACGCTGTTTTCCCAGGCCTCATTATCCACCTCCGTGAGATTGAATCAATCGGGACCTCCTTTACTGGTATTAAGCAAGTCGCTGGAACTGAGTGGACCATAGCTGGCATGACCGCAAGTCAATGCGGAATACCATTGGTGACACCGTCGCATGACAACTCAATGTCGAGCATGGATTCGTTTCTGGCTAATGCAGATTGCCTGGGAGATATTCTAGCAGCGAACGGATACTATCTTTCATATATGGGTGGCGCATCGACCGAATTTGCCGGCAAGGGTAAATTCTACATTACGCATGGTTTTAACGAAGTATTAGGTCGCAATGAATTATCTACATCCTTGCCTGACCAATCATACCAGACAGGTTGGGGATTATATGATGATACATTATTCATTGCTGCGACAGAGAAGTTCCATGAACTCTCAGGGAATGATCAGCCATTTGGTCTATTTTTACTAACCCTGGACACTCATCACCCGAACGGACATCCTTCGAAGAGATGTTCAGGAAAAGAATATCGTGATGGCAGTAATCCCATATTGAATGCAGTGGCTTGCACCGACTATTTAGTCGGTAGTTTTATCTCGGATATTTTAAATTCAGAGCATGCTAAAAATACGATAATAGTAATCGCATCAGATCACCTGGCGATGCGTAACACTGCCACGAGTATGCTCAGTGAACTCGAAAGGAATAATCTTTTCATTGTTATATCCCCTGACAATAATGTTCCTCGTGAAATTAGCAAAGCAGGTTCATTGCTTGACGTGGCGCCCACCATACTGAGCGCCATGGACTATGAAGCTGAATTAGGCTTGGGAAGAAACTTATTCTCAGATGAGGACACACTAACATCGTCATTTTCAGATATCGATAATGTCCTTTCCGGTTGGCGCAATAATTTAATGGATTTCTGGGGATTTCCGACTCTAGGAATCGATGATCACATCGAAATAGATAATATGAACGACACAGTCACGTTAAAAGGAAGAACTTTTAAATATCCATTACTGATCGAATTTGGAGATAACAATCACACCATAATACGTTTTAAGCTACATCGAAAGAAGGTAAAGCTAATCGAGCATCGACTAATTGATTATGTTGGAAACATTGAAGAGAACAAGGCGTTTTTATGGCTGGATTCATGCAAGGATATACGCCCTGCAAGTACTGGCCTATGGGAGAGTAACTGCGTTCTCTATGGTAGAGCTGGATCTGACAACATAATATTCGAGCAACTGGTTGGAAACACCGTTATTCCGGTCAATAGCATCCGCGGAATAAACTAGTCTGCCTGCCTTCGCAGGCTACTCTGGATGATACTCCAGTGCGCCTACATCACGAGGACCAATCGACATCCTCCCATTTGCATCACGCAGGAATGGGCCATTAAACTCCCATTCATAAAGTTCCTCGATTGTCGTTTCAGCCTCTGTTAGCGTTCCCATTGACATACGCAGGAAATCTAGACGCCCCTTGAATTTACCCGCGGTTGATTGACCAACAGTGAATTCTGCATCATTGGAAAGTGGATCTGTCCTCATTGGAACCCCAAACCAACCGCCATTTGCTGACTGACCGTCAACAAATATCGATATTCCATATGGTCTTGCGCGATCGACTTCGATCAGGACATGATGCCATTGGTCATCTGCAATCTGAACAGAGCTGGCACGCCGACTCACCATTTCACCGTAATCAAGAGTCAACATGATATATCCTTCTGGATTTATCTCCAGAGAGTATCCTCGACCATCACGTTTTTCCACAAGCCCTGATGTTCCGGTATCAATTTCTGTGTTAACAACCAATTCCAGTATAAAGTTATCTTTGCCGATATCTGTAGGTATATACTTGCGAACGCCAGGAGGGCTATTGCCAACATGGTCCTTAACTCCATGAAGAGGCGTTGAAGCTAATTTATGATTCACCAGCGTGCAATATCGTGTCACACCGTCAAACCGGAGTGACCCCGGTGTCCAGTTTTCCAGAATCCCATCTTCAAAATCCGATTTATCAGTGTTATTACACTCCAGATCATTTCTTGGTATCAGGTGAAACATGTCACGATCCACCCACTCTTCATTCATAAATATATTTTCACCGTTGATAATATTTTGCCTGCTATTCCGCCCAAGAAAATGCCACTCACCCACAACACGGTAGAGTGCCCATGGAACAAATACCTTGACGCCTGCATTTATTACAGGAGAATTAGCTGAAGGAGTGAATTCATGTGAATCTGAATCACGAACTGGCTGTATACGGTGATAGTCGCCTGTTTTGTAACTCATTAGGCCATGTTTTTTCATGGCGTTTTTCCAGCTTTCGATATTATTAAATATATCTGACCGACTATTCCCGAGACTGCCAAAATATTTCGCATCATCATAAAATTGGTTATAGGAGAAGGCTAAAGTTGCGTAGTCTATAGTGTCTACACGCGGCTCATGCTGAATGTAATTCAACCCCATATCAATGAACAGGTTAGCAAGATAATAATTCCTGTTATGTTGGAACATGCCCTTGTGCAGTCCGATACCAAATCGATAAAATGTATTATGAAAGACGATATTCATGAATCCCATCGCTTCATTAAAAGCAGTTGAATTATAGATACGTGCATTTACATCATTATTCTTTCCCCAGACGATATTATTAAACACATAACTTTTGTACTGTCCATCAAGGTAAATTCCAACTCCATAGCATCCTCTTCGGTACCAGTTCTTACGAGTACTTGTTATATATCTGGAGTACATGCAACCTACAGGATTTCCTGAAACATTATTATAGATATAGGCCGGCCCGCCCATCCATGAATTGATTCCCCCACCATCCTGCGCCCCCAGCAGGCTGTTTACAACAATATTGTTGTGCATCATGCTGCGTAAAAACGGGCGTTCAACATTCCCCTTGTTATATTCTGACCCCAGTTTAACCGATATACCTGAGCCCCATACATCCTCAATTCTATTATTAGCTACCTCAACAACCTCACCGCCAGCTATCTGTATCGCATCCCCATGACTTCCAGTGCCATACTGGGCTAATGTTCTGTACCCTACATTTTTGAATTCATTCCCAATCACGTCGACATGAATTACACGGGACCCATTATTTTTCATGCGAAAATGATTAATCCCGTTACCAATCGCAACAGCAGCGCCATCTATACTCGTGAATCTGTTACCTATAATCGAAATGGTATCAATAACACTCGGTTTTGTAATATCATTCGGTTGGGCTACTATCGCTGCTGGTAAATCGTTAAACTCGCAGTTGATGATTTTTATGTTATTTATATCCCCTCTCATCATGACTGCTGCAGCATGCAAAGTAGCGTGTCGTGACTCCTTGCTTCCCGGGAGTACCTGATTGCTATACTGAAATGTTAATCCGTCTATAACAATATTTGATTGATTTATTATTTTTATTATTGTTGTCCTTTCCGCGATTTCTATTTTCTTCTGGTTCGGATTCTCATCTCCAGGCAAGCGAATTTGTAACACACCATTGTTCTCGCCTGTTTTATAGTAATAATACTCACCTTCGCTATCCAGGAACTCTGGTAGTCCTTCAAGGTAATACCTGTCGTACGCCATAGGCCCTGATCCAGCTGGGCGATGGAAGTTGGCCTTTATCGTATTTTCATATTGATCTGAATCAATGACTAATGCAGCATCAGCCTTAGGCATACTACGGCGCTCTGCCCATACAGTTGCTCCTTTGAAAGACCCCGCCGAACCCGTGCTTAAATTCTTTTTATCTACTAGTCTACGCAGAATAGAATGAGTCCCTTTGATTTTATTAACCTCAACATTCACTTTACCATTACTTATTTTATCTCCTGCGCGCAGCAATTGTTTATGCCAATTCTTTACTTCAACTCTGAGTTGATTGGCCTTGACATCTAGTATTTCTATAACGGGACTATTACCGTTACTTTCAAAACGTAGCGGTTGATTACGGTTGTGCTCTACCGAGATCGTTTCTCCCTTATTAAATGCTGCGGCCTGTTCAAGCTCAATCACGAGTTCAATTATTACATCACTCAGAATAAACCAACCACTCCGTGGATCTTCTACATTCACTATTTTCCAGTTCGGATGCCGTGCTATAGGTATTCGGATCGAATGATTGTCTTCCCGGACCCAGACAAGCTGTGGTTTGGTGTCTATGCTTACAGACATGCACCAGATATTATTCCTTATTTGTTCAGCATGTCTTTGGGTATACTTATCCTCACACACACCCCAGCCACCCGACAATTCCTTAGCCCCAGAGATTACTGCCTTGCCTTTTCCCCACTCTGATTCAACTGTCAACATAACCGGGGCATCAAAGCTCCCTGATTCTCTCGCATACAATGTACCGCGGTAAATTACGCCTTTCTTGAATATATATGTTCTTACATTTTTACTAGATACAGAATTGCCTTTCGAATTTATATCCCATGGATGATGCTTCCATGGATCATCACGCGTACCCTTTCCATAATCACTTCCACTTTCATAATCAATATACTTTATTACCGTGTTTAATATTTCATTATTGCTATCAACACTATTGCCAATACTATTCAGGTATCTATAATCCGCAAATGATTCGTCCGCAGCATATACAAGTAATATAGTCCAGAGAGTAGCAACTAAACCGAGTCGGTTCGGCATTGTTTTCTTATCTGTTATGCGCATACTCATACACAATTATATTGAATATTAGATATATTTCGATCCACTGTAATAACGCATATTAAGAATATTATGAGTGTCGTTAATGTTACATGCATATGCGATTTATGAACGAGTGCACAACAACAATTCTTTTTAATTATATTTTTGTCTATTTACAAAAGTGTTCATTATGCAATGCATGGCATATATTTTAGCGTCAAAAGCGACGCTTTTATAATTACTTAATATTTGTTTATTCGCATACATACAGTTGCCTCACATAAATGTATATTGTCTGCATAATATATAATTCACAACCCCATGAAACACTGACTAAGCATTAACATGCTATATAATAACGCATACTTCACCACAGATAGGGATTGAGATGAAGATTAATCCTAGCCAGCAGAGATTACTAATGTAACCGCTAAGCGGCCTGTCGGTAAGTGTACATAGCTACAGTGTTCCACTGTCGTCTCATTTATCCAGAACGTATGACGGCTGACACCTATTATTTATCTGCGCAAACAGATTCTGCGTGGTCTTTCTAGGGAAAATACTGAACATCTTGTTACTTCATTACTTGCAAATACTTTCTGTTCATGAAGTTATATGTGCGCAGTATGCATCTCAACGAAATGCGGACTTGCCGGCATTGACCATAATCAGGCGACGGTTCCAGAGGAGAACTTGACGCTCTGCTTTCGTCACACAACAAATGGTCAGAAAATGCTAGAATCAGGCTTTTATAATAAGAGTATATTTTTCATTTTCTGTTAATGAAGATTTACCCAAGTAGGGTATTTAATACATTCATTTATCAGTACTATACTTAATTGTCTTGCTCTGATGTCTTGTTATCAAAATATCCGAATAGTAAGGACAACCTCTACCCGCCATTACGAATCAATATGATTAATAAATATCCGGTCTTCTGGTTCTTTCTGTTTCTGATAATTTATTGCCTGGCGTGGCATTTCTCTCTGCTTATATTAAGTCCATATCCGGTTATGGAAAACAGACAGCCTGTATTGCGCCTGTTATTACTTTATCCGTCTCTACTACTATTTGTCAGCATACTTTTCCTGTTCTGGTTTTTTAAACAGCCAGGCTCGCGTACATTGCTATTTACATTGATCTTTGTTTTCTTATTCAGTTTGGTTATCAGAGTTCTCGACTGGAATATAATTTATTACTACGGTAGTCATATAGATTCATTATTTTGGCAGAATGCATTTTATGCTGATGGCATTGGCATGATTACTACCGGCGTCAGTATCTCGCTTGTTTTCATTTCAATTATTCTCCTATCAATTTTTGTTTTCTTGTTAAGAAAGGTAGTAAATCACTATCTTATATGGATGAATACTGGACACGGTAATCGAGAATACATCCTAAGGCATTTCATACGACCTTTTTTTCTTATTTATCTAATTTTCGTATTTTTAACTATATTATTCGTTATTCCCTTTTTTTCCACAAATATCAGCAATGTTGTTTATACAAACAGTATCCCAGAAAAAAGATTTGTCTCATCCATAATTGATTTCATCTATGGAGATAAAATCAACAAAATAGAATTGAGCAATACAAATAAGGATAAATTACGATCAATAGGATTAAATCTAGAAAGTATTAATAAAGAATATCCATTATTGAGAAACAGCATATACATAAACAAGCCAGATCAGTCGATCGCGATAACACCCAATCCTAATATCATAATTATATTTTTTGAAAGTCTTTCTTCCTATTTTATAGAAGATCCTGAAATAAGGAAGCATCTTCTGACCAGCAATATAGATAATTTCATAGAGAAATCGCTCTACTTTGACAGAATAGTTAATGCTATTACTCCAACATTACAGGGGCAGATAGCCGTACTTTCTTCTTCGCTGCATCTTTACCGTTCAACCATGGCAGAAAATAAATGGTCAATGTTTGATGAAGTCAGGGAACAATTCAAGGATATCAAGGCAATGACCCTAACTGAATATCCAATGATATCCAAATTGTTAAAAACCCATTCTTACAGCAGCACACACATACAGGCAGGCCCGGGCAGCTTTGGCGATACCGAGAGCTTTTTTAGATTGAGGGGCGGATATAGTAACTTTTACTCTGCGGCCAGCACCAATGATTATTCCGACAGGAGTTCTCCGCTAGGAATATGGGGCGCGTCAGATGCCGACACATTCAGGCTTGCCATTCAGTGGCTAAAGAAAAGCGAGGACAACCCTTTCTTATTGACCATCAGTAGTATAGATATACACCACCCATATATGACAGAGACAAAGAAGCGCGGCATAGATAATAATCTTCTTAACTGCGTTTACTCAACTGACTTGGCATTTGGACTATTCTGGGAATACTTCAAGAAATCACGGTATAAAGACAATACAATTATAATAATAACAGCCGATCATCCAATTTTTCCTACTAATGATTATTTACAATTGAGGAAATCAAAGCCGAGTTATTATGATTATATTCCAATTGCCATATATTCACCTTTCCATCCGGACCTCATGGGAACCAGGGATAACACCATTGGAACAAATATTGATATCGCGCCAACTCTTTTCGAGCTTATAGGGTTAGATAGTAGGAATTCATTTTTGGGTCTTTCTCTACTCAGTGACAGGAAATCTTATCCATATTACATTGGTCGTATAAATCTCGAAAGTAAGTTTAATACTGAAAATACTTTCTGGTCCGACAAGGATCAGGCAATGATGATAAGTTATCTAAAATATTTATCCATGAATAATAAGCTTTTCAAGGAATAGTTGGCACTATCATCGGTTGGTTCAACAACTTTTCATGACAGTACTCACAAGAAGGCGCATAGACTTAATCATGCTTTCGCCATTACAGCCGCGCATAGAAATATTCAGTTTTATTGTACGGCTTAACAACAAAGCATTGTTTTTTTACCTTATCTACACTGGGTTATGGTCAACACATAAATTCTTATGATATTACATCTTTTTCTAATCATTAATTCCATATTCAACTGAATTTATTATTAATCTTATTGCGCCAGACCTGAGCATCAATACCTGCTGCAACCTTCTCATTTGGCTATCAATTAGATTAGATCCACCCCCCCACATAGCAACATATATTCCATTTAATTGTGAAGTAATTCACAAATCTTGTGTATTACTTGTAAACATTTTAGCTATTCTGACGATACTTAGCTTACCTAATTTTATTTATTGACAGGGCTTATTTGGGTAATTTATGAAGGCTTCACCATATACGATATATTAATGCAATTTAAGCTATTTTCTTATTAGGGCCGATCATCTAACTCGTCCTCCTTTATTTGCTGCACTACTCTTATAGCAAAGCCTAGTTCATCAGATCTAATGTTAGATAATACGGTAAGAGTATAATTCTATGCGCAATTACCTTTATCGTTTCGACCTGAATTTCCTGCTTGCTGTCACATTCTTGTGGGCATCGGCATCTTATGCCACAGACTACTATGTAGATGTAACTGCTGGAAACAACAGAAACAGCGGTCTGCTCCCGGATGATGCCTTTGAAAATCTTTCGTATGCGCTGAAGCAGCTGGCACCCGGTGACACGCTCTCTCTCCGCTCAGGTACGTATACCGAGACTGTTTACCTTACTTCCAGTCAGCACAACCATGGAACCTCGACCAGCCCGATCACCGTCAAATCCTATCCAGGTGAGACCCCGGTCATTGGTAATAATGATGCCGCCGTCGGGATCATGGACCTGAAATGGTGGGTCTTCGAGGACCTCACTTTCGAGAAATCCAAGCCACTCGTCTTTGGTCGGCGTGATACCGGGCTTTTACCCGAGGACGCGCAGTGCACGGCGACCGCCGAGAATATCACCCTCAGGGGAGTACGTTTTCAGCACGGATCAGAACCGGAAGGCATCATCATCACCTGCGGAAGCCGCATAACAATAGAGAACAGTTTATTTGATAATTTGCGAACCCGAACCGCAGGGCAAGATGCATTCGGAATACTTTTCGCCTATCAGGCTGACAATATTCTTATCTCGGGAAGTCATTTTCGCGACATTGGTGCAGGCGGCATTCACTTTCTGGATACAACCGGGTCCCGGTATATGAATATTGATATTGTCGACAACGAATTCGAGATCGTCAGGCCTTACAGGTACCGGGATGAGAATGGGACAGTCATCCCCGAAGGTGTGCGCCCCTTCGAAAATGTCGGTGAAAACGGAATTGCCATCAAGAACGGTCCTGGACCGATTATGATCGCCAATAACCGCTTCCACGGCTTTCGTCCCACATTAGCGGGACAGGATGCAACCGGTGCGATAGGAGAGGCATTCGTGATATTGAACCGGGCCAGCGGCATAACCGTCCGCGAGAATCACTTCAGTGACAACACCATTCACTTGAATATCGGGCGAGGCAATAATGCCGAGTTACGCCCTGACCGTTCCCTCTCGATTTTTAACAACATATTCGAGAAGGCCGCCGATCCCGGTATCTACGGTAATCAGATACCGAGCGGGATACGGCTCAATGGCGCAAACAATGTAGATATTCTTGACAATACCTTTGTCAACCAGTCTGGTCACCAGGGATGGCTGCTTCAGCTGGTGGAAACCAGCAATGTTCAGCTGAAGAATAACGCCTTCCAGAACGGAATCGTTGCGCTCAACACGGACAAAATCGACAGCCTGTCTGCAGATCACAATGCCTGGGCCAGTGTCACCGGCAATACATGGACTGGCGAGATGTACCCGGAAATACTGGGCACGAATGATATTGTAACGAACAACCTGGGTGTCGACCCGACAACATGGGAGCCACTTGCGAGCAGTCCGCTTATCGACGCGGGTACAGCAGTCGGCATCACGGAAGATTTCTACTATGCCTCGATTTCAGGTGCTGGACCGGATATTGGTGCGGTGGAATACCGGAATCTGGACACCGAATTGCCCAGCGACATGATCACCGAGGCAGGCAGCGATGCAGCGGTCACGGGTACTGCCCAGGTCAGCAGCGGTACAGCCTATTTATCGGATGAAGCAGGTGGTGGCTGTACAGTCAATCCAGCTGTAAAACTCGACCCGGTCTGGTTATTCCTGCTCATGGCCTCTGTACTTGGAATTGGATGGCGACGGTATCAATTAGATAATCCAAAATAATCACGAAGAGGGCATTATTTCCTAAATCAATGCCACAACTGGCAGTTTTAACTAAACCTAATAAATGCCTTGTAATAACCGTCGCCTCGATGAGACATATTTAATATAACAAAATCAAATAAATATAAAGATATCATACATGTCTGTCGTATATTGACGACGATTTTTTTATTCTACTGGATCTTTCTTTAGGGAACCTTCCATGATGATTACCAATCTCCAGAATATCTAACTGAATTAATTGTATATTCTTTATATGGCATATTTTATGCATTAATTTATCGATATGATGATTTCCTTCTCATCGTTTTTACAAGAAATGTGACCGATTTAGCAGACCGATTTCGGGCAACTTATAACAATAGATATAAGTAATTTTATTTGCTGCTGACCGATTTTTCAGCTGGCGCCTCTATGTAAAACTTACTCTGTAGCGAGATAGTGTAATGAAAAAATATCTCAGCATAATTCGGTTCTTGCTGTTATCTGCCCAGTTATTTTGGCCATCAGTATCGTTCGCCACAGACTACTATGTAGATGTAACTGCTGGAAACAACAGAAACAGCGGTCTGCTCCCGGATGATGCCTTTGAAAATCTTTCGTATGCGCTGAAGCAG
>Ga0224512_10005172_pt1 | contig 10824 bp, 9 predicted proteins | sample SF_May12_sed_USG_4_FD_169103 | JGI IMG/M metagenome (GOLD analysis project Ga0224512, IMG submission 169103) | Sediment microbial communities from San Francisco Bay, California, United States - SF_May12_sed_USGS_13 | ecosystem: Environmental > Aquatic > Marine > Sediment | place: USA: California...
GAGCCGGTGACGGGCGCGGCAGTTTTCGCCGGTATGGAGGGCACGCGGCCAATTCTTGTGGAAATACAGTCGCTTGTTGCTCCATCATCCTTTGCCACACCGCGCCGCGCGGTGGTCGGCTGGGACCTCGGGCGCCTCCATATGATTCTTGCGGTGCTGGAGGCGCGGTGCGGCCTTGCGCTCGCTGGACGGGATGTGTACCTAAACGTCGCCGGCGGCTTGCGGATTTCCGAGCCGGCGGCCGACCTCGCGGTGGCGGCAGCGTTGATTTCCTCGCTTGCCAACCGGCCCGTGGCACAGGGCTCTGTGGTGTTCGGCGAGATCGGGCTTTCGGGCGAGATCCGGCCGGTTAGCCAGACCGACAATCGCCTCAAGGAGGCCGCGAAGTTGGGCTTTACCGAAGCGTGGTTGCCAAAACGCACAGGTTCACGCAAACGGGGCAAAGCGGCATTGACACTGCACCCGATCGGGCATTTGAGCGAGCTCGTTGAGCGATTCGACGAGGGTCTCGGCCCACGTGGCGCCGCGATGGCAGCGGAGGGTCCATGAACCCCCTCGATATCGGGGTGCTCGCGGTCGTGGTGATCTCCGCGCTTTTGGCCTTCTCGCGCGGCATCGTGCGCGAACTGCTTTCGGTCGCCGGCTGGGTTGCCGCGGCCTTCGCCACGCTTTACATATTTCCTTATGTGCAGCCTTTGGCGCGCAAGTACATTTCGATCACGCTGGCCGCCGATCTCGGCGCGGCGCTGATCATCTTTCTGGCGACGCTGACTGTCATCTCGATCGGCAGCGGCTGGCTCGCCAGGCAGATCCACGATACCGACTTCAAGCCGCTCGACCGCTCGCTTGGCTTCGTCTTTGGCGCCCTGCGCGGTCTGGTTCTGCTATGCTTGGCGTATCTGCTGTTCAACTGGGCCTACAAACCCGACGAGCAGCCCGTCTGGGTCAAGGAGGCGCGTTCGCGCCCCGTGCTGGCCTATGGCGCGCGGGTGCTGGTGAGCGTGGTGCCGGAGGATTTCCTCAAGGGCAGCGACGTCGGCATCAAGGAACTGGGCAAGCGCACCGGCGACCAGACCAAAGGCGAAGACGCCATCAAGAAGCTGCTGCCCAAATTGCCTAAGCTGCCCGACATACCCAAGACGCCCGGCGCAACCGGCGCCACGACAGGAAGTTGAGGACAAAGCGATGGGCAACCCGGCATTGCTTTCGACCGACCCCTTCGACGATGACAAGCTCCACGAGGAATGTGCCGTCTTCGGCATCTTCGGCTCCGACGACGCCGCCGCGCACACCGCGTTGGGTCTCCACGCGCTCCAGCATCGTGGGCAGGAAGCCGCCGGCATCGTGAGTTTCGATGGCGAGCACTTCCATACCCAGAAGGCGCGCGGCCATGTCGGCGATAACTTTACCTCGGCCGAGACGATCGGTCGGCTGCCCGGCGCCCTCGCCATCGGCCATACGCGCTATTCGACCACCGGCGACACGGCGATGCGGAACGTGCAGCCGCTGTTCGCCGATTTCGCCTTTGGCGGCCTGGCGGTCGCGCATAACGGCAACCTCACCAATGCGTTGGCGCTGCGCACCGATCTCGTCGAGCGCGGCCATCTCTTCCAGTCGACCACCGACACTGAGGTGATTATCCAGCTTATCGCCACGTCCAGGGGCAAGCGCCTCGTCGACCGGGTGATCGACGCGCTGCGCCAGGTCGAGGGCGCCTATTCCTTCGTGCTGCTCAGCCGGAAGAAGGTGATTGGCGTCCGCGACCCGCTGGGGGTGCGTCCACTCGTGCTCGGCAAGCTCGACGGCGCGCATATTCTGGCGTCCGAAACGTGCGCGCTCGACATTCTGGGCGCTGAGTTCGTGCGCGATATCGAACCGGGCGAGATGGTGGTGCTCGATCAGGACGGTGTGAAAAGCATGCACCCGTTCCCGCCGCGCCGGAAACAGTTCTGTATCTTCGAGTTCATTTACTTCGCCCGCCCCGACAGCATCGTCGAGGGCGTCAACGTCTATGAGGCGCGCAAACGCATCGGCAGCGAGTTGGCACGCGAGGCGCCGGTTTCCGGCGATGTGGTCATCCCGGTGCCCGATTCCGGCGTGCCGGCGGCGATCGGCTATGCCGCCGAGGCAGGCATTCCGTTCGAACTCGGCATCATCCGCAATCACTATGTCGGGCGCACCTTCATCGAGCCGACCGACCAGATCCGCCACCTCGGCGTCCGCCTCAAGCACAACGCCAACCGCGCCCAGATCGCGGGCAAGAGCGTCGTTCTCGTCGATGATTCGATCGTGCGCGGGACGACCTCGACCAAGATCGTCGAGATGGTGCGGAGCGCCGGCGCCAAGGAGGTGCACTTGCGCATCTCCAGCCCGCCGACCGCGCATTCCTGCTTCTATGGCATCGACACGCCGGCGCGCGATGAACTGCTTGCCTCGCAGCTCGATGTCCAGCAAATGGCCGAGCATATCGGCGTCGACTCGCTGTCCTTCATCTCGATGGACGGGCTCTACCGGGCAATGGGCGAAGAACGGCGCGTAAGCGAAAGCCCGCAATTTTGCGATGCCTGCTTCTCCGGCGACTATCCAACGCGCCTGCAGGACCTCGACGAAGGCACGGTCGCCTCGCAGCTTTCGCTGCTCGAAGAGGTGAGCTGAGCCCTATGACCGCGGACGAAGGCGGCCGACTTGCCGGGCGCATCGCGCTTGTAACAGGGGCCTCGCGCGGCATCGGCGCAGCGGTGGCAAAGCGGTTTGCGGCCGAGGGCGCGCATCTGGTGCTGGTCGCGCGCACCCAAGGCGGGCTCGAGGAGGTCGATGACGCGATCCGCGCAGCGACCGGCATCAAGGAAGACGAAGATGGCGCCACGCTGGCGCCAATGGACCTCACCGACTACGCGGCGATCGACCGCATGGGGGCGGCGCTCTACGAGCGTTTCGGGCGGCTCGATATCCTGGTCGGCAATGCGGGCATTCTGGGCGAGCTGTCGCCGGTCGGCCATATCGAGCCCGAGGACTGGGACGCGGTGATGGCAACCAACCTCACCGCCAACTGGCGGCTCATCCGCTCGCTCGATCCATTGCTGCAGGCTTCCGAGGCGGGCCGCGCGATCTTCGTGACCTCGGGCGTGGCGCGGAAGGTATTTCCGTTCTGGGGCGGCTATGCGGTGTCCAAGGCGGGGCTGGAAATGCTGGTCAAGATCTATGCGGCGGAAAACGAGAAGACCAATGTGCGTGCCAATATCCTCGATCCGGCGACAGCCCGCACCGGCATGCGTGCCAAGGCGATGCCCGGCGAAGACCCGATGACGCTGCCCGAGCCGGAGGCGATCACCGAGGATTTCGTGAGGCTTGCCGAGGCGTCCTGCACGATGAACGGCGAAATCGTCCGGGTCTCGTGAGAAACTCGCGTCATGCCGCCCGCTTCGCCTTCACCCAATAATCCGCTTGAATTTCTGGCTGCCGACCTCGCCAAGCTCGAGGCCGACGGGCTGGCCATGGAATGGCCGACGCTCGAGGCGCCGCAGGAGCCGCGCACGGTGCTCGACGACCGGCCGGTCATCAATATGGCGGCGAACAACTATCTGGGTCTGGCCAACCATCCGGCGGTAAAGGGAGCGGCAGCGGCCGCGCTGGCGCGCTATGGCGCGGGCGTGGCCTCGGCGCGGAATGCCTGCGGGAACCTGCCCCTGCACGACGAGCTCGAAGCCCGCCTCGCCGCCTTCAAGGGTGTCGAGGCGGTGCTGGTGACCCAGACCGGCTATGTCGCCAATGTCGGCATCTTCCCGGCGCTGATGGGCGAAGAGGACGCCATCGTCAGCGACGCGCTCAACCATGCCAGCCTGATCGACAGCGCGCGCCTGAGCCGGGCGAAGGTGCACGTCTTCGTTCACGGGGACATCGGCGATGCCGAAGCGAAGCTCAAGCACGCGAAGGCGTCCGGCGCGCGGCGGATCGCGCTGGTCACCGACGGCATCTTCTCGATGGATGGCGACATCGCTCCCCTGCCCGGCCTCGTTAATGCGGCGGAAGCCGTGGGCGCCTTTGCCTATGTCGACGACGCGCATGCCGTCGGCGTGATCGGCAAGGGCGGGCGCGGCACGGTCGATCACTTCGGGCTCGAGGGCCGGGTCGCGATCCAGGTCGGCACATTGTCGAAGGCGCTCGGCATTATGGGCGGCTATGTCGCCGGCTCGCGCGAGCTCATCGCATGGCTCGAGCAGCGCCACCGCGCACAGTTCTTCAGCGCCTCGACCCTGACTCCCGCCGACACGGCCGCCGCCCTGAAAGCGCTCGACATCGTTGAGGCGGAGCCCGAGCGGATCGAGCGGCTTTGGGTGCGCGCCGCCTATTTCCGCGACGGGCTCAACGCGCTCGGCTTCAACACGGGCGTCAGCGAGACGCCGCTGATCCCCGTCATCATCGGCAGCGCTGCGAAGACGAAGGCGCTTCGCGATGCGCTCATGGCGGCGGGCGTCTTCGCGGTCGCCGTCGCCTATCCTATCGTGGCCGAGGACGCCTCGCGGCTGCGCACGATCGTATCCTCCGAGCACACCGAGGCCGATCTCGACGAAGTGTTGGATGCCTTCGGGCGATGCGGCAAGTCGGCCGGGATCCTCTAGCCGCCGGATGAACCGACGAAAAGGACCGATCGATGAAGGCATGGAAATGGGTACTGGTCGGCGCGGGCGGGGTCGTCGTGGTCGTCGGCCTCGCCATCTGGCTGATCTTCGCGGCGACCGAGCCGGCAGCGGAAGCCGCCAACACGTTCCTCGACCACGTCGGCAACGGCCGCATCGAACAGGCCTACAAGGAAGCCGCCCCGCTCTTTCGCCAGCGCCAGGCCCTCAGCGCCTTCCGCATCGCCGTTCAGCGCTTCGGCATCGACAAATACTCGTCGGCCAATTGGAGTTCGCGCGAGATCACCGGCAAGAGTACTATTCTCAAGGGGACGATCACGCTCCAAGGTGGCGCTCAAATTCCCGCCGAGGTGGGCCTGGTCAAGATCGCCGGCACTTGGCGCGTCTACGGCATGACATTTCCGCGCGGCGGAACGGGTGGACACGATGTGCCGCCGATTGCCGAGCTGGAAGCGTTGGTGACACGCTCGCTGCTCGATTTCAACACAGCGGTCCAGGCCAAGAACTTCGGCCCGTTCCACGCCACGCTCTCCAGCGCCATGCGCAAGAAATTTACGGCGGAACAGATCCAGGGCGTGTTCCACAAGTTTGTTGCCGAGGGCATCGACATCTCGCCCATAAAAGGCACGCGGCCGCGGTTCGATCGGGTGCCGAGAATCGATCGCGGTGCGCTCGAAGTCAAAGGCCGCTACCCGACCCGGCCGTCGGAGGTGTTGTTCGACCTGCGCTACGTCAAGGAATTCGGGCAATGGCGCCTGATCAGCATTAATGTGCGCGTGAAGCCGGTTACGTGAGAAAGATGGGTGACCGCCCTAGCTTTTTTTCTCGGCATATGGGTTCTTGCCCTTGCGCATCATCAGGCGGATCGGCACACCGTCGAGGCCGAAGGCATCGCGCAAGCCATTGACGAGGTAGCGGCGGTAAGCGCCAGGCAGCTCGACCGGGCGGCTGACGAAAATCGCAAAACTGGGCGGGCGCGTATTGACCTGGGTGAGATAGCGCAGCCGCAGGCGCCGCCCCTTGGCCATGGGCGGCGGGTGGCGCTCGATCATGTCTTCCAGCCAGCGGTTCAAGGCCGCAGTGGGCAGGCGCTTGTTCCAGCGCGCATCGACCGTGAAGACCGCCTCCATCAGCTTGACCACGCCGGTGCCGTCGAGCGCGGTGATTTGAATAATGGGCACGCCGCGCGCCAGATCCATCGAATCCGCGACGCTCTCCTCTATGCGGGCGCGCACCCGGGCACGGTCCTCGACCGCATCCCATTTGTTCGCCGCAACGACGAGGGCACGGCCTTCCTCGAGTACGGCCTGGGCGATGATGAGATCCTGTCTGTGAAGACTGCCTGTGTTCGGCTCGATCTCTGTTGCGTCGATCATCAGGATGACACAGTGGGCGAACTTGATCGCGCGGATCGCATCGCCCGCCGAAAGCTTTTCCATGCGGTCGTCGATGCGGGCACGCCGGCGCAGGCCCGCCGTGTCGAACAGCGCGATGGGACGTCCCTTGTATGACCAGTCGATCGAAATCGCATCGCGCGTCACGCCGGGCTCGGGACCGGTCAGGACCCGCTCCTCGCCGACCAGCCGGTTGACCAACGTGGACTTGCCGACATTGGGCCGTCCGACAATGGCCAGCCGCAGTGCGCGTTCGCCGTCGCCGTCTTCCGCCGACGCATCCTCCAAGGGAGCGTGCGCGGCGAGGACATCGTAAAGATCGCTCAGACCATCACCGTGCTGAGCCGAAATCGGGATCGGCTCGCCGAGGCCCAGATCGTAGGCCTCGACCAGCCCGGCCTGGCCACCCCTGCCCTCGCATTTGTTGGCGATCAGCGCGAGCGGCTTGCCGCTGCGGCGCAGCAGCGCGGCGAAGTGCCGATCGAGCGGCGTGACGCCGGCGCGGGCATCGAACAGGAATAGCACGAGATCGGCATCGGCCACGGCGCGCTCGCTCTGGGCAAGCATCTTGGCTTCCAGCGTGTCGGCCTCTGCCTCTTCGAGCCCGGCCGTATCGATCGCCGTGAAGACAAGACCGCCGAGCGATGCCTCCCCCTCGCGCCGGTCGCGCGTCAGGCCCGGCGCGTCATCGACCAGCGCCTCGCGCTTTCCGACGAGGCGGTTGTAAAGGGTCGATTTGCCGACATTCGGCCGCCCTACGATCGCGACCGTGAAGGTCACTGCCTATCGCTCCCGATATCTGTCCAAACGACTGTCGCATCCTGTCAAACATAAGTGCGTGGCCGGCGGCCTCACCCTTCGACAGGCTCAGGATGAGGCATTGCTCCTGTCGGCGGTCTGAATTGTTCCTCATGCTGAGCTTGTCGAAGCATTAAGGTTGCTCGGGCCTGCCCTATCGGTACGCGGCCAAATCGCCGTCGTCGTCCAGGATGTAGAGCGTGTTGAGGGCGATGAGCGGCGGGATCAAGATACCCTCCGACAGCCGCAGACGGCCCAGCACCTGGCCGGTATATGGCGAAACCGCGAAGGCCTCGCCATGTGATCCGCTGACGATCAGCCGGTCGCCGGCAAGAACCGGCCCGACCCAGAAGATCGGATCCTTCTGCTTTTTCTTGTCGATATAGGGCAAGAGGGCCCGCGACCATTTTATGCGTCCATTGTCGCGGCGAATGCAGGCAAGCTTGCCATCATTGGTGAGGATGTAGAGGTATTCGCCGGCGACCCACGGCGTCTGCAGCGCACCGACATCGACATCCCAGGCCCGGTTGCCGGTGCGCAGCTCGATCGCAGCCAGCCGCCCGCTGTGGCTGACGACGTAGACCCTGCCGCCGTCGATCACCGGATGACCCCGGATATGCGTGAGCTTGGCGACCGACGTCACCCGCCGAATGGAGGCGATCTGATCAGACCATAGACGCCTGCCATTGTCGGCGCGCAGGGCGTAAACCTCCCCCGACGTATGGGGCACGATCAGCACGCCGCGCGAATAAGCCGGGCTCGCATGACCGAGGAAGCCCGCCGCCTCGGGAATACCCGTGTGGCGCCAGACCTCCTTGCCCTTTTTGATTTCGAGCGCGATCAGCTCATTCTGGACCGTCACGACGAAGACCCGGCCGCCGCCCACGGTCGGCGCCGCGCGCATCGGCGCGCTGACGCGGACCCGCCACAGCTCCTTGCCGCTGGCGGCGTCGAGCGCCAGGACCTCGGCGGCGCCCGTGGCGACATAGACTTTGCCGTCGGCAAATGCGAGGCCGCCGCCAAGATCGCCTTCGTCATCGCGTTTGGGCAGCACCGACCTCGTCCAGTGCCGGCTGCCAGAAGCGGCATCGAAAGCGCTCACCCGCGAGCGTGCATCCATCGTGAATATGCGGCCAGCGCCAATGATCGGCTGAACGATCAGCCGCCGCGACTTCGACGATCCCGAGCCGATCCGCACTTCCCAGATGCGCTTGGGGTTCGCGGCCAGCGACAAATGGTACATGGCATGGTTGGCGTAGCCGCCCGCTTGCGGCCATTCGGGATTGGTCCGTGGCCGTGGCAGCGCAACCTCAAGATCCTTCAGCCGCGGATCGGGCCTTAGCGCGGTGTCAGCCTCCAGCACCGGTATGCGCGCGCCCGGCAGAGGTGGTTCTTCCTTGGTCCGGAAGGGATTGAGCACCGTGTCGCAGCCGGCCAACAACAACACCGCCAGCAGAACGGCGATCGTCGCCGTGCCTCCGGGATGGCAGGACTGATCCGTGCATTTAGGTTCTGCGTTCACACCAGATACTCCAGCCAGTTGCCGCCGCCCTTGGACGAAAGATGATCAAGACCCGCCGAGCGAACCGAGCAACGCCCGTGCCCGCGCCCTTAGGGCGTTCGGTGCGGTAGCGTCGTCGGCCAGCCGGGTGAAAATTTCGCGCGCGCGCTTGATGTTGCCTGATTTCTGAGCCAGCAACGCGGTCAGCTCAAGCGCCGAATGGTGCCACGGACCGTCGCCATTCGCGAGTGGCGCGATCTTAGCGGTCAGCTCCGCCGGTTTGCCGGTATCGAGCTCGGTCATCACCGACAGCAAGCGCGCCAAATCGCGCAGGATCGCGTCGGCGTCGCCGTCGGCGGCTATCGCGTCATAGAGCGCCGCCGCTTTGCGGGCCTCGCCCTTCCTGGCCCGCAGCGCCGCCTCTTGGAAGCGGGCCATTGTCTTGTAGCCGCTGCCCGAATTGGCCGCTGCCGCAGCAAGCGCCTTGATGGCTTCTTCGGTCTTGCCTGCCTGGGCAAGGCTTACGGCCGCCGCATAGGCTTCTCCCTCCTTGCCGGCGACCGAGATCTGATAGCGCTGCCAAAACACCACGGCGGCAGTTGTCAGCACGATCGCCGCCACTCCGCCGAGAATATACTTGCCGTAGGACTTCCAAATTTGCGAATACCGGTCGCGGCGAATCTCCTCGTCCACCTCCTTGAAGAGTTGGGCGTCGAGATGATCGTCCTCGTCGACCGGTGCGTCGTCGCGCTTGTCAGTCTTTGCTTTCTTCCTGGCCAATCGAAGCTCCGGGGAGTTGTCCGGGCGCAGCGCGATCAGGCGCCGGCCGAGGGCGCGCAAACATAGACTGCGCGATGAAGCTCTGCAACGGGAAGGGGCTTTCAGGGTGGACCGAGGTGATTTCCGGCGAGGCCTTGCCTCGCGCCATATTCTGGCCATCTCTCAGTGAACAAGTCCGTGTTCGAAATGAGGGAGGCCAAGCCATGCGATACCGTACCGGACTATTGCTGGCCCTGAGCGTTCTGGCGCTCGCAGCGGGGCCGGCGGCAGCACAAACTCTCTACAAATCCGAGCATTATCGGCTGCAACTGGTGACTGTCGCGAAGGGGCTCGAACACCCCTGGTCGCTCGCCTTTCTGCCGGGCGGCCGGATGCTGGTCACCGAACGTCCGGGCAGGCTGCGCATCGTCGGCCGCGACGGGACGCTGTCCCCGCCGGTTGCGGGTGTGCCGCGCGTCTATGCGCGCGGGCAAGGCGGGCTGCTGGATGTGATCCTCGATACCGACTTCGCGGCCAATCGCGTGATCTATCTTTCCTATTCGGAGCCGGGTGACGGCGGCGGGGGCACGGCAATCGCGCGCGCCGTTTTGAAGGACAACGCGTTGAGCAAGCTCAAGGTGATATTCCGTCAGGTACCCAAATCAGACGGCGGGCGGCATTTCGGCTCGCGTCTGGTGATCGCCCGCGACGGCACATTGTTTGCCACGGTCGGTGAGCGCGGCGAACGCAAGCGCGCCCAGGATCCGCGCGTCAACCGCGGCCAGGTCGTGCGTATCCATCGCGATGGCCGCATTCCCAAAGACAACCCTTTTGTCGGCAAGGCGGGCTATAGGCCGGAGATCTGGTCGTACGGCCACCGCAACCCGCAAGGCGCCGCCCTGCATCCAACCACGGGGAAACTGTGGACCGTCGAGCATGGCGCGCGCGGCGGTGACGAGATCAACATCCCCCGGCCCGGCCGAAATTACGGCTGGCCGGTGATTTCCTATGGCCGGCATTACTGGGGCGGCAAGATCGGCGAGGGCACCCACAAGGCGGGCATGGAGCAGCCGGTACACTATTGGGACCCATCGATCGCGCCGTCCGGCATGGCGTTCTACACCGGCGACAAGTACCCGCGCTGGAAGGGCAATGTGTTCATCGGCGCGCTGCGCTTTCAGCTCCTCTCGCGCCTGGTGCTCAAAGGCGAGAAGGTGATCAAGGAAGAGCGTCTGTTCGACGAGTTGGGCGAACGCATCCGCGACGTCCGCCAGGGCCCCGACGGCTATCTTTACATGCTGACCGATTCGGGTGAGGGGGCGGTGTTGCGTATCGAACCGGTGGCGCCGTAAGCGACCCGGCACCGGCCTTCAACGTGTCGGCGTGAACTTGTCGAAGCAGATATCGCCGTCGTCGAGCCCGGCCGCCAGAAGAACCTCGATCGCCGCATCGATCATCGCCGGCGGCCCGCAAAGGTAGGCCTCGGCGCCGAACGCATCACCGATTTCCACTGCCAAAGCCTCGGTGACCAGGCCGCGCCGGCCGGTCCAGTCCGAAGCATCGGGCTCATCCGACAGCACGGGCATGAAGCTGAAATGCGGCTGGCTCGCCTGCCAGGCTGTCATATCGTCGAGGCAATAGAGATCGGCCTGGGTTCGGGCACCGTAGAAATACCGGATGGGACGCGCATCGCCGCGCGCGAAGACATCGTCCAGTACGGCCCGGATCGGTGCCA